>Ga0315289_10010373_pt1 | contig 13346 bp, 12 predicted proteins | sample YL17G11_40_MG_FD_203452 | JGI IMG/M metagenome (GOLD analysis project Ga0315289, IMG submission 203452) | Sediment microbial communities from Yellowstone Lake, YNP, Wyoming, USA - YL17G11_40 | ecosystem: Environmental > Aquatic > Freshwater > Lake > Sediment | place: USA: Wyoming | collected...
AGAAATTTCTCTTTACCTTCCTTTGGCGCCCCGGCGTTGCGCCCACGAACAATCACGCGGAGCAGTCTCTCAAACATCTGGTAATCTTCCGTAAGATATTCTTCGGAACCCGATCGGAAAGCGGACTGAAAACCCACAGCATCCTTCCCAGTCTGCTACAAACCGCCAGAAGGCAAGGCGTCCATCCAAGGGAGTTCCTGCAAACCCTCCTCACCGCAGATACGCCGACGGCCCAATCTGCGCTGTATAACAATTCCAGCTGATGTCCCGATGGCCGGCGGGTAAGATAGGGACTAAACTGTTACCATTTTTTCTGCAAGACCCGCAAAAATACGAAGGGTCGGTGCTTCGCCCATCTACCCCATTTACAGGTTATTCCCCGATGATTTTAACCAGTACCCGCTTTTTCCGACCGCCGTCAAACTCCCCGTAAAAGATCTGCTCCCAGGGTCCGAAGTCCAGTTTCCCTTCGGTGATGGCTACCACGACCTCCCGGCCCATGACCTGGCGCTTCAGATGGGCATCGCCATTCTTTTCCCCTGTACGATTGTGCCGATACCGGGAGACGGGTTCGTGGGGAGCAAGTTTCTCGAGCCACTCATCATAATCCTGATGCAGCCCGGGCTCGTCGTCGTTGATGAACACGGAGGCCGTGATGTGCATGGCATTGATGAGGGCTAGACCTTCTTTGATGCCGCTTTCCTTCAGGCAGGCCTCCACCTGGGGAGTGATGTTAACGAAAGCCCGCCGTGTGGGAATATTGAACCACAGCTCGTTGCGCATGCTCTTCATGGCGACCCCCCCCTTTCAACCCTTTTCCATCCCTTTTTACCACGAATTGACCAAGCCCACAATCCGAGCGAGGCACCTCGCAGTGATATCTCCTTCGCTTCCTTAATACTGAAAGTGTTATTTCAAGGCTTGCCCCCCCAGTGAGGGCAATTGGATATTCCGGGGCGGACGTGCCGCGGTATTTGGGGTTGACGACTTCGGCCGTGAATCGCCTATTTGTTTTCGAGGAGCTTCCGGATTTGAAGCAATACCTTAAGTCGTTTTAGAATCTACGTCCCTTTGATAGCAAATCATAGGAACAGAATATCCCGCACAGGATTTTCGTGCTTTCCTATCGCGGCTGTTGTAGAATGGAGAAAACGTTGGCGTCTTTCGAGTCACGTGATCAATTTTTTTATGAGGAGGTTGCCTTATGCCGACAGGATACAACGGAAAAATCTTGCGGGTGAATTTGACCTCAGGGGCCATCGGTGAGGAAACTCCGGAGGAAATCGTCTACCGCACGTATATGGGCGGATCCGCCCTTTCTTCATATTATCTGCTGAAAGAGCAAAAGGCGGGCGTAGACCCCCTCGGCCCGGAGAACAAACTGCTCTTTATGTCCAGCGTGATCTCCGGAGCTCCCCTAATGGGTCTAACCCGATACACCGTGGCGGCCCGCTCTCCGTTGACCGGGGCTTTCGGGGAAGCGGAAGCGGGAGGTTTTTTCGGACCGGAGCTGAAGATGGCGGGGTTTGATGGAGTCATCATTGAAGGGCGGTCGGCCAAGCCGATATATCTCTGGATCAAAGACGGCCGCGCGGAAATTCGGGATGCTTCCAAGATTTGGGGAAAAGACACCGGAGAGGCGGAAAAGCGGATCCGGGAGGAGCTCGGAGACGACCGGATTCGCGTGGCCCAGTGCGGCCCGGCCGGGGAGAAGCGGGTGCGCTATGCCTGCGTGGTCAACGAACTGAAGCATGCCAACGGCCGTACCGGCATGGGAGCCGTGATGGGGTCCAAGAACCTGCGGGCCATTGCCGTTCGGGGCACGCAGAGGGTTTCGCTGGCCAATCCGGAAAAAGTCCGGGAGATCGGGAAAAAAGTCCTCGAACTCCTTTCCCAGTCCGGTATGGCCCAGAATTTGAAAAAGTTCGGGACGCCCATGTTCGTCATGCCCCTGCAGAACTCGGGGATCCTGCCGACCCGGAATTTTCAAAAGGGCCAATTCGAGGGGGCGGAAGCCATTTGCGGCGAAAAGATGACCGACACGATCCTGGTGAAATCGGAAGGTTGCTACGCTTGCGCGGTTCAATGCAAGCGGTCGGTCAAGGTGGAGGGCAAGTATAACGCCTCTCCCGAATACGGGGGTCCCGAATACGAGACGGTCGCCTCCCTGGGATCCTACTGCGGGATTGATAACCTGGCGGCCATCGCTCAGGGGAATGAGATGTGCAACCGGTACGGTTTAGATACCATCTCCGTGGGTGTTTGCATCGCTTTTGCCATGGAATTGGTGGAAAAGGGAATCCTTACTGCAAAAGATACCGACGGGATTGACCTTCGCTTTGGGAATACGGATGCCATGTTGGCCATGATTGGGAAGATCGCCAGACGCGAAGGTTTCGGCGATTTGTTGGCGGAGGGCGTTCAGCGGGCGGCCCAGAAGATCGGGAAAGGGGCAGAGAAATATGCTATGCACGTCAAGGGGCAGGAACTGCCCATGCATGATCCGCGGGGGAAGCAGGGGTTGTCCCTGAGTTATGCCACCTCCCCGACCGGGGCGGATCATATCGAAGCTCCCCATGATACTTCTTTCTTAACCGATGGCCCGGCGCTGAAAGCTGCCAAGCCCGCCGGCGTTATGGAGCCCGTCCCGGCGTTGGAGATGGGACCGAGAAAGGTTCGGCAGTTTGTCCACACCCAGGCAATCTGGAACTCCTTCAATTCCCTGGGAGTCTGCAACTTTGCCGCGGCGCCTTATACGGCGATTCCTCTTGTTACGCTCGCCGAGGCGGTAGAGGCGATTACCGGCTGGAATACCAGCCTTTACGAATTGATGGAGCTGGGGGAGCGGACGGTCACGATGGCGAGAATGTTCAACATCCGGGAAGGGCTGTCCAAGAAGGATGATTATCTCCCCGAGCGATTATACGAAACCTTGGAGGCCGGGACTCCCCGGGAGAAAAAGATTACCCGCGAAGATTTCGCCAATACCCTGAAACTGTATTATGGGGCCATGGGCTGGGACCCGGAAACCGGAGTGCCGACCGAAGGGAGATTGAGCTTTTTAGGCTTGGATTGGTTGATTCCCAAAAAATAGAGAAGAGCCCCTCCAGACGTAAGGCCATAGAAGATTCATCCTCCCTGAATTTTCTATGGCCTTTTTCATTTCCGACCATCAAGCCCGGGGGTAGGTCTTGAATCATCGGTTTCTCTCAAGCACAGTTAGCAGTTAGGGTCTATTTTCTTTTCATTTTGCTTCTCTGATTCATGATCCTACTCACTGACGTAAAGTGCAGCCCGAGAAAATCCGCCACCTCCCGCTGGGTGTACCCATGACGCTCCACCGCCTCTTCCACTTTCTGATCCCTCCGCCCCCTGTCCCGGAGGACCCCCCCGGTGAATATCTTACCCAGTTCCGGACGATTCACGAAACACGGATTCTTCGGAAGGAATCCGTAAGGGTTAATTAGCTATGCCTTACCCCATCCCCACAAACACAAAATCGCTTCTCAATACTTATTTACTTATGACTGACCCCATTCCTGTGTTTTCTTGCCCTGACCAAAACAAGAGCCTCGGCCAAACTGGCAGAGCCGGTCAAATCCAGGATCTCTTCTTCATAGCGCGGCGTCAGCGCGGTCACGACACCCGCATTCATGAGGTTCATCAGGTAGCTGATGCCGTCCTTGCCGCTTGGTGCGGTGGCTACACTGTCGATTGCTGCTTTAGCGAGTGCGCGGGGATCTGGATCGCTGAGTTTGCCCCCCGCGTTGAAGTCCGTGTATAACACGTGGTCGAGACCACAGAATCCTGGTGCGTCACGAATCACCATAGCGTTTGGGGATAAACTCTTTTGATATGCCCCGCCCGATCCTTCCTTTCGTGCCTCGCGCGGCCAAAGCAAGCTCTTCGCATCCTCCAGTGACAGCGAATCGGACAGCACCAGCACCTCGGCTTTCACCGGGCAGCCGGAAGAATGCGGCACGACGGTAGGAGCACCACCCCGCGTTTGTGACAGTCGTCCGTACTCCACTGGAAAGGGGGTCGTCGTCAGGATGCGGCGCTCAATTAATGGACTGATTTCCGTCCCCGCGTCACGGATAAGTGATCCATAGGCCAAGATGCCCACATTGCTCATGCAGGATGACGTCGCGGTACTTGCCGCGCACATATAAGTCGCGGAGCACGTCGTCGGCAATGCCCCAGATGAAGTTGGCAATCCAGTTCAGGTTGTTGTTGCCCATGCAGCGGTCCTTCGTTCCGTGAAGGTGGCGTTTTGGGGGATAACAGAATAAAAGGTAAAAGGTGAGGGGATTTTAAATTTGAAGATGTCGATAAAAGCCCAGCGGTTGGCTTTTTCGACTCTTTCGATATACAGGATGAACCCGGCCGCCTGGAGGGCCTCCAGGTCGCGATAGATCGTGCGTTTTCCGCTTTCTTCCCGCTGCGCGATCTCTATTACGGTCAACCCATCGGGGCTGGCCTCGATTGCCCGGATGATAAGCCATTGCCGGGCTAACTGATCACCCCGCATAACGACCTTTCCTCACGCAAAGGCGCAAAGAGCGCAAAGGTAAATCTGGGTATAAAGACCTTAACGACCTAAGACTTTTTTGCGGAATCCTTTTAACCTTGGCGAACTTAGCGGCTTTGCGTGAAACGATGGGGGAGATTTTAAATTGGTGGCGGTGCAGGGACTTGAACCCCGGACGCCGCGGATATGAGCCGCGTGCTCTAACCAGCTGAGCTACACCGCCACTGCTCGGATGGACAAGATTATTTTCTTTTTTATATTATCGATTTTGAGACGAATGTCAATGAAAAATAGAGCTTTCAGCGGTCAACTGTCAGCGCAATTCCCCTCCCCTCTTCCAGAGATTGTGTCAGAATTCGTCTTAATAAAATAGCACTGGATTCCCGCTTCTGCGGGAATGACCGCTCCCTTTTTCCATTACGACAAAGGCTCCCAGAGGGAGAGGATAAAAGTGGAGAAGATTGCTGAAACCTAATTGCCGGCAGTTATTCCGTTAACAAGTAATCCCGCTTTACATGCTTCATTGCTTTGAAAATATTTTCTTTTACGCCTCGGTTATCTTCATCTAGTTTCTTAATAAGATCCTTTATATATTGTCGTTTCGTGTTTTTGGCGGTAGGGCAGGGATTTTCCAGAACAGGTAGCTGCGCTTCCCGGGCAAATCTTTTCAGTAGAGATTCTTCGATGTAGGCCAGAGGCCGGATGAGGGTGAACTCTCCCTTGAAGTACGTTTGGTAAGGGATCATGGTGCTGATTTCGCGGGCAAAAAAGATGTTGAGAAGAAAGGTCTCTATGACGTCGTCTTTGTTATGGGCCAAAGCCAACTTATTGCACCGAAATTCCCTGGCCAATTCAAAGAGTCTTTTTCGTCGTAATCTCGAACACAAGAAACAGGGACTGGCCTTACGATTGTAGTCGCTGTGAGCCAGGGGGCCGATGTTTGTTTTTTCTATACGGAAATTGTATCCCTCTCCTTTAAAGTACTCTTCCAGAAGTTGAGGCTGGTTCCCGTCGGTCGCTTGGAACCCCATATCCACGTAAACTGCCAAAACAAATTCAGGCTTGGGGACGAAGATCAAAGGCCCGGTCAAGAGCTTCAGAAGGGTGAGGCTGTCCGCTCCGCCGGATACCCCGACTAAGACACGGTCCCCTTCCCCAAGCATTTTGTGCTTGAGAATAGCCTGTTCCAGTCGCTTTCTAAGATGAAGATGGAGTTTGCTCATACGAAGTGGCCAAAAAAAGTGTCGGTGTGAGTGTCGGCGCAAAAACCTGCTTTATGTTGTCGTAAAAAGACGTCACTCCGGTGGAAACGGCTCGGCTGAGCTCGCCGAAGACCGGAGTCCAGAGAATTTTTAAGGATTTGAAATAACTGGATTCCGGCTTTCGCCGGAATGACGGAAATAGGTCTCTTCAGACTTTTTACGAGATCATCCTGCTTAAATAAACCAAAGAAGTCGGTTTCTGTCAAGAATTTCGATTTGGCACTCACACTCACACTGACACTTGTATTTTCAATTGGCCTGCCGGTATTTCATCAATTGATTGATGAGGCCGAAGAGCTTCCATCCTTCGGGCAGGTGAAAAGTAAAAAAGTTTCTTACGGTCAAGGGTTGGCGGTCCGGGTCCACGTGAGCATAGCTCTTTAAAATCTGCAAATATACCCGGCGAGGGTCCGGAGCGGCTTGGGCCAGACGAAGTGTCTCGGTGTAGGGGATCATATCGTCATCTTCTCCGTGGGCCAAAATCAGGTCGGCCTTCAGTCGCTTCAAAGCGGGGGCAACGGAGAGGGCTTCAATCGAGCTGCGGACATTGGAGGGAAGCTTCCGGAGCAGGATTTCGGTCTGGTTCGGGTCGGTGTGCGACAAAAGGGCCAGGGCATTCTTCCCTTCCTCGCCTAGAAGAGGCAAGAATTGCTCAATAGGGGCCTGTTCATCTTTCAGCTTGATCTGTAGAATTCTCTGGAGAATCGATCGGTCCTGTGCCGATGTAATGAGGTCAAGATTGTTCTCCAGAAAGACCCATTTGCCGTACTCTTGGGGTTTCCGGAAATAGCGTCTTCCCTCGAACTCAAAATTTCCGGTGGCGATGTAGGAAAGAACATTCTTCAAGTCAAAATATCCCCCGAAAGAGACGATAAAGCGCACTTTCTCCCTAATGATAGGACGGCTGGCGGCGATCATCGTGGGCCCGGATCCGTAGCTGAACCCGAAGAGGCCACAAGATTCAGGAAGAATGTATTTTCGGAATGAAATGAGACCTTCAAAAGCTGCTTGAACTTCGTCTACGTCCGAGGGAGCAATGTGAAAAGATCGCATCCCTTTGAAATCCGGAACCAAGACAACGAAACCTGAGCGACAGAGAATTTCAGCAAAACGCTTCAGGCGGGGGTCATCCTTTCCGGTATCGATGACTCCATGATTGAGGAGAATCCCGGGATACGGCCTTTCAGGTTGGGGGAGGTAAAGGTCGGCCACCACGGGCCCGTTTGGCCCATTGTACGAAACCTCCTTGATTCTGGGGGGCAAGGTCCACTTCCCCAGCCAACCCTTTGATTCAAAGTTTAGGAGCTCACTCAGAAAAAGCGTGGACCAGAAAGCTCGCGGAAGAGCCGGAGCAAAGAAAGCCACAAGAAGACCCAGGATCAAGAGGAAGAAGATTAGGGTGGCTTTGCTTCTCATATTCTTTACGGATCGGCAGACCCACCGAAGTCCCGAAATTCAGGGCCAAACCCCCCAAATGCTTTTCTTCAATCTACGGCCGAGAGGGCCCGAGCCAAATCCCGAAACTGCTCCAGGGAGAGCCTTTCCCCCCTCAAAGCCGGATCGATACCGGCCGATAGCAGGGCTTGCTGAATTTTTTCCACGGAAAGGTGTGAGAATTCCCCCAAACGTATGGCGTTCGCTAGGGTCTTTCTCCGGTAGGCGAACGCCGAACGGATAACCCGCCGCAGAGCCCTTTCATCTTCGACCTCGACGGCCGGTTCTTGCAGGATTTCAAATTTCACCACGGCAGACTCAACCTTGGGCCGAGGGTGGAAAGCTTGGGGAGGCACTGCGAAGAGAACCTGGGGCCTACTGTAAAGCCGGGACCAGAGGCTGAGGGGACCGTACTCTTTCGTTCCGGGCCGGGCCACGACCCTCCGGGCCACCTCCATCTGGAGCATCAAAACGAAAAGCGAAAAACAATGTCGCTCCTCGAAAAGCCGGAAGATCATCGGGCTGGAGATTTCATAGGGGAGATTTGCCACCACTTTCATCTTTCGCCGCCATTGTTGGAACAAAGCTCTGAAATCGTACCGCAAGGCATCTTCCAGAATGACCTCAACCTGCCCGCTCCCGAAAAATTGGTCCCGCAAAACATCGGCCAAGCGCTGATCGACCTCGAGAGCATAGACCTTTTGCACACGCGCAGCCAGAGAAGCGGTGAGGGTCCCCAGTCCAGCCCCGATCTCCACAATGATATCCTCAGGCTCCAGGCCTGCACGATCCACAATTTTGCGGAGAACATTGGGGTCAACGACAAAATGCTGCCCCAGCCTCTTCTTCGGACGGATCTGCAGCTCTCTAAGTTGTTTTCGAGGGGAAATCAACTTTGTCAAATCGCTTTCGCCGTTTTTCCCTGTACAGGATAACTACTCGCTTAGTAATGTAATAGGAAGGAATGGCACAGATCAATCCCAGGACTAATCCGCCGACGATGAGGGGAAAGGAAATCCCCCAGCCCAGTTCAATCATTTTATGGATGGAGAAATCTGACACCGCGAAAGAAGGGGGGTTTGTCCGGGTGATCATCCGCCCCAATTTGTAGTCCAAAAGATAAACGAATGGAAGGAACAGAGGGTTGCAGACCCAAACCCCCATGGCTGCGGCCAGTTTGCTTTTGCCGAAAAGATAGGCGATCAGAACGGCCAAAACCGTGTGCAGAGGAACCGTAGGGGTCATGCCGACAAAGACCCCGATGGCCATTCCCCCGGCGACTTCCTCCGGCTGGCCTTTCAAACGCAGGAGCCGAAGGTACCAGAGACGGAGCCATCTCTTCCATCTGATCCATCGCTCTCTCATCTTCACTTCCTTTTCCAGGCTGTTCTTATTGTATCTTAATTTCTTTCTTTTCCAAACCTGGAATAGGCATTCAAGGAAAGGTCGGAACTCAGACCTTCTTTCAGGAGATGGAAGCCGGCCACAGCCACCATGGCGGCATTATCCGTACATAGCGCGGGCGGGGGGAAATGGACCATGATTCCTGCTGACTCGCCTTCCTGGGAGAATTTTTCCCGCAGGCGAGAATTGCAGGCAACTCCCCCGACCACCACAACGTCCTGGGTCGAATCCCTGTGGGCGGCGCGAAGGACCTTGGTGATCAGTGTATCGACGATTGCTTCTTGAAAGGAGGCGGCGATTTCCCGAATCTGCCCGGGCGATAGTTTTCCCCCAAGGCTTTTCACATAGTTGAGAACGGCCGTCTTGACCCCACTAAAGCTGAAATCCAAGGAATCCCGTTCCAGCATGGTTCGGGGGAAAGAAATTGCGTTCCGGTCCCCCTCTCGGCCCAAGCGATCGATGATCTCTCCTCCAGGATAGCCTAGCCCCATGAGCTTGGCCACCTTATCGAAGGCTTCGCCGGCTGCATCATCCAAAGTTCGCCCGAGTAAACTCATTCGAGTGGGGCTTTCGACCCGAAAAAGGCTCGTATGCCCGCCGGAGACGACCAGGGCCGTAAAGGGAAATCTCCAAAGCGAAGGGGTAAGAAAGATCGCGGAGACATGGCTTTGAAGGTGATTAACCCCCACCCAGGGGATCTTGAGGACGTAGGCGATAGATTTGGCGACACCGATTCCGACCAAGAGGGACCCTACGAGGCCAGGACCTTGGGTAACGGCGATCGCCTCAATACTCTGCAGGTCATTTCCGGCCCTGGACAGTGCCTCTGTTATAACCGGCAGAATGACTTCGACGTGCCTTCGAGAAGCAAGCTCGGGAACAACTCCGCCATACTTGCTATGTAGAGCCACCTGCGAAGCCACGACGCTGGAGAGAACTTCCTGGCCGTCCACCACTACAGCCGCAGCAGTCTCATCGCACGATGATTCGATCGCCAACACTTTCATGGTCAGAGGGTGTCTTGCATTCGGGTAATCTCTCGGATCGCCTTGACGAGGGCGTCCACATCTTCCGGGGTGTTGAAGAGCCCTAAGCTTGCCCGGACTGTGCCGAGGGGAAAGGTTCCGATCGTGCGATGAGCCGGAGGGGCGCGATGCCACCCACCGCGACCGGAACGCTCCGAATTTGCCGCAATCCGGCATATCCCTTCATTCATCCGGCAGCAGACTACCGCTGGCTTGGGAAAAGAAGTAGCCGCATGTTCCCAGTAGACTGACACGAATGCAAATCCTCAATTTTATTGAATGGCTTCTCCGATAGAATTCCTTCGGCAAATGCCTAGGGATTCCCTGTTAGCCTGCCTTTTCGAAATCCGCTGATAAATCCTCGCCAATAAGGGAAGGCTAGCCCCCCAGAATGGAGGCCATCTGGAAGATGGGCAAGTACATAGCCACGACTATCGCGCCAATCGCACTGCCAAGAAAGACCATGAGTAAGGGTTCCAGCAGAGAAGTCAAGGCAGCGACGGCGGCGTCCACCTCGTCATCGAAAAAGTCCGCAATCTTGCTCAGCATTGAATCCAGGGCACCGGTGGATTCGCCCACGGAGATCATCTGCACGACCATCGGGGGGAAAACCCCGCTGGCCCCCAGAGGCTCGGCTATGGTTTTCCCCTCTCCGATGCTTATTTTGGTCTTGAGGATCGCTTTCTCGATGATCTTGTTTCCAGCAGTTCGGGCCACAATATCCAAGCCCTCGAGGATCGGGACCCCGCTGGAAAGCATCGTCCCCAATGTCCGGGTGAACTTGGCGACGGCCACTTTCCGGATCAGGGATCCGAAAATCGGAAGCTTTAGGAGGTAGGCGTCAATGGTTTCCTGCCCGTTCTCTGTTTTGTAATAACGCTGGAAAACGAAGTACAGGGCAACCAGTACGGCGCCGACGAGGAGAAAATAGCGCCGCATAAAGTCACTCAGATTAATGACCATTTGGGTAAAAGCCGGAAGGGTTCCCCCCATATCGGCGAACATCTTCTGGAAGACGGGGATTACGAAAACCAGCATACCGACGACAACGACCATGGCAATAACCAGGACCGCTATGGGATAGACCATGGCCGTTTTCACTTTTTTCTTCAGGTTCATGGACTTTTCGATGTAGGCCGCCAACCGGTTTAGAATGGTATCCAGAATTCCCCCGGTCTCCCCCGCGGTGACCAGGTTGCAAAAAAGTTCGTTGAAAACATTTGGATGTTTACGCAAGGCATCCGCGAAGGTAGACCCCGCCTCCACGTCCGCTTTCACCTTGAGGAGGACTTCCTTTAAGGTGGCGTTATCCTGTTGGCTGGCGAGAATCTCTAAACATTGCACGAGTGGCAGGCCAGCGTCAATCATGGTGGCGAATTGGCGCGTAAAGACGACGATATCTTTTTCTTTGACTTTTTTCCGTCTGGAGAATTTGAAGCCTTTCAGGATGTCCTTGGCTTTGGCCTCGATCTTGATGGCCTGAATTTGCTGCCGGCGAAGCGCCAACCTTACCGCGGCTTCATTGACTGCAGATATCTCGCCCCGTTCCATTGTCCCCTTGCGGGACCTGCCCTCCCAGGTATAAACATCCATTGGCTTCCTCCCAATAGCCTAGAGATTCCTTGTTAATCTTCCACTGTCGCTTTCAAAACCTCTTCGACGGTCGTGATGCCTTCTTTGAGTTTCGTCAAGGCCGTCTGCCGTAGAGTTTTCATGCCCAAGCGGATGGCTTCTTTTTTGATTTCAGTCGCCGAAGCCCCCTGAAGGATCAGTTCGCGGATTTCCTCCCGCACGGGCATGACCTCGTATAAAGCCACCCGGCCTTTATAACCCGTATTGTTACATTGGGAACAGCCCACTCCTTTATAACAGGTAAACCCCTGTAAATCATCCGGGCCGACGCCCAAGTTCATAAGCATCTGCGGGGAGACTGGAATGGACGTCTTGCAATTTTCGCAGTTCACCCGGGCGAGTCTTTGCGCGGCAATCAGATTCACCGAAGAGGCCACGAGGAAGGGTTCGATGCCCATATTCAACAACCGGTTGATCGTGCTCGGAGCATCGTTTGTATGCAGCGTGCTCAGAACCAGGTGGCCGGTGAGCGCAGCCTTGATGGCGATCTCAGCGGTCTCAAAGTCCCGGATCTCCCCCACCATGATGATATCCGGGTCTTGCCGGAGGAAAGATCGCAAGGCCGTGGCAAAATTCAAGCCGATCTCTTCGTGCATTTGTACCTGGTTGATGCCCATGAGGTTAAATTCCACGGGATCCTCGGCCGTGGAAATATTCTCGGTGATCTGGTTTAATTCGGCGAGGGCAGAATAAAGGGTGGTGGTTTTGCCGCTTCCGGTTGGTCCCGTGACCAAGACCATGCCGAAGGGTTTGTGGACGGCTTCCTTGAAATTCGTCAGAGGCTTTTCTTCGAAACCCAGCTTGGTCATGTCAAGCTGAAGGGTTGATTTGTCGAGCAGTCGCAGGACGACCTTCTCCCCGAATAGGGTAGGCATAACGGACACACGGAAATCCATCTCTTTGTCTCGGCCCAATTTCATCTTGATCCGTCCGTCCTGGGGCAACCGGCGCTCAGCGATGTTCAGCTTGGCCATGATCTTCACCCGGGATATAATGGCGTTCTTCATTTTCATGGGTGGCTTCATGAAGTCGTTGAGCACACCGTCGAGGCGCAGGCGGACGCGAAAAACCTTTTCGTAGGGTTCCAGATGAATGTCGCTGGCCTTCCGCTTGATGGCTTCGTTCAGAATCATGTTGACCAGTCTGACCACGGGGGCATCTTCGGAGGCCTGCTGCAGCTCGTTGATGTCCACGTCATCGGCTTCCTCCAGGAGCTCCATCTTCTCCTCTTCGCTGATCGAGCCCATCATGATCTCGGATATGGTCGAAGAGGGGTCATAGTGTCTATCGATCGCGACCTTGATGGCGCTTTCCGTGGAGACGAAAACCTCTACGTGGCAACTGGTCAAGAATTTGATGTCATCGATCGCGAGGATGTTGGAGGGATCCGACATGGCCACCCGCAAAGTGCCGCCCACCCTTTTAATGGGGAGCACCTGATACTTGTAAACAACGTCGGCGGGGATCAGCTTGATGGCTTCGGGATCGACCTCTACTTCCGAAAGATCGATCGCCGGGACCCCGTAATGTTTACTAAGGAAAGAGACAAGCTGTTTTTCGCTCATGAACCCGAGCTTTACTAATGAAGTCCCCAGCTTGTTTCCAGAGATCTTTTGTTCTTGAAGGGCATCATCCAGTTGTCTGGTCGTGATCAACCCCTTACTTACCAGCAATTCACCCAACCGGACGGACATAACACCTCCGCAAAAGCCGCCTAGCTTACAGAATATAAATGAAATTAAAAACTTTTGTCAAGTTTTTTTGTTTTTTCTTTTACCCAGTATCGTCAATAAAATGAAAAATCTTAAGGGTTTTGGCAATTTTTCTTAAATTGTTTCTTCATAGAAATGAAAGCCTTGGGATCGTTGGAGGGCCACTCGCCTTGCCCACCTTCACTTTTGGAATAGAAAGAGTGGTGAGCAATTCAGGGGAGGAAAAATTGGAGCTGGGCGGGGGGAGATCTTTGCAGGAAAGCAAAGCAAAATGATCAAGCAAAGCAGTGGCGATGTAGAGTTTGCGGTGGGACAGGAAAAAGAATTGGGACTATAGAGGGCAGCA
>Ga0315289_10010374_pt1 | contig 13346 bp, 14 predicted proteins | sample YL17G11_40_MG_FD_203452 | JGI IMG/M metagenome (GOLD analysis project Ga0315289, IMG submission 203452) | Sediment microbial communities from Yellowstone Lake, YNP, Wyoming, USA - YL17G11_40 | ecosystem: Environmental > Aquatic > Freshwater > Lake > Sediment | place: USA: Wyoming | collected...
CTTTATGAATATAGGTTATGCATTCGATCTATTCAGTAAATATAAACCATTACGTTTTATGAATGTAATGGATTTAAGTAGTATTAATTATGATTCTTTTTATTCTATTGGAAAACTTGGAATTCAACAAGGACAATTTGATTTTGGCGTAGCCTTCGGATTTACTGGATTGAAAATTTCTTATAAACATGTGGGAGAACAATATGAATTTTATCTTGGCTATGCCCTACGGATTACTAAAGATTCTTCGTAGTGTTTTTTTAAGATTGCAGAATTCGAAATCCTAACTCATCATGGTTGTCATTTTGATTCGTACAAGAACGAATCTTCCTACGGGCATCTTTTTGTTTGAGGTACCCGCGACGAGCGCTCAATAACCGTCGTTTCTCGCCATGGTTGCGTAGGCACCCATTCCCCGTTCTCGAGCTTGCAGTACCCGGTGGTGTACTGCTCAAGAATCTTCAACAATCCACTACGGAACTGGATTGGGTACAACAATGGATCTCCAATCATGGAATTAATATGAATTTTCTGTACATGATCCACGCACCCGACCTCGGGGACGCCACCTTTTCTTTTCAACAAGAAGAACGACTGGTCCTTCTCGTCCTTATCAAGTTTCAATGACGAGGCACCGACATGCTCGTAAAAATATGCAACGTCCTTTTTCTGGTAGTTCATCATGGTCGGATCAGACTTGTTCGCAAGCAGGTACAAGAGGATCCCGAGGCATTTCGAGCACCGACCGCAGGGGTAGATTTTCCCATTCTGAACGTGGCACGAATGACACGACCGCTGCTGCCGGGCGAGCTTATGGTACCGCTCGGCAAGGATCCGCTGGTCGACAAGGCCGGAGATGTTCCGCAGTGCAGACCATTGGTGCACCCCTGGTACGCGTTTTTCGTACCACGCGTTCATCCGCACATCATAGTCCTGATGCTGGTCGTACACTCCGAAGTAATGTTTGATACCCTTGTACTTGATCTCGTAGCGCAGGTCGTCGAACTCGCTACCAAGCAAGAGGTTGCCAATTCCTTCATGTGTAAAAATGGGAAGTAAAGTAAACACATAGAACGGGAAGATGCACAAGCGAATCGGGTAGGTATCATGCCAAACCTTGCGGTGATCAGGTCTGATGAACCGCAGATGATCAAGCATGAAGGTGTAGAAGCGATCGATGTTTGCCCAGACACGCCTGGTGTGCGATTCGTGCCTCGAATGGTACTGGTACGCGGTGAGCGCGGTTCGCCAGTGTCCGCCGCTTTCGTTGACGTACAGGGGGTATACGGTCGCTCCTAGTTCTTTGAGCAGACCGTAGGTGAGGAGACTGTCTTTGCCTCCGCTGGAGAGCACCCCGCATTTCATCGGGTCCAACCCTCCGGAAATTGCTTCATCAGGGAGTACTGCCTTGGGAGAAATCACTGCCTTTGGGTCACCATCGGTAGAAGTGATCTTATTCTCATTAGGAAAATATTCAGGGAGGATGTACGGGTTCGTCCCCTGCGCTATCTTGTTGACGAAGATATCACGGCTGAATACCAGGTTCAAATCATTGAGCAGTGCAAGATCAGCGCGTGCCACAGGAAACTGTAAGACGAATTTTTTTGCGAACAACCCGTAGTTCAGCAGAGGCATGCAGAACGCAAGACGAAAAAACGGAAGATCACTCGCGGTGAGCTCCTGCTCGTATTTGTTCATGAACGTAAAGCACGATTCCGCACCATCGCTGTCTTTGACCTGGACGTCTGCGCGTACAGTGCTCTTTTCAATGATCAGATCTGAGAGCGTGATCGACGACAGACACACCAAGCTTTTTTTATGTGCCATGCAGCGCCTCCACCGCGTCGACAAGCTCGGAAAGATCGTCCGTGAGCGGGTCAACGACTGGAACACGGAATCTTTTCTGGTACCGTTTCTTCACCAAAGCACTGTCCTTATCTGTCATGTGCTCGTGGTTGATGCCGATGCCGACGAGCTTTTTTTCAGTGAGCAATTCCGCGATCTGTACAACCCTTTTTGGGTCAGGCATCGGGTACCCAGGGAACCCGTCGAGATGCGGCCGTTTCGGCGCATCCACAAGTAGGAACCCGTGGATCTGACCTGCGGCGAGGATCTCAAACCCACCCGGGAAGAACGGATGCACGAGGCTTCCCTGTCCTTCGATGATCATGAACTCGGGCTTGCCGTCTTTCCATGAGTCGATGATTGCCCCCTCGAGCCCTCCGCTGACGAAATCATTAATCATCGCATCGAGCACGATTCCATGCGGCCAGCCTTGCAGCCAGCCGGTCTGACCTGTGAAGATCATGTCAGCGGTATGCCCTTTCTTTCTAAGTGCTTCGACGAGGACGACAGCCATGGTTCGCTTACCGATGGCAGAGTCGGTACCGATGAGCGCGATCCGGGTCGACGGAATCTTCGTGATCTCACCGGTGTAGAACCGCTTGTAGTCGCGGAAGATCTTGCGGACATCCGTGATTGTACATCCATAATCCTTAGCTAGTTTGGTAAACCGTGGGTCATCGGAGAGAAACTGATGCAACCCGGAAACAACATCGAGACCTTTTGTAAGGGCCCACTCTACTGCTTTGTCGAACCCCTGTGGCAGGACTCCACCTTCGGAGACCGCACCGATGATGAACGTGTCAGGCTTCGTCTTTTCGTACGCATCAGACAATGAATTGAACAACGGAATCCCTTTTTTCGTGGGATCAAGGAACGTCGCAGCGTCACCCTTCGGAAGCGTGGAGTCGACGACGCCAACGATGCTGTATTTCTTGCTGTAGCGTACGAGCCCGTGCGCGGTTTTTCCGTCAGCGCAGCTGTACAAGCGGTCCGCATAGATGAGTGAACGATTCATCGACATACTAGGTCTACTTTGTCTGCGAGTATTACCTAAATTTCCTCCCCGTGAGGACTAACACATAATCACTGTACGCAACACGATGTTGCTTGAACTTGATGAGCGCCTCGATCGGGCTAGCCGAGGCGGGAAGCACGTTGAGACCCTCAAGGTCCTTGATGAGCGTATGGTACTTGAGCATGCACGTGTCGCTTGCGTAATCAGCCCAGCCGTTGGTGTCATAAATCGCATGGAGCGCGCTATCGCCGTCGTACGAATGGTACGAGATGAGCGGCTCATTGACGCTGCTTTCCTTAATCTCAGCGGGGAGCAAATCCTCGGTCTTCGACGCCCCGGTCTTGAAGCTTTTCACGATGGGGTTACCCCCGGGTGTGGACGCGCCGATGAGAAACGGCATCCGATCAATGACTTGAGAATCCAGTAATTGTTTGAATCCGTGGTAGATCCCGACGAGCGTCGTACCGTTGCCGACCGGTGCCGCGACAGCGGTGGGAACCTTGCCGAGCTGCTGGTAGATCTCAAACGCAATCGACATGTACCCACGCCAGCTCTCGTTGCCGTTCCCTGGGTTCGCATCATACAGATGTTCCATGCGCGCAAGCCTTCTGCTTTGCTCCACGGCATCCTCGTATTTACCGTCAATCGTGATAATCTCCGCGCTGAGATTCTCAAGCTCTGCTTTTCGTTTCGGCGCGACGTAGTACTGCTCTGGAATCAGAATTTTAGCCTTCAGCCCCGCAAGCCTTGCAAAGTACGCAAGGGAGACACCATAGTTGCCGCACGTGCCGACCGTGACCGTCGAGTACCCTTCACGCAACGCTTTCTTCACGTGGTACTGCGAGATCCGGTCCTTCTGCGTACCGGTAGGGTTGCCACCTTCGAATTTCAAGAAGATGTTGCCAAAACCCAGGGCACGTTCGAGATTCCTGGCTCTAGTGAATAAGGTATCTCCAACACCATCGTTGGGTGGGGGCTCATCATCGTTTTGGAGTCCCGCTACTTCCATGTGGTTATCCCTTTCATTATAAAAGACTCATTCTGTACACCGTAATGAAAAACACGTATTAAAAATTTTTGTAACGTCCATCGATTTCGTACTGAATATCTTTTGAAAAAAAGTTTATGGTGATTTTTTTGGTCAAAGAAAAAAAATTATTAATAAAAAAATTTTCTGTTTGAAAAAATACAGTGATGACATTTTTGGAACCATGTACACCCCGAGACAAGACTTTATAAAGAGTCACCCCATTGCTTTTTCAAATTTCAGTCATTGTATGGAATACAATGGTGGAATCCTATGACGATGTATTGCTCTGTCTGCGGCGATGAACTAGAGCCCGAAGAGGAAGAAGACGGCATGTGCGAAAGCTGCAAACTGTCGAAGGTGGATCACACCTCTGACGAGGTCGAACCTGAAGTTCCATAGACATAAGATTTCATTTCAATGCATCTGACACAATTGATAAAAAGGTAAGAGAAAGTTGAGAGAAGTAGGAAAAGGAGAGAGAGAATGGCGATAGGGTTTGTGTTAATCCATGTTGCACCCGCACATGAACATGAGGTCTACAACAAGCTTTCAAAGATACCGCAGATCGTGGAGCTGCACCCGCTGTTCGGCGAGTACGATCTCATCGCGAAGATTGAGGCGAACGATTTCGAGGAGCTCGGGACGATCATCGTCAACAAGATACGCTCCATCACAGGCGTGCTTGATACAAAGACGCTCACGGGGCTCACGTTCTAAAAAAAAGTAGTGGCGCATTGATCGGCTAAAAAGCAATAGTCTACATTTTTTTATTTCTTCCGTGGTCTGTAGATTTCTTTTTGTTCCGGCATGATAAGCCCGGTATGGCGTTTCCCCTTGTAGGATGAGAGTGTTGGCTGCGGACGCTCAGCTGGTGCGTCCAACTTGAGGATGAGGAGCTGGCCGATGCGCATCCCTGGTTTCAGGACGAATGGTTTGTCTGAGGCGTTAAATATCTCAAGGGTGAGGTTCCCGTCCGATCCTGGCGAGACGAGCATGCTGCCCATGTGCGTGGTGATGCCGATGCGTGCGAGCGTCGTGGAGCCGTCGTACAAACCCGCATGATCATCCGGCAGTCTGATTCGTTCCAACGTTGAGCTGAGTACGAGCTTTTTTGGTTGAAGCGTGTAGGATTTTTTTCGCTTGATGCGCCCGAACGGTTGTGCGAACTGATCGGAGAGATGCAGGCGCACCGAGGCGGATTTGACCTCAGGCGTCGGGTCGATGACGAGTGTCTTTTCCTTGAGGAGTTGTTTGATGGAACGATCAGAGAGAAGCATAGGATCACTGCACTGCGAATAAGGAACCAGCATTATAAACTCTTACTGCGAGACCGAGACGTCCTCTTATTATAATATATGATATATAGAAGAGTCGATAAGGAGGCTACAGAAACATTCTTAACAGTCCATGAACTTTTGTTCTGCCAGATGAAGCGGCAAATCAGGATCCTAGGCATCGACGATGCCCCGTTCACCTTCACTGAGAAATACTCTACAGTGATCGGCGTCGTGATGCGTGGTGGGGAGTACCTTGAAAGCGTGCTTCACAGCCAGGTGACGATCGACGGCACCGAGGCGACCGCGATCTGTAATGAGATGATTCAGCACACCAGGCATCGCAAGCAGCTCAAGGTCGCGATGCTGGACGGTGTGTGCCTCGGCGGGTTCAACGTCGTGGACATAAGCGAGGTTTACGAGGTGACTGGTCTTCCGATGATGACAATCACGAGGGACAAACCTGATTTTGATGACATCAAGCACGCGCTCAAGACGCATTTCAAGGATTGGGAGGCGCGCTGGAAGGTCATCCGCAAGGGGACACTCCATAAGATACCAACAAGCCACAACCCAATCTACATCAAATACGTGGGGCTGTCACTTCTGGAGGCAAAAGAAATAATAAATGTCTCCACTATACGTGGTGTCATCCCTGAGCCGGTGCGCGTTGCTCATCTTATTGCATCCGGCATCACGAGGGGAGAATCCTATGGCAAAGCCTAAAGCGCTCGTGAGAAAAGAACGGTGCCTTGCGTGCGGGGGATGCATCTCGGTGTGCCCCCAGGACGCGATCCTCATGGTGACTAGCAAAGCATTGATAGACAAGGATCATTGTAACAGTTGCTCTATTTGCGTCAAGACCTGCCCGATTGGGGCGATCATCTGGGAGGGCTCGTAATATGAAATTCGATGTTGTCGTCGTCGGCAGTGGCCCAGCAGGCAGTGTGACCGCCAGGTTCGCTGCACAGACTGGCGCAAAGGTACTCATGATTGAGCGTCGCGCCGAGGTCGGCGTCCCTGTGCTCTGCGGTGAGGGCATCAGTCAGAAGGTAGACAACTTCAAGTTGCTTGAGGGGAACCGGTGGAAGGCTAGCAAGATGGACGGTGCCCGGATCTTCTCGCCGAACGGCACGATGATCACGCTCTCCGCGGAGTACGCGGGCAGCGAGACCGGGTACGTCCTTTATCGGGATATCTTCGACCAGGAGCTTGCCCAGGGTGCGGTGCGCAGTGGCGCGAAACTCATGGTGAACACCGGCGCGGTCGACCTCCTGAAGAAGAACGGGAAGATCGCTGGCGTGAAAGCCCAGCGTTTCGATGAAACCATAGACATCGAGGCTGATATCGTGGTTGGTGCCGACGGCGTGGAGTCTTGGGTCGGTCGATGGGCAGGGATCAAAACCACGCTAAAACCGTACGATTTGGAGACGTGCGCGCAGTACACGCTCACGAACGTGGACTGGCCAAGCCCTTACTGCGATTTCTTCCTTGGTAAAAAGATCGCACCAGGCGGGTACGTCTGGGTGTTCCCCAAGAGTAAGGACGTCGCGAACGTCGGGATAGGGATCCTGTCCAGCATGAGCGAATCAGGCAAGGCCTTACAGTTACTTGATGCCTTTATCGCGAAGTACCCAGAGCTTTCGAAAGGCTCACCGGTCCGCCTGCTTGCGGGCGCTGACCCGGTCGCAGAACCTATTGAATCAGTGCGGGATCATCTGCTTCTGGTCGGCGACGCGGCACGCCACGTCGACCCGATCACCGGCGGTGGCCTCATGACCGCGATCGAGGGCGGTAAGATCGCAGGCGAAGTCATCGGCAAGGCGGTGGAGAAACAGCGGTTCGACCAACATACGTTATCCGAGTATGAAACCCGGTGGAAGGAGGCCTTCGGCAGGAAGCTGCATCGGAACTACGTCGCGAAGGAGATCCTGCTCGACATGGAGGACAAGACCTTGGATATGCTTGCCGATTCGCTCAAGGACTACAAGTTCGAGGAGTTCAGCACGTTAAGTATCATCAAGGCGCTGGTGTCGAAACACCCGTCGTTGCTTGTGAAACTCACCCCGCTCATGAAACTTGCGCGGACGTAAGGAGGATGACATGACGAACTGGGGGGTTGTGTGTAAGCCGAACGCGAAGAACGCGATTGCGATCGCGAAGGACGCGTACGAACTTCTGGGGAAACACGGCAAGGTGTACGCCGAGGAAAGCCTTGCGAAAGCAATCCATGTCCCAGGGGTATCGTTCAAGGAGATGAACAAAAAGGCTGACGTCGTGGTCACGGTCGGCGGTGACGGCACGATCCTTATGGCGCTCAGCGAGATCGAGAAACCCGTGTTCGCGATCAACTCCGGCGGCATGGGGTTTTTGTCTGAGGTTGAATCGAAGTACGCGAGGGAAGGCCTGGAGAGGATTATCGCTGGGAAATATAACATCGAGGAGCGGGCGAAATTAAAAATCACAGTCGATGGAAAACGTTTACCCGATGCCGCAAACGAGGTCACAGTGCAGACCGCGCGCATCGCAAAGATCCTGTACCTGAATCTATACGTGGATGGTGAGATGATCGAGTCCATGGGCGCTGACGGGGTGATCATCGCGACACCGACCGGCTCGACGAGTTATTCGCTTTCTGTTGGCGGTCCGATCCTGGACCCGACCGTGGACGCGATGGTGATCGCACCGCTCGCAGCGTTCAAACTCTCAGCTCGACCATGGATTATCCCCTTGAAGCGGAAGGTCGGCATCAAGATCCAGCCGAAGAGCAAGGATTCGAAACTCGTGATTGACGGCAGGTATGCTACCTCCGTGTCATCGAAGAACGACATCATCATCACGAGATCCGAGAAGAAGGCGCGGTTCATTAGGTTCGGCGAGAGCTTCTACGAGATGGTCCGCGTCAAGCTCATGAGATGAGCCTATGAGGCTGTTCCAGCGTAAGAAACCCGAGGCCGCCCCGGTACAATGGATGATCCAGCGTCAGTGTCTTAACCTTATTTTGGAAAGCTCGAAGTCGAACTTCCCGAACGAGTTCGGCGCGCTCCTCAGGGTTGACCGTACCGAAAAGACCATGATCACGGAGGTGGTGCTGCTGCCCGGGACAATCTCCGGTGACTCGCACGCGATCTTCAAACTCTACATGCTTCCGATCGACTACAGCATCGTAGGCACGGTCCATAGCCACCCATCGTCCATCTCGCGGCCCTCAAGGGCTGACCTGGATCTTTTCGACCATTTTGGGAGGATCCATCTGATTGTGGGTGTAAGTTCTATCGGCTCAACTTCTTGGCGGGCGTACGACTACAAGGGACAGGAAGTGCAGGTGCAGGTCGTCTAAAAAAAAGATTTTTATACAACAGATCGGCTACCACCATGGAGAGAGATGGCGACCGTACCCTTGGATTATGATGTGCTCTTGCTTGCGCCGCTTGCGCTGATCATCGGTGTCACTGCACTGTGGCTGCTGGAGCTTATCTTCATCGACCTTGACAAACGGATGCTTGGGAAACTACGACACAAACATGAGGCGCTCGCCAGGTTCACGAACTTTACCGGGGTGCTTTTCCAAGCCCTGTCCCACGCGCTCGGGTACACGGTGACGCACAGCGGGGTCGCTCATTTCCAGGTGAGCGTGCATTACGGTAAGGTGGAGCCGAAGCGGGAGAAGCAAGGGGTGTTTGCATGGACCTCGACGCTGCTATTATACCTCGGCCCGTTCCTCGTACCCACTGGGTTCATGCTGCTTTACAGTTATTTTGTACTGACGAAAGGATTTTCATTTCCGGCGAGCGTACAGTACACGTTCGTACACACGTTTGAGAATTTCGGCGGTACTCTTTCGACGTTTACGCAAAGTATGTTCCGATTCCTTTCCAGTATGGACCTGCTCAACCCGGTCCACGTGTTCTTCTTACTCGTTCTACTGTTTCTTGGTCTAGGGATACGCCCAAGCTACATCGGCGAGGAGCGCAAAGAAAAAGTCAACTTCCTGTACGACTTGAAAAACGTTACGATGCATTTCATTAAAAAACCGCTGTACATCCTTGTGTTCTTCGCCGTCGTCTACGGGTTTTTCTTCCTTTCGCTTGCGTTGAAAACCAACTGGTACGTGGCCCTCTTCTCAGTGCTAGGGCTGCTTTCCGTCATCGGCATCATCGCACTTCTCCTTGCTTTCCTTTTGCTCGCATTCGTGTGGGCATCGGACAAGATCGCACCTGGCTGGCGGCTGGTGCCGTTCCTCACTCTTCCCATCTCCTACGGCGCTGTTAGGGTGTTGTTCTTCTACGTCCCACGCGATAACATCCTTGGCTGGTCGTTGCTTGTGATGATCCTCGCAACTGTCGTGGTCACCCTCCTGCTCATTAAATATAAGAAGACCAATAGATTTAAAACCGCGGGGCCGATGAAGCATATGAGGGTTGCGGATGGAAAAAAAAGAGCTTCTCAAAAATGAACAGGTCGAACGGTTACTCTCACCTCACCCCTTGTCATTTATGAAACTTCAGGCCCTGTGCATCTTCGTGATTGTGTGGGGTATTGTGGTCTGGTGGTTGGTGAATTCCTCACAGTTTGGTAACTGGCTTAGTGGAAATCCCTGGTTCCCATTTATTCTGTGGGCACTCGTATTACTCATTTTCGGGGTGATTGCATCTCTTATTGCAATTCAATGGAGTATATTCTTCTTGTATCTTATGGTAGTTCTTGGTGGACTTGGGTTGCTCTTTTGGCAGCACTGGGAAAATAACTCTACCTCATTTATCGCTTTATTCATCCTTGTATACTCAATCATTGTATCAATCGCAGGGTTCCTCATCGTCGAACTGTACCGAAGGTCCCATAAGTACTACATCACGAACCTTCGCATCATGTTCAAAGGCGGGGTGCTGACGAAGCGGGAGCGCACGATCCGATACGATAAGATTTCGGACATCAACTCACGACAGGGGATCTTCGGGCAGATCTTCGGGTTCGGGACGATCATCCCAATAAGTGAGTCAGGGTTCGGGCTGGGCAGCGACAAATCTATGGCCGGTGGCGGTGTCGAGGTCGGAGGAACAAAAGCCCGGTTGTTCGGGTTCGCTGGCGGCGGCAAAGAGGTGCAGACGCCGATTGCACGCAGCTATTACGAGCTCCATGGTGTCTACCCGTTCAAGGACGTGCAGAAACTGGTGGAGAACATGGTGCAAAGCCACGTGCCGACCCAGTACCAGAAGGAGCAGGTGGAGTTTTCCAAACAACAGGTCGACATCCAGACACAGATGCGCGACCTGCTGCATCAGCAAGGTCGGGGGAAGCCACGGACGAAAACCGTGAAGCAGAAACCCGAGGAGGACGAACAAGAGGAAGAGCCGGAGAAGGAAGAGGAGGCGTTCCCGCAGGAGCAGGTCGACATCCAGAAGCAAATGCAGCAGCTGCTCAAAAAACAGCGCGTGATGAAGCCGACGAAGGACGAGACCGAGGAAGAGGAAGAGGCTGAGGAAGAGGAAGAAGAGGAAAAGAAGAAGGACGAGCGGGAAGTCGCGTAACAACAACGGATAGATATATTTATAAAACAAAATTTATTCTTGGAGTTGAAATGGTACCAAAAAGAGTCTTTTTTACGAAAGGCGTGGGGAGACATAAACACGAGCTACAATCATTCGAACTAGCGTTGCGTGACGCGGACATCGAGCAATGCAACCTGGTGTACGTGTCCAGCATCATCCCACCACACTGTAAAATCATTACGAAGGAGAAAGGCGTGAAGGAGCTACGCGCCGGCGAGATCACCTACGTGGTCATGTCCCGCAACTCGACCGACGAGCCAAACCGTCTCATCGGATCCGCGGTCGGCATCGCGGTCCCCAAAGACCGGTCGAACTACGGGTACATCTCCGAGCATCACTGCTTCGGGACCACCGGTAAAAAGCTTGAGGACATCACCGAAGACCTTGCGGCGACGATGCTTGCGACGACACTGGGTCTCGAGTTCGACCCGGACAAGGCGTGGGACAAACGGAAACAGGAGTACAAGATGAGCAGGCAGATCGTGCGAACCCAGAGCATCGCGCAGACCGCCGAGGGAGACAAGGACGGGCTGTGGACCACGGTGATTGCCGCAGCCGTGTTCATGGAAGACGAAGGAGAATAACCAGCGTCTCGCTCTCGTTTTTTTCTTTTTATTTTCGCAGATCGTGTTCCTTACTAAGAATATCGACAATTCTTTGCGCTGCAATGGATGTCGCATTCGGATGCGGTAAGGTGTTTTTTAACCGCTCAGCATTTCGAAGATACGTGTCGTAGTTCGTGAAAATTTCCTGTAACGCAGCTTGGAGTTTCTGTTCAGTGAAATACTTCTTGGACACCATCATGCCTGTCCCATACCTCAGAAGGTTATCGAGATTCCACTGCTGCTCCGCATGCATAGGGATGCCGATGACTGGTTTGCCTGAAAACGCAGCGGTGTATACCGTCCCCCTGCCTCCATGGATGATAGACAGATCCACGAGTTCATGGATTCTTTGAATCGAAGGGAAGAATTTCCGGACAATAATATTCTCATGCAATGAGGGCAACTCATCTTCCGGGATGATGGATTGGAGTGACACCAGTACAGTATTGTTAGTGTTATTCAAAGCCTGGAGTAGCTTCAGGAACGTCTGTTTCACCCCGTAGCTACCGATCGTAACAAGAATGGAACGACCTGGTTTCTTTAGCTGTGTTTCGACTTCGGAATCAATCGAGGGCTTCGGACCCTCGCTTGGGTATTCCGGCAGCAGCGGCCCAAAGAAATGCTCCTGCGGGAACCGAGGAGTCGGCTTAAGTCGTAAAAAAGTCATATCATCCAGAAGAAAGGTGTAATCTCCGCAAAAAAGATCCAGGAACCGATGAACCTGAGGGACCCCGTACATTCGTGCGAACCGGTTAAATCCCTTCACGCTCCATTGGCACCGCGTGATATACCAATTAGCCAAACGGTTCTTCACTGCTTTTGGGACAAGCCTGGTCACAGGGTTTTCGAACCCCTCCGGAAACGTGGCAAGGCCTGACTCGAAATATGGAGGAATCGCAACGCCAGGTACCAGCGTTACGAGCGGTACACCAGCGACCCGGGCAGAGATAAGCGGAGTGAAATTAAACGCGGAGACGACCAATTTCACGTGTTCCCTTCTGAAAATCGAGACCTCCTGCTCAATCCTCTCTTTACTGCTCGCTTCGTTTTCCTTGGAAAAGAGATGGGGGTAGAATCGTTCCTGGGGCATATTCTGATAATGATATTTCTGCTTCAGGCGTTGGTTCCTCTCAGAGATTTTTTGATTAATGTGTCTTTCTAATTCGATGACGGGAAACCCAAGGTCGGTCGCATTATGCTCATAGGTTCCTTTGAATCCTATGAAAATAACGCGCCCGCCAAGCTGTGCATAGTTCTTCGCGATTTCGATTAAAGGGTACGTTTCACCAAAATCGTTGAAAGAAGGGAGAAACGCGATCGTAGGTAGCCGAGAAATCGTCATTGGTTTTAGGCACCAAAAATCAACATACCCTCCTTACTTATAAATCATGGGTCAAACAAAGTATTGCGGTTACAAATACTCAGTCGCCCCTTGATATCCCGACGTGTGCTCCTCGTGAACTTCCTCGATGATCATTTCCTTGAAAGTATTATTCCTTATCCATAAAAAAGATTTTATATGGTACCTCTTGTTAACCCCTCCTCATGAAGGAAGAGACTACTATGATTCAAGAATTCACGAAATGGTTTGAAGACCTCGGCATCAAAGACGTGCCGTCCGTCGGCGGAAAAAACGCATCGCTTGGTGAGATGATCAGGAACCTCGGACAGAAAGGCGTCCGGGTCCCAAGTGGGTTTGCGATCACCGCGTACGCGTACAAATACATGATCGAAAAAGCAGGCATCGACATTAAAATCAAAGAGATATTAACCGGGCTTGACACCCATAATATGACCGACCTTGCGAAACGAGGACTGAAGATACGCGAACTCATCAAAAGCACCCCGATCCCGCCTGAGCTTGAGGAAGACATCAGGAAACACTACCGGGAGATGGAGTTCCGGTACAGCGAAAACGTCGATGTCGCAGTACGAAGCAGCGCGACCGCGGAAGACCTCCCGGACGCTAGCTTCGCAGGACAGCAAGAAACGTATCTCAACGTCCGCGGCGAGGACGAGCTCATCGAG
>Ga0315289_10010375_pt1 | contig 13346 bp, 7 predicted proteins | sample YL17G11_40_MG_FD_203452 | JGI IMG/M metagenome (GOLD analysis project Ga0315289, IMG submission 203452) | Sediment microbial communities from Yellowstone Lake, YNP, Wyoming, USA - YL17G11_40 | ecosystem: Environmental > Aquatic > Freshwater > Lake > Sediment | place: USA: Wyoming | collected...
TGAGAGGGAAAACACCAGGATGGTAAGTAGCGGATACAATGATCGGTTTATGGTTAAGTTCTGCTGCCCGTCTTACTGTCCCAGCATCTTGCCAGCTGCCCTCGTGGGGTAAAAGTGCGTAGGTGAAATGTTGTATACCCTGATCGATGAAGCTATTCTGCCGGTCCAGTTCGGGAATATATGGCATGTGATGTGCATAAATCGGGCTGCGTAGTACGGTTATACCGATATCTGAACCGTTGATATCAAAGCTGTACTTACCATCATTTAGCAAGCTTAGCCCATATCTCCGCTTAGAATTATTTGCCTCACCAGTCAGATCCACCCATTTCTGCCCGGGCTCCTCATCACCCTTAGCAGGGCGTTCAATACTACCATAAGGGATTTCATAGACGGCCTTGCCAGATGTGATATTCACGGGGAATCTGATTTTTAGCATTTTAAAGTGTTCGTGCCAGTCTACGGTCACATGCACATCGATCTGGTCCAGCTCGCGATACATGGTAAAGTCCTGCACTAACTCAGAAGCTTCGTACCCACTGGTAACCCGGATAACCGCTTTGACCGGGCCATTATCGATCAACCTGATACTTTTAACCTGGAACATACCGATAAGGTGATCATATCGGAAAACTCCATGGCTCCAGGTATCGCTAGGATCATCCAATACGACCGCACTGGCAGCCTCACCGTTAAATACCTGCACTTGGATTTTCTTATCCCATAAGCTCTTGATAACTCCGCTTTGAGGAGATATTTCGAGGCGAAAACGATCATTTTCTATCATGGTAGATGTGGCTGCTAATGGAGGATTATCAAGAGAGGACTCGCGTTTCGAAATACGGTATACACAATATCCTGTCGATGGCAGCTCGGCGATGAACCCTATCCTATTCAAACCCGGAACGGATGCTTCGGGTTGCACTTTTTGGAATGGGATTTCCTTTCCATCCGGGTATATTAGAGTATCACAGTCACCTAATTCGGCTGTTTCGACTTCGACATATACTTTTAATCCCCATGCATTCGGATTAAAGACAACGAATGGTCGCATACTCTCCTCATAAGGGATGTTAATCCTCCATACGAGGGATTGAACCGCAAAATTAATAGCACGACTTGCTATGGACAGCGATTCGCCATATTGCTGTTGGATATCCTCATATGCTGATTCGATACAGGTCCCTGCCAGACTATCGTGGAATTGGTTGAATAATAAATTTTTCCATGCTCGATCGAAATCACCAGGATAAGGCTGACCAGTTAACCATTCAGCTAAAATCGAGAATTTTTCTGCCGTTAAGAGCAAATTCTCGGTTTGCCGGTTCCAACGTTTTACATCCGAATGAGCCGCATAGCACCCACTGGCATGATGTTGCAGGTCATCATGCACCACAGGCAACGCGAGGTTCTTTTTTATAACCTCGTTAAAATACCGATCAGGTGTACTCATTACTAATTCGGGTAAACTGGAGTCATTTTGCATCCGGTGAATACTATCTATATTTTCCCGCGTTGGCCCCCCACCATGATCCCCAACCCCGAAGAAACACATCAATTCGTTATAAGGATCCACAGCTTCACTGGCGCACACTTTGATATGCTCATCCAGCTCCGAACCCCAGGTACCGTAAGTAAAGGGTATGCGGTAAGCCAGGACTGTGGAGCCGTCATCGGCTTCCCACCAAAATAAACGACCAGGTAGTTCCTTCTCATGCGGTGAGGGGCGCATAAAGACATAATAATCTAAGCCACACTTTTTTAAAATCTGCGGTAGCATGCCATTATGGCCAAAACTGTCCACGTTGTATCCGACATGAGTAATCTTATTAAACTTTTCTTTAAAATAACGCTGCCCATATAACCCCTGGCGGATAAATGATTCGCCATTTGGGATGTTGCAGTCCGGTTGGATCCACCACCCGCCCACAATTTCCCAACGCCCCTCTGCAACCCGCTGCCGGATCTCATCAAACATCATCGGATCACTTTTCTCTATCCACTCATAAAAAGCTGCGGAACTTGATACGAAAAATAGGTCATCATGTACTTTCATCAGGTATAAGACCGAAGAAAATGTGGCATGGACCTCATGGAAGCCTTCCTGCCATTTCCATAACCAGACAGGGTCAATATGGGCATTAGCGATCATATGCAGCGTTTTTTGGTTCACAAGAAACCCCTTTTTTTATTGATTATAGGCTAGCGAACCTGGACGGAAGTGCTAGAATACATGTGGTGTTAGAATCCCCTATTAAAGTGAAGAAGGATAAAGGTTGATTTAAGACTGTTGTTTAAATACTTCCCATGCACCGACCCACGGAGTACCCAGTCGATGATGGAGAGGGACGACTACATGGTTTAATTTTTGAGCTATTTGTGCGGCAGTCTGGGCAATGGTCGCCCAATCTTCTGCCTGGAGTGCCTGTCGCATGGTTTCCCCATACTTTTTTGTCCAAGCCCACTCCATTCGAAAACGGTCTGCTTTTACCCAATAGTCCCGTTTTTCCCAGGCAGTTACGGTAGTATCAATAGTGTTATAGATCAACTCTAACGCTATGGCTATAAAAGCAATAAGGTCACAAGCCTGATTGTTAGGCTCTGATTGATAGGTTAATTCGCGTAAGGCCAATACAACTGATCGTGTCAGGCGAGATCGTTCTTTACCGGCAGTCTCAGTATTGATAATACGACCCATGAAACTCATTATAGCTCATTTTATTGACGTCCCAGTCTCTCTCGCTTATAATTCCAGCCCGCGGGGAAGTGCTGGAATTGGCAGACAGGCGTGACTTAGGATCACGTGCCGCAAGGCGTGAGGGTTCAAGTCCCTCCTTCCCCATGATGAATTACGATCCTTACCCCTTCCTTATGGGAGTCATACCCATTGGGAAGGGGAAAATTGTGAAGGAAATTAACCTTGAAAATAGATACACAATTACTTGAAGACCATCAAGCTAAACTGACTGTAGAAATCGAACCAGAGCTCTTAGAAAATGCCAAGCGACGTGCAGCTCGTAAATTAGCCAACCGGGTTAAAATTCCTGGTTTCCGACCTGGCAAAGCGCCTTATAACGTCGTAGAACGGTATGTCGGACAAGCAACAATACTGGAAGATGCCTTGGAAATACTCGTCGATGACATGTATCCGAAAGTCATCGAAGAATCGGGTATTAAACCATATGGGCCGGGTAAGCTTGAAAATATGCCCACGATGGAGCCTCCAACCTTTGAGTTTCTAGTCCCCCTTGAATCAGAAGTAACCTTGGGAGATTACCGATCCATCCGTCTACCTTATGAACCTCAGGCCATAACTGAAAAAGAAGTTGATAAGTTCATTGACGACCTTAGAACGCAGCGTGCGGTAATCGAACCGGTGGAACGACCCGCACAGGAAGGCGACCAGGTTTACATTCGGTTAAGCGGTGAACGAGTACAGGTTGCCGAAGCCGAAACAACCACACTGATTAAAGAACGACAGCAATTAATCAACATCGAGAAAGAAGATGCTGATAATAAAGATGAGTGGCCCTTTCCTGGTTTTTCACGTCATTTGATCGGATTAGCACCCGGGGACGAGAAGACCATAGGTTATACTTACCCAGACGATTCAACCTACGAAGCCTTGCGCGGGAAGATAGCTGAATTTCACATCGTCATAGAACAGGTGAAATCCCGTAACATGCCCGAACTAAACGATGCATTTGCACAATCGGTCGGGGAGTATGCAACCGTAGATGCTTTACGTGTTGATGTAAGAAAGAGCCTTGAAGCACGGGCCAAAACTGAATATGATGCAGAATATAGTGACAAAATAAACGTAGAACTCCTTAAGGATGCAACGCTAAAATATGCCCCCCAAATGCTCGAGCGCGAGGTAGAGGGCTTTATTTCGGATCTTAAAAACCGGCTGGCTCAACAAAACCTGGATATGGACACTTATTTAAAAATGCGTAAAATGGACTTGGATGCGCTGCGCAAGGATATATTACCCAATGCTGAAAATAGACTTAAACATTCTCTTGTTCTACTTGAAGTCGCAAAATCTGAAGGGATAAAGATAGAACAAAACGAGCTTGAAAGCAGGACACGGCGAACTCTCGAGGAATTAAGCCAATCTCTGCCAATGAAAGAAATTAAGAAAATTAACACCAACGACTTTGTTGCCGGTCTTGCAGGTAATATTGCCTCAAACATGATGGTCGAACAAACATTGGAACGCCTCAGGGCTTATGCTCGAGGGGAGGTTATTGAGAAGGTTGAAAACTCAACAACAGAACCAACGCTAGAGCTTGAAGTCGAAAAAGATGTCAATGTTTCGATTGATACAACGGCTGATGAAAGAACTGAAAACACCCAAGAAGCTGCCCAATTGGGTAGCCAATCCACAGTTCCAGATAGTGCAAATGAAGAACACGGGGAACTACATTGAGTATATTCAACTCTTAGAGGATAGAAATATGACAGTGAAAAAACTACAACAGCAAGTGGAAATATTTACTCCCCACATGGTTGTCCCGATGGTAATAGAGACCACAGATCGTGGGGAACGAGCTTATGACATATTCTCGTTATTGCTCCGAAATCGTATTGTATTTCTGGGCACACCTATTAATGATCAAATATCAAATCTGATTGTTGCCCAATTACTGTATCTCAACCAGGAAGATAGAGAAGCTCCAATTTCAATGTACATAAACTCACCAGGGGGAGTTATCTATTCTGGCATGGCAATCTACGACACGATGCAGATGATATCCAACCCGATCAGCACCTTTGCCATCGGTGTTACCGCCTCCTTTGGAACGGTACTGCTTGCCGCCGGGACGAAGGGACAACGCTACGCACTCCCTAATGCTTCAATCCATATGCACCAACCCCATGGCGGTGCAGAGGGTCAGGCTACAGACATCGAGATCCAGGCCAGGGAAATATTACGTCTACGGTCGAACTTAAACCAAATACTGGCTCGACACACAGGTCAGACGCTTGAGGTTATTGAACGAGATACTGAGCGCGACTATTGGATGGATGCTCAAAAAGCAGTTGAATATGGACTGATCGATCAGGTATTAGAATCCCCGGAAAACAAGAAGCTATAAACCATACTAAAACCCGTTATCGCAAATCCATCAGGTGACCAACGAAACGGGTTTTTTGTCTTTAAAACAGAAGTTTATTTGGTTCATCTTTCAACCTTTTCGATCGTCGCTTATGATCCAGGTGAAACTGCCTGGGGCATCGCTGTAGCATCAAAATTCCTGGGAGTTGGCAGCCTTTAAAAATGGCCGGATAGATGGCCCGGTCTACACTTATCTTTTGGAGCGATTTTCAGAGGCTGAATGACCGTTAGCAACCTGTCCGGCATAAAATCATTAATAGTCGATATGGATGGTGTGCTATGGCGTGGATCTCAGTCCATCGGTGATTTACCTGCAATTTTCGATAAAATCGCTGCTTGTGGATTGAAGGTAGTACTGGCTACAAATAATGCCACATTATCCGTTGAACAATACCTGGCAAAACTCAGCTCAATGGGGGTATTATTAAAAGATTGGCAGGTGATCACCTCTTCTACTGCGACCGCGTTATATATTAAACATCTCCACCCCGAGGGGGGGAAAGTATATATTATCGGTGAAGATGGGTTAGTACAAACCCTGGCAAAAAATGGGTTTGACTATGCAGAGCAAGATGTCCTGGCTGTTGTGGCCGGCATGGATCGGCAACTAACTTATGAGAAACTGAAACGGGCTACACTTTTAATACGTTCGGGTATTCTATTTATTGGGACCAATCCGGATCGCACATTTCCAACCCCTGAGGGGTTAGTCCCAGGAGCTGGTGCTATTCTGGCAGCAATCGAGGTTGCCACCGATCAAAAACCTCTTGTGATCGGTAAACCAGAACCAGCGATGTACCAGGTAGCTCTCGATAGATTAGGATCATTACCTCATGAGACATTAGTAGTAGGCGACCGCCTGGAGACCGACATCGCTGGTGCACAAATCTTAGGATGCAAAACCGCTTTAGTTCTTTCTGGTGTCACTTCTCCTGAGGCAGCTTACGCCTGGTCTCCACCACCTGATCTGATAGCTCCCGATCTTGATAGCATACTAAAAAAGATAACGGGATAAGGGAATGGGGATAATATGGACGAACGTCTATTCATATTCGACCTTGATTTCCCCGATCTAGTAAAGATCATGGCTTCATATGAAGAACCAGCCTACCGGGCTTTACAAATATGGCAAGGGTTATACCGTCATTTTTGGAAACTGCCCGATGAATTTTCAACCTTACCGCGTGAGCTACGTCATAAATTAGCTGATTCGTTTGAATTTAGCCATCTTCAAGTTGACCAGGTTTTAGATTCTAAAGACGGCGAAACGAGTAAGACCCTTTTCCGCCTGCCAGATAGCCAACCAATCGAAACGGTGCTGATGCGCTATTCCAGGCGACAAACGCTGTGCATTTCTACACAGGCAGGTTGCGCGATGGGGTGTGTGTTTTGCGCTACCGGTCAAATGGGGTTCAAACGAAATTTAACTAGCGGGGAAATTGTGGAACAAGTGCTTTTCTATGCACGGATACTGCGCGCTGAGGATGAAGAAGTGACCAATGTAGTCGTTATGGGGATGGGAGAACCATTTCACAACTACCATGCTACAATGGCAGCCATTGACCGTCTGAACCATCCAGATGGTTTTAACCTAGGGGCGCGTCGCTTTACCATATCAACGGTCGGATTAGTGCCGATGATCTGCAAGTTTACAGCAGAACAAAGACAGGTTAACCTGGCTGTATCCCTTCATGCTTCGGATGATGAACTGCGTTCATCATTATTGCCAGTGAACCGAAAATATTCGATTGATGAAGTATTAGCTGCATGCCGAGATTATGTTGACCAAACACACCGGCGGATAACTTTTGAATGGGCGTTGATAAGAGACGTTAATGATAGCCCAGAGCAAGCCCGAAAACTGGCGCTGCGTTTGCATGGATTATTATGCCACGTCAATGTCATACCTCTAAACCCAACCGAACGATATGCTGGTAAAGCGACTACTCGACAAAGAGCAGTAATATTTAGAGCCGAATTAGAAAAGCTAGGGATCCCGTGCAGCATCCGCTTAAGACGTGGGATCGATATCCAGGCAGGTTGTGGTCAATTGGCTGGTAAGGAAATAAATTAAAGGGTTGTTGGGAGTTGATATCGCCCAACCACCCTCGTTTTTTCTTCTAGATTTCATTCAGAGCCTGCGTTACTCTATTAATTCGAATTCCAGGCGTAAAACTTTTACCCACACCCCCCGGTTGTGACACATCGCTATGGTTTTTTCAGTCAGATCGCTAGATAATCTAGAGCTAGACGATATGATAATTCCATCGATATGCTTATTCGATAGGATATTTTCTAACTGTTCACAACCACCCAGTATATCAACACCATGGATATGACGCCCCCACCATAACGGATCGTCATCTAGAAATCCGATCGGGCGGTAACCGAGTTCTGGATTTCTTATAATCCATCGTAGTGCTATTTCTCCCGCGTCTTCAGCTCCATATATCAATACACTCTCGATATCACTATTTGTGATCTGCCTACCTGAAATTCTATCGAGGACTTGGAATGAAGACCGAGAAGCTGCCAAGCTGAAAAAGAGGAAAACCGCGTATAAGATAAATATTTCCAATGAATACACATCGGTCGGATATATAATCTTTAATAATGCCGCAACCGGTATCACTGCCCCCAAAGAAGCCGTAGCGTACCTAACCAGGTCGTCTACGCCCACATATCGCCAAGCACCTCTATAAACTCCTAAAATAAAAAAGGCGAAGTATGCGGTCGCTAAAGCAAGGGGCACCGAACGAACATAAAGGTTCAAGTAAGTTTGGTTAAAAGTTAGACCGAAACGTATCCAATAAGCGAGGTAATAAGAGACACCAATCAGGAAAAAATCGAGCACTATTTCAAATAACCGTCGTTTGTAGGTGAGGTTCACCATTAAGCGAGTAATGCTTCCCTGAGAAGGCGTTAGTGTAGAAACAACTTTTAGCCGTCCCAGGTAAGCTGTGAATAGCGCGAGGGATATCAGTAATATAGGTATTAAAACTAAACTGAGAGCATAGTCCAGCGCTTCTAACCCAGCAGCAGCCACACCGGATACGATAGCGATACCATACAAAAAGAGGACCGCCTGCCGTTCAGTTAATCCGAAGGCGATCAACCGATGGGAAGTATGATCGGCGCCTCCTTGGGCTGGCGATTGTCCTCGCAATAAACGGGTGATAGTGACTAAAGCTGTATCAATGATCGGCAGTAGAAATAAAAGTGTTGGTACCATCGTTACAGCTAAAACATTGGATGCCTGTGTGCGACGAGCGACTGATAGTGCTGCCAATGTGAAACCCAAAAACATACTACCGCTATCCCCCATAAATATTTTCGCTGGTGGGAAATTGAACACCAGGAAACCGAGGATACTACCAACCAAAGATAATGAAATTAATAATAAGGATTGGCTATTAGTTCTCCAGAAGAAATATGACAGGACACCTGCTGCGATTAAGGCCACACCACCCGCCAACCCATCCATATTATCAAGCAAATTAATTGCATTGGTAATCCCAACAAGCCAGACAAAGGTTAAAATGATGTTAGCTACACCCCATGGAAAAAAATGGATGACATCAATAAAATAGACAACAATCGCGGCAGCCAGTATCTGTCCAACTAGCTTGGTTGGTGGTGTGATCCGCTTAAAATCATCATATAAACCCATACCAAACATTAATACCGAACCAGCTAACAGAGCCCAACGCACCTGTCCTAATTCACCAGTCAGTACACTTAACACAAGGACGGATATGATAAAGGCAAAAAACATCGCTATCCCGCCCAGGGTCGGTGTAGGTATATTATTCCAGCGGTCCTTACGGGGTTGCACGACACGTCCCAACCGTAAGCTCATCTGGCGTACCAGAGGGACGCATACCAAGGAAAAGATAAAGGATAAAATAAACGCTAGAAGAACCATTTTAGGAAGAATTATCTTAAAGCTACACCACAACTCTATGGTAGTTTATTGATCTGGTCGATCAAGGCTTTTATCCCATTTTGCTGCGCAGTTGGTGTAACTGCAAGTGCATCATTGGCACGTATTAAAGCATTTGCTTTATCGCCAAGCTGAACATATAGACGGGCAATGGTTGCCTCCATCTTCCATACATCGGTAGACTTTGGATTTAGATCTATCGCATCCTGATAGTTACTAATAGCTTCAGCATAATAACCTAACTGAGTATTGATATCACCCAGAGATAACAGACTGGTTAATTTTGTTTGTACTTCGAAATAACGGGATACATTGGCAGCTACCGTGAAATGGACAACGGCTTGTTCAAGATCCGCTTTCTTCATTACCGTGTCGGAAATCGTCCGGCTTTGACGGACATAATAATCCCCCATAAGGCTTTGTGTCCAGCTGTATTTTGGATCAATATCGAGCGCATGGGCAAGTCTTATATATGCTTCATCTGGTTGATGAAGAACATCAATTATTAGAATATACCATTCCCCCCACAAAGTCGAGTTATTCGGACTGAGTGTTACAGCCATTGCATAATAGTCAGAAGCCATCTGACCAAGTTCTTGACGTGTTTTAGCCTCACTCGCACGTGAAGCCCACCAGCTATACAGACGTCCAAGGTTGGCAGTATGGTCTGTGTTTAACGGATTTATTTTTTGTGCAGTCTTGAGGTCACTTTCAGACTGATTAACTAATTGTTGCTGAAGTGTTGGATCCGTCTCTGCCTTAGCCTGTTCAAGGTAGCTGCGACCTAAGAAAAGGTAATAATAATCCTCAGAAGGAGCAAGCTCAAGTGCTCGCTGATACAGTAATGTTGCTGCTGCCCATTGATTGTTTCGCGCGTAAGGATCCGCTAGTTTGTAGGCTTCATCAGCATATATGATGCGTAAATTTGTAAAGTTAATAAGCACTACTGCAATGAGGAGAACAGCTAAAGCGACTATCTGCCCAAATCCAGAGGTATATAAACTTCGATTAGACCATTCGACAGGTAAGAAAAAGGCCATGACCAATAACATCAGGAAAATATAGATATAGTAATTTAATAAAAGACTACCAATTGAGGCTACTTGGCCATTAAGAAGCTCATTTGCAGTTTTATTGGTAGGTTGGTCAGCTACCGCCATTGTCGCCAGGCTACCAGCGTGCCAAAACCAATAAATGATTACCGCCAGCCCAGAGACACTCAGAGTCACCCCAAAGGCCTTAAGCCAGTTCCCTTTCCCAATTGTTTCAATCTCTGCCGTTAATAACAATCCCACTCCTAACCAGGTTGTTAAAACCAAAGCCAGGATCCCATACGAAACAGCATTGTTATGATTCGGCAACCTTGTTAAAGTTCTTACCATTATAAGGAATGCCGAGGTTAGATGTTGTAGATTATTAGTTAAATCATAACCCAGCGTTATTAATATAACTCCAATCAGACTCCCATTGAATATAGACAATCTAAACCAGGTGGGTATACCTTGTTCTGTGCTGCGTGTGCTTCTATCACTCCTGCGCTGCTTTCGACCTCTGGAAACTTTACTGTCAAATTTACGACCATTCTTAATAAGGTTTTCATTGAGATTATTGATGTCCGGATTAGTGACGGTTGGATACTCCCCATGCTTGGGTAAGATATAGCCAACCGCTAAAAGCAAAGCAGAAAAAGTCCAAAAATAGGTACGTGTCACCGCAATAGCTATACCAAAGTTTATTTCGATAAAATGCGCCATAATGGCTGAGAGTAACACGGCTATAGTTAGCGATCGTAAAGCTTCTCCACCTGATTTAAGAGCTACTTGCTCACCAAATATTGCAGCCAGAATCACATAAGTAACAATTCCACCTGTAACTCCCAATGGTAAACCCAAGCCAAAGTATTCGGCTCCTCGCCATAATATTAATACAACTGACCCAACTACTCCACCACCCAACACGAGAGCTAATAATAAATTTCGCTGCCTTGTACTTGATACTAATCCAATCCATTTCAGGCCATAATAAAAAACGGAGATAAATAAGGTTATGTAGACGATCAACCCTAAGCCACCCGCGATGACCAACGAATCCCACGTCTCGTTATGAGAACGATCAGGAGAAGCATTCCTCTTTTCCACTTGGCCTAATTCAGGTACATAGAAGGGATTGTAAGCAACATACATACTCTCAGGACCATAGCCAATCAGTGGTCGTATGATATTAAATACATCTTTCTTCCCATCGGGGAAAATGAGAGGTGCGTGGGGGGTAATTAGTTTGACAGCGCCTTCCCATATATAGCGACGTACCAAGGCGCTGGTGCTTTGTTCGTCGAGGAGCAGGCTAAATCGTCCGATAACAGGCGATTTACGCAAACTCTTGAGAGAGCTGTCTGGTAGGTTAAAAACTCCCAAAAAAACAATTGTTATGAGTGTCAACAACATGATTGCGATAGTCAACCATCTCTTCCGCCAATACCACGAGAGTAGCAGAAATAAGAAAAAGGCACCAGCGAGCAAACCGAGTGTAGGGCCACGGCTCCCGCTCATGTAGAGAGCGATTAGCTGGACTAAACCTAAGAAAAAGTAAATCATTAACCTGATGGAATGCGACAGCAATCGTTCTTGGTTATGCAGGATAGCCTCAATAGAATTGATTATCATACCCACGGTGAGGGGAAAGACCATGATTAGATATGCCGCGACAAATATAGAATTCCCCATGTTAGAGGCAATCCGAGTCGATGTATCACCTGCCCAGGCAACCGGATCAATCTTGTAGTGCTGTAAGATACCATAGAGGCTGATGGGTAAGCTTGAAATAATAACGGCTGTAATCAAGCGTTCTACCTGAAACCGTTTGCGTAGATTGCCTATGATGGATGCAAAGATAACCAGATAAGAAAGAGTGGTGTATAACCCTTGTAACCTCTGGTAAGATCCTAATAGACTGGTCCGCGGTGTAACCGAAAAAATGGTCGAAATAACATAAACTGATGCCAGAGCTATAACAGGAGCGATTAATGGCATGGTTATGATCGTTTTAATCACCGACTCTCCTGGATCCAGACGTTCCCAACGCAGTTTTCCATCTTCAACGATTTTCGTTATCCACGCGGCCAAAATCAGGAGAGCAAGCGAACGCAGCAAAACGAGTTTATCAGGCTCAAAAATCCGGCTCGAATAGACATTAAAAAATATTGGCACCAGGATGACAGCCGCTAGCCAGGCAGCTTCCATCAGACCATCGCAATAACGACTAAGTCTTGTCGACATGGGTATTAACCTAATCCTTCTAACTCATTTTTTTTATGGGGATAATAAAGGCAGTAAGGTTTCTAATTTTAACATGAACATTGCTTTATCATGAGGTTTTTTAGCTCTTCAGGGATCGGCACGGGGATTAGAGAATTCGGGACTTTACCGACCTTACGCCCATTCACACTACTAAATGTGAATATTTTATCGAGGAAACCCGAAGGCCTATTTTTTATACAATCAGGCTAATTGTATTATAAATAGGTAGATATTAGTTATAATATTCTTTAATGAAAAAGCAATCTGGATTATTGGTCGGCAGCACCTTAATTTTTTTCACATCCCTGATCACTTTTTTAGCAAAATTTGGAACCAGCGTAATTGTCGCACGAACCTTAGGTCCTGAAGGTAAAGGTGTATATAATCTTACCCTTCTTGTAGGATCTCTCCTGGTCCTCATAACCAACTTAGGCATGAGTGGTTCACTGACTTATCTGACAGCCAGTAGAAAATATAATGTCAACCAGCTATTCAGTTTCGCGGTTTTATCTGCTGTTTTTCTGGGTGGAATTGGCGGGTTATTTTTTTATTTTCCATATAACACTTTATTAAAATATAACTTTTTAGCTGGCACAGAAAAAAGTCAGGTTATATTGGTCCTTGTATTCGTACCAGGCATTTTGCTCACCTCTTTTATTACCAGTATATTATTAGGCCAGCAACAAATAATCTCTTACAATATTGTCGATATTATTCGTTCCATCACTAATTTAATATTCCAAGGAATCTCAGCCCTTCTTGTTAAAGGTGTTTCAGGAGCGATAATAGCATGGGTAGCATCAAATGTATTGGCAATGATATCAGCGCTTTTATTGCTAAAGCCTAACATCAATATACGATTATTGCAGCTAAAAAGTATCCTGCGTTCGTCTTTCTCTTTCGGTATTAAGAACTATGTAGCCAACCTGTTAACTTTTTTTAATTATCGGCTTGACTCAGTATTGGTTAATTATTACTCTGGCCC
>Ga0315289_10010376_pt1 | contig 13345 bp, 10 predicted proteins | sample YL17G11_40_MG_FD_203452 | JGI IMG/M metagenome (GOLD analysis project Ga0315289, IMG submission 203452) | Sediment microbial communities from Yellowstone Lake, YNP, Wyoming, USA - YL17G11_40 | ecosystem: Environmental > Aquatic > Freshwater > Lake > Sediment | place: USA: Wyoming | collected...
TGTGCCCTAAAGGGGTCAGTTGTCACCTAATTTGGCGCTTTGCCCGGTGGATTGTGTTTATATCCCAGGCGAAAACCCTTGTCAAGAAAGGCTCGGGGGAGTCCCTCCGAAAGACGCGGATTTTTCGCGGCGAGAAAAATCCGGTCCCTGTCCTCGCTCCGCTCTCCTCTCGGCAAGCCGAGAGGAACCATGCCCGCTCAGTCGTCCACGGACTTTCTCACCTGAATCCTTCGCCTTGGTAAAATAAGATGAGCCCGCTCCGCTGCGGAGGGCTTGAGAAATTCGGTGACAGGATCCAAATTCTCCGGAATTTGGTTCGTGTCGCCAGAATTTCGTCACCAAAGTCTTTTGTAGCGTTGACTTTCCCCGAGACTCCCTCTAGCATTTAGTTAACGAGAAGGATGTTGCGTCCAGAGATTCGATGAAGACAAGAGTGCTTAAAATTGATCCCGACGCTGTTATGGCCGGGGTCATTCAAGAGATCTCGCGGGTTCTCGCCAATAACAGCGTGATCGTCTACCCCACGGACACTTTTTATGGCCTTGGCGCGAACTGCTTTTCGCAGAAAGCGCTGCACAGGATATTCGAGATCAAGAAAAGGCCGGGGTTCAAAGGGCTGCCTGTCCTTGTCTCCGACCTGGAGATGGCCAAAGGAATGACGGCAGGACTTCCCCCGGTTTTTTACACCCTGGCTTCCCGATTCTGGCCGGGTCCCCTGACCCTGGTCTTTAAAGCGGCTTCTCACCTGCCGCCGGAGCTCGTCGGGCCGGGCCGAACCATCGGAATCCGCCTACCCGCGGTCGCCTGGCTTCAAGCGCTCATCCGGGAAAGCGGCGTCGCTCTTGTGACGACGAGCGCCAACATTTCGGGCGAAGGGGAGATCGACTCGGCCCAGGAAGTGATCCGCGTGTTCAAGGGAAGAGTCGATTTCATTGTCGACGGTGGCCGGACGCCCGGCGGCAAGCCTTCGACAGTAATCGACCTGACAGGGGAGAAGCCGATCCTGATTCGTGAAGGCGTCCTCGGCAGAAAAGCGATAGGAGAATTCCTGGAGTCCCGATCCCAATAAGCACGATGAAACCACGGGACCGTGTATTGACCACACTGCGGCATCAGCCTCCCGATCGTATTCCACGCTTCGAGATCTGGATCGACGCCTTGGTGGAGGAACTCGGGAGATCAGACACGGCGGACGCCCACGTCCACTTCGGACAGGATTGCGTCATGATGCCGAGCTGGCTCCCCCCGGGGAGCAACGCCTGGAAGGAGGGCGTCGACGAATGGGGTCGGGTCTGGAAAAACGGAATTTACACTGCGGGCGTTATAGACACCGATGCCGATCTCGCTCGGTACTGCCCGCCCTTGAGCTTCTTTGAGGAGATGTTCGATAAGGCCGAAATCAACAGCATCAAAAAGAGGTATCCGGATCATTGCCTGATCTACGGGTCGCACATCGGACCTTTCACTGCGGCCTATATGGCCATGGGGCTCGAGCGCTTCTTTAAGCGGCTCATCGAAGACCCCCCTTTTATTTGCCGCCTGCTGGATAACAGGGCGGAGTGGTGCCTCTCCATTTTCCAGAAAGCCGTAAGCTTGGGAGCTGAGGTCATCATCCTGGGCGATGACGCTGCCCACGGCAGCGGTCCCATGGTTTCGCCAAAAACCTGGCGCGAGCTCGTCCTCCCTCTCCACCGGCAGATCGTCCGGGCTCTAAAAGTTCCCGTGATCTGGCACAGCGACGGAGCCGCCGCCGGGCTGCTGCCGTTCGCCGTCGAAGCGGGGTTCGTCGGGTTTCATGGGTTGGAGCCGGGCGCTGGGAACGACCTGTCCGTCGTCAAAAGGGACTTCGGCCGTGCCCTTGTCTTGATCGGGAACATCGACGTCAACGTCCTTTGGGGCTCCGATATGGCCGCGGTTAAAGGGGAAGTGTCCCGCTCGATTCAACAGGGGTCACCCGGCGGAGGATACATGGTCTCCACCTGCAACAGCATTTCCAAGGGGATGAACCCCGACGCCGTGGAGGAGATGTTCCGTTGGGAAGACGCCCTGGTCTAGCTAGGATTCAATGGGCGCTGGAGCAGGGCGTCTTCCTCAGGCCGCAGGATCTTCTTGCCTGAATTTCCCTTCATTCTTTTAATCGATAGACTTTGCAGGGCAAAAAAACAAAAAAACTTTCCGGCTTACTTGACCTTGGCCCCGGCCGGGACGTCGCGGTCGAAGAAGGGGATAATGGCCTTGCCGTCGGTCTCAGCAGCCAAGAGCATGGCCTGGGACTCGATCCCCCGGATCACGGCCGGCTTCAGGTTGACGATGACGATGAGCTTTTTCCCGACCATCTCTTCAGGCGCATAAACGTCGCCGACACCCGCCACCATCGTCCTCTTGTCTGTCCCGATGTTGACCTCGATCTTGAGGAGCTTGTCCGTTCCGGGGACCTTTTCAGCCTTGAGGATCTCCCCGACCCGGAGGTCCATGCGCTTGAATTCATCGAAATTGATAATGTCCATTTTTTCCTCCTTTTTCGGCCCTGCTGGCGCCGGAACTTCCTCCTGGAGAAAGTCCTTGAGCGCAACTCTGGGGAATAGCGGCAACGGCCTCTGGATTTTGAATCCCGTCCCTAGGTTTTCGAAGCGGCAGCTCTCATAAGGCTCTTCCGCCACGGCCTTCGTCTCTCCCAGCAGATTCCAGATCTTCTGGGCCGATTCGGGCATCACGGGATAAACGAGATAGCTGATGCCCCGGATGGCGGCCGCGGTCTGGTAGAGGATCCGGGCCAGTCTCTTCTTTTTCGCCTCATCCTGAGCCAGCTTCCAGGGTTCATTATCGGCTAGATATTTATTAACTGTGTTGATGTAAACCCAGATCTCCTCCAGGGCCCTGCTCAGGGCATAATCTTCAAAGAGCTCCGATACGCGCCCTTTGAGCATCCCGAATCCCTCCCGGATGGCCCGGTCATTATCTTGCTCTTCATCGCCCGCTTCGACGACGCCCTTCTGGTAGCCCAGGATCATGGTCAGGGTGCGGTGGACTAGGTTGCCCAGGTCGTTGGCCAGGTCGGAGTTGATGCGGTGGAGGAAGCCCTCGTGGGAGAAGTTGCCGTCCACGCCGATGGGGATCTCGCGGAGCAAAAAATAGCGCAGCGGGTCGGGGCCGAAGGTCTTGAGGATGACATAGGGATCGAGGACGTTGCCCTTGGATTTCGACATCTTGGCCTCGTCCTTGAGCCACCAGCCGTGGCCGTAGACCGTATGGGGGAGCGGGAATCCGGCGGCCATCAGGAAGGCGGGCCAGAAGATGGCGTGGAACCGTAGGATGTCTTTCCCGATCAGGTGGATATCGGCCGGCCAGAACCGCTCGAACTTCTTCATATCCCAGTCATATCCGGCGCCGGTGAGATAGTTATGGAGAGCGTCGAACCAGACGTAGATCGTGTGCTTGGGATCATCCGGGACGGGGATGCCCCACTTGACCGTCGTCCGGCTGATGCTCAGGTCCTTGAGCCCCTGGCGGACAAAGCTCACCACTTCGTTCATCCGGCCGGGCGGCCGGACGAACTCAGGGTTTTCGGCGTACAATTTGAGGAGCGGCTCCTGGTAGGCGGAGAGCCGGAAGAAATAGCACTCCTCCGAGACGAGCACGGCCCGCTTGCCGCAGTCCGGGCAAATCTTGTCGCCCTCGGGCTGGAGGGGGACATCCTCGGCCAGGAAGTTCTCGTCGGAGACGCAGTACCATCCCTGGTAGGTCCCCTTGTAGATGGCTCCCTTTTCTTTCAGCCGGAGAAAAATCTTCTGCACGCCCTTTTCGTGAAAAGGCTCGATCGTCCGGACGAAAAAATCGTTGGAGATGTTGAGGGCTTTCCAGAGGTCCTTGATCCGTCCGACCACCGTGTTCGCCAGGGCCAGCGGCGTCACTCCCTTTTCCGCTGCCGCCTTCTCGATCTTCTGGCCGTGCTCGTCCGTCCCCGTGAGGAAGAAGACATCTTTCCCCCGCAGCCGGTTGAACCGGGCCAGGGCGTCGGCGATGATCGTGGTGTAGGCGTGGCCGATATGGGGGATATCGTTCACATAATAGATGGGCGTCGATATATAAAAAGTCTCTTTAGACGTCTTTGACACTGGTCGCTCCTCCTCTGATCAGCATCATGGCCTCGGCGCGGGTGGCGCTCTTTGTGCGGAATGAGCCCCGGACCGCGGATGTCACGGTCACCGATTTCGGCTTCTTGGCCCCGCGCATCGACATGCACATGTGCTCGGCCTCGATGACAACCATGACGCCGAGAGGCTTGAGATGCTCGTCGATGATGTCGGCCACCTGTTTGGTCAGCCGCTCCTGGACCTGGAGGCGGCGGGAGAAGATGTCCACCACCCGGGCGATCTTGCTCAACCCGACGATGCGCCCCGCCTTGGGAATGTAGGCCACATGGGCGACCCCGGCGAACGGGAGGAGATGGTGCTCGCACATGGAATAGAGCGGGATGTTCTTGATGATGACCATCTCGTCGTGTTTCTCTTCGTGGATCGTACGGAGGTGCTTGGCCGGGTCCTCGTTCGAGCCGCCCAGAATCTCCAGGAACATGCTGGCCACCCGCCGGGGCGTCCCCCTGAGCCCCGGCCGGCCTGGGTCCTCATCCACACCCTCCAGGAGGAGCCGGATACCTTTTTCGATCTTCTTCGCGTCCATTTCAAGGCCTCGCTTGCTTTAGGGCTTTTTCTTCTCCTCTTTGAAGTATTCCATAAGCGCGAGCTGAAGGACTCTCTTGACCGGGAGTCCTTTCTTCTCGGCCACCCTCAGGCAGTCGGAGAACTCGGGCTGAACGTTGACTTCGCTCCCGCCCAGCGCCGCGACCTTGATGCTAACCGCCTCACCCGAGACTCGGACTTTGCGGATATTTCTCTCTAGGATTCTTCTCTCGACGGGGAAATACCGGACGCCGATGGAGCTCGTATCTCTGAAGACGGCCTCGATGAGCTCATCCATTGTAGCAGCATCGGCCAGGACGGTCAATTTCGTCCCCAGACGTCCCTTTTTCATGGTCACGGGAGTCAGGAAAGCGTCGAGGGCGCCGAGGCGGAGCGCTTTTTCCAGGAAATGAGCCAATACCTGCGGGCTCGAATCGTCCAGGTTGGCCTCTATTTGATAGACTTTTTTTTCCGCCCGGAATTCCTTCTCCTCCCCGTAAAACACTCTGAGGATATTGGGAAGGCCAACGAAATCCCGGCTTCCGGCGCCGCAGCCGATCCCGGAATAGCTGGTCTCGGGAAAGGGGATAAAGGCTTCGGCCCAGGTGGACAGGATGGCCGCGCCCGTAGGGGTCACCAGCTCCTCTTTCGCCCAGGCCGAATAAACCGGCGCCTCCTTGAGGATCTCGGCCACAGCCGGGGGCGGCACCGGAAGAACGCCGTGAGAAGTCTTGACCCAACCGCTGCCGACGTTTAGAGGAGAACAGAAGACTCGCCCGACCCCGAGGGCCTCGGCGAGATACGAGCTTCCGATGACATCCACCAGAGCGTCGTCGGCCCCGGCCTCGTGGAGATGGACCGCCTGGAATTTTTCACCGTGGACCTTTGCCTCGGCCACGAACAGCGTCCCAAAAACGGCCAGAGAATTGGCCTTGACCGTATTGGAAAAGGGGCTTTTCCGGATGAGCGCTTCGATATCGCTCCAGTGCCGCGGCCGGGATTCTTTTCCCTTCTTGACCCGGACATCGACCTTGAGTCCTCTCAGCCCGGCCCTTTTGACGGAGCGTATCCGAATGTCCACGGGGAGACGAAGCTCGGCCATCTTCTCGAGGAACTGCGCCCGTGGAACTCCGAGGTCGAGAAGAGCTCCCAGGATCATGTCCCCGCTCGCCCCGGCGGAGGCATCGAAATAGAGGTATTTCATCGGCAATTTTCCTTTCAGACTCCGCCCCGGCTGGCGAGCAGGCGTTCGTCGATGAGCGGCAGGACCTCACCCGCCTTGGCCAGGAAGGCGAAGTCGGCGCTCGAGGTCAGGGGAGTCGGCTCCGGGTTCACTTCGATGATCTTGGCTCCGCGCTCAGCGGCGAGAAGAGGAAGGGATGCCGCGGGCTGCACGTAGGCCGATGTTCCGATAGCGAACATGACGTCGCAGCTCGCGCTCGCCGCGTAGGCTTCCTCGAGCGTTTCTGCCGGCAGCGCCTCCCCGAACCAGACGACATTCGGCCGGACGATCGCCCCGCAGGCCGGGCAGAGTGGCGGGATCTCTGGAAGCGGAGATTCATAGTTTTTGGCGATGGTCCCTTCTTTGGTGCAGCGCACTTCCCAGATATTGCCGTGGAGTTCGAGGACATTCTGCGATCCGGCCCTGCGGTGGAATCCGTCCACGTTCTGGGTGATGAGGATAAAATGCGGAAAATGGTGCTCCCAGCGGGCCAGGACGCGATGCCCGGCGTGGGGCTCTTTGGCACCGATGATTCCCCGCCGCCAGTTGTACCATTCCCAGACGAGCTTGGGGTCGCGGAAGAAGGCTTGAGGTGTGGCCAGCTCCTCGGCCCGGAACTGCCTCCAGAGACCGTCTTTCCCCCGGAAGGTGGGGATCCCGGACTCTGCCGAGATCCCGGCGCCGGTGAGGACAGCGATCCTCGGCCCGGTTCGGAGGAGGTTGATGAGCTCGTCTAGCTGCTTTTCTAATTCACTCATCTGGGCTTCGACTAGGATAACCCAAAGGTGCCGGTTCTTCAAGGCAAAATGGGACGGCCCTGTTTTCAGATTGGCCGCGTTTTTTGGTTTGGATCAACCCAACCGGGCCACGGAAAGTGAAGCCAGGTTGGTCAGGGCTCCGAGAAGCTGGCGCTGCTCGGGCATCATGTCCCTGACATCTATTTGTATCCCAACAACACCCACCGCCGCCTTTTCCGTTTTGATCGGCTCAAAATATGTCTTGATCCCGTAGAGCGTCTGGGTCCCCGATCCGGCCGGCTCGCCATTCATGAATACCCATCGGGCTGCTCCTTGTTCCTCGTTTGTAAGCCGGATCTCCGGCTGGCTTCTTGCCCAAACCCGGAGTTCTCCATCGGCGGAAGCAAAAAGAACAAAGGCGGGTTCCTCAAATATCTTGGCCAATTGCTGGACTACGATTTGGGCGATCTCGTCAAGGAGGTCGACCCGGATCAGCTGGTAGGCATAATCTTGCCCAGAGGCTCCGGGCAGGACGCCCGAGAGAAACTGCTCGGCCGCGGGCAGGGAAAGCAGTTCTTGGCCCACCTCTTCTATCAATTTCGACCTTTCGAGCCTAAACTTAAGCGCCGCATACTGTCTTTTATTGATCTTGATGAGCTGTCCGACCGCAATCGCAATCGTGAAAAATACCAAAATGTTGATGACATCTTCAACACGATGCATATTGAAACTGAAACGGGGTACGGTAAAAAAGAAATCATAGACCAGGACACTGAGGACGGCAGTAAAGACGGAGTGCGCTGTGCCGAAGGCGAGACCGCTGCCCAGGACCGCGATGAGGTAGAGGACGTCCAGGGACTCGGGGCTGATGAATCTCTGCAGGACAAGATTGAGGAGTGTAACAGCCGCGACCAGTGCGCTTGAAATAAGGTACTTTTTGAGGTTCGTCTTGGAGGGAGTCCTGAGGATTGGTTTTCCGGGTCCTTCTTCTTCCGAGAGCGGCGTCACAAGATAAAGGCTGAACCCGGTCTGCGTCTTGAGGATTTCGGAGACCGGGGACCTCTTCCAAAACTTGAAAGGGTGATAGCCAAGTGGCTTTCCCAGGACGAGTCGAGTGATGTTGTTCTGCCGGGCAAAACGGACGATCTCATCGGCCACACCCGCTCCGGAGAGGGACGATACCTTAGCGCCCAGCTCGGCGGCCAGGTTGAGCGCTTCGGTGAGATGGAGTTTTTGCTTCGCGGACAATTCTCTGAGGCCGGGCACGGTGACAGTCGCCACCAACAATTCGGCCTTGGATTCTTTCGCCAATTGATAGGCCGCCCGGATGAGCTGCTTGGCGTAGGGGTTTGGCCCAATACAGGCCAGCACCCTTTCCGCCGCCGGCCAGATCTTGGAGACGGCTTTGGCTTTCATGTAGCTGAGCAGCTCGCTGTCCATCTTCCTGGCCGCGCGAAAGAGCGTGATCTCCCTCAAAGCCACCAGGTTTCCGCGCTGGAAGAAATTCTGCATGGCCTTTTGGGCCTGTTCGGGGATGTAGACTTTGCCTTCTCTCAAGCGTTCGAACAGCTCTTCCAGGGGGATGTCGATGATCTGTACCTCATTGGCGTTGTCCAAGATTGTGTCCGGGATGGTCTCCTGGACGCGGATGCCGGTGATCTGCTCGACCGTATCGTTGAGACTTTCGAAATGCTGGATGTTGACTGTCGTATAGACGTCGATGCCGCTGTGCAACAAGTCTTCGACATCTTGATAGCGTTTGGCATGCCGGGAGCCCGGAGCGTTGGTATGCGCTAGCTCGTCAACAAGGACCGCCTGGGGTTTCCTGGCCAGGATTCCGTCGAGGTCGAGCTCGGTCAGGGTGATCGTCTTATAGAGGACCCCTAGGCGCGGGAAAAGTTCTAGCCCTTCGAGCAAGGCGTTGGTTTCGGGACGATTGTGGGTTTCGACAAGCCCGACGACGACATCCTCCCCTCGGCCCTTCAGGACATGAGTCTCCTTGAGCATAGCGTATGTTTTTCCGACTCCCGGGGCGTAGCCAAGAAAGATCTTCAGTCTTCCCATAGAGCGCTCTTCGCGGCTGACTTCCTTGAGCAGAGCGTCAGGGCTGGGCCGTTCGTCTTCGGTCTTTCTATTCATCCTCGTTAGCCTCTTCTGCGAGTCGGAGCTGATCGAGACGCCGGTTGAGATCGAAAACGTTGACCCGCCATTCTCCGATGAACCCGAGCAGGGGAGACCGGGCGCTCTCCCTGACCAACTCTTCGATCCTTTCTCTGGGCAGGCCGCGTGCCTGGGCAACTCTTGGGAGCTGCCAGAGGGCGGCTCCCAGGCTGATGTGCGGGTCGAGCCCGCTGGCTGAGGCGGCCACGAGCTCGAGCGGCACCTTGACCTTCTCAAGCGGATTGGCCAGCCTCAGTATCCGAATCCGCTCCCTGTATGTTTCAAAAAGCTTGGCGCTCGTCGCCGCTAGATTGGACCCGCCCGAGGACGTGGGATCGTAGCCGCAGGCCGACGGCCGCGGCTGAAAATATCCGGGAAGAGAGAAATCCTGGGCGATCAGTTCGGACCCGAGTACCGTTTTTCCCTCTTTAATCAACGACCCGCCTGCCGGGAACGGAAAAAGCGCTCGCCCGGCAATAAAGATGACCAGCGGATAGGCGATCCCCAGCAGGACGAGAGAGAGAGCCAGGACCTTGGCCGAGACGAGCCATTGAGTTTTCATAATCAATGCACCAGCCTGAGGAAATGGACGATGAGGTCGATTATTTTTATCCCGATAAAAGGAAGGACGACGCCGCCCAGTCCATAAATGAGAAGGTTTCGCCGGAGCAGGACGGTCGCGCTTTTGGGGACATACTTCGCTCCCCGCAGCGCGATCGGAATCAAAGACGGGATGATGATCGCGTTGAAGATGATGGCGGAAAGGATGGCGCTCTGCGGCGAGGCCAGCTTCATGATGTTCAGAACCTGAAGGGAAGGAAAAAAGGGGACAAAAAGTGCTGGCAGGATGGCGAAATACTTGGCGATGTCATTGGCGATGCTGAAGGTCGTCAGGGTGCCCCTGGTGATCAGGATCTGCTTTCCGACTTCGACGACTTCGATGAGCTTGGTGGGATTAGAATCCAGGTCCAGCATATTGCCTGCCTCCCTGGCCGCCGATGTTCCCGTATTCATGGCCAGGCCCACATCCGCCTGGGCAATGGCTGGAGCATCGTTTGTTCCGTCGCCGATCATGGCGACCATATGTCCCTCCGACTGATAGCGCCGGATCAGCGAAAGCTTGTCCTCCGGTTTCGCTTCGGAGACAAAATCGGCCACACCCGCCTCTGCGGCGATAGAGGCAGCCGTCACCGGGTTGTCCCCGGTGATCATCACGGACTTGATGCCCATGGTGCGGAGCCTCTTTAGCCGTTCGCTGATCCCCCCTTTGAGGACGTCTTTGAGATGGATGAGTCCAAGAGTCTGGTCATTCTCGACGACGACCAGCGGTGTTCCTCCCGTCCTGGCGATCCTGTCTAGGCTGGCCAGAGTCTGACGGTCGATCTCGGCCTCCGGATTGATCGTCTTAATGAAGGCCCGGATGGCATCCAACGCACCTTTCCGGATTCTCGTGCCATCCATATCCACGCCGCTCAGCCGGCTTTGCGCTGTGAATTGGATGAATTCGACATTCTCCTTAGTCCCGAACTGATGTTCCCGGATGCCAAATTTTTGCTTGGCCAGGACGACGATCGACCGGCCCTCCGGCGTCTGGTCGCTCAGGGAGGCCAGTTGGGACGCTTCGGCGAGCCGCCGCTCATCCCGGCCTGGAGACGCTATGAACTCGACCGCCTGCCGGTTGCCCAGGGTGATCGTACCCGTCTTGTCCAGAAGCACGGTGTCGACATCTCCTGCCGCCTCCACAGCACGGCCGGAAAAGGCCAGCACATTGATCTGGAGGAGCCGGTTCATCCCGGCGATGCCGATGGCGGAGAGGAGGGCGCCGATTGTCGTCGGGGCCAGGGCCACGAATAACGAGACCAGCTGGGTCACCGACGAGGTGCCGCCGTAGAAACGGAGAAAGGGCTCGATCGTCGCGGTGGCGAAAACGAAAATGATGGTCAGGGAAATGAGAAGAATGTTGAGAGCGATTTCGTTGGGTGTCTTGTTCCGGCTGGCCCCCTCGACCAGGGAAATCATCCTGTCGAGAAACGATTCTCCGGGGTTGGCGCTGATCCTGACCACGATCCAGTCCGAGAGGACTTTTGTCCCTCCCGTGACCGCCGACCGGTCTCCGCCGGACTCCCTGATGACGGGCGCTGATTCCCCTGTGACCGCCGATTCATCGACCAGAGAGACACCCTCGATGATCTCTCCGTCCCCGGGGATCAGATCGCCGGCTTCGATCAAGACCAAATCGCCCTTTTTCAAATCGTTGGCCGACACCTTGGAGGCGGACTTCCTGTCCCTGGAGCTCAGCCTTTTGGCCATCAGGTTTTTCCGGAGGCTTTTCAATGAGTTCGACTGGGCCTTACCCCGGATCTCGGCGAGAGCTTCGGCAAGATTAGCGAAATAGACGGTGAGCCAGAGCCAGAGGGCGATCTGGACGTCGAACCAGATCTCCCGGGCGCTTCCTTGGAATAGTTGAGCGACGATCAGTGAGGTGATGAGAGCGGCGCCGATTTCCACACAGAACATCACTGGATTGTGGCATTGGGTTTTGGGATGGAGCTTGCGGCTGGCGTTCCTCAGGGCTTCCAGGATAAATTCCCGCCGCCAGACACTGAGTTTTGTCGGTTGGACCATTGTTTCTATGCCTTTAGAAAACACTCCCCGAAAGCATCATCAAGTGCTCAACTACGGGGCCAAGGGTCAGAGCCGGCATAAAAGTCAGGCCGCCGACCAGGATGATGATGGCGACGAGCAGAAGGACAAAAGTCCAGCCGGTCGTGGGGAAAGAGCCGGACGTCACAGCTGTGTATTTGCGCTGGGCCAAAGCTCCGGCTAGCCTGAGGGTCAGGATAATGGGACCATAGCGGCCGATGAGCATGGCCAGAGCGAGTGAAATATTCCAGAAGACTGTATTCGCGTTGAGCGAGGCGAAAGCACTCCCATTGTTACCTGCTGCGGAAGTGCCGGCATAGAGAATCTCGCTGAACCCATGCGGACCGGGATTTCCGACCGAGGCTTTGGCCCCGGCAACCAAGGAGCCTGCCGCGGCCACGACCAGGATCGTGATTGATGAGATCAGCACGGCCAGCACCGTAAGCTTGATCTCGAGCGGGCCGATCTTTTTCCCGAGATACTCCGGGGTCCTTCCGACCATCAGCCCGGCGATGAACACGGTCACGACCGCAAACAGGATCAGCATATAGAGGCCCGACCCGACACCACCGAAGACGATTTCTCCAAGCTGCATGTTGAAGAGGGCCACAAACCCCGACATCGGGGCCAGGCTGGAATGCATGTTGTTGACGGCGCCGCAGGAGGTGGCTGTAGTCGATGTCGTGAAGAGAGAAGATGCGGCAATCCCAAAGCGCTCCTCTTTGCCCTCCAGGTTGCCTCCGGGTTGATACTGAGAATGACCCGTCTCGACGATCCCGGCAAATTCTCTTTGAACGAGGGAATTGCCCCTCCATTCTGAAAAAGCGACGATGGTCAGACCGGCCGCATAAAGAACCAGGACGGCTTTCATCAGGGCCCGGCCCTGTCGGATATCCCCCGTCATTTTGCCAAAGGCATAGATCAGGGCGGCCGGGATGAGGACAATCGCCAGGAGCTCGAGGAGGTTGGTGAGGGGAGTCGGATTCTCATAGGGATGGGAGGAGTTCGCATTGAAAAAACCGCCCCCGTTTGTTCCGAGTTCCTTGATAGCCTCCTGAGAAGCCACAGGGCCCTGGGGGATCACTTGGGTTTGGCCTTCCAGGGTGGTCGCTTGGACTGAGGGCCTAAGGTTCTGGGGAGATCCCTGCCACAGGAGAACGATGGACAAAAAGAGCGAAAGAGGCAGGAGGACATAGACGATCGACCGGGTAAGGTCAACCCAGAAATTGCCGATGGTTTTCGCCTCCTTCCGGACAAAGCCTCGGATGAGGGCGAGCGCGACGGCAATCCCCGTGGCGGCGGAGAGGAAGTTCTGCCCGGCCAGCCCCAGCATCTGAGTCAGGTAGGACATGGTTCTCTCGGGAACATAGGATTGCCAGTTGGTGTTGGTCCCGAAGGAGACGGCCGTGTTGAAGGCCAGGTCGAGGGGGACATTGCCGAGGCGCTGGGGGTTGAGGGGAAGCCATTTCTGGATGAGCTCGAGAAGGAGCAGCACTGCGGTCCCGAGGGCGTTGAAAACCAGCAATGATTTCCCGTACTGGGCCCAACCCTGCTCTTCCAAGAACCGGCCCCCGGCGGCTCGATGGAACAGGCGTTCGAGAGGCCTGAGGGTTGAAGCTAATCTGGAAGGAGACCCACTCAGGCTGCTGGAGAGGTACAGACCGACCGGTTTGGCGGCGATAAGAATGAGCGCGATGAAAAACGCGCACTCGGCGATCGGCTTTAAGAAATAAAGATTTGGGTTCATAGGTCCTCGGCGTGGAACAGCGCATAGAGGAGATAGCCGACCAATAGCACAGCGATCAATGCAGCCGCGATCCACATCGTCAGACTGCCCGGTTTAGGGCCATAAGGATGTAAACCACTAGCCCTTGTCCTGTCATCGTAGTTTCGCTCGTTGAATC
>Ga0315289_10010377_pt1 | contig 13345 bp, 10 predicted proteins | sample YL17G11_40_MG_FD_203452 | JGI IMG/M metagenome (GOLD analysis project Ga0315289, IMG submission 203452) | Sediment microbial communities from Yellowstone Lake, YNP, Wyoming, USA - YL17G11_40 | ecosystem: Environmental > Aquatic > Freshwater > Lake > Sediment | place: USA: Wyoming | collected...
GAGTTGCGGCTATATCAAATAATTTTACAGATATCGAGAAAAATCAGCCGGGGTATTTTCATGAGCAGAGGCAGGGGGTATTTTTATGAGCGCTAACGTATAAGTGGTGTTTGCCGTGGGAATTACCTTACGGCTGCCGAAAGTGGAAACAGTTCCTATCCCATTATCAATCGTTACGGAGGTGGCTTGAGGACATTCCCAGGCAAGAATTAGGCTGTCGCTATAGTAAATAGTGTCGGCTCCACCTTTGAAGGTAACGCTGAAAGGCACAACAGGTGCCGTGGTGTAATTGTCTTTTTGCCACATGTAGTTGTCTCTGCGGGCGTAGACAAGTACCGGTCCCCAAGAGCTTGCGGAGCTGACTCCCCAAAGCCACCAACTTATTTTCTGCTGTTCATGCCAGCGGATCCAACCAAGGCTGTCGTTGCAATTTCCCATGAGGCACATGCCGCTGCTCCAATCGTGCAGGCCGGGATAGGGAGTAAGTTCAGTGGTCATGCACGGATATTTTGCCTTGAGCGCCACTATCCCCGAGGGATTGGTGGTCGAATAAGGATGATATCCAACAACCGCATTGGAATAGTCTATCTTTTTTTGCTGGTCAACCACCGGAACCATAGTGCCCGCAATAGAAAATGAGTTGGTGATTATCATCGTAAGCGGCGCCTTGGCGCGAATAATACGATAGAGGGCTTCCTGTTCCTGCGTCGGATAATTCGCTTCGTTGCTGACTTCATAGAGCACATGGGTTTTATCACGATATTTAGGCGCTACCGCACACCAGAAATCGTACGGCCGTTGGGCTTCGGTCCCAGAAATATCGTGGTAATCGATGCCGACATACATTCCTGCAGATTCTGCAGCGGCAACAGACTGTTCGATAAAGGGGAGCTTGGTCGATACGGAAAGATCGGTCTGCCAGGGCTGCGCGAACTGAACTCCCAGACGCATCGAATTAAAGCCGCTATCAGCAGCCTGTCTCCAGTAGGCGACACTCCATGCCTGAGTGCTTGAGCTGTTGAAGATATTGGCGGTAATACCGCGCAAAAGCGAGCCCTGGTCGGTTATGGGGGTATTGTTCTGGTTTTTGGGCCTTCCACGCATATAGGCCGATGCATCACAAATGCACAATACCACTGCAATAGAAAACAGAAGAATCGAACGGCACGGAATCAATGGGAATGATGACAAACGCATTGTCTCCATCCTTTCATCGAAAGTGAAGCCCTTGTCTGGAACGAATGAGCCAGTCCAAAGGGAAAAAAATTATGCGCAATTGTCGCTGTCAAAGCGATCAAGCGTTGGGCCTTTATAGGTACGGATACATAGATTTTATGAGCAATTTTTCTGGCACGTAGCCGCCCGCGGATAATGCGATTGCTATAAAAAACTTCGCACGATAAATCTTGCATGTCAATCAATCCAAGACCAGCCTTTTTTTGACGCCGATGTAGCTATCGGCAAAACGCGAGGATGTTTTTGCGAATCCCAGGCTACCATGCCGCAATGGGCATGTTCATTATGTTCCCCTCGCTCGAATAATGAAGGGTATACGATCCTGCGCGCAAACCAAGCGAATGCAAAGATATCCTTTCGTTGGCAATGGTGCGCGCAACGATCCTTCCCCGAGTATCGACTATCGATAGCTCAACAGGGGCGTTTCCGCTAATTCTCAGGATCTGACGAAAATCCTGAATACTCATGCCGGGCGCGAATCGGCGTCCTGAAGAGGTAACCTCGGTGGGAATGATGATCGCATTGGTATTGCAGTCGCGCCAGGCGCCGGCGACATCTTCGTAGCCGTTGCTCACGCCGCTGGGCGGCCTGATCCAGAAGTCTCCGGGGCAATTACACTTTGTGAATGATGGGATATTCCCCGGAAGGCACGATGAGAGAACCGGATTATCGGTCGTGATTATCCCTTGATGATCGACCCAGTTCGTCAGAAGCTGATTGCTCCCATCGTGGATCCCGTCGGCAATGAAACATACGCCGATCTGGCTGCAATACCATTTGTCGGAATTGGCGGCCCAGCGCATGAGTTCTCCCGCGGGACATTGCGCACTGCCCGCTCCGCATAGGAATTGATGCCCGGTCCATTGCGTTACCATGCTTAAACCTATTAAACCGGCATCGGTCGTACTGGAACCGTTCGCATCATATTTAATGAGGTGTGTCACATCGTGGCTGCCTTCGTAATCAGCCATGTATAATCCACTGGCAGAAAGAGCAGCATTGCACCCGGGCCGAGGAATGCCAACGCGCTGCAAGCCGGGAAAGGTATAGACGCAATTTGGATCGCTTGGGCATGGGCCATACTGGCTTGCGGCACGGTCTCCCTTGACGCTGATGGTCCATCGCCGGATGCCGCCAAGGCTTGCCAGCTGTTCGTTCTGGTTCGTAATGATGTTGAAACGCCAGATCTGTCCGGTTTTGCATGGTTTCTCATAGTAAACCCAATCGCCGGCGGGCCAGTCCATGCAGGAAACATCGTTGCCGGTTCCGCCGCAATAGAGCTTGCTGTTCAATCCGCCAAGGCGGGCGATGGTATTGCCGTTTGTTGCATCAATAACCACCAGGGTGCACGGCCTGCTTGCCGTTCCCGCTACAAGGCCCCATCCGCCGCCGCTTTGCCTGATCTGCAACCCCATTGCGAAAAACGCGATCCGCGTTCCTGCTATGTTAATAACCGGACTTTCGGCGACTCCATGATACAGGGTGTCGCACCGGGTAACGGCATTATTCGCAATAGTGAATTTGACGATTTTCCCCGGATAGGTTGCTGGCGCCCCGCTCCAGCGATACTCTTCGCAGATCGGCCAATGGTATGCGGCGGATACCGCAAAACCGTCTGCCGCAAAACTATTTATTGCCCAAGATAGTGCAATCGCCATTATCATCGAAGCAATCTTTAGTATCCTCTTCATATACCGTCCTTTCGTTAATTGTTCATCATGCCGGTCCCCACGGCACTGCGTTGGGAATTATTGCGCACCATTAAAAATCTTCCAGCGAACCGTTTTCATGCCGCTTGACAATTGGATAACAAACATTCCTGCTCCCAGCGCATACGTTGGGATGACAGCTTTGCCACCGCGCTCAAGAGTCTGAACTGCCACCGTCGCTCCCAGAGCATTAAATACCGACAACCGGCAAGAAATGATTTTCGGCACATCGATGATCATCTTCCCTGGCAATATGCGGAGCCGCGCCAGGCCGAGGATCGTCGGTACCGCGCCAATTCCACGGAGTGTAACCGGAGAACCGCTGGGCGGATAAACCCAGGGCTGTTCCTGCCAATCGGCGCCGGCAACCCAGCGGGGCTTGCCATATTCGTAGGCGCCAAGGTCAGGGGCAGCGCCAACATAATCGCCGGCCCCTACCCAGTTAGGTATCAGGACGCCTTTGTCAATCGCTCTGGTCGATGCGGCCGTCAAAGAATAATCACGATTGACGGGATCGGTAAATTTCCACGGCGCGGTATCGCTGTTGCACCAGATGTTGTTGGCCTTAAATCCCGGCCAGGCCGCCGGGGAAACGTCACGATGATTGGGCGCCAGCGAATCGACAAAGGTGTTGTTGAAACACTTAGCGCCGTTGGCGCCCGTATCGTAGAACGCAAAAGTGGCCTCATTTCCCAAACGCACGCCGCGGTTCACCGTCTCATCTTGATAAAAGACATTGTGGTGAACGGTGTAGTGTGTGGCGCCGAAATCGGACTCCATGACAATATCGCTTTGCTCGGTTCCGGCGGTGCCATGGAACCAGTTGTAGGAAACCTCCGCAAATGATGAACCTTGACAAGATAGAGAGCCGGTCTCTTTGGTGCTGTAAGCCGCGGGTCCGAAATCGTTATACATGATTTTTAACCGCTGGGGATCGGTCTGTCCGCTTTGGGGACTTCCAGCCCAGGCCACCTGCACATTGCCCCGCCCGCAATGGGCGAACGTATTGTGCGTTATGCTCAATCCAATGGCGGATAAGGGATCTTCAATATATCGTTTGTACACCAGAATGCCGGCCTGATAGGAGACGGTATAATCGCAGTCGTGAATGTGATTATTGGTGACCGTATTATTGAGTCCGTCAAGAATAATCCCCGAATGCGCCGACACCCCTACCGAACCGTTCTTGAATGTATTATTGCTTCCGGAAATGTAAATCCCTGAATAGCCGTTTGAACAATTAAACGGCGCGTCCCAGAATGCCGAACCCATTTCAAACCAGTCGAAAACATCCTTGTGGCTGACATACTTAAAATGGCATCTATCAAGAACGCAATTGGAAGCATTGGCGAGGGTCGCCGAAGTGGCAAGAAACCGCAAGCCGGTGACATTTACATATGCTTTGCCTCGTAAATCGAGTCCCAGCGTTCGGCGTTTTGCTTCTACCAGGCGGGTTGAGGGATCAACTCCACCTGGCGCCCAGAGATAGAGAGTCTGGGTAGCGCTGTCGCGATACCATTCGTTGGGCGCATCGAGCAGGCCGAAAACATGCGAAATCCAGCCTGCGCCATTGTGGTCGCATGTCATGCTGTTCCAGCCATTGGCTGATAAAGTCGTTTGTGAAGCGCTGGATGAGGAACCGACAATTTCTCCGTTCTGCTGCCAATAGGCCTGATAGGTTGTAAGCAAACCACCGCTAAAAAAATTCCCTGCACGTCCGAAAAGCGCAGCCGGGAGTCGATACTGTACAGCCGCTGATGAATTTAGCGACACAGCCATATCATAGGGATGAAAATTGCCATTATTGCAATTAAAAGAACCATTATTGCCAAAACAAATCCGTGCCGCAATAGACAATGGATCAGCTCTCCCTCGCCAGGGCCGGTAATCTTGAATTCCCGCTGATCCACCGCACAAGGGCAGGTTCCAATCATTGGGGTCGGGCGTATAATTTTCGTCTACATTAGGAGAGCGCGCTACCCATGCCATGGAACCATTGACGATTATCTGATTGCTGTATTTTCCCAGCGACCAGGGCATTGATGCCTTGTAGATGTTTCCGGAATGCACGCTCCATCCAGTTACGGGATCGCCACCGCTGATGACGACATTCTCTCCATTATATGCTTCATAGCTTAGCGTTGCGGCAGGCGCGCCGGTATACCAGGGCCGGATAATTTCACGGTAGATTCCTTGTCGAATAAGACTCCGGCTTCCCGGCTTCATCACCGCGCTTGCTTTCTGGATGGATTTAAAGGGATGGTCGGTGCTCAGACCATCAAAGCTGTTGTCGCCATTAGTCGCATCTACATAGTAGGTTTGTGCATCGCCTGCATTGAAGGACATGTGGCCTGATAAGATGAATTTATTGAAGTCGCAGATATTCGAGCCACCCTGGAAAGTGATATACACCGTATGCATGCCGGTTACTGAAGAAAGCGAAGCCAAGCCCGCTCGTGCGGGTCCAAAACCATATCCGCCCCATACCTGGATTCCGGAAAATGTTGCCACAGAAGTGCCGGTCGGGCTATCGAGGCGAAGCTGGATCGAAGAGCCGCCCGGATTATAGCCATAATCGCACCAGTAATAAAAGGTCACAGAATCGTAGAAACCTGTGCCAAAAAAAACAGAATCATAGCGTGCCCAGTTGCCGTTGGCGCAATGGCGTAAGACATTATGGGCATCTTTTAAATTGTAAACAATCGGCGTCAATCCTACGCCGCTGGTTTGGGCGAAATCTTCGGCTTGGATAATTTGGCTTATCGGGACTGTTGTCTGGCCGACAAGATGCATTGCAAAGGTTACAACCAGAATTGCCATGAAACTGAAGCGATTAAACATATCGCACCTCTTCTTTTTAATCTTTAACTATCCAACTATAAAGTAGAAGCCATTTAAAACCTAATTGGCAAGGGGGGGAATGCCAAATTCCTGGTTAAAAATGGCTTCTTCAATTATGTTCAGTGCGTCACCACAAAAGATGTCTTTTGCATCCCCAATCGCGCAAAGTAAATCCCTGGTTTTAATGCTGATATGTCAATCATACCCGGACCGAAGCCATTGACGGTATTAATCGTGGCGCCATGCGCATCGAGAATGGTGACCGAAAAGATCCCCGACGCCCTGATGTCCAAAAGGCCGTTTGAAAGCGTCAGCATGGCCCCCATGACCGCATCGCCGATGCTAAAACGTCCCGCGCCGATGGTTGTCGTGCCGATCGAGTGCATCACGCCGGCCGCGTCTTCCCATTTGTCCGCATTGGCCGTGCCGAAATCGACCCACAGGTCGCCGGCTTCGGCGCACTCGCTCAGAGAAACGGAGGTACACGACGGCTGGCGCGTCTGCGACATGTTGAATGCCTGGTGATCGACCCAGTTGACGGCAATGGAGTTCGTTCCCTTCGCCATGTCCATTGCCTGGTCGCACCATCCGATCTGGCGCATGAACCATTTCTCCGAGTTCACCGACCACCTGATAAGGTCGGCGCCTCCGCGGCCAGGCACGACGATTGTTCCGGCGCCCCATGATGAGAGATCGCCAATATTGTGGTTTGTCGTTTTGGACCAATCAAAAGTCGCTGTTGTTTTTACCCATTTCTGGACGGTACATTCCGAATGAGGCGCTGTTATGTAATGGGCCACATAATTTCCCCCGCATGAAACCGATTGATTGCAGCCGGGGAGCCCGCCTTTGGTCGTCTGCATGGGATCATTGTTTGTCAATGGGAATGCGGTAATCCCGCCAAACATCCATCCGGTTTTCTGCCAGCATTGAGTTGCCGACCACTGCGCGTCAAGCGATAGGTCCCATCGGCGAATACCGTCTTTTTTTGCCGGGTCTAATGCATAGCCGCATACTTTCGTGTTTTGTGCTGGATTCTTATAATTGATCTTCCAGATTTCTCCGGATTTGCAGGGCTTTTCATAATAAATCCAGTCGCCTGCCGGCCAATCCAACACCGCACAGCCCTCACCAGCAATGGTCCAATCGCCCAGCGTGGCCGTCTGCACCAGGTTCTGGAGATTTGATCCGTCGATGTTCATGACAGAAAGGTAGCAGGGATTCGATCCGGTACCTGAAACGATGTGATATTGGCCGCCGCTGTATGAAAGCTGCATGCCCCATTGGAAAAAGGCAACCATCTTGCCGTCTAAGCTGATGGCCGGATTTTCACCGACCTGTTTGAATAGGGTATCACGCCGCGTCACCTGATTGTTCTGGATGGTTACTTTTAGAATAGGGCCGCGCAGGAATCCATTTTCGGGGCTCCACTGGTCGCCCGCGAACGGCGAGTGCCAGGCGCAATATACGCCCACGCCATTGATCGCCCGCGCCGGAGAAACCGCCAGTACCAGGAACACCGTGGAAAGAAGAGCAATTAACCGCTTCATACATCCCCCTTGGTTGATGGATTTGCCTTAGCGTTTGCGGCGTGCTCGATAGTTCCGGCGCCGTTGGTATCAATCTATCGGACCAATGCGGGGTGGTGATAAGAATAAATACTTTTGCTCCTATACGTATATATGGTATATTTGGAATGGAGCGTGGATAGGGAAACGGAGGATTATCCATGAACACCACCCGACGCGGCGCCGAAATCGAGCGCATTCTTGAGCAGCGCGTGCAAAGCCTTCCGCCCGGGCCGCTGCCCTCCATTGCGCGGCTTGCCGCGGAATACCATGTCTCCTATGTGACCATGTGGAAGGCGGTCCGCCGCCTTGCGGATCGCGGGATCGTGGAATGCCGCAGGGGCGCGCGCACCATGGCGGCGGGCGCGCGCATGGCCGGCGCGCAGGACCGGTTGGTTGACTTATTGCGCGCGCGCATCCTCGAAGGCGCATGGAAAACCGGCGAACAGACGCCCAAGTTCTCGTATTTCGAATCGCTATACCATATATCAACGGACACCATCACCGGCGCGCTCCAGACGCTTGCGGCGGAGGGCATGGTGCACAAGAAGGGAAAGCGCTGGATCGTGGGGCCCGGCATCCGGCTTGCCGGCAGGAAGGCCGCGGCAACGGACCAGCCGGCCGTTCTCATCGCCGTCCCGTATCTGGGAAATCTCCGGGGGCTCTTTGAATTCAGCTTTAATGCGCGCTTTATGATTCCCTTTAGTGAAGAACTCATGCGCGCGGGCATGCGGCAGCATTTCGTGCAGATGCATACGATCGATCCCGCGCAAACGCAGCAGCGCGCGATCCGGGACGCGGACGCGCTGCTGCGCCGGTTGGGCGACCGCTACCTGGGCGCATTCGTGCATCGCGGTCCCTACCGGTTCGACGAATATCATGAGAACATGGATGCCTGGATCGATTTTCTGGCCATGCGCGGAAAGCCCGCGGTTTTTTTCGACGCCAACGGGACCAACGGCATCTTTTCTCGCGCGCGATATGGCAAATACGCGGGATACCACCGTCTTTACTTTGACGAGCATGCCGGCGTTCGTTGCGCGCTTGATGCGCTGACCGAAGCGGGCCATCGCCGCATCGGTTTTCCGGTCCCTTCCGAGGAAGCGTCGGAATGGATCTCCCTGCGCGCGAAGATGGCGCAGACAATCTCGCGCGAATCAGCTGCGCCGGCGGAAATCATCAGCATCGCGCAGCGGGAGGGGATCTGGAATGTTTCCACGTTTGATACCTATGACTCGATGTATGCGAAGATCGCTGCTTCCCGAACAGGCAGGCAATCGCGTCCTCGGCTGCAATCATCGCACCGCGGGCTGATCGCGAATACGCCGTCGTTCCGAACGCTGCTGGAGAAACAGGTGACGGCCATCATCGCTCCCAACGACGCCTATGCCCTGGCCTACTACCAATGGTTCCTCGAAGCGGGCATCGACATTCCCCGGCATCTTTCCATGGTGTCGTTCGATAACGCACCCGAAGCAGCGCCGTTTCCCATCTCCAGCGTTGACTTCGGCTTTGGAAGGCTGGGGTATCAGGCGGCGCATATCCTTATTGGCGATATTCCGGTCAAGGCGGACAAAGAGGGAAATCTGCCGGGCGCGTGCTCGCTGACGGACCGGGGATCGATTGGGCCGCCGAGGAATGCGGGACTGAAGATATAGGTCCCGGCGCGCAAACGCCCGGATCGTTTATCATATTTTCATCACATGAGTCCGGCCGGCTATCGACCCTTGACTATCCGCGCGCACTTTGTCCCTTCCGACGCTTCCACGTTCACCAGATAGGCGCCGGGCATCGCGTTGTCAAGGGACAGCATGCGGCCCGCCCATGCCGGTCTCGGCGATGGCGGCCTGGATGAAGCTTCTTCCAGACGCGTGGCGGAGAGACTGCATGAAGCGGCCTACCGGCGCGCGTTGTACTGCGTATTGGAGGGGCCCATGCGCACTGCACTGCGGGATATCGGCGCCACGGCCCGGGTGGCGGCCGACGACTACATAGGTCTCTATACGGTTCTGCCCTTCCTGCAATCGCGGCATGTGCACGTTCCCCGCGATCTGTCTTTGGTGAGTTTCAACGATCAGTTGAAATCCGGAAATGCCTGTATGTCAAGCTTTCATTTCGACATGACCGGCATGGCCATGCGAATGCTGATGTTTCTGCTCTACCCGGCGCAGGAGCGAAGGCTTCGACCCGGAAAGCAAAGCAGCGCATTGGAAGGCATCGATGGATTTATAGTGGACCACGGATCGCTGGCAGGTTGCGCCCAGGGGATGAGGCCGCTCCGCCTGCTCACGCCGGCAGCGCCTTGCAGTGCCCCTCACGCGCATACGCAAGGATTCGAGCGTCGCGTGTGACAAGATGGAAGTTGTGGATCCGCGCGCCGGCAACGATGATCCGGTCGGCCGGATCGCCGTGAAACCCCTCGCCGAGGTTGGCGCTCTCCACGGCGATTTCGGGGGTGATGTCCAAAAGCTGAATGCCGGTCTTGTCGAGGCCGTTTCTCATCCACTCCAGGGAATCCATGCTCAAAGTTATTCTTCTCTTTGAGACGAGCATGGCCGTTTCCCAAAGGCTGATCGTCGAGAGAAACGCAGCGGAAGAGTCGATAGCCGTTTCTATCGCGGCGCGGGTGTCGCTGCCCGCCAACCGATCACTACCATTAGCGAACCAGATCCACACGTGAGTGTCAAGGAGAAGCGCTCGTTCAGGCATCGGCTTCCCACGCCTCCCCGGTCGGCTCGATAATGTCACCATTCTCAGTCACCGTACCGGCCAGCACACCGAACGCGCCTTTGCGCGCGGCAGACGCTATCGGTACCAGTTCGGCCACTGGCTTGCCTCGCTTCGTAACCGTGATCCGCAAATGCCGATTCTGGACGTCATCCATCATTTTCAGGCACTTTGCCTTGAACTCTCCGGCAGAGACGACCACGGGAAACCCCCATTCTCTTGTGTGATCTGGAGTTTACTACCATAGTAATATAACTATAGTCACCAATGAAGTCAATGTATCACCGACGCTCGCCGGGATCCGGTGACGGTGATGATTAAATGACTATGCTGATCTCCGCCAGTCTTGCCAGACGCTCACCCTCATCCGGCGTTCTGGAGACTCCCGAGCCGGCGGCACCCGGATACTTCGCTATGTCAACAACTGGAATCCCCAACTGACGGTGCGCTATTGCCCCGAAGACTTTCCTGGCTTCAGAGCGCCGATTGAGTCGCCCTCTTTTCTTCACAAACTCGGGATCGCCGATCACCCGGCACGGATAAAGACCGTTCGGTCCTCATCGTCGCCGAAAATCGATCGACCTTCTATTCCCCGCGGGCGGGACTATAACCTTACCGGCGATGTGGTCGTGCGCGAGACCCGCAACGGCGTCACCAAAGACCTCCTGTCAACCGCCAATCCCGTGGAGTATCCGACGCAGTATGATCTGCCCCTGTATTGCGCGTACGACGCGACCAAGGCGGAAATGCCGATTGCCCGGGACGCGGCCCCAGCGATCCCCGGTCGATAAGGCGGCAACGGCTGGGTATGTTGCCCTGCCGGTCGGCGGCGATTGCCGTATCCCCGATAAACAGGTGCGCCGCGCAATAGCCCAGGTACGAAAACCCCGGGTCGATTGACGAAAGGGGGAATATGAACGACTCCGCCGAATTGTCAAATGAGACAAGCGATATATCTTCCGGTACACACAAGCCGACAAGGGTGGCCCAGATGTAAAGTTTCTGCTGAAAAAAGTCATTCGGCGCGATCCATGCGGTTGTCTTGTGGATGGTAAGGAGTTCGCGCAGCGATTGCGCCCGCGACCAGAGATGGGAAGCCCGGGGATCCGTTTTGTTTGAGTCACCATTTCGAACCGAGAACTTGCGGATGAAGGAATCGATGTCGTTCGGTGAGAGATCTCTTGATTCGTCGCTGCGGTGATCATCGAATCCTCCGAACTCATCTTCCAGACAGGAGCGGACCACCGATACTCCAGGAGCGATCCGGGAAACGGTCTGCTCAAGCAGATCAAGGCGGCGCCTCATCCACTGGACATCGCCGCGGAAATAGGGCAGGCCTATGCTGCGGTGACCGAGATCCCGCACAGAAGTGGCGGCAAGCTCAATGGCCTGATCCTCATCAAAGAAGCATCGGTAATAGCACTGACAATAGCCCAATGAGCTCCGTGAGATAGCGCCGGAGAAATTGCTCCCGTCGAACAAGACCACGGGTCGCTCATATCGGCTGAACTCTTTGATCCACTTCTGGATTGTCTCCAGCGGCGATTGCATGTTCACGACCAGTATGCCCGAATATCGGTCGGCAGATTCGCGGATGAACTCCTTGATTTCATCAATGCCGGCGGGAACCGAAGCAATCCGCGCCTCCTTGCGCTCAATGACCAGTTGGGCACGCACGGCGTAGTCCCGGAATTCGGAAAACAGCGCGCTGGCAAAAGGCTGTTGAAACGGGTCCCGATTGAAAGTAAGCCAGTCAAGGGGAGTGGCGAACAGAATGAGAACGATCGGCCGGCGTCGCGCCGGTCCGGCAAGGCGGCGGGGGGCGCCTATCATCCAGCGTCTTCCTCTTTTGTAAATAAGCTTCTCGCGGGACGCCTTTTCCAGCGCGGAGGTGATGGTATTCTTCGATATGTCGAATTCCTCCTGGAAATAGGCGTATTTAGGCAAGGATCGCCCGACCCGGAACGAGCCGTCGGCAATGCGGGTTCGCAGCGCGCGGTACAGGTCTTCGACGGCAGATTGGGAAGGTTCGCCCGATCGTCTGGTTCCGCTTCCCGGGGTTGTCGACAATATGCCCTGTTCCGACAGATGATGCACGGCTTTCCATGCAGTCGAAAATGACACTTTGTAGATGGACGCGAGCCGGCGCAGAGGGGGAATGCCGGCTATATGGCCTTGACGGATGTCGTCGAGGAGCCGTTGAGCTATCCGTTGGTGCAGGCGATTATGATCACTCTTTTCCGTACGCATACCGGCCTTGGAATCAGTAGAAGGCTATCAGGCTAAGTATATATCGTTCCGCGCGGAAATCCCAGTATATTGACCGCAAGTAGAAGATTCCATGGAATCTCCGTCCAGCGGGCCATGTTCGAGGGGGCGCATATGGATACGGTACGGAAGCAACTTGTCAGAATCGCCCTGAAGCGCTACGGGAACATCCACTCTTGCGGCGGGAGGGTAGCGCTGAAAGGATTGTTTCACCCGCGAGGGAGATACCATTCTGTTCCGGTTCAACATAAGCGACGGCAGCACGCGGCTCGTTTCGTAGCGGCTGGGGACAATCGGGGGCCCGGGCAGTTGCTACGCTATGCGGCACAATGACCTACAGGAACCGCCACGGCGAATCGAACGGCGGATCCTTGGCAATATCGCCATCCACCGAAGAAGGTTCTATGTCAAACAATTGCACGTCCCCCTTTTCTCGATATTTTGGTATGGTCACTATCGCAATATGCTTTGGGGTTTGCGCGGCGCTGGCGCTTGATGTGAATGTCCGCAGCGCTCCCTACAACGCGGCCGGAAACGGGACAACCAACGATCGTGCTGCCATCCAGAGCGCTATTGATGATGTCGCTGCGTCCGGCAGTGGAACCGTGACCATTCCAGGGGGCTATACTTACCTGACCGGAGCAATCCTGATGAAAAGCCATGTGACGTTACAAATTGACGGTACTTTGAAGAAAAGCAACACGCAATCGCATTATGCGAACACGACCCATTACGGGCGTTTTACCGGTTCATCGCTAAACTGGGATATGTGGGCCTATAAACAGTATGCTCTTATTTGTGCTACCAGCGGAACCACCAATATAACGGTGAAGGGTTCCGGAAAATTGGAAATGAATCCCACATGGAATGATAACACGGAGATTAGCGTGATGGCTATCGGTTTCTTTGATACCGATTCCTTTACCATTAGCGGTATCACTATTGACGAAGCAATAGCGTATAATATCTTCCTTGTGCGATGCCGACACGGGGTAG
>Ga0315289_10010378_pt1 | contig 13344 bp, 10 predicted proteins | sample YL17G11_40_MG_FD_203452 | JGI IMG/M metagenome (GOLD analysis project Ga0315289, IMG submission 203452) | Sediment microbial communities from Yellowstone Lake, YNP, Wyoming, USA - YL17G11_40 | ecosystem: Environmental > Aquatic > Freshwater > Lake > Sediment | place: USA: Wyoming | collected...
AAATGCGTTCTGCGCGGTTGACGCTGACGCACGCGGATCAGAACGGCGAGATTTATTTTTCCGATGGGCAGGTCGTACACGCCGCGCTCGGCGCGCGACGCGGCGAAGATGCCCTGTACGAATTGCTCGGGTGGGACGACGGTATGTTCGTGCTTGACAGCGAGCGACCCGCCCCAGAGAAAACGATCACAACGCACTGGAACACCTTGCTGTTGGAAGGATTGAAACGCGCGGCAGAACGTCCAGTGGTCAAGCCGCAGGAGGAAAATATGAAGCCCGATGCGCTCGCACAACTCAAGACGATCGAAGGCGTCACCGGCGCAGTCATCACCGCGTCGGATGGCATCGTATTGAGTGCGGAGATTCCCAACAGCGATGGCGAGAACGAAGCCGCGTCCGCTGTCTTCATCGGCGCTGCCGCCGATCAACTGGGCGACGCGCTGCAACTGGGCGCGTTCGGTCACGGCATCGTCACGCTCAAGACCAAACGCCTTTTGATTTTGCAGCAACCGGATCGTTACATCGGTCTCGTGCTGGGCGAAAACGCGTCGCCAGTGATTGTCGCCAACGCGGCGAACGAAGTGCTGAAAAAGCAAGGCGCCGGCGCGCGATGACGCGCACAGGAGGCTAGTCCATGGAGGCGATTCTTAAAGAAATCAACGGCGTGATTGGCGTCACCGGCTCCTTCGTCTGCTTGAGTGACGGGAGCATCGCCGCGCGAGCATTGCCTGATTCCTTCGACGCGGCGCGCGTCGCGCTTGCCGCGCGCGTCGCGAGCCAAACGTTTCATGCGCTCGACACGTCCGGGCTACGCGTCGCCGAAGCCGACCTGACCTTCGGGCAGGGCCGTTTGCTTCTGAAAAATCTGCGCGGCGGCATTCTAGTCATTCTCTGTGCGCGCAACATCAATCTGCCCCTCTTGAATCTAACCGCCAACGTCGCCGTCAAAAAACTGACGGCAGAACTGAAACCCGCGAAACCTCCCGCGGCGACCCCAGCGGAAAAACCGACACCGCCACCCGCCGCCCCGCCCGTCGTCGAGACACCCGTGCTCACACCGGTTGACGCGGCGATCAGCGCGCTGTATGTCGAATTTGAAAAAGAGGCACAGCGTATCCTCCACGCGGCGCGAGAAAATCAGTTGCAACTGGTCGTGATGGATCCGGTCGCGCTGTGGCTGTGTTGCACCGGGACGCGGCATCTGTTATCTCAGCCGCAAAAACGCCGAATCACATTCGCCGCAGCGGCGGGTCAAGCAGCACAGTTCGGAACACTGTTCGACCGCTTGGGTTATCAGCCGAATCAACGTTTCAACTCGGTATACGGCACACGCCAACTCTATTTTCACAACCCCTTGCGCATGATCGGCGTCAACGTGTTTCTCGACGCGTTTCAGATGTATCATCGTCTCGATTTGCGCGGGGTCTTGGCGCGTGGCGAAAACATCCTGCCGGTGACCGAGGTTGTACTGACGCGCCTGCAAATCGTAGACCCCATCGAACCGGCGCTGAACGATTTGTGCGCGCTGTTCATCGAATACGGACTCAGTCTCACGCCGGGGGAACACGCGATTGACATGAGGCAGATCAGCCAATTGTGCGCGGACGATTGGGGTTGGTACAAAACCGTGACCTTGAACCTGGATCGAATGACTCAGTACGCGCAAGCCCATCTCCTGCCGATCCACCAACAAAAGATCGAACGACAGGCGCGCCAGCTCCGCAGCACCATCGAAGCCACGCCCAAGAGTCTGCGGTGGCAAGCCCGCGCCCCGCTGGGCGAAAGTATTCGCTGGTACGAAACCCCCATCGAAATTGGCGTGCTGACTCGCCCGGATATGGCGATTGGATAAGGCAAATGATGATCGAGTGGCGCAATCGTTTTGAACAGGCGCGCCGTGTCTTGGGCGGCGTATTGTATGGGATGTTCGTACATGACATGGTGCGCGCGACCGTACGCACGCGCGGCACCTTGGAACACCTTTTTATTCTGATTACTTTCGGCGATCTGGTCGGACTGCCGATTCTGCCGCCCTATTACGCCATGCGCTTGCTGCCCTTCGTCGTTCCCGAAATCAACGGCTGGCGCCGCCGCCTGCTGCGCGAGCGCGACATCGTGGATGCAATGTTCTGATGAATCAATCCCCGCGACACATTTTGATCGTTGACAACGATGCGCGCATCGTCGAAGAAATCGTCCGCGGTTTCCACGATCAGACCGCGTTCCAAATCCACGCGTTCACGAACGGCGCGGACGCGCGCGCGGCATTGCAGCAAACCGTGTTCGACTTGATCATCGCCGATTGGAAGATGGCAGACGTGGATGGACTGACGCTGATCCGCGAGGCGAAAGCCCAGTCAGCCGAAACGGTCACCGTCTTGATGAGCGCGTACGAAATGGCGGAGGTTAAATCCCTGCCGGAGGATTTTACCGCACATCACTATCTCTCCAAACCGTTCGCGCTGGACGAATTGATCAGCGTCGTCAATTCGATGCTGCCTCCGGAACCGGTGGTTGCCGAAGCCACCGACACGCCCCTGGTTCTCAAAGTCATCCTCGGCGGCGACGCGAACGTTGGCAAGACGAGTTTGATCGAACGCTACTGCACCTGCAAGTTCGACCCACAGCGCGATATGACGATTGGCGTAGATTTTCATTTGTACCACGTCAAAATCGAACAAATGCCGCTGCGCCTGATCGTCTGGGATTTGGGTGGACAGGAACGCTTTTCGTTCGCGCGGCGCGCGTTCTATCGCGGCACGCAAGCCGTCGGCTTGATCTTCGACGTGAGCAACCGCGCGTCGTTCTACAACCTGATGCGCTGGTGGCGCGAGACGCGCGAATTTGCGCCGAACACTCCCATTCTCTTGCTCGCCAACAAAACCGATCTGCCGCGCCAGATCGCGCGCGACGAAGCATTGCAGGTCGCGCAGGCGTGGAACACGCCGTTCTTTGAATCCTCGTGCGCCAGCGGCGAAGGAGTCAACGAATTCTTCGAAGCCCTCGCCTATCAGGCGTGGCAACACGCGCGGCAAAAAAACGTAGGGGCGGGATGACACCGCCCCTTTCTGGTTAGTCCGCAACTCCATTGGGCAGGGCGACCCCGCCGCTACAGTCCCGCGTGAATCACCGTCCCCGCGTCAAAATCCTCGCGCGTCAACGCACGTTCGATGACCCCCGCACGCGTCGCGCGGATGATCTGCGCGCGGATCGTCGGCTCGCGTTCCACGAGCGCGAGCATAATCCTCACCTTGGCGATCATTCCTCCGGTCACATCCACTCCGTGCGACCCGCGTAACCGCGATTCGATCTGCGGAAAGTTTTCGGGTGTAATTTCGCGGATCAATTGCGCGGACGCGTCCTTCAGCGGATCGGCAGTAAACACACCGTCCACGATTCCCGCGAGAACGATGCGCGATGGTTTCAGCAGCGGCGCGAGGTACGCAAAGATCGCTTCGGTTGACGCAATCGCCATTCCGCGCGTCTCGTCGAACGCGACGTCGCCGTGGACGAGCGGCACAAGATCGTGCGCGAGCGCGGTTTGAATCGGCGCAGACGCCAGTTCGACGAGTTCGCCGTCGCGACAACGCGCGGACGCGGAGGGCTGGATCGCGACGACAGGGACACCTTCCGCCAGAAATATGTCGGCGACAATGCGCGTGAGCCGCGCGGCGGACGCGCCCGTTTCGGCGTAGGCGCGCCAGTTGCCGCGCTCGCCAAACCCAAACTTTTTCGCGGCGAAATGCCCAAAGGATCCGCTCCCGTGTCCGATCAACAATTCGAGCGCGGGTTGCGCGTCGCACGCACGTTTCACTTCGCGCGCGATTTGGCGAATCACCTCTTCGCGCGCCGTGGCTTCGCGCGTCTTGTCCGTAATCGCCGAGCCGCCGAGTTTCAAGAAGATCAAGTTATTCTCCATTATTGCGGGCGGAAGACCGAGGACGGATGACGGAAGACTTCGTCGTCGGTCTGCAGTCGTCCGTCTTCCGTCATTTCGTCAGAATCACAATCACGCGCGCAACAAGCATCCGACGATCTTCGCCCGGCTCGCCCCACACCGCGACGGCGACGCCGGGCTGCAAATCGGAAAATTGCGCGGGCGTGTTGGTTCGTCCGCGTTTCCATTGCCAGGATTGTCGCGAGGCGAGTTTAGCGGCAGATGAGAGTGGTGTAAACGGTGTCTGAAATGAACTACAAATCTGCCCAAGCTGCCAAAGGTGCCACATCAGCCAAACCAAGTCCTTTGACCGGTTTGGCTTATTTGGCTAGTTTGGTCACTACGGAATATTCCCCAGAATTCGATTGACGCGCGCGGCGGCGGTTTTCAGCGCGGCATTGGGATCTGCGCCGTTCGCGACGCTCGTCCACATCTCGACTATCGCCGCGTCAATCAGCCCCGCGTCTTTCGCCGCCGGCGCGACGCGGGCGGTGGGCAGCACATCGCCGAAACCATCGCGCAGGCGCAGGAACAACGGCGGCGAATTCGCGGCGAGCAAGGTTTGCGCGGAGAAGCGGACGGGAACGCACAAGGTCGCGCGCGACCAGCGCGCGCTTTGTTCGGGCGCGGTGAGCCAGCGCGTCAACAGCCACGCCGCGCGGACGCGTGCTTCATTGGCGCCGTTCGCTCCGCTCAGGACAGATTTAAAGATCGCGATGTCCGCGCCTGCCATCGCGGTGAACGGACGCGCGGGATCGTTTTGCGGAACGTTCATCACACCCCATTGCAGGTTGCTGTTTGTGCGCGCCACCGCGTCGGCAAGCGGCGTCAGGTCGTCGGTTGTGCCGAACAGGAACGCGGTCCTGCCCTGCGCGAAATCAGCACGCGCACTTTCTGCTGAATCGGCGAGGTACGCCGCGCCCCCTTTCGTCAGCGCGACGATCAGTTGCAGTGATTTCAAGCCCGCGTCGTCACTGAACTGTGCCTGGGTTTGCGCGTCGTTCAACACACTGCCGCCGCGACTGAAGAGGAACGCGTAAAACACGGTGGCATGCGGCGACATCGCCCAACCCCGCGCATCACCCCGCGTCGTCGCGCGCGCGGCATTGCTGAACTGCTCCCAGGTGCGCGGCACTCCGACTTTCGCCGCTTTCAAGAGGTCGGCGTTGTAGTAGAGGACGACCGCGCTCTGATCGAACGGAAGCGCGAACATCTGATTTTTCAATTCGGGGAAACGTCCGGCATCGAGGAACCCTGGGAAGAAATCGGCGCGCTCTTCGTCGCGCAGACCTTGCATCGGATCGTTCATCAACGCGTCCAGGTTCGCGAGCGCGCCGCGCCGCGCAAATTCGGCAAGGGTACGCGCGTCTGCAATCACCACATCAGGCGTTTGATTCAGCGCGATGGCGGCAAGCCCTTGCCGCAAAAGATCTCCTTCGTTGGCTTTGGACTCAACACGCACAGTGATCGCAGGGTACGCTTTTTGGAAATCATTTGCGAGCGTGTTGAGGAGGGCGGCGGACGCGTCGGTCTGCGTGTGCCACAAAGTGATCGCGACGGGATTGCTCGTCGTGGGCGCAGGGGGTTGCGCGTTGGTGGGCGGCGGAACGTTCGCACAGGCGGCAAGTACACAGCCAAGGATGAACAGTATACAGTAAACAGTGAAACTTTGTCCTGAGCGGAGACGCAGGGGTGAAGCGTGATGAGTGACCATCGCCTAAATTATACCCGCGTCGCGTGTGCGGTCAAGCAGTCGTCTACAATCTTGGCAATGTCGAGCGCGGCGCGCGGGCGCGCGTGTTCGCGGGCGCGCGCGGTGAGACGCGCGAGCGTCTCGTTCCCCGGCGTGAGCCATTCGCGCACAGTCCGTACGATGTCCTCCGGATTCTGCCTGAGGACGCCGACGCCGCTTTGTTCGACGAAGGTGACGTTGCCGGTCTCCTGCCCCGGCAAAAAGCCGCTGAGCAAAATCGGCAAGCCGCAGGCAAGCGCTTCGCTGATCGTCCCTGGTCCCGCCTTCGTGATGATCAAGTCCGCCGCGCGCATCCACGCGGGCATGTTCGTCACGAAACCCTGGACCTCCACGGGAATTTGCCACGACGCCGCGCTCAATTTCCTGTACAACGATTTGTTGCGACCGGCGATGACGACCAGTTGAATCGGCAGACCTGCGCGATCCAGCGCGCGCGCGATCCGATCCAAGGGTCCCATCCCTTCGCCGCCGCCGACGAGCAAAATGGTCGTGCGTTCAGGCGTGAGCCCCAGTTTGGACCGCGCTTCGATCCGGGTGATGTCGTTGTCAATGAATTCTAGACTGACGGGCTCGCCGACGACGCATAGTTTTTCCTCGGGCATCCCGAACTGTCGCGCGACGCGGCGCGCGCCTTCCGTCGGAACGATGCACCGATCCACGTCGGGATCGAACCAGAAGCGGTGCGCGTCGAACAGATCGGTGACGACGGTGACGAAGGGCGCGCGCGACCCAAGGTCGCGCAGCCCGCGCCGCGCGAGTGTAACGAAGATGGGGTGCGTGCTGACGACGAGATCGGGATTGTGTTCGCGCAGAATTTCGCGCAAGCGGCGCGCGCTGCTCAACCGCAAGTACATCTGTACGGCGCGCGCGGCGAGCCGCTGATTCGAAACGCGAAAGCCCAAGCCCCACAGCCCTTCCAAGTACGTGGTGAGAGGCAGGTACGTTTCTGGCGCATAGTTGAGAGGAAAATACGCCGCGCGCTTGAACACGTCCACGAGCGTGACGCTGTACCGATTGGGAAATTCGCGCGCCAGCGCCGCAGCAATCACCTCGCCGGCGCTGCGATGTCCACCGCCGGTATCAGACATGAGGATCAGGATGTGTCGAGTGGGTAGAATCACGGTGAAGGATGAGTCGGATTGGAATGTTGCGCGGCAAGGTGCGCGCGCCGAACGCGCGCGGCGCGGTACGTCGCCAGCGCCCACACCAGGTTCAAGAGCGCGAGCAGCCCGACGAACGCGGCGATGAAAATCGTCACACGCGGAATGCCAAAAATGTCCGCCAGGTTGCCGACGAACAACATCGGCAGAATGCCAATCAGATTCGAGAGCGTGAATTGCACGGCGAGCACGCGTCCGCGCACGGCATCACTGGAGCGTTCCTGTACGATCGTTTGCGCCGGAATGTTGATCGCTGCCATCGTCATACCGATGATGAGCGCAAAGAACATGACGAACATCGAAGTCGTAAGATACAATTCGGGAAAGCGCACGAACAAGGGCTGACCGAAAATCATGCTGCCGCTGCCCGCCCACGCCAAGCCCGTCAAACCGATTGCCACGCCGATCATTCCCAGCACGGCAAGGATTTCGCGTGGAACGCGATGTCCAAAGCGACCGATCAGAATACTGGCGAGCAACATCCCGACGCCCGCAGGCCAAAAGACGTAGATCGCGTCTTCGGGCTGCAAACCCAACACGCGGCGCGCAAAGCCAGGGACGAGTTCCACCATCACCAGCGTGAGCGTGTTCGTCAGCGCGAGTTGGAGCAGCGCGATGAAAATCGCACGATGCGTGATCGCAAAATGCCAGCCCTCGCGGATTTCGTTCCACGCGCGGCGCACGGCGGATATGCCGTCAATCGTCTCCGCCCGCGCCGGTCGATCACGCGGGATCACCGCCACGCAAATCGTCGCCGCGACGTACATCGCCGCCGCCGCCCACAGCGAGCCGACGATGCCGATCATCTTGACGCCGAGCGGCGCGAGAATGATCATCCCCAGGATTTGCGACGCAATGAAGGTCAAAGTGAAAAGCGAGTTGGCAGGCAGGAGATTATCGGAACGAACGAGCAGAGGAATCGTCGCGCCTTCGGCGGGCGCAAAAAACTGACCGATCGCGGAGGTCGCAAAAACGAGGACGTAGATCGCCGTCAGAAAGATCGCTTCGATCCACTTGCTGCCGGGCAAGAGCGCGGCGAGGATCGCGAGCGCAGCGCCCGTCACGACGCGCAGCGCGTTCGACCAAATCAAAATCGTCTTTTTGGAGGTGCGATCGACAACCATGCCCGCGAGCGCACTCAACAACACGGCGGGCAAACTGAACGCCAAAACTACCGCGCCGAGATGCGCACTCGACCCAGTCTCTTCTTCGATCAAAATCAATTGCACGAAAAAAGAACCGTTGAGCGCGGTGTTCGAAATGACTTGGGCGAGCCAGAGCGCGCGAAAATTTCGGTTCTTGAGTACGTCGGTGTACCCGCTGGTGTTCATAGTCAGAGATGAAAGATGAAATAAAAACTCAATTCACTGTTTACTGTTCAGCGTTGACCGTTCACTACTCACTGGCTTTTCGCCGCGTCGCACAAACGTCTTGATGCGTTTCTCAAATTCGCGACGCGGAAGCAAGACGCGATGCTGGCACGTCTGACAAACGATCCCAATGTCCGCGCCGAGCCGCACGACCTGCCATTCATATCCGCCGCACGGATGCGGCTTGCGTAAGCGCACAACGTCGCCGAGCCGAATATCCAGAGGCATAGTGCGGGCATTATAGGTCAATCAGTCAATTAGTCAATTGGTCGAATGGTCGAATGGTCGAATGGTCAATTGGTCAATTGGTCAATTGGTCGTGCAGTCTTATAGTCGGCTAGTCAGTCACACCACTATCTGACTCTCTGACCACCGGACTACGCAACTATTTGACTGCGTAGAGCGACTGATACTGCCGCCAATTGCTATAGACGACTCGTACGTACAGCGCGGTCTCGCTGATGTCAATGTCTTCGACGGCATAGTCGAGATCGTTTTTCTGCCACTGTTTGGCGCGCGCGGCTCCCGCGTTGTACGCGCTCAGCGCGTATATCGGCTCATCAAACTCTTTCAATTCCTGCGCGAAATACCACACACCAAATCGAACGCTGATGTACGGCAGATACAACTGATCGAGCGAAAAATTCTTCGCGTTCAAGCGCTGCGCGATTTCGCGCGCGGTTGTGGGAATGACTTGCGCTAAACCGCGCGCGTCCGCCGATGAAACCGCCCAGGGATTGAAATTACTCTCCTGCCGGATCAGCGCGAAATAGAGCAGTGGGTCAATGCCATTCGTCTTCGCTTCGGTCACGACGAGGTCGGCATAGTACGTGGGATAACGCCAGAGCCACAACAGGCGGGGCGCGGGTGGCGCGTTCGCTTCGGTCGCCAGCCGCGCGATTTTTTCCGCGCAGTCGAGGGAGAGCGAGAACAAATTGTTGTCGCGCAAATAGAGCGCGAGCGCGTACAATGTGCGGGGGTCGCCTTTCTTCGCTTCGATCAACGCGACAAATTCGCGCCGCGCGTCTACGGTGCGATCCAAGCGCAGTAATTCCGCGCCGCGCCGAAAACGCAGGTCGTCGCGCGTCGCCGCGTCCACCGCAGCGACGACGGGTCCTTCGCCCCGCCATCCCGCCAACCACTTTTCAAATTCCGCGCGCTCTTGCGGTGTCTCCATCGCGTACCGCGCGAGATCGTAGGCGATATTGTTTTTCGGCGGCGTCAAGGCGTCTTTGGCGCGCCAGGAATAATAGCCGTTGTTGAGCGACGCGGCTTGCGTCCAATAATTTTTCGCGTCGTTCGTCAGCCCGCGCGCCTGCACCGTCTTGCCAAGCCAGAAGAGCGCGCGCGGGTAGAACGGCGACTGGGCATAGTTCTTGACAATCGTCTGCCAGCGCGCGTTCGCGGTCTTGAAATCTCCGGCGTGATAGTGCGCGAACCCCGCCCAGAACAACGCCTCTGCCGCGCGTTCGCGCGTCGGATATTTCGCCTGCAATTCTTCGTACAAATCTGCCGCGTCGCCGTAACGCTTGGCGCGATCCATCAAGAGCGCGGCGCGCCAGAGCGCGTCGTCGGCGAGCGCGTCGTCAGGAAACGCGGTGACGAATTTTCGGTACACCGCGACCGCGTCGTCCAGTTTGCCGATCGCAGCGTCCGCCGCGGCTTTACCGAGATACGCGTCGGGCACGCGCTTGTCCCGCTGCGCGGGCAGCGCTTTGATCAGCGCGTCGTACTCGGCAATCGCCTGCGAGTACGCGCCCTGGCGCGCGTACGAACTGGCGATGTAATAACGCGCATCGCCATCGCGCAGAGTGCCGGGATTTTGGAGATGGCGTCGGAACGCGGCAATCGCCGCGTCGAACGAAGCCGCGTAAAAATCCACCAAGCCGCGTTGAAATTCGTCCACCGCCGCATTGCGATTGACGAGATCAACCAGTGATTGGTATGCGCCTTTTTGTTCAGGATATTTGGTGATCGCTTCATTCCAGCGCGCAATTGCCAGATCGAGTTTATTTGCGGCGGCATACGCTTCGCCGGAGCGCCAGAGGAGATCGGCTTTGGTACGCGCGTCGAACGCGACGGCGAGCGCGGCGTCGTCACGCGCGGCAGCCAGCGCAGGTTCAGTGCGACCCAGATGGACATCGGCGGCGCGCATCAGGATGTTGACGCGCGTGCCGTTGGCAAGGTTCGCGTCTTGCAGCGCACGGTCGTACTGCGCGAGCGCGTTCGGCGTGTCGCCCAACAGCACCAGCACATCGGCAATCGCCGCGTCCGTATCGCCGACGAGAGTAGGCGATTGATCGCGGTACAGGCGGAATTGTTCGAGCGCGTTCGCGTAATCTTTTTGCGCGCGGTACGCGTCCGCCATCAGATAGCGCGCTTCGGGCACGCGTGCGCCGTTCGGATTGCCTTGCACGTACGCGAGCAGGGTGTTGATCGCGCGCGCGTCGTCGTTGTAGAGCCAGTACGCTTCGCCCAGACGATAACGCGCTTCGCGCCCCAATTCCAGCGCGGGATTTGAATCGAGGATGCGCTGGAACGCGGCGATCGCGCGCCGATAATCGCCGTTCCGTCGCGCGATCAAGCCATCGTCGAATGGATCCGACGAAAAGACGGGTGTGGGTGGTTCGGTGAAATCGAGCGTCGCTGTTTCGATTGGCGCGGCACGGGTGGGAGTGGTGACCGGTGTGGGCAGAGCGGGAGAGGGCGAACAAGCAATCCCAAGCGCGCCGAGTGCGAGGAGGAACAAAATTTTCTTTCGCATTGGTTGGGCCTATTATAGCGCAAAACGCGGAGAAGGGGAAATCCATGAAACGCGGAAAGTGAAACGCGAATCGAATTGACACTTTTTGCGGCACGGATTATACTGCAAGCAGGGACAGACCTATGCCCTCCTCCAACGAAAACGAACGTCGGCGACCGGATCTGCGCGCGCAAGTGCGCGCGGCGATCCTCAAACATCAATTGATCGCGCGCGGCGACACCGTCGTCATCGGCGTGTCGGGCGGCGCGGATTCACTGTCCCTGCTTCACGCTTTGCGCTCGCTGCGCGATGAGTTGGACCTTCGCCTGCACATCGCACATCTGAACCATCAATTGCGCGGACCCGATTCGGAGGAAGATGCGAATTTCGTCACCGCGCTCGCACGCGAATGGAAACTCCCTGCGACGATTGAAGCGCGCGATCTCGGCACCTTCGCGCGCGGACAGCACCTGTCCATCGAAGAATTGGCGCGGCACGCGCGCTATGCCTTCCTCGCCGAAGTGGCGCGGCGCGAAGGCGCGCCCGTCGTCGCCGTCGCGCACAACCGCGACGATCAGGTCGAAACGGTGCTGATGCACTTTTTGCGCGGCGCGGGCTTGGCGGGCTTGCGCGGGATGCAATCCAAGACCGGACTGCGGGGTGCCTCCTTTGGACTGGCGGAATCGCGTACGTCCATCCAGCCGCCGCTCTCTCTGATTCGACCCTTGCTCGACGTTGCGCGCGCGGACATCGAACTCTACTGCAAAGAACATTACCTCGCGCCGCGCGTGGATCGTTCCAACTTTGATACGGTTCTCTTCCGCAATCGTCTGCGCCAGGAGGTCTTGCCTTTTCTCGAAAGACTCAACCCGAATCTCCGCCAGGTGATTTATCATTCCTCGATTGCCATCGCCGACGATTACGATCTATTGTTCCCGCTCATTCGCAATGAGTACGCACGCGTCGCGCACGAACAAGACGGCGCCGTCGTTTTCCACCGCGCGGCGTGGAGCGCGCTGCATCCGGCGTTACAGCGCGGCACGCTGCGCGTCGCCGCGCAGCGCCTCCGCAGTGATTTGCGCAATATCGGTTGGGTGCAGATCGAAGACGCGCGCCGCATCGCGCTGGAGAAAACGGCGGGAGCAGAGGCGACGCTGCCCGCCGGGTTGATGCTCGTCGTCGGCTACGCCAATTTTGTGATCGCCGATACGACCCACGGCGTGCCGCTGCCCGACCTCCCGCTCTTGAACGTCAAAACGATTCCAGTCCCCGCACAAGGCATCACGCCGCTGCCCGAATCCAACTGGATCGTGGAAACTCAAGTGACCACGGAAAAATCCGAGCCCCCGGATCGCTGGACGGCGGTGCTGGATTTTGGGATGTGCCGCGGCGAGCGCACGCTGCGGCGGCGGCGGCCCGGGGATCGTTTTCAACCGGCCGGCCTGGACGGGCACACGCGTTCGCTGCACGAATTTATGATTGACGAAAAAATCGAACGCGCGGCGCGCGCGCTGCTGCCCTTGCTCGTCGTCGACGACCGCATCGTGTGGGTGTGCGGCTTGCGCGTGGACGAACGCGCGCGCGTGACCCCGTACACACGAGAGTTCTGGCGCGTGACGTTTCGGAAAAGCACGCCTTAGATCGTCGAGCCCGATCAGGCAATCAGAAACCCGTTTTCTCGCAGAAAACGGGTTTCTGAATTTCCGCTACTTGGCTTTCTTCATCACCGTGCCATCTTCGTACACCGTCCAATAAATCTGCGTCGCGTCTACGGCGACCTGCCTCACGCTGACGTTGGACAAGATCGGTCTGGGATTGCCGCCGGTCTTGGCGATTTTCCAAATTCCATTTGTGCAATCGTTCACCCAGTAAATCGCCGTCGCGTCCATCACGAGTTGGCTGGACATGGAACCCACCACCTCGGCGACCTGGACCGGCGTGCCTCCGTTCTTCGCGACGCGGAAGAGCGTACTCCGTTCATCCGCGCAACTATGAAACGTCGTGCGCGAAACAGATGCGACGCGCGCCCAGTACACATTCGCCTCATCCACCGCGATCGCGCTGCCGCCATTGGTGGCGAGCGCGATGGGCACGCCGCCCCGTTTGTCCATCTTGAAAATGATGTCGTTGCTTTGCCAGTATACATTCGCCGCGTCGGTCGTGATGCCCCCCGGACAAGATTGCCCCGACACGACGACCTGCGGCGCGCCGCCTTGTTTGCTCATTTTGAGCACCGCGCCATCTTCCAAGTTGCGCGCGCTCGTCCCGCAATCCGTCCAGTACACATTCACGTCATCCACCGCGAGGTTTGCGCGTCCATCCTGCTCGAATGCGAGCACAATCGGCGTGCCGCCGGATTTAGGCACGGTCATCACCGCGCC
>Ga0315289_10010379_pt1 | contig 13344 bp, 13 predicted proteins | sample YL17G11_40_MG_FD_203452 | JGI IMG/M metagenome (GOLD analysis project Ga0315289, IMG submission 203452) | Sediment microbial communities from Yellowstone Lake, YNP, Wyoming, USA - YL17G11_40 | ecosystem: Environmental > Aquatic > Freshwater > Lake > Sediment | place: USA: Wyoming | collected...
CTCACCTGGCCGATCTCCTCGGGGACCACCCCCTGAATCAGGATCCCCTGCGAGCGGCTTCCGTTCGAGGCGAGGGCAGGCAGGTCGAGCCGGACGGTCCGCCAGGCGATCCCTGGCGTGTGATCGACGATGGCCAGGATCCTCTCCGGGTCGTCGATCAGCGGCAGGGCGCCTCCCTCCGGCCGGTCCCCTGCCCTCTGGATCTGGAGGTGGCCGGTCTCGAACTTGACCGTGTTCTCGAACAGGCTCTTGTTCTCCCCGTTCAGAATCCCCAGTTCGAGGACGAGGATGAACACAGGAATGAGGACGGCAAGAAGAGTCAGAAGGCTCCGCCGCCGGCTCCGCGAGAGGTGACGCCACGCCTGCTTCACTTCCCCGCCTCCAGGAACTCGACCGTGAAGAGCTTCGGATCGATCGCGACGTTGAACTCGGGGTTCTCCAGTCGTTCGACCGAGCGGTTCCCGTTCTTCTCCTCGACCACGATGAGCGTCGCCACGATCCGGCCAGGTAGATCAAGGAACTCCGAGAACTCGGCCGTGCGCAGGATCGCGCCCCGCTGGTCGACGTAGTCGATGGAGACGATGGCGAAGTCCTCGCGTACTCGCACGTCGAGGTGCCCGTACACGACCGGCGCCTGCGGCTTGGGAGTGAGGGTGAGAAGGTAGTCCGTGCCGTCTCGCTTCATGGCCGCGTCGTAGTCCTCGGAAAGCGTCCCGTGCAGGAGGTCCTCCAGGGCCGGTCCACTCCCGAAGAGGCTGTCGGAGAGCGCCATCTTGGGAAGGCTCACCGCCTTCCCGGCCGCCGGCGCGTAGTACCACACGTCGTCGCCATCGATCAGGTAGCCGGAGCCGGCGTCCGCGGCCGGCGCGAGGAAGCGGACGAGGCCGTCCTTCTCGCCTTGAGACCACACCTCGACGCGATAGGAGCGCGACTGCGTGCCCTGGTAGATCTCCAGGGCCACGACGGCGTGGAAGGTGTTCCCTTGCCAGTTCGCCTTCGCCTTGTCGACGACCTGGAAAGCGGTCATCTCCTCCGCTGAAGCCGCTTTCGTCACCAAGAGAGCCAGGGTGACCGATGCCGCTGCCGCAAGAACGACCAGTCTCTTGTTCATGTCGTTTCCTCACTTTTCCCGGTTCGTGGTTCGGAGTTCGTGGTTCGAAATCGTGGCACGTAGCGCGTGGCTTGTAGCTCGTGGCCAGTGGCACGTAGGCAAAGCATGCTTAGTTCTCGCGGATCGCCTCCACGGGCTGGAGCGCCGCGGCGCGCCGCGCCGGGTACCAGGCGGCGACGAGGCCCGTCACGATCACGACGGAGAAGCTCGCGAGCCAGTACCACCCGGAGGTCGAGGCGTAGAGCGTCGTCGGCATGGCGAAGTCCCCGCCCATCTCCGCCCACTGCGTCCCGATCGAGATCCCCCGGCTCATCACGAGGAGGAGGAGGTACCCCGCCGCGCCACCGACGAGGAAGCCGACCGCGGAGGCGAGGAGCGACTCGGTCTCCACCATTCGCGCCAAGCGCTTGGGCGACATGCCGACGGCGATCATCACCCCGAACTCGCGCGTCCGCTCGAGCACGGAGAAGAGGACCGTGTTCGCCACCCCAAAGCCTGCCAGGAGCGCGAGGATCAGCATCATCGGCACCATCTCGACCTTCGCGATCTTGAGCATCTGCCCGAGGAGCGGGTTGAGGGAGAGGAAGCTCTGCACGTCAAACCCCTTCCCCAGGAGCCCTCCCAGCTTCGCGGCCACCTTGTCGGCGTCTCGCGAGCGAGGAAGAGCGACGGCGATCTCCGTCGCGCCCTGCCAGCCCGTGAGCCGCCGCGCGTCGTCGATCGGGACGAGCACCGCGCTCTTGTCGAGGTTCGGTATCCCGGAGGTGAAGAACCCGACCGCGCTGAAGGCGAGCGACTCGGGGGCCTTCTCACCCTGTACCAGGAGCACCACGCGCTCGCCCAGACGCACGTCGAGGCGCTTGCCGAGGTCGGCGCTCAGGAGGACCTCCCCTGGCTTCTCTAGACCCCGACCCTGCGAGACGAGCTTCGGCAGGGTCGTCACGGTGGATTCGCGCACGAGGTCGATCCCGCGGATCTCGACGCCGGTCGCGCCGTACGCGCTCTTCACCATGCCGTAGGCCGAGAGCCGGGGCGCGTACCGCTCGATTCCCGCTTGCTCGAGAGCGGCCGCGGCCTGGGACAGGGCGTCGGGAGTCAGACCGTGCTCGGGAGCCGGATCCTTGGCGTACCCTGCCGCGCGGACCTTGAGGCTCCCCTGGTCGACCGAGACCTGGGAGTCGGTCATCGACGCCATGAACCCGTCGATCGTCCCCCAGAGGAGAATGATCACGAGGCTCGCGAACGCGACCATGCTCACCATGAGCAAGGTCCGCCTCGGATGGCGCCACAGGCCCCGCCAGGCCATGCGAAGGCTTGACTGGTTCATCCTTTCCTCACTCTCTTTGCCGGGCACGTCAGCCCGTCCGCGATGACTTGCACCATGAGCTTCATGAGCTTCGGGTAGATCGCCGGGTCGAGGTCGTCCTCGTGCGTCGGGAGGAACTGAATCATTCCCAGGACCGACGCCACGACCTTGGCGTCCTCGGCGACGATCTCGCCCCGCCTTTGTCGTACCTCGACCCACTCGAGGACTGCCGGGAAGAGGCCGAGGCGCCATCGCCACGCGTCGTCGCCCGGGGCGCTGTGGATCAGGTGTTCCAGCTCCTCCGGGTTTGTCACCAGGCGCCGGATCAGCTCGTCGTCTTCCATCTCCCGCACGATCTCTTCCTGAAAGCGGACGACCGCTTCCCGCGGGTCGTCCGTCGCCTCAAGCGATCGCGAGAGGACCCGCTTCTCAACCTCGGGCATCACTTCGGCGAGGAGCGCGACGTAGAGCTCCTCCTTGGAGTCGAAGAAGAGGTAGAACGACCCCTTGGCGATCCTGGCCGCGCCAGCCAGCTCCTCGATCGTCGTCTTCTTGAGCCCGTAGCGCGTGAACCGCTTCCGGCCCGCCTCCAGGAGCCGCTCACGGATCCGGGCCTTCTCTTCCTCGCTGAACGCCTTTGGCATCTCTCCGTCCTCTGTGACCTAATTGGTCGTGCGGTCAGAAGGCGGAGTATACGCCGTCGAGGAGCCGTGTCAAGAGACTGAAACCGACCGGGAGCCGACCGTAGCCGATCGCAGAACCATGGGACCCTGCAAACGAGTTTGTGCGTAGCGTGTCACAGGTGCCGAAGCGACATGCACGGCCAGGGAACAAGAGAAGGAACCCAGAGAAGACGTCGCACTCGTCAGGGCGTTGACTGGCTCAGGTAGGCGTGGCGAGTCAAAGCTGCCATGACTTCTGTCTTTACCGCCTCGAAGACCTGCCGTACCGCTCCCCTCAGCTCGCCGTACGTCCGCTCATCCACCCCCGACTTCTGCATTCCATGTGAGATTCCGTTCCTCATCTGCAGCAGCCGGTGGATCTGGCCCTCAAGACTGGCGAACAGGTCGTGCGGAAGACCCAACCTGAAGAGGTTCTTTCGGAGAACGGCCGGCTGCAGGTTCGACTCGGTGTCGACGACCCAGTCCGGAATGCGGACCGGGCGTGCCCCAATCTCGGAGCTGCGCTCGACGAACTCGATGTCGCGTGCGAACTTGTGGAGTTTCGTGTCGTCGGGGAACACATGCTTGAACAACGGGCATTTCTTGTTTGGGTCTCGCAACGCGGCGAGCACGTCCGCCAAGGCCGCGGCAGCAATTGCTGGCGTGGCTTCCGAACAGGTGATCTGGGCATCGTTGGCTGCCCGAACAAACAGTCGGAGGGCGAAGGAGCAAAAACCTTCGAAGTGGGCGTACAACAGCAGCACTAGAGCCCGTCGGTACTGATCCCGCTGTGTGCCGGTCTTCAGGTCTGCGAGCACGTTCTCGAAGAACCGCAGTTCGTCAAGCCGCCAGGAGTACTCACTCTCAATCTCAGCCCGGAGATCCTCGATGGTCCTACTCATAGACGTGGACCTAGGTAGCTCTCGACGTAGGCGATCCTCTTCTTGAGTTGACCCGGCGAGTTCTTGCCACCCCCGGTCGTCATGGTGATGAAGGCGGACTCGAGTTTCATCTGCGACAGAACCTGCTTTAGCTGTCTAAGCCGTGAGGCATCGCCGATATCGAGGGAGTCGAGACAGCTCTGCAGGCCCTGGGTGATCGCCTCGTAGTGGTAGATTCCGAAGCTGTTCCTAAGCTGCCGGGTTCTCTTGTCGGCGTACGCGAATGAGTCCTCTCCGAGGGTCGTGGCTAGTACGGCAAACGTCTTGCGGAAGTTCGCTTCCTCTCCCGGGTAGTCGAATCCCAAAGGCGCCACTGTATCCGAGACCTTCTCCATGTAGTCCGTCAGGAAGTCACCAATCTCGTGTCGGAATGCGGCTCGGTGATTCTTGAGGGCGAAGAACCTCAGCACGAGCTCTTCATCCTGAGCCCCCAGCTGCTGTTCCTGGGTGATATTGCTGATGCAGACTCGGAAGTCCTTCTCGGTGCTCAGTCGCTTGATGAAATCGATGAACACGGGGCTCAGGAGCCTAATGGTGCAGTTGCGAACCTGCTGGTCAGTGAGCGGAATGCCTCCCGTGTTCAGCCTCTTGAACATGTGGTACCGGAAGCGTGGATCACTTCCCCTCCGGATGACCTCCACACGGATGAATGCCCGCTTGAGCTTGATCTGGAGCGAAGTGTCAAGATCGTCGAAGGTTAGGCCGTTGAGGTTGGGCACAATGTCGCAACCGTCTAGCTTCAGCTTGTCTCCTAGCTTGATCGGAGGGTCACGGTACGAGGCTTCCAGCTCTCCTCGCAGGTGCAGGTACGTTGACACACGCTGCAGGCCGTCGATCAGCGTGTATCGGCTCTCTTCTTCTTCCACGACATAGATGGGAGGTACGGGCATCTCGAGGAGGAGCGTCTCAACGAAACGCGATTGTGTCGCTGTGGACCAGCGAAAAAGCCGCTGGTAGGCCGGATCGATGTCGAGTTCGGGAGGCTCCTGTTTGTGCATATCCATCAACTCGTTGAAAGACAGATCAAGACTTGTCTTCTGAAGCCGTCGCATGCTGGACTCGACAGCTTCAGAGAGCAGCGTTCCCCGGGGAACCCCTGGCATAGTCACCTCCGGCTACTCCTCCCGAAAACACAACACGCTCTCGGTGGCGCCGTCGTGCTGGCGGTACTTGCGCGCCTCTCGATTGCGTCCTGCCATCGTCCTTCTGGAGTGGAAGTCCACCCTGTCCTCTAGTACGAGTCCATTATACTCGGACATTTCCACAAGAATGTTCTGGAGGTCGTTGTGGAGAGCCTTGTAGTACGAGCCTTGGGCGACAACGATGCACCGCGCTGCAGGGCGCAACACGCGAGCCAACTCCCTGACGGACTCGAACAGGTCATGGAAATACTGGAGGTGATTCTTGTAGTAGTACGTCTCTGATGCTTTCGACGGATGCCTGCGCATCGCATCGAGGAAAGTGTTGCAGGTCGTCCCCCAGGCCTCAGTCTGCTGGGGAGGGGTATCGAGCACTGTGGAAGTGCCCATCAGAGCCGACCGTAGACTCCCGAAGCCGGACTCCTCGCCAATACCAAGGACTCCCAGCTCTGCCGATGTCGCGACCGCGTAGTCGATCCGCGTGCAGTACGGCGGGGAAGTCAAGATCAGGTCAACAGAGGCAGAGGCCTCCGGAAGAGACAGAGACGAGCCTACGGCAATCCGTGCACTGCCCGTAGGGTCGAACGGCCTGCCCCCGAAGCCGTCGAATGTGCTTGACATGAAAGCAAGCTCCCGGAGGAAAGCGGTCACTATCTCCTTCCGAGAGAGGTTCAGTCTCTCGCTGTCGGATTTCGGCTTCTTTAGCCATGTTGGGTTCGTGGCATAGAGTGGTGCCAACAGGCTCCTGAGGGAACGGAAGAGGGCGACGTAGAAGAAGGCTAGCAGGCTATCCATACTCTCAACGTTGGGCTTCCGAAGAGCAAGAGGTGAAGGATCTCCGCCAGCAGCTCTCAGTTGCTGTTCCAGCGACCGTACGGCGGCCACGCTCTTGGGGCTCAGCCACTGAAGCAGTGGGTCACCGGAAGGCGCTTGCCTCAGATCTAGAGAGCCCTGTCGCAGGACGCGGGTGAGTTGCTCCGTATGCTCCGCGGCCCCACTCGCGACCAGTCCAGCTCGTGCGACGACGACCATCACGGGGTTCAGGTCGTAGCCGATTCCGGAATAGCCGAGAGCTCCAGCGGCCGTCGTAGTAATGCCTGATCCATTCCAGGGATCCATGACGCGAGCCCCTGGTCTCAGGCCAGTCGATGCCAGGAGCCGAACTGCGAAAGACGCCGAGTAGCCTGGGTAGAAGTCGTACCACCCATCGCGGCCGCGGTCCCTTGTTCCGTCCCTCTTCGGATTCGCAATGTCGAGACGCCTCGGTCGCATGCGCCTAGAGTAACGTCTTCCGGGCGTTGCTGCCACACCTGCCGCGAGCCGGAAGCTACGAATGAGGCCTCCTTCCCGAGTCGCAGACCGAAGGACTCCGAGAGCCGGCCCCATGCAACCGTGTTCAAAGCACCACGGCGGCGTGCGTGTCACCAATGAGGGAAGCTGGAGGCCACCATCGGGCTCTGCCGGGATTGTGGAGGCTCCTGGAGGCCGGGGTCAGATCTTGACGCAGCGGCCTTGCCGCGAGTCCCCAGCCGCCACGTGGGGTCAGCCTTCAGTTGTAGGCGACTTCCCGCGGGATCAGTTCTCGAGCTCGATGCCCATCTCTTTGTTCGCCGTTCGGCGGACGAACCCGGCCTCCTCGGCGGCCGCGGCGACCGCCGGAGCCCATGACGGGACGAAGGATTCGATTCGCAGCTTGGGGCTCTTCGCGAGGATCTCGTGGAGCAACCGTCGGACGAGGAAGGGGGCGAGGTCGGGGCAGGCGGGATCGAGGCGGATCCGAATGCGGTTCGTGCCCTCTCCTCTCCTCGACAGGGTCCACCCGCCGCTCGCGACGACGAGCCGGTCGTGCGCCCTGCGGATCACGATGTCGCGCACTTTGGTCCCCATCACGAAGCTGAACAACGGGGCGAGGGCGCGCATCAGCCGAGGCGGGCGGTAGCGGCCCGGGACGATCGGCTCGAAACGCTGCCAGGCCTCGGGGACGATGCGCTGGTCTAGCTCGTAACGTGTCTGCCAGTCAAACTCGGCGAGCGGGGCCTCGTTGTAGCCGGGAGGGAGCGTCGGCCTCTCCACGGCGCCTGCCGGCAGGAGCGTGTAGCACGTAGAGCCGCCGTACTCGACGAAGCCAAGGGAGCGATAGAGGGACTGTGCCGGCGTGTTCCCGTCGATCACGGCGAGCGTGGCGTGCCTCCCGGCCCGCAAGCGCACCATCTCGAGCGTCGCCAAGACGAGCTCGCGCGCAATTCCCCGACGGCGGTATGCGGGAAGGATGCCCACCGCGCTCACATGCCACGTGGTCGTTGTCCCCTGGCGCTGGGCAATCGTCGACCCGCCGATTGCGCCATTCTCCTCAAAGACGAACCCGCGGAGGATGTCGCGCAGCGAGGGCGAGATCCCTTGCAGAACGCGGACGAGTGGCCAGACGCGGCGCATCCGCCGCAGAGACTGAACAAACTGCCTCTGCTCGTCGGACTGGATACTCCACTCGGGATGCTCCGGATACTGGAATGCGTCGACGAGCATGTCGGCTATAGGGATGAGGTCTCGGGGAAGGGCGAGCGGTCGAATGGGCATGGTCTTTCCTCCTCTCTAGGATCTTACCCGTCGCAACACAGCGGGTCACTCGTGAGGCTCGGAGAGCCAGGGCCACGCCGTGATGCCGCGGGTAATGCGTCCGTTAGTGCCCGGCGGACTCATCTTGCTCCGGGCGCAGCGCCGGGCTATACTTCGGATAGCCTTGGGAGGTTGAGATGATTACGAAAGTCCAGAAGTGGGGCAACAGCCAGGGCCTTCGCCTCAGCAAGGAGCTGCTCGCCGATGTGGACATCACCGTCGGCGATGCCGTCGACGTGGCCGTGCGCGACGGCACGCTCGTCGTCACACCTGCTCGTCGGGTCCGGGGCGCGCTCAGTCTCGAGGAGCTCGTCAGCCGGATCCCCAAGGGATACAAACCGGAAGAGCTCGACTGGGGAGCCCCGGTCGGTCGGGAGGTCTGGTAGATGGCGGCCTATCTCCCGCGCAAAGGGGACTTCATCGCGCTCACCTTCGACGCTCAACCTGGCCACGAGCAGCGCGGACGTCGGCCGGCTCTTGTTGTGAGCAACGATCTCTTCAACAGGCATACGGGTCTCTGCATCGCCTGTCCCATCACCAACACGCGGCGCGACTTCCCCTTCCACGTTTCGATCCCAGAGGGACAAGCCGTGACTGGCGTCGTCATGGTCGAGCAGGTCAAGTCGATCGACTTCCGCTCTCGCCACGCGAAGCGCATCGGGACCGCGCCCGAGCAGGTGCTCCAGGAAGCCCTGTCGCTTCTTGACGCGTGCATCTACTAGGCTGGGTACGAACTCTCGGGGCCAGCGGTCAGGGCGGAGTCGGGGCCAGAACTTGACGTAGCGGTAGCCGTTGGTGGTGCCGAGGCTAGCTCTGCACGTAGTGCGCGACGTAGGTGCCGGTCGGCGTGTAGCCGAGGCGCTCCGCGAGGTGGCAGGACTCGGGGTTCGCCGCGTCCCAGTGCGGATCGAGGCCGCTCTCTAGGCACGAGAGGAGGAGGCGACTGGCTAGAAGGGCGCCGATCCCCTGCCGGCGGTAGTCGGGCAGGACGTAGAGGCTGACCTCGATGCCCCTCGTGCTGACGAGCGAGGCGAAGGCGGCGCCGACGATCGTCCCTTTGTCCTCGACGGTGAAGCCGATTCCCCGCCGACCGAAGTCCTCGGGCGACTCGTAGGTCGAGAGGTCGACGAAGTGATCCTGTCCCCAGACCCGCGCGGCGAAGGCGGCGTCCATCTCTTCCACGCGATCGGCGAACTTCGACCTTTGGCTAAGCTCGCGGAGATGCGCGGCGGATAGGCCCTTGGATGAGAAGGAGTGGCGCCTGAGCGGGACGAGCTTCTCCCCGTGGATCGCCTGCGCCGCCTCAAGCCATCCGGGAGCCGACGGCATGAGAAAGGAGCCGGCCGGAAGCGTCTCGAGCATCGCTCGCGCTCCGGGGACCGTCGGATCGCCGGCGAAGTAGCGAAACGGGCCGACCGCAATCTGGAAGGCCCGCGGGTCTCCGACATCGTCGACGAAGGCGGAGCCCATCTGGTCTTCGAGCGCGCAGTCGATCGAGAGGTCGACGCGCGGGACGTCGCGGAAGGCGCGCGCGAGCGCGATGCGGTTGGCCCTCGTGAGTGGGTGCTCCGTCGCCACGGTTCGTCCCTCCTCCGCGCTGCGAACGCTTGGGAATGGCGCAGTGTGCCCGAGGGGAGGGGTCCGTACAACCTCGCTCAGCCCGCTGCGAGAATGCGTGGGTTGCCCAGCGACGCAAAGAGGGCTGACGCGCGGAGTCGGGAGGAGCTTCGGGTTTCCCCGGGTTGACGAGTGGCGGGGCAGCCCCTAATCTATCCCTCACATTTTCCAAGCTTCAGGAGAGACGAATGACTGATCCACGCGTCGATGCGGTGGCGAAGGTCTTGGTCGAGTACTCGGTCGGCGTGAAGCCGGGGCAACTCGTGCGAATTGACGGGAACTTCGAGGGCGAGCCGCTCCTCCTCGCCGTCTTCCGGAGGGTGCTTGAGGCGGGAGGGAATCCGTTTCTCGACGGGGGACTCGAAGAGACCGAGGAGGTCTTCTTTCGCCTCGCGTCCAACGCGCAGCTCGACTACATCCCAAGGTTCCTTCGGGACATGATCGAAGAAATCGACGCGAACATCGGCGTCTGGACGGACGCGAACACCAGGCGTCTCTCTTCCGTGGACCCGGCGAAACAGGCCCGCCGCGCCACGGCGCACCGGGAGCTCGACGAGCGGTTCCTCGAACGGGCGGCGAAGAAGGAGCTCCGCTGGGTGGGAACCGTGCACCCGACGCAGGGCGTCGCCCAGGACGCCGAGATGTCCCTCTGTGAGTTCGAGGACTTCGTCTACGGTGCCTGCCACGTCGAAGAGAAGGACCCCATCGCCTATTGGCGGGACCTCTCGCGTCGCCAGAAGCGGCTCGTCGACTTCCTCACGCCCCGTTCGAGCGTGCACGTCCTCGGGCCGGACACGGACCTGCACCTATCGACCAAGGGGCGCGTCTGGGAGAACTGCGACGGCCACGAGAACTTCCCCGACGGCGAGGTGTTCACCGGCCCGATCGAAGAGAGCGTCGAGGGGACGATCCGCTTCACGTTCCCGGCCTGCTACTACGGTCGCGAGGTCGAGGACGTCCGCCTCGTGTTCAAGAAAGGGAAGGTCGTCGAGGCGCGCGCCGCGAAGAACGACGCCTTCCTCGAGGAGATGCTTCGCGCCGACGATGGCGCTCGCTACGTCGGCGAGTTCGCCTTGGGGACGAACCCCGGGATCCAGCGCTTCACGAAGAACACGCTCTTCGACGAGAAGATCGGCGGCACCATCCACCTCGCCTTGGGGAAGGGGTACCCGGAGACCGGGAGCAAGAACAGCTCCGCGATCCACTGGGACATGGTCTGCGACCTCCGCCAGGGCGGGCGGATCGAGGTCGACAGGGAGACCTTCCTGGAGAACGGGAAGATCCTCGTCGACTAACGCGGCCCCGTTTGCCCATCCCGTCCTTGCCCCAAACTCCAGGCGCTACTGCGCTCTCACGACCAGGACCAAAGGCGTTGACGAGAGGAGCCCGAACTTGTTGCGACCGTGTCCGGCCGCGGTGGAAAACGGGGTCAGGCCGCCGCGCCACTCGCCAGCGCTGCTCGAGTCCGCTCAAGCCGCTTGCGGCGCGGACCACGGCCTGACCCCACCTGTCAGTTCCTCAGGTCTGGAATCGTAGCTCGCCGTCCATTTGGAGACAAAAGTGTCGAGACGGAAGCTACTCCTCTTCAATCAGGATCTGTAGAGCTGGTTGGACCGCTGCGTTGTACGCCTTCAGCAGATCCTCAAAGCTTGCCAGAGCCTGCGCCTGCCTCCTCAACAGGTCTTCGAAGCTGCGGAGGAAAGTGAGCTGGTGCAGCCAATCGAGTTCGCCCATTGCCGCGCTCAGTAGGTCTTCAAAGCTCTCGAGGCGTTCGGCCTGGCTGCCAAGAAGGTCCTCAAAGCTCCGGAGGAACTCGAGCTGGTGCTCCCGGCCGAGACGGTCCCACGCGGCCTTCAGAAGGCTCTCGAAGCTTTCCAGACGTTCCGCCTGGCGTCTTAGAAGGTCCTCGAAGCTGGCCAGAGGGTCGTATCGATCCGGAACGGCCTTTTGCAGGACGAGAAGGGCAAACTCGGTTGAGAGGACGGCGTTTCCCGTGCCATCGATGCATGGCACTGCGAGGTGTGCGGGCCAGGAGCCAGCGTTCTCACCGTTCTTCGTCTGGTGGTCGACCAGCCAACGGTCATACTCGGGCTGCCACTCGTGCTCGCAGAACGTCCAGACTGGGGTGGGAAGCGCCAGCATGGCCGCCTTCATCAGCCCGTACATGGCGTAGAGGTTCCCGATGTTCCAGGTTCCCCACTCGCGACAGATGGCACTTGCTCCGGCGAGCCACTGTGGGGCGGTTGAGTTCACGCCGCAGTAACTGAGCTCGACCATGCCGGCCGCCGTGGTGGCAAAGAATCCGCAAGCCGTCGAGTTCAGCGCGGTTGTGTACCCGAAGGCGCCGGGCTTTGGCATGGTGTTTGTTTGCTGAGTCGCCACGAGCCAGTGGCCCTGAAGCTCGCTCTTCACCCACGGCGGCGGGCTGATGCCCCAGGCCTCCGCCGCCATCAGCCCGAGTACGGGCCACGGCGAGTTCGAGTTGTCGCTTGTGCCGGAGGTGTTGTCCATCGCCCTGTAGTACCAGCCGCCTTCTCCGGTCCCGCCGTCCGTCTGGGCCCACGCGACCCAGTCTACGCAGTCCTGCAGAACGTCATAGAACGTGCCGGTTCCTCCCGGGATGACCATGCCGGACTTGCGGCTCGCCTGAAGAGCCATCATCACGGCGCTCGTCTCGTACACCTCACAAGTATTGTTCCCAGGGGAAAAGAAGCAGACTCCGATGCCGTTTTGGTTCGTGTCCGGGTTCCCGGCAGGTTGTGCCGTAAGCTTTTGGACGTGGGCGTTTTTGCTCAGGTACTGCCACGCGCTTTGGACGGCCGGGCTGTACTTGTACTCCGCGTCAAACGGACTCAGGTCGTTGCGCGCGGCGTCATCCTCGAACTTCAGGACAGCAAGAGCGGTGAGCGCTACCGGCCAGTAGCCTGGGTGGTCCGGATCTTCGAAGTACCCCGTCCCAGTCTGATGCGCATTCAGCCAGGCAAGGCCTGCGTCGATCGCCGCCGTTCGCTCTTGCTCTGTGATTCCTGCCGTCGCGGCCGCCGCCCCGACAGCGAGCACTCCCGCAATCAACGCCAACGTAAGGAAAAGGCAGGTCCATCTCTTTGACATTCCCTGGTCACCTCCATGAGTTATGCTGTGATTCCCCGCCGAATCTGCCTGAGCGGTTTCCCTCGACGATCACCTCCCTTGAGCATGCATGGCTACCGGTGTTCGCTACGGAGAAGATGTGTCTGCTAAATCACGCATAGCGCATCTTTGACCGTGACATACAGGGGATGAGGTGCAGTGCGATGTGCAAAGCCGTCGTAACATGCTATGCGAATACCACCCAAGATGCAACAGGGGCTTCGACGCAGGCTGGAAGTGCTCATCCTGATTCGTCGGTAGGGGGAGAGCGATTGGATGAGGCTCCGTGCACAAGCGGCCGGGGCGAGCGGCGTACGGGAACCCGCCGTGGCGGCCAACAACAGGGCTGGCGAGGGGAACCTGCGGCAAAACCTGGAGCGTGAGTCAGGAACCACTGCTGCCTCACGGCCGGACCGAAAGCATGCTCCTGAACGAGGAGATCGGCGGCACCATCCACCTCGCCTTGGGAAAGGGGTATCCGGAGACCGGGAGCAAAAACAGCTCCGCGATCCACTGGGACATGGTCTGCGACCTCCGCCAGGGCGGCCGGATCGAGGTGGGCGGGGAGACCTTCCTCGTGGATGGGAAGATCCTCGTCGACTAACGCGAGCTGCGAGGCCGCCGGCTGGGGTTGTGCTGCACCACGCACGGCGGCGGACACTCGGCACCCGGCAGGGTATCGCGATTCTCTCCCGGAGTGCTTGCGGAGCAGTCGTCGAGCGGCTATACTAACGCCGTTTCCGCGAACATCTGGTTCTCAAGGTAATCAGAAAACTCATTCGCAGAGCATCATCGAGCTGAGAATGCGACTTGGCTCAGTGAAGTC
>Ga0315289_10010380_pt1 | contig 13344 bp, 12 predicted proteins | sample YL17G11_40_MG_FD_203452 | JGI IMG/M metagenome (GOLD analysis project Ga0315289, IMG submission 203452) | Sediment microbial communities from Yellowstone Lake, YNP, Wyoming, USA - YL17G11_40 | ecosystem: Environmental > Aquatic > Freshwater > Lake > Sediment | place: USA: Wyoming | collected...
CGCTGCTCTCGGTCTTCCTGGCCATCAAATGGGTGCCCGAACCGAAGAAGAAAATGGAGCGCAGCGAGCTGGACAGCGCCTCCAAGCTGCCCATCATCTCCTTCGAGCGCGGCCGATACACTCCATCCAGGCTGCTGCACATCGTCAAGCTCAGCGCCAAGAACATGCACCCCCGCAACTTCCCCCGGAACCTCAAAATCTACTATGTGGTGATGATACTGGCGTTCGCCGGCTTCCTCACCTTCTACGTCGGTCTGCCGATATTCCTCAAGAACCAGATGGGTCTGTCCGTGCCGGAGGTGTTCATCGTCTACATCGCCAGCAGCGTCACTTCCGCCCTCGTCTATTCGCGGGCGGGAGCTTGGGCCTCGTCCAAAGGGGGCAAGAGGATGCAGATGCTCGCCTTCTCCGGACGGATCGTGCTCTTCCCCACGTTCTTCGTCGTCACCCTGGTGCACGTTCCGCTGCTCGCGCTCCTGGCGCTCATGTGCCTGCTGCATTCGCTCATTGGGCTTTGCTGGGCTGTGCTCAGCGTCGCCGGCAACGCCCTCGTCTCCAACATGGCTTACGGCGACTTCCGCACCGAGTCATTGGGAGTGTACAATTCCATCATCGGGATAGGGGCGATCGCGGGCAGCCTGATCGGCGGCCTGGTGGCGGACGCCTACGGCTTCCTGCCGACGTTCCTGGTGGCCTCGACCTTCGTCGCCAGCGCGCTCTTAATGCTCCTTGCGCTGAACGTGGAGAAGGTGGAGGGCATCGAACCGAAGGCCAACGAAGGATGATCTAGCTTCGGAGCGCGCCAGCGATCTTGCGTCCGAACTGCGCCGCCTTCGCTTCCTCGCCTTCTGCCAGCGGTCCTTGCGTGCTCGTCACGATGAACGCCTCGGGCTCGACCGCCAGTCTCAGCCCTTCCTTTTCCGCCATGCTTTTCAGCTTCTCGGCGCCGCCGCTCTTCGCATTCTTGAAGCGCGTATCGAAGAAGGTCGCCTTCTTGCCTTCCAAGCCGGACTTGATGCCCGTCTTGAGGGCGCTCTTGGGACCGCCCGTGGCGCTCATGATGTGCGTTGGCCCTCCGACGACCCAGACATCCGCGGACTCGAAGTCCTCGCTCGCGGCGTCATCCGCCTTCTTCACCACCACGTCGGTCATGCCGACTTCTTTCATGCCAGATGAGATGGCGAGCGCGATCTTCTCCGTGTTGCCGTACTTTGATTCGTAGACGATGAGTGCTTTCATGTTCCACCCGCGGCAGGAATCCGCTGTGCGCGTTAATGTGCTTTTCGCACGACCTCATTTCTCGTACACCACGTAGATGGCCGCCTCCAGCATGACATCGTCCCGATAGAAGTGGTGCACGAAGAGGAGATTGCCTTGGATGTCGAGTGTGGGTTCGCCGGCGAAGGAGGAGACGATCAACGCCGGCTCGGACAAGTTGCTCCCTTCCTCCAGCGAACGGAACAGACCAGGCTAGCCTAATGGCTTTCAGGCCTTTGCGCCATTCTTCCTCGCCTGTCTGAGGATGAGCGCGGACATGATTCGGCTCCCTCCGAAAGCGACGATCAGAGCTCCCAGCATCGCGTAGATGATGTCGAGCGCGAGCCTCGTCTCGATCAGTAGCAGGACTCCAAGAACGAGCGAGATTACACCGATCGCCATGGGGATATATTTGCCCGCGAACTCCGCCGCCACGTCCCCTGGATGGCGGAGGAAGTAGGATGCGGTCGATAGCGTGTAGTATGCCAGGAACAGGATGAGCAGGACGACCTCGAGCCAGATGAACAGCAAGGCTACGAACCCGGCCACGACCGCCAACACCCCCAGGGTCAGATTGGTCTTCTGCACCCCTCCCCTCTTCGACCTCCTTGCCTCGATGATGGTCGTGGCCCCTAGAAGCATCAGCACGAAGGGGAGAATGTAGATCGTAGGGACGATGCCGATGGCCGGGTCGAACACGACAAGAGAGCCGAGGATGACCAGCCCGATGCCGACGAGCAGCCTGCCAGCGAACTTGCTCCTGCTATAGTTCTTGGTGTCCGCGCTCTGCTCTGCGCCCTCCTCCAGAGCGTCCTTGGCCAATGCGAACACGGTCGCGAAGGCGTTCCAGATGAAGAAGACCAAGGGGGCGTCGACGATCAGGTGCTCCATCCCGTGGAGCTTGGGGTCGACGCGATCCAAGTGCACGGAGTAGTGATCGCCCATGTCGTGCGCGTGCAGCCTTCCGTTCCTCTGTGCACCCTGGCTACCCTTGTGGGGCAGGTCGTACTTTGACCTGTACCAGCCCGACGACACCTCAGTGACCTGGTCCTTGGGCACGTCGACCGACCGCTTGCCCTGGAAGAGGTCGTTGCAGAAGTCCTCGATCGACGGCATCTCCTTCGAACGATGCTAAGGCCGATATTTGTGCGTTTGCCAGCCAATGCCGAGGGTCGATAGCCGTAGGCAAACGGAGCAATCATAGAGATATGCCGCCCGCGGATCGACAGCGTGTGAAACTACTTACTGGAAAGGAAGTGCAGGGAGGAGGATTCGAACCCCCGAACGCCTTCGCGATGAGACCCTGAATCTCACACCGTTGGCCAGGCTTGGTTATCCCTGCGTTGCTGAGATTAGGAACATAACATCGGTCTACAAAAAGCTTGCCACTCCAGCCATCCCTCCACTCTCGCTCGGACACGGCGTTGGCCAGCGATCCGAACGATGACGACCGATCCGTCCGGGTCGGTGATCGTTCGAGCGATGCTCGTTCGCCTCCTGAAGTTTGATACGAGGGCACTCAATTCAGGTATCGTTGCCATGGTGAGATGATGGTCGACTCCAGCGAACTGAAGCCCGGGCAGGCGCTCTGCCGCACGGCGGAAGGGCTGGAGCGGTGCGACCTTTACATCAACCGCGAGCTCTCGTCACTGGAGTTCAACCGGCGGGTTCTGGAAGAGGCGATGGATCCCTCCCATCCGTTGCTGGAGAGGGTCAAGTTCCTGGCCATCTGCGGCTCCAATCTGGACGAGTTCTTCATGTCCCGGGTCTCGGACCTGCGTCGGCAACTGGTCCGCGGCGCCATCAAGCCCACCGCCGATGGCCTCACGCCGGCGCAGACCTTGGACGCCGTCCGGGCGGAGCTGATGGGCATATTGGACGGGCACGCACGCTGCTGGAAGGATGAACTGCTCCCCGAGCTCAAGGACGCAGGCATCCACATCCATCGCTGGAACGAGCTCAAGGAGGAGCAGAGAGGCGCGTTGCGGCAGCTTTTCGAGAGGGAGATCTATCCTACCTTGACCCCGCTGGCCTTCGATGCCTCGCATCCTTTTCCATTCCTTTCCAACCTGACCATCAATCTCGCGGTGGTGATGCTCAACTGCCAGCGCAAGGAGTGCTTCGCCCGGGTCAAGGTCCCGGTGAGCACCTTCTCCCGCCTGATCGCCATCCCTGAGGAGAGCTGCGCCGAGGACCTTCTGGCCGGAAAGCGAGTGCTGAACTTCATCCTGCTGGAGGACCTCATCGCCGCCAACCTGGACCTTCTATTCCCGGGATTGGAGGTCGTCTCCTCCTATCCTTTCAGGATCGCCAGGGATGCGGAGATAGAGATCCAGTTGGAGGACGAGGACGACCTGCTCACCGCGGTGGAGGAGGGTGTGGAGAGCAGACGCATCGGCCCTCCGGTGCGTCTGGAGGTGGACCGCTCCATGCCCGAATATATGAGGGAGATGCTCGCTCGCAAGCTCGATCTTCCCCGGTACCTGGTCTTCCAGATGGAGGCGCCCCTGGGCCTGGTGGATCTCTGGCAGCTGCATGGAGTGGAAAGACCAGAGCTGAAGGACCGTCCTTTCATACAGCACGTCTCCCCCGACCTGGCGAGCAACGAGGGTATATTCGAAGCGCTGCGCAAGCACGATCGTCTACTGTACCATCCCTATGATTCGTTCGCGCCGGTGGTGGGCTTCCTGCAGCAGGCGGCCCATGACCCGGACGTGTTGGCGATCAAGATCTCGCTCTATCGCATCGACAAGCATTCGCCGGTGATCGACGCCCTCATCCAGGCGCGCAAGAACGGCAAGCAGGTTGCGGCGGTTGTGGAACTCAAGGCCAAGTTCGACGAGGAGAACAACATCTCCTATGCCCGGGCGCTGGAGCAGGAGGGCGTGCACGTGGTCTATGGGCCTGTGGACCTCAAAGTGCATGCTAAGATCTGCCTGGTGGTGCGCAAGGAGAGGGGCGGCATCGTGCGCTACTGCCACCTAAGCTCAGGCAACTACAACAACGTCACCACCCGCACCTACGGAGACCTGGGATACTTCACCGTCAACCATGAGATAGGGATGGACGTCTCCAACCTCTTCAACGCCCTCACCGGCTACTCGGAGCAGGTGAGCTACCGCCAGCTATTGGTCGCTCCCCGCGGCCTTCGCTCGGGCATGCTGGACCGCATCCACCGGGAGACCAAGCGCCACCGGGAGTTCGGCGACGGACATTTGGCATTCAAGCTCAACGGGCTGCTGGACAAGGAGATCATCAAGTCCCTCTACCAGGCATCGCAGGAAGGCGTGCGAGTGGAGCTGAGCGTGCGTGGTCTTTGCTCCCTCCGCCCCGGCGTCAAGGGAGTGAGCGAGAACATCACCGTCACCAGTGTGGTCGGCCGCTTCCTGGAGCACGCGCGCATCTTCTATTTCCACAACGGCGGGCAAGAGGAAGTGTTGATTGGCAGCAGCGACCTCATGCCCCGCAACCTGGACCGAAGGGTGGAGCTTCTCTTCCCCGTCCAGGACGATGCCATCCGGAAGGCTTTGATCCAGAGCGTCTTGGCCACGCATCTCCGTGACAACGTCAAAGCGAGGAGGTTATTGCCGGACGGCAGTTACGTGCGCGTCCAGCCCTCCTCCGGCGAAACGCTCATGGACTCGCAGCGTTGGCTGCTGGAGCACCGGGGGGTGTGGCATGTACGGGGATGAGGGTTTCTGCGCCCTTTGCTCCAAGGTGCTGCCTCCGCTGATCGATGCAGTGGAGAAGGAGTCCGTCGGGACGATTGAGAACGACGATGTGGAGTGCGTGCATCGTATGCGGGTGGCTTCCCGAAGGATGCGTTCCGCCCTCTCCATCTTCGAACCTTGCTTCCCTGGCAAGAGGGCAAAGGCCTGGAAGATCGAGATGAAAGCGGTCACTGAGGCGTTGGGGGAGGCCCGGGACGCTGACGTGCAGATCATTTTCCTGGTCGAGCGGATGGCCATCACCGAGGATAAGACGCTCGCGCCTGGCTTGAGATACCTCCTGGAAAAGAAGCGAAGACGGAGGAGAGCGCTTCAGCCGGGGCTGGAGAAGGCACTGAATGAGCTATACCTCCACGGCGTCCTGGAGGATATCGGGTCTCTTCTGGCAGATTCGGAGAAGAGAGACGCTTCATCACTCCGCACCCCCTCCACCCTGCGCCAGGCGGATGAGCACGTATCAAGACGGGTTTCGGAGCTTCGAGGACACGAGGAGAGCGTGCACGACCCCGATGCCATCCTGGAACATCACGCCATGCGCATCGCCGCCAAGCGGCTGCGCTATACCTTGGAGGCTTTCCGTTTGGCGTTCGAGGATGAGCTGCGGGATGAGATCTCTCGGATCAAGCGCCTTCAGGAACTATTAGGGGAGATGCACGATTGTGATGTCTGGATCGCGGAGACCGCCGCCGTTCTACAGAATGAGAAGAAGAAAGACGGTGGAACTAGGTTAGCCGCCGCCAGGCCAGGCATCGAATCCCTTCTTGAGGACCGGAAGAAAGAAAGAACGAGGCTCTACGCCGAATTCGTGGCATATTGGGTGTCCCTGGTCAAGTCCGACTTCTTCCCCTCGCTCCTCCGGAAAGTGCAGAGTGAGCGAGTCGTTCCCGTCACCAAGCAGAAGCTGACCGAGGAACAGACGCTGGAGAAGGTGTGGGCCGTTGCCGACAATTACTTGGCGGACGAGGGGCACACCAGGCAGGTCACCCGGCTCGCGTTGCTGATCTTCGAGCGCACCCGGGACCTGCACGGTCTTGTGGAGAAGGAAAGAAGGCTGCTGCATTGGGCGGCGGTGCTGCATGATGTCGGATGGGTGGAGGGAAGGCAGGGACATCACCGGGCATCGATGCGTATCATCCTAGAGGAGGCGGAGCTGCCTTTCTCAGAGCGGGAAAGGAATATCGTCGCCCTGATCGCGCGCTACCACCGGAAGCGGATGCCTGGAGAGGAAGACGAAATCTATGTCCAGATGAGGAAGGCCGAGCGGCGTACGGTGGAAATGCTGGCCGCGCTCCTTCGGGTGGCGGACGGCCTGGACCGCACTCATCGGGGACTGGTCAAGGACGTGCAGGTGCATGTGACCGATGAGGAAGTACTGTTGAGCATTTCATCTGATGAAGAGGCGAAAGAGGAGCAAGAGGAAGCGCTAAAGAAGGGAGACCTGTTCGTTCGGACGTTCGCCAAGCGCCTTCGCATCGCCAGGGAGGGATGAGAGTGGAGTTCGAGGCCAAGACCGTCTCCTTCATAGACATCGGCACCAACTCCGTGCGCACCGCGGTGGTCCGGCTCAATCCCAATCATTCGTATACCATCCTATCCAGGCAGAAGCAGGTGGTGCGCCTGGGCGAGAACGAGTTCCAGGAGCAGGAGCTCATCCCCCAGGCGATGGAGCGCTGCGTGATGGTATGCAAGCGCTTCGCCGAGATGGGACGAGCCTTCGGAGCGCAGGAGTTCGTGGCCGTGACCACCTCCGCCACCAGGGAGGCAAGGAACCAGTCGTTCTTCCTGGAGAAGTTGAAGGTGGAGACAGGGCTGGAGGTCCGGGTCATCTCCGGTCGAGAAGAGGCCAGGCTCATCCATTTGGGCGTGGGAAGCGCCCTGGATCTGTCCGGCAGGCCGGGCCTTTTCATCGACATCGGGGGCGGAAGCACGGAGCTCGCCATCGGCAATGGAAAGGAGCACCTGTACCTGGACAGCCTGAAGCTGGGGGCGATCCGCCTCACCTCGCTCTTCGTTCCCCTCGACGACGAGGGGCCAGTGTACCCGGAGAGATACGCTCTGATGAAGAAGTCCGTCAAGAGCGAGATCGTGCGCACCGTGCAGCGCGTGCGCAAGTACAAGGTGGGAGCGGTCGTGGGATCGAGCGGCACCATCCTCAACCTGTGGGAGATGGCCACCAGATCCTCCAACGGCGGACAGAAGGACAGCCGGCTAAGCCTCGGCCGATTGAAAAGGACCATCGCCATGCTCTGCTCCCTGCCCCTCAAGGAAAGGAGGCAGGTGCCGGGCATCAACCCGGAGCGGGCGGACATCATTATTGGCGGGGCGGCCATCCTTGAGACCCTCATGGAGGAAATGGGCCTGGAAGAGATCCAGGTGAGCGAGAGGGGTCTCCTCGACGGCATGCTGGAGGATTACCTTTCGCAGATCGAAGGCTTCCCGCAGTATCAGCGCATGAGCGTGCGCGAAGGAAGTGTGCTCCAGCTCGGCCGTTCCTGCGGCGTCGACGAGGTGCACTCCACCACGATAAGGCGCCTGGCACTGGAACTTTTCGACACCGCGAAGGAGGAAGGATTGCACGAACTGAGCGACAGGGACAGAGAACTGCTCCAGTACGCTGCCTACCTGCACGATGTGGGAGATTTCATCTCCTTCAACAATCACCATGCTCATTCCTACTACATCATCCGTAACGCCGAGCTCCTCGGCTTCGACCAGAAGGAGATCGTGCTCATGGCCAATCTGGCCAAGTTCCACCGCAAGAAGCTGCCGGGGAAGAAGAGCGAGGACCTGGACGAGGTGAAAGGGAGTTCGAAAGAGGAACTGGTGCTCATGGCCTCGCTCCTGCGCCTGGCCGAGAGCCTGGACCGCTCCCACTGCGGCCTGATCCTGCACGCCCGCTTCGTGAACGCCGACGAGGAGGAGGCGATGCTGGAGGTGACCACGAACGGCGATTGCCAACTGGAGACCTGGGGAGTCGAATCTCAGGCGAAGGCGTTCAAGAAGGCGTTCGATCGGGACCTGGTGCTCCGTTTTCGAGCCGCCACCCCCCTCGATCCCTCTTCCTAGGAAGGACAAGGACTAACTAGCCGGGGCTGTATGGCAAGCCTGGTCAGCATGCCATTGGAGGAGTACCGGGCCAAGCGCGATTTCCTGAGGACGCCGGAGCCGGAGGGACAGGTCGATCAGGAGGAAGGGGTCTTCGTGGTCCAAGAACATCACGCCTCCCACCTCCACTACGACTTCCGCTTCGAGCTCGGCGATGTGCTGAAGAGCTGGGCCGTGCCCAAGGGAGTGCCGGAGGAACCGAAGGTCAAGAGGCTGGCGGTGGAGACGGAGGACCACCCTCTGCAATATGGAGGCTTCGAAGGGACGATCCCGGAGGGCGAGTACGGCGCCGGTACGGTCAAGATATGGGATAAGGGGCGCTGTGCGGTCCTGGAGCTTGGACCGGACCGCTACGTCCTAGAACTGACCGGAACTCGCCTAACGGGCCGCTACGCCCTCATACGGTTCAAGGGGAAGGAGAACAAGGCGAAGAATTGGTTCATCATGAAGCTCTCGCCTTCTCCACGAGATAGAGCTAAGGCGCTCGCTCCGTCCCAGGGAAATGAAAAGGATCAGAAAAATGAAAGATGAAGGGTGAAGAAGGTGTTTTACTTCTTCATTATCTTCATCCAGCCGCCGCTCTCAAAGACCGCCAGGCCTCTCTTGCCGAGGGTCTTCTCGAACTCGTCCCAAGCGACGATCTCGAGCCGGGCGTTGTTGCCCTTCGTAAATTGGATGCCGTTTGTTCCCTTGACGCGGCCGGGCTTCAGACCCTTCTTCTTGGCAATCTCCTTCGCCTTGTCGACGTTGATTTTCTCCATTACCATGGACTATCCCTCCTGTGTTTTTCTTCCTGGTCACATGCTGGCCACATGACCCAGTAAGTAATACATTGGTCGTATATATAAAAATTATCCTATTAAGCACCTCATCCAGCATCCCGCGCCTTTTATATGTTTTCGTTTTTTCGCAAATCATCTGGATGGAACTGGACAGCTGGCCAGACGGGCGGCTTTTTCCCTTCGATCTCGCGAACGGGCCAGATGGGAAATGCCGGAAAAGGTTTTAATGCGGGGAGACCGCTTGAGTGTCGGTCTCAGATGACGCTTTTCGGTTCTTCGGGCATCCGGGGAGTGGTGGGGAGGGATTTCACCGCCGATCTGGCTCTAAGGATCGGCCTGGCCGTGGGCAGCGAGCACCCTCGCATGGTCGTTGGCAATGACCCTCGAACCAGCGGGGACATGGTCCGGAGCGCGCTGGTGGCGGGGGCGAACGCCGCAGGGGCGCAGATGGCTCTCGCAGGCATGATGCCCACGCCCACTCTGGCCCGGGCGACCAAGGGCTTCGATTGTGGCCTGATGGTCACCGCCTCCCACAATCCGGCCGAGTACAACGGGGTCAAGATGTGGAACCCCGACGGATCGGCCTTCGACACGGAGCAGATGCAGCGGATCGAAGATAGACTGGACGGCAGCGATTTCGACCGAAAGGATTGGAGAGGAGTGGGGAACACATACCCTCTGGAAGGAGCGGTGGAAAGGCATATCGAGGCAGTGCTGGGGAGCGTGGAAGGTTCCCGCTCCAAGGTCGTGCTGGATTGCGGCTGTGGCGCTGCCTCTCTCGTCTCTCCGTACGTGCTCCGGGGCATGGGTTGCGACCTGCTCACAATCAACTGCCAACCTGACGGTCATTTTCCTGGACGGGGACCAGAGCCGACCGAGGAAGAGCTCCAGGACCTCAAGAACGTGGTCGTTTCTCGGGGAGCCCAGATGGGCATCGCCCACGATGGAGATGGCGACCGCATGGTGGCCGTGGACTGCCGGGGCCGCATGGTGGACGGGGACAAGCTCCTGGCGCTCTTCGCCTACATCGCCCAGGCAGGGGACGTCGTGGCCCCGGTGGACGCTTCCATGGTCCTGGACGACATCGTCAAGGGGAGGGTGATCCGCACCCGGGTGGGGGACGTGTACGTGGCCGAGGCGTTGAAGAAGCATGGTGCCGGTTTCGGCGGCGAACCTTCGGGAACTTTCATCTTCCCTAACCAGACCTATTGCCCCGACGGCATCCTGGCGGCCGCGATCTTGGTCTCGATGGTAGGGGACGGGGACCTGGCGGAGATGGTGGATGCGCTTCCCTCCTATCCCGTGGCTCGTCGCTCTTATCCCTTCCCGCCGGAGAAACGCAGGGAGGTGGAGAGCAGACTGTTGGAGGAAATGACCTCCTTGGACTGCGACGAGCTCACCCAGGTGGACGGGTTCCGGGCCCAGTTCGCCGATGGCTGGATACTCCTCCGGCTCTCCGGGACCGAGCCGAAGTTGAGGATGGCCGCAGAGGCCAGGAGCCGAGATGAGCTGGGAAGGATGATCGCTCTGGCCGAGGATATCGCAAGGAGCTGCATCAGATGAAGGCCATCATCTTGGCGGCGGGGGAAGGCACGAGGCTGCGTCCGCTCACCTCCAATATTCCCAAGCCGCTGCTGCTGGTGGCCGGGAAACCTTTCCTGACCCATGTGCTGGAAGCATTGAAGGAGGCGGGAGTGAGCGAGGTCTCCATCCTGGTGGGGTGGAAGGCCAACCGCATCAAGGAGTTCTATGGGGACGGCTCCGTCCTGGGGATGAAGATCGCCTACATGGAGCAGAAGGAGCGCCTGGGCACCGCGGACGCGGTGCGCTATGCGAAAGGGCTGGGAGACGGGTCGTTCATCTGCCTGAACGGGGACGTGGTGGTCTCAGGCAGCGATCTGCAGGCCATGAGGGCGCTGAACGAGAGGACCGGGTCCACGGTCATGGGAGCGGTGGAGGTGGAGAACCCCGCCAGCTTCGGAGTGATCGAGGAGCGCAACGGCAAGCTGGTGAAGATCATCGAGAAGCCCAAGCGCCCGCCCAGCCATCTCATCAACGCCGGCATGTTCGTTTTCAATCCGGGCATCTTCGAAGCGATCGACCAGATAGGCAGGTCGCCACGAGGGGAGTACGAGATCACCGATGCCCTGAACCTTCTGAGCGCGAAGCGGGAGGTGGAACTGCATCGTCTCGCCACGGAATGGATCGACGTGGGTCGGCCCTGGGACCTGCTGCGGGCGAACGAGATCTTCATGAGCCGCCTGGAGAGGAAGGTGGAAGGCGAGGTGGAGGAGAACGTCGTCCTGAGGAACAACGTGGTGGTGGAGAAGGACGCCAAGATACGCTCGGGCAGCTACGTCATGGGCCCGGCCTACATATCCAAGGACTGCGACATCGGCCCCAACTGCTACATCCGCCCAGGCTGCTGCTTCGGACCGGGGGTGCGCATCGGGGCGGCGGTGGAAGTGAAGAACTCCATCGTCATGGCCAATGCACACATCCCGCATCACAACTACGTGGGCGATAGCATAATCGGGGAGCGCTGCAACCTGGGAGCGGGGACGAAGGTCGCCAACCTCCGCTTCGACGATAGGAACGTGCGCGTCTCCTTCGACGGGCATATCATCGACTCGGGGAGAAGGAAGCTGGGCGTGATCATGGGGGATGACGTCAAGACCGGCATCAACAGCATGATCGACGCTGGCACCATCGTCCACGAGAACGCGGTCATTGGACCAGGGGCGATGGCCCGGGGCAATATCGGACCAGGCGCCAAGGTGCTCTGATCAGTCCTCGACGTTCAACAGGATTCTTTCCCCACGCAGGTTGTAGGCTTTCCAGCTCGTTTCATCGAAGGGTAAGCAAGTGATGATGTGCACGTACCCGAAGTGCTCGAAGAAGTGCAGGTCCGCGTCCGAAGGACGATTGCTGTTGCCCGGATGGGAATGCACCGAGCCGACCACGCTGTAGTCGATGGGCAGCATGTGCAGCTGCAACGTGCCCGAATCCTGCCCTTGGATCGTCCCCGGGAGAAGGAGTATCTCCTCGATCACACCCTCTTCCGCCCTCAGGGCGGCCACGAACTCGTTGGGGTAGGTGCGCAGCGCCGCCTCGTTGATGGCTCGCAGTACATCCCGCCTGATGGCCCGCACGCCCTTGTTCGCTAGCATGGACCGCCCATCAGCTTCTCTCTCGTTTTGGTGTAGAACGACCGTCCGAAGCTGACGAAGCGCGCCTTGCTCTCGGAGACGGTGAAATGGACGCAGTCCTCGCCGGACATCTGCACCTCCTCTTGCCCGTCGACCACCAGCACGCAGGGCTTGGGCCGGATGACCTCTAGGCGGATGTCGCTGCTGGCCGGCACCACCGTCGGCCGACCGGCGAACTTGAAAGGTGCCATCGGCGCGATGACCAGGGCGTCCAGTCTCGGGTCTAGGATCGGTGCTCCAACGGACATGGCGTAGCAGGTGGACCCAGTGGGCGTGGAGACGATGATGCCGTCCGCCCGCACCTCGCTGGCCAGCTGGTCGTCCACGTACACCTGGAAATGGCGGATCTTGGCGATGTGGGCGGTGTGCACCACCGTCTCATTGGTGGCGTCCTTCAGCCTCTTGCCCCCTACGGTGGTCTTGAGCTTGATCCTCTCATCCAGCATGTAGTCGCCTCGCTGGACGCGCTCCAGGCCTTCCACCATCATGTCCTCGGCCACCTCGGTAAGGAACCCCAAATCGCCGGCGTTGATGCCGAAGATGGGCGCCTCGTTCTTCTGCAGCGCTCGGAGGATGGTACCGTCCCCGCCCACGGCGAGCATGATGTCCACATCCATATCCTCGAGGCGCGCGCCCTTCTGGCCGAAACGGCGGGCGATCTCCTTCTCCAGGACCAATTCCTTGCCCCGCAACGCCTCGATGGCCACCTTGGCCAGCCTCGGTCCGTCCGGGACCTCCACGTTGGCTGTCAGCCCGAACCTCACAACACCACCTCCTTCACCCGAGCATCTCCGTAGCCCAGCAGGTTGCTCCTCTGCGCCAGATCGAACCCTATGTCCAGGGGCTTGCCCCTCAGGTCCACCACATCCCCGCCTGCCTCGCGCAGGACCAAAGTGGAAGCGGCGATGTCGATGACCCGGATGGACCTCTCGTGCACCTCGCAGTTCATGTAATAGGCGTCCGCCTTTCCTTCGGCCACCAGACACATCTCCAGCGAAGCGCATCCCATGGCCCTGGCCCTCATCGCCTGCCTTGCCACCTGAAAATTCTGGGCGCTGGAGTACTTGCCAAGGTAAACGAGGAATAATGAATTAGAGGGTGAATAAGCGCGCACCCGGATGCGCTCGTCGTCCTTGTATGCGCCTTTGCCCTTCTCCGCCCAGTAGGTCTCGCGGGTCATCAGGTTCATGACCACTCCCGCCTCCACGTCCCGGAGCGATTTCGTTCCCACGGCCAAGGACACGCTGTAGAACGGTATGCCAG
>Ga0315289_10010381_pt1 | contig 13340 bp, 8 predicted proteins | sample YL17G11_40_MG_FD_203452 | JGI IMG/M metagenome (GOLD analysis project Ga0315289, IMG submission 203452) | Sediment microbial communities from Yellowstone Lake, YNP, Wyoming, USA - YL17G11_40 | ecosystem: Environmental > Aquatic > Freshwater > Lake > Sediment | place: USA: Wyoming | collected...
CTGGAGCCGATGGCTTGCGTGGCCCAATTCGACCTTTCCGGAAAACTCACCCTTTACATAGCCACCCAGATACCCTCGATGACCCGGGGCCCCTACGCCAAGGCGCTGGGCCTGCCCTTGGATAAGGTACGCGTGGTCGTGCCCTATTACGGCGGGGCTTTTGGAGCCAAGATGGAGACCAACCTTCATCTGGTGGCCGCAATTCTAAGCCGGAAGACGGGAAAACCCGTGCGCATGGTGAACCCCCGGGAAGAGGATTTCATGGCGGGCAACCCGCGAGTACCCATGTATATTGACCTTAAAATCGGGGCGAAGAAGGATGGCACCCTGACGGGAAAAGAGGTCAAGATCATCGGGGCTGCCGGGGGCAGGGCCGTCTATTCCATGGTCATCGTGGCCACAGCCTGCTACCGGCCCGATTCGCTCTACCACTTCCGGAATTTGAGGACCGAAGGGCTGACCGCTTACACCAACACCGTTCCCACCAGTTGCTTCCGGGGTTTTGGCAATGCCCAGATAACCTTTGCCATCGAGAGTTCTTTAGACATGATTGCCGAGGCGATCGGCATGGACCCGGCTGAGCTGCGCATTAAAAACGGCCTCAAAACGGGGGAAGTCTCCATTCACGGTTGGAAGATCGGCTCCTGCGGCCTGGAGGAGTGCATCCGCAAAGCCGCCAAAGCCTCCGGCTGGGAGGAGAAGCGAGCCCAAAAGCGGTTCGCCCGGGGGATCGGACTGGCTTGTTGCAATCACGTGTCCGGGAACCGCGCCTTTGCCCGGGAATTCGACGGCGGAGCCGGGATCGTGCGCATCGGGCGGGAAGGAAAGGTGTTGGTTTATCACGGCGAGTCGGACATGGGCCAGGGCCAGCGAACCATCTTTGCCCAGATTGTGGCCGAAGAGCTCGGCATTTCTCTGGACCAGATCGAAGTCGCCCGGGTCGACACGGATGTCAGCCCCTTCGGCATGGGTAGTTTCGCCACTCGCGGCACGGTCTTCGGCGGCAACGGCGTGAAAGCGGCTGCGGCCGAGGCCAAGCGGCAGATCTTCGAAATAGCCGCCGAAATCCTCGAAGCGAACCCGTCGGACTTAGAGGCCGGGGAAGGAAAGATCTACGTCAAGGGATCGCCCGAAAAAAACCTCCCCTTCCAAAAAGTAGCCGAGGCCGGCCTTTACAAGCGGGGGGGCGCCCCGATCGTGGGCACGGGGTTCTGGGTTCCCGATACGGTGATACCCGATCCGGTAACCAAGTACGGAAATATTTCACCGGCCTATCCTTATGGCTGCCAGATCGCTGAAGTCGAGGTGGATACGGAGACCGGGCATGTTCACCTGATCAATTACGTAGCTGCCCATGACGTGGGTCGCGCCATCAACCCCCAGACCACGGAAGGGCAGATTCAGGGGGGCGTGGCCCAGGGCCTGGGCTGGGCTTTAATGGAAAACATGGTTACAGAAAAAGGAAAGATCATGAACCCGAATTTTAGGGATTACGTGATCCCCGGCCCGTTGGACCTTCCGCCGATCCAGCCGATTCTGGTGGAGCCCGTAGAGCCCAACGGCCCATTCGGAGCCAAGGGCATCGGGGAGCCGGCGCTCAACCCTGTCCCCGCCGCCGTGGCCAACGCCATCTATAATGCCATCGGGGTCAGGATTACCGACCTTCCCTTTACCCCGGAGAAGATTTTGCGGGCTCTGAAGGCCAGGAAATGAAAAATTTTTCCTATTTCGAACCTGAAAAATCTAAAGCGGCCTTAGCTCTTTTGGCGGAACATAAGGGCCGGGCGAAAATTTTAGCCGGGGGAACGGACCTCGTGCCGCAAATGAAGCGCGGCCTGGCCTCCCCGGAGGTCGTCATCAATCTATCCAGAATCCCCGGCCTGAGACAGATGAAAGAGAGTGCGCAAGGGCTCAGGATCGGGGCCCTGGTCCCCCTGGGTGTCTTAGAGCGCAGCGCTGCCGTGGCTTCGCGCTACCCGGGCTTGAAGGAGGCGATCCGCCATTTAGCGGTCCCGGCCATCCGCAACGCGGGCACCATCGGGGGGAATGCCTGCCTGGATACCAAGTGTATTTACCGGGATCAGGTCCAGACCTGGGAACGGGCGCTGGCTCCTTGCTTCAAAATGGGCGGAAAAAGATGTTACGTCGTTCCGGGCGGCAAGATCTGTCACGCTTCCTTCGCTGCGGACACGGTACCCGTTCTGATTATCCTGCGGGCCAAGGCCAAGGTTGTCTCGCTCCGGGGAGAAAAGACCCTTCCCGTGGAGGATCTGTATACGGGGAACGGGATTAGACCGCTGACGCTCTCTGCGGAAGAAATGGTGGGGGAAATTTTTCTGCCCCGCCCGGAAAAGGGGATGTGCTCAGCCTACCTGCGGTACAGCATGCGCCAGGCGATTGATTTCCCTCTCGCCTCGGCAGCGGTTGGCCTTGTGGAGAAGAAAGGGATTTGCGCTGAGGCCAGGGTGGTTCTGGGCGCTGTGGCCCCCCGGCCTTTACGCCTGGCGCAAGTGGAAACCGTCTTGAAGGGGCAGAAGATCACCGAAGAACTTTTTAAGAAATGTTCGCGCCAAGCACCCGGAGAAGCTCTGCGGATATCCCAATCCGGCAGGATCGACTCCTTTACCAAGACAATGATTACCAATCTGGTCTACCAAGCCCTGAAGCAAGCTTGGCCGGCCAAGGATCTGAGGGGGGAAGAGTAAAAATGGGAGATTTCTCCATTGTGGGGACGCGATACGGAAGGATCGATGGCCAGGACAAAGTCACCGGAAGGGCCAAGTATATCGATGATTGGAAATTCCCGGGGATGCTCTATGGCAAGATCCTGCGCAGCCCTTACCCGCATGCCCGGATTTTGCATATTGATAAGAGTCGGGCAGAAAAATTGATGGGGGTGCGGGCCGTAGCAACAGTGGAGGACACCCCCAAGAAGAGATACGGTGCGTACCGGTCGGGGGTAAAGGATGAACTGATCTTTGCCCAGGATAAAGTGCGCTACGTGGGGGATGAGGTGGCCGCGGTCGCGGCCATTGACGAAGAGATCGCCCAGGAAGCAATGTCCCTGATCCGCGTGGATTATGAAGAGCTACCCGCGGTCTTCCATCCCGAAGAAGCGATGAAGCCGGGGGCTCCCCGGATTCATGACGAAGTGGAGAACAATATTGTCAGCCACGCAGTCACCTTACGGGGGGATATCGCCAAAGGTCTTCAAGAAGCGGACCTGGTCCTGGAGGACCGATTTGAGACCTCCCTTCAAATGCACGCCTACCTGGAGCCCGTGGGCTGCATCGCTGCCTGGGACTCTGCGGGCAAATTAACCATCTGGGCCCCCTCGCAGAATCCCTCCTGGTCCCGCTTCATTTACTCCGACGCCCTGGATGTCCCCATGGGGAAACTCCGGGTGGTTCAGACCGTCATCGGCGGGGCCTTTGGGGGAAAACTGGAACAAAAGCAGTACCTGGTCGCCGCCATTCTGGCCAGGAAGGCCAAGAGGCCGGTTAAGATCGTGAACCGCCGGGATGAAGAGTTCCAGACCTCCATGCCCCGCGTCCCCATGGTCATCTATTTGAAGATGGGAGTGAAGAGGAACGGGCTTCTCACGGCTAAGGAGCACCGGATCTACGCCGATAACGGAGCTTACACCAAGTATGCCACGGCGGTGTTAAACCTGGGAACCTACCGGGTGGATGGCCTTTACCGCCTGCGCAACATTCGCAATGAAAATTATCTGGTCTATACCAACAAGGTTCCCACCTCTGCCTTTCGCGGCTTCGGCAACCCCCAGATCACCTTCGCCGTCGAGTCTATGCTCGATCATCTGGCTGAAGGCATCGGGATGGATGCCCTGGAATTGCGCCTGCGCAATGCCGCCGAGAAGGGAGATGTGACCGCCCACGGCTTTAAATACGTGAGCTGCGGGCTGAAGGAATGCCTGGAAAAGACCGCCGAAGCCATCGGCTGGAAGGCGAAGCGAGGGCGGAAGAATATCCGGCGGGGCGTGGGCATCTCGGCCACCAGCCACGTATGCGGCAACCGCTCCTTTTTCCCGCTCTTTGATGGAGCTACGGCCTACGCCCGCGTCGATGAGGGTGGGAAGATCCGGATCATAACCGGAGAAGTAGAGGTGGGGCAAGGTTTGCTGACCGCCTACGCGGCCATCTGCGCGGAGGAGATGGGGGTTCCCTTGAGTGAAGTCACGGTGGATCCTCCAGACACAGACATCGCTCCCTTTGGATTGGGTACCTGGGGAGACCGGGGAACGTTCATCGGAGGGAGCGCAGTGAAGCTGGCGGCCACCGATGCCAAGAAGCAAGTCCTGGAGATGGCCGCGGAGATGCTCGAAGCCAATCCTTCGGACCTGGACTGCAAGGAAGGAAAGGTTTTCGTCAGGGGCTCACCCCAGAAGTTTCTCCCTTTTGAAGAAGTGGCCGGCGCGGCCGTTTACCGCCGGGGCGGGTCTCCGGTTTTGGGCCGAGGCACCTTTATCCCTGCCTCCGAGCTGGCGGATTCGACGCGCTACGGGAATATATCCGGAACCTATGCCTTCGGGGCCCAGGCTGCGGAAGTGGAAGTGAATGAAGAGACGGGAGAGGTGCGGGTTCTCCAGATTGCCGCAGCCCACGATGTGGGCCGGCCGCTAAACCTGTCCACGGCCGAGGGCCAGGTCGAAGGAGCTACGATTCAGGGAATGGGGTATGCCCTTTCCGAAGAGGTGCGGTATGAAAGAGGGGTCATGTTGACGCCCAGTTTTCTGAATTACCGTATTCCCACTGCTCTGGACGCGCCTTCGATGAAGACCTTCCTGGTCGAGACCGAGGACCCGGGCCCGTTCGGAGCCAAGGGGGTGGCTGAGCCGGCCATGACGCCGACGGCCCCAGCCATCGCCAACGCCATCTACGACGCGGTAGGGGTGCGCATCCGAACCCTGCCCATGACGCCGCAAAAGATTTTGCAGGCCTTGAAGAAGAAAAAAAAGGTTTGATTTATACATAACGTCGTAAATAATTGCGCATACCGGGAAATATTCTTTTCGTAGGGGCGGGATTCACCCCCGCCCGATGACTTTGATTCGCCAGGGTTGCGGGCGGGCATAAAGCCCGCCCCTACAGGGATGATTTTGGACCATCACGCGCAAGAAATAATGACGCTGTGTATAGATTGTTAATTTTAGGCACGTAAGCACTTTAGGCACTTTTGTGGAGGTTCTATGAAAGTAAAGGTTCACCTCAAAGTGAACGGGTTAGCCTACGAGACGGAGGTCGAACCGCGCCGCACGCTCCTGGAGTTGATCCGGGAAGACCTGGAGCTGACGGGGACCAAAGAAGGGTGCGGTCTGGGAGAGTGCGGGACCTGCACGGTTTTGCTCGACGGGAAGCCCATCAAGTCCTGCATCACCCTGGCGGTTCAGGCCAACGGCCGCGAAGTGACCACCATCGAAGGATTGGAAAAATCTGACGGCACCCTTCATCCCCTGCAGCAGGCCTTTATCGATCATGGCGCCATCCAGTGCGGCTTTTGTACCCCCGGGATGATCCTCTCGGGCAAAGCGCTCTTGGATGAGAATCCCCGGCCCACGGAACTGGAAGTCAGGCAAGCCATCGCCGGGAACCTCTGTCGCTGCACGGGCTACCAGAAGATTGTCGAGGCGATTCTCTCTGTGGCCAGCAAATCGTAAGGGCGATTAGCGAATCGCCCCTACAATGACGGGGTAGGGAGATGAAACCTTTCGCGTACTTTGAACCGGCAACATTGGATGAAGCTTGCGATCTCCTCCATCGTTTTGGAGAGAAGGCCAAAGTCTTGGCTGGAGGAACAGACCTTCTCGTCCAGATGAAGCAGGGAAAAATTTCCCCCCAGGCTGTGATCAGCCTGAACCGAATCCAGCAGCTTAATTTCATCGAACTTGATTCGGAAATCCGGATCGGTCCCCTGATTCCCTTGAGCCGGATTGCGACGCACCCGTCTTTTTCCGGCCGCCTGGCCATTTTGCGCGAAGCGGCCCTTGCAGTGGGAGACGTGCAAATCAGAAATGTGGCCACGCTGGGCGGCAATATCGCCAACGCTTCTCCTGCCGCAGATATGCCCCCGGCACTCCTGGCGTTGGGGGCCCGGGTGAAGCTCCGGAAGAAAGGCGGGGAGAGATTCGTGAGCCTGGAGGAATTTTGCCTGGGGCCTTTTTGCACCCATCTCGAACCGGAAGAAATCATCGCGGAGATCTTGCTCTCCCCGACTCCGGAGGGCAGCGGCGCCTATGCCTGGATGCCCAAGCGAACCGCCGTGGATGAAACCCTGGTGGGAGTGGGTGCCTGGCTGACCCTCGATCCGGAGAAAAGGATATGCCTGGGCGCCTCCCTGGCTTTGAGTTCCGTCGCTCCTGCACCATTCCGGGCCAGGAATGCCGAATTTTTTCTTCTGGGAAAAGAATTGAATTCGGAAAATTTCCGCCGCGCTGGAGAGATTGCTGCGGAAGAAGCATCTCCCCGGTCTCGGGCCGATTATCGCCGGGCGATCGTCTCGTTCCTCGCCGAAGAAGCCCTGGAGCGGGCCTGGAGGAGGGTGCAGTGAGATGAACCGGGAAAAAAGATGGGAATCAATCGGCCGTTCGCCAGCGCGCCTGGATGCCTACGAGAAAGTCACTGGCCGGGCAGTCTTTGCCGTGGACTTGAAGCTGGCTGGAATGCTCCATGCCAGAGTGTTGCGAAGTCCCATTCCCCATGGCCGGATTACCCATATCGATGTAAGCAAGGCTGAGACTTTGCCCGGAGTCATCGCCGTCGTGACGGGGAAGGACTTTCCGGGCTCTTTCGGGGCCACGGTTCAGGACCAGAATTTTCTGGCCCGGGAGAAGGTGCGGTTTGTGGGAGACCCGGTTGCGGCGGTCGCCGCTGTAAACCTGGATGCGGCTGAAGAAGCGCTCTCCTTGATCAAAGTCGAATACGAGCCGCTCGCCGCCATATTGGATCCGGTAGAAGCGATGAAACCCGGAGCTGTTTTGATCCATGAGGAGCTTTCCCAGTACGCCACAGCCCCGGGGATCTTTCCTGTATCCGGGACCAATATCTGCAACCATTTCAAGCTGCGCAAAGGCGACGTGGAGAAAGGGTTTACGGAATCCCACGTCGTCCTGGAAGATACTTACACCACTCAAATGGTGCAGCATGCCCACCTGGAACCTCACGCCTCGATCGCCCAGGTGGACCCCTCCGGCAAGATCCTCATCTGGTCCAATACCCAGACCCCTTATTTCAACCGCAAGGCCCTCGCCAGGGCCCTGAATCTTCCGTTGAACAAGGTCCGGATTATGGGAACCTCGGTCGGAGGCGGCTTTGGGGGGAAAAGCTACCTCAAAGCCGAGCCCATCTGCGTGGCCCTGGCCCTGAAGACCAAAAACCGACCGGTGAAATTGGTTTACACCCGGGAGGAAGAGTTTGGGGTCGCCCCCGTCCGCCATCCCACTGTAATCCGGTGTAAAACAGGGATGAAAAGGGACGGTACCTGGGTTGCCCAGGAAACCGAGCTGATCTTTGATACAGGCGCGTATGCCGACATCGGCCCCAGAGTCGTCCGGAACGCCGGGTTCTCGGCGGCTGGCCCATACAAGATCCCCCATGTACACATCGATTCCTACTGCCTCTACACCAATAACCCGGTGGGAGGGGCATTCCGCGGTTTCGGGATCCCGCAGATAACCTGGGCGATCGAATCCCACCTGGACGCGATGGCCGAGAAGCTCGGGATCGATCCAGTGGAACTGCGCCTGAAAAACGCCGTGGAAGAAGGCACGGTATCGGCAACCGGCCAGGTGCTTCACAGCGTGGGCCTGAAGGAAACGCTCCGCCGGGCCGCCGAGAAGATCGGCTGGGGTACGAGCCCGGGGCCCAGCCGGGGTAAAGGCGTCGCCTGCATGCACAAATCCACCGTTACGCCTTCTGCCTCGGCTGCTTTCGTGAAATTGAACGAGGATGCTTCCGTCACCTTATTGTGCAGCGCCGTAGAGATGGGGCAGGGGGCCTCAACGGCCCTGGCGCAGATTGCCGCTGAGGAACTTGGGGTCCCTGTGGATATGATCTCGGTTGTCCGTCCGGATACGGACTTTACGCCCTATGATATGGCCTCGGTCTCCAGCCGTTCGACTTTTTTCGTGGGGAATGCCGTGCGCCGGGCGGCCGCCGATGCCCGGGAGCAGCTCCTGGATATCGCCGCCGAAATCCTGGAAGCCAACCCCAAAGACCTGGAGCTCAAGGAAGGAAAGGTACAAGTCCGGGGCGTTCCGGAAAAAGCCATCTCCATTACGGAGCTGCCCCTGGGCGAGGCCTTCTACGTCGGCGTCAAGGGAAGGGGCAGGGGCAGGCCAGTGTTGGGCCGGGGGACTTTCACGGTCGAGGACGCCACTCCGCTGGACCGCGAAACGGGCCAGGGAAAGAACCCCAGCGTCTTCTGGATGTACGCGACTCAGGCGGCAGAGGTGGAGGTGGACCCGCGCACCGGCAGGGTGAAGGTTCTCAGAATTTCGGCGGCCCACGATGTGGGGAGGTCGATCCATCCCCAGTCGATCGAGGGACAGGTCGAGGGGGCGCTGGTCATGGGTGTAGGGACGGCCCTTTTCGAAAAAATGGAATTGGAGGAAGGGAGAGTCAAAAACCGTAGTTTTGCCGACTATAAGATCCCTTCGGCTCTGGATGCTCCGGAGATGATCCCCATCATCGTGGAAGAGCCCCACTCCCGGGGCCCTTATGGGGCCAAAGGATTGGGAGAGCCCGCGCTGGCTCCCACGGCCGCGGCCATTGCCAATGCCATCTATGCGGCCGTAGGCGTAAGGATCAAAGACCTTCCCATCACTCCGGAAAAGATTTTGGAAGGCCTGAAGAAGGGGCAGAAGTGAAGAAAAGGGATGAAAAAACTCCGGATTACCTAATGGGCTTTCGCCGGGCCCTCTTCAGAGGGGCGGGTTTTTCAGGAGAAGCCCTGGATCGCCCCCTCATCGGCGTGGTCAACAGCTGGGGCGAGATCAGCCCCGCTACGAAACATATGCAGGCCCTGACCCGGGCGGCCAAAGAAGGCGTTAAGAGTGCCGGGGCAACGCCGGTAGAATTTGTCCTCTCCGGCCTTTGTGACGGAACCTGCGCGGGGGCGCCGGGGGCCAACATTTATAATATGGCCTGGAGAGACATCGCCGTCGCTTACATAGAGACTGTGGCCGAGGCCAACCAATTTGATGCCCTGGTCTTCCTGCCGGTCTGTGACGAAGTGGTTCCCGCGCATTTGATGGCTGCCGCCCGGCTGAATTTGCCCTCCATCCTGATTTGCGGGGGCACGATGCTTCCGGCCCGGTTGGGAGATCGGGATCTCTGGGCCGGTGATGCCACCGCGGCCTTTGCGGACTTGAAGAGGGGGAAGATCTCTGAAGAAGCCTACCGGCAGGTGGAAGAACAGTGTTGCCGCGGTGCCGGAGCCTGCGGGGTGATGGGCACGGGAAACACCATGCAGGCCTTTGCGGAAGCCATCGGCATGGCCCTTCCCGGAAACGGTACCGTAGCTGGAGTGGACCCGGCATTGGAAAAGATGGCCTTTCAATCGGGTGCCCAGGTTATGAACCTGTGGCAAAGAGTCCTGCGGCCGCGGGATATCATGACGCTGCCGGCTTTCGAGAACGCCATCCGCGTCATCCTCACCATGGGCGGCTCCACCTGTGCCCTATTTCACACCATTGCCCTGGCCCATGAGACCGAAATCGCCCTCGACCTATCCATCTTCGAAAAGATGAGCCGGAATACTCCTTTTATCTGCAATGTCCAGCCCAGCGGCTCCTATCCGGTAAAGGGACTGGATGACGCCGGGGGCATTCCGGCGGTGATGAAAGAACTCTCCCCCCTGTTGAACCTCGACATCCTGACGGTCACGGGTAAGACGCTACGGGAGAACATTAAAAGTGCGCGGGTCCTGAACGGGGAGGTAATCCGGCCTTTAGACCGGCCCCTGCATCGGGAGGGGGGGATTGCCGTTCTGCGGGGGTCTTTGGCCCCCCAGAGCGCCATTGTTAAACACGTGGCCGTCCTCCCGGAGATGCGGGCCCATCGAGGCCCGGCCAAGGTCTTTGATTCAGAAGATGCGGCTGGAGTCGCCATTCTTGAAGGTAAGATCGTACCCGGAGACATCGTTGTGGTACGCTATGCCGGGCCCAAGGGAGGGCCCGGCATGCCATGCCTGTACGGCTCCCTCTGGCTTCTTAAGGCCAAGGGGCTGGAGGGAAGCGTGGCCCTGATTACCGATGGCCGGCTTTCTGGGACAATCCGGGGTGCCGCCATCGGCCATGTTTCTCCGGAAGCCGCCGAAGGAGGCCCGATCGCTCTTTTGCGTGACGGGGACCTGATCCAGATCGACATTCCCGCACGGAACTTAGACCTCCTCCTGCCCGACGAAGAAATAAGAATGCGGCGAAGCCAGTGGATTCCTCCCAAGCCGAAGAAGGAAAAAGGGTTCATGGCTCTCTACTCGAGAATCGTCTCCTCGGCCCATGAAGGAGCCTACTTGAAGATGAGCACCGAATGAAGAATAGCCATTGGGGAGCATCAATTCCCAAGCACCAAATAACAAACAATTTTCAATGAACCAAGATTGATGAAATCGTAAAAAGTCGTCACTCCGGTGGAAACCGGAGTCCAGAGAATTTTTAAGTATTTGAAATAACTGGATTCCGGCTTTCGCCGGAATGACGGAAATACGTCTTTTCAGACTTTTTACGAGATCATCAAGATTGATGGAATCGTAAAAAGTAAAATTTCCCCTCCCCTGGCGGGAGGGGATGATGGGGAGGGGGATAAATAACTTGTTGAAATTTCTTGATTCTTCACCCTCACCCCAACCCTCTCCCGTCAAGGGAGAGGGGGTATTCTTGACTTTTTACGAGACCATCAAGATTCAAATTTCAAATCATGTGGCTTAGAAAGTCAGCTATGTGCCAATAAGGAAATTTGCTTTTCAACCTGTCGTTGGTAATTGGAACATGGTACATTCGAATTTATTTGTAATTTGGAATTTTTAAAGGGGGGAGGTTAATATGGCAGATTTAAGAATGGAGTTTTGTGGCCTGAAGTTCAAAAACCCGGTTTTGGCTGCTTCTGCGGAACCGACGCTCTGCGCCGAGAACATGAAGCGGGTGATCGAAACCGGGGCGGGGGGGCTCGTCGCCAAGACCGTTACAGACTCCGAGGCCATGCGTCGGCTGACTAAGATGTCCAAATGGCGCTACCTGGACGAACAGCATAACGTATGCCGGGGGAAGGTGCCCAGGCTCTTCACTTTTTACGGCCGGACCGGCTTGGCTGAAGAAGAGCCAAAAGAGTGGATGGAAGAACTCAAAGAGGCTCAGGCAGCGGCGCTGCAAAATGACTGCGTCCTCATCGGCAGCGTGGGCGGGACGGTTCCGGAAAACTGGGCGAGCCTTTCTAAGATGGTTGAGGACACGGGGATCAAGCTCATCGAACTGAACTTTGGCTGCCCTCATCCCTCGGAGATGAAAGGGACCAAAACCGGCATGCTCGTCGGGCAGGACAAGGATGCCGCCTCGGAAATCACCCATACCGTGGCCCAGGCGGTGAAGGTTCCTATCATTGTGAAACTCACCCCGCAAGTCGCCGACGTGGTGGAGATGGCCCAAGCGGTGAAGGCCGCCGGCGCGTCCGGCGTAACCATCATCAATCGCTTCGTGGGCTTTGCCCTGGATATCGAAACCGGCAAGCCCTACATCAACGGCTGGGCCGGGGTCGGCGGGCCATGGGTGAAGCCTCTGACCCTGCGGTGGGTCTCTAAAATTTACACGAGCATGGATTTGCCGATCACCGGCACGAACGGGGTCTATGACTGGAAGGACGTCGTGGAGTTCATGATGTCCGGGGCCAGCATCGTCCAGATATGTTCCGTGCTCATGCTCAAAGGGTATGGCTACTTGAAAGAAGTGATCAAAGGCCTGGACGATTTCCTCAACCGCAAAGGATATAGAACCGCGAAAGAGATCGTCGGGATCGCCGCCCGGGCGGCCTTGAGCTACGCGGAGATGGAGTCGCTCCCGAAGGAACACGCGGTCATCAACCGGGAACTCTGCACGGACTGCCAGCGCTGTGTGCGATCCTGCTTTTATAATGTGATCGAGGAACGGGAAGGGCACGTCACCATCGCAGGGGAGTGCCGGGGCTGTGGCATCTGCACCTGTGTTTGCCCCGTACCCGGGGCGGTTACATTACAGGTTTATGGGCGATGAAGGCGCTCGCATAGATTCATTGGAGGTCAGAATCAATATAGAAAATAAGGAGCGAGGAAGATGAAAAGGATCAATTTCGGCATCGGCATTCCTACGGGGACAGAAGGTCTGATGTACCCCATCCCTTTTGCCCAAGCCAGGGATAATATTCGCCTCTCCCAGAAGGCCGAAGAATTTGGTTTTGATTCGGTCTGGGGGAATGATCATATTTCTACCCAGCATTACGTACGCGATGAATTCCCAGCCCCCCCCAATTATTACGCCCCCTTGCTGGTCTTGGCGGCGATCGCCGAGAATACCAAAAAAATAAGGGTCGCCACCGCCTTACTCGTGGTTCCGTTCCGACACCCCGTGATCATTGCCAAAGAATTGGCCACCCTGGATCGGCTTACGAACGGCCGGATCACCATAGGCGTTGGAATCGGGGCGTACCGGGAAGAGTTCGAAGCCATGACGGGCGAAAAAAGCAAAAAGGTCAATCGCGGCCGTTATCTGGATGAATGCCTGGAGATCCTGCATAAAATTTTTATCGAAGATGTGGTGACCCACAAGGGGGAGTATTTTGACATTCAAAGCCTCCAATCTTATCCCAAGCCCGTTCAAAAGCCCTTTCCGTTCTACGTGGGAGGAAATTCGCCCCAGGGGCGGGAGCGGGCTGCGAGATTTGGCACCGGCTGGCTGCCCGCGTTCTTGACCCCCCAGGAAATCAAAAAGGCCGTGGAGGAGATTCGGGGCTATTGCGAAAAATCCGGGCGCGATTTCAAGGATATCGATATTGCCCCCCAAATGGCCGTTTCCATCGGAAAAACCGGGGAAGAAGCCATCACTAGATTTAAGAAATCACAGCTTCATCATCATTTTGAATCGTTGAAAAAATCCACTTTAAAAAATCAAGATACCGGTTTGATTGCGGAACGAAATTTGATCGGCAGCCCCGGGCAAATTCTGGAAAAGATTGACGAGTTCACCGAGGCCGGGGTTACCACCTTCTCCGCTTTGCTCTTTGCGGCCAACACGGTGGAGGAGTTCATTGAAGCCATGCATTTCTTTTCCGAGACGGTTATGAAAAAACTTCGCTAGG
>Ga0315289_10010382_pt1 | contig 13339 bp, 7 predicted proteins | sample YL17G11_40_MG_FD_203452 | JGI IMG/M metagenome (GOLD analysis project Ga0315289, IMG submission 203452) | Sediment microbial communities from Yellowstone Lake, YNP, Wyoming, USA - YL17G11_40 | ecosystem: Environmental > Aquatic > Freshwater > Lake > Sediment | place: USA: Wyoming | collected...
GTGAGAGCGGTTTCTCTCAGGCCCGCTTCTGCAGAAGCCCATTTTTATCTCGCCATTGTCTATAGAGATCTCCGGCAATTCAGGGATGCAATGCATCATTACCGGGAAACAATCCGTCTGGATCCTCAATACTATCAGGCATACTTCAATCTGGGAAACCTCTATTTTGACCGGGGGCTTTTTGATGACGCAATGTCTATGTATGAGAAGACCTTCTCGGTGAAGCCGGATTGCGCTGAAGCGGAAAATGGGAAGGGGAATGTTTACCTGAGAAAGAATGAGATCGACCGTGCTATTGCTTCTTTCAAAAGGGCGGTTCAGAAGAAGCCGGACTATGCAGATGCATATATTAATTTAGGGGCTGCCTATAGAGCAGGGGGGCAGCTGGATCTCGCCCTTGCTCAGTATCAGAAGGCAATCGAGGTTGATCCGGGACGCATTGAAGCATATTTTAACCTGGGGAATACGTACAGGGCGCTGGGAAGAAAAAAAGAAGCGATAGATAACTACCAACGATTCATCAACTCGTGGAGAGGAGATCCCACCTACACCGCCCGGGCGAAACAGGCAATGGAAGAATTACAAATTCTAAATCCTAAAAATTAGGATTTCGGATTTCGTATATGCATACCTTAATTGCACTCACCATCTTTATCCTCTGCTCATTCTTAACTTTTGCCCGTAATACAGTATGGAAGAATGAAGTCACGCTTTGGAAAGACTGTGTTTCAAAGTCGGAGAAGAAGCCCCGGGCGTTATCAAATCTCGGTCGTGCCTATTTCTTTGCCAGATCTTTAGATGATGCCCTCATCCATCTCAACAAGGCAATTCGCCTGAATCCGGGGTATTCCGATCCTTACAATCATCTCGGTTCGATCTACAAGGTTAAAGGGGACTACCTTATGGCTAAGCGTTATTATGAGAAGGCAGTAGAGTTGAATTCCTTCAATGCCGAAGCTCATAACAACTTAGGTGTGGTCTATCGGGAAGAAGGCAGGCTCTCACTCGCTGAAGAAGAGCTTAGGAAGGCCAAGGCGCTAAAGCCAAACCTTCACGATGCCTATAACAACCTGGGTGTGGTGTTCATGGATGAGGGAAAGTTAGATCTGGCTGCAAAAGAATTTGAGTTTGTCCTAAAGGTAAAGCCAGATTATGCCGAAGCATATTTTAATTTGGGAACCATCTTCTATCGTAAAGGTCTCATAGAGAAGGCAGCCTCCTGTTTTACCCAGGCAATTATGATTAATCCTAAATTTGCCTCCGCGCATTTTAATCTTGGAGCTACCCTCTATGACCAGAGTTTATTCAGAGAGGCAATTTCTGAGTATGAAAAGGTTCTCTTTCTTGAACCTAATTTTGTTCTCTCCTATTTTAATTTAGGGGAGGTCTACAAAGCACTGGGCAATAGGGCAAAGGCATTGGAATGTTACAAAAAGTTTGTTGCCTCCTGGAAAGGAGAAGCGAAATATCGCATAGAAGCTCTTAAAATTATAGAAGATTTAAGCGTAACACCTTAAGCTTTTTTACTTGACAAGGGTTTTATGAGTGGGATATTAAGTTTGTGCAAGGGATATTAAGGTATTAAATGAGTCAAGGAGAATGAATTTTCTCCTAAAAAATTGCTTGACAAACAATTATTTGTTTAGGTATAAGAAGTTGAAAGTTAATAAAAAGATAAGATTTGCAAGGAAGATAGGGGATAATAACTATTTTTTCATCTAATGAAATGAGGAGGTGGTGAAAAGGACGAAGAAATCTATATCACCATTTTTATGTTTAGATCTTAGCTTTTTTAGCTTTTTGATTTATTTATTTAAAAAAGACCAATAAAGAGGGAGGTGATAGTTGAAAAAAGAAAAGTTTTTTAGTAGTTGTGGGTTGTTCTTAACAAGGATTGAAGCAGCGCTTTTTGAAAGTTCAGTTCAAGTTGATAGGTGGAAAGGTTAGAAGTTTCAGAAGAGAAACTGATTGACTTTGAAACCGCAATCTTGAAAGGAGAAAAGGATGAAAGTAAAAAGGAAATATATAGTGGGCATAATGATGTTGGCAATTATGCTCTTTTTTGGTTTGAGTTCCACGGCGAAGGCAGCAGCTGTCATCGCCTACTCCGGGACGATAACCATCGCCAACAATGCTACCCAATCAGTATCGCTGGGTGGTGACATAACTATCACCGGTGCAGCGGCTGATATGGTAATGGGGAGCACGGTATCCATTGCCTGCCCATCGGGGTTGAGGTTTGATACAAACAACGTAGCGATCAATATTAACTCCAACGTTACCTGTACAGGGTTTACGGTCTCTGTCTTTAACGACACAGGATATGTAAACGGTTATAAAACTGATGGTACCGAGATAAAGCTGAATGTAACCAGTTCAGCGGCCGGGACGATAAAGTTTGCAGGAACCGGGAGCGGAACGGATTACTTTGCTGTACTGCCTACGGCTGCGACAGCCACTGCCGGTACTCTGAATGTGACATTGCAGACATTCACCGTCACGACCAATGCCGGTACTGATACTCCGGTTGCTAAGAGCATTGGCAGCATCTCCATCCTGGAGCCGCCCGTGATCGTCAGTGCCACGCTGGTATCCGGCACTGCGGCTGATGTCCTCTTCAGCACCAACATCAGCGGAACCAGCACTGCCCTCGGTGCAAATGCGGCTGATGACACGACAGATGGAACTCCAGTGTTCTTAATCACTACCGGTAATGGTACAGCCACCGCAATCACCACCGTAAGCGGTACCAGCGCCCGGGATGCTTCCAATAATGCCCTGGTGCACATTACCGGTATTACTGGGACAATTTATACCGGCAACGAGATTGCTTTCCAGAAGCCGTCCGGTAAGAACTTTACCAACGCCCTCGGCGCAATTGACGGTCCGGCTACTTCAACCGCCGTTCCGATCAATCCGGCTAACCCCAGCATTACCAGTGTCGTGATCGGTAATGCACCGAGGTATACAGGTGATGCTGCAAGCGCAGATGCCGCCTGGAACACCGTGAGTACGTTCACAGCAACGGTGACTGCCACGGGCAGTTCTGTGGTGAAGGTGAGAGTTCCCAACGGCACAGTTGCGACCACGGGTATCACCTGGACAGCCACAGGCACAGACGCATCAGTAAAGAGCACCTCTGGAGGTATTGGTACTATGCTCATGCCTGCAGGTGGAAGCACAGTAGTAACCGCTACCCTGAGTGGTAACTCGCTCTGTGCTACCAACAATACCGTCATCACAGGAACCGTCCAGGCCAGCCTGGATAGCTTCACATCCATTGGTGCCACCTCGACTTCAGGTGACCTGATCATTGACCGGAAGCGGCCTGTGATCACCGGTACCCCCACTTCTCCAAGCAGATACAGCATGGTCGGTCTGTTCAGCGAAGATATTGATTCCACCTACGTAGTGCCGACCGGGTTCAAGCTTGGCGGAGATAACTCAGCAGGCGGTGCGGACGGTGCGAACATTGTTTCAGTCCAGCTCGGGAGCGACAAGAGGACATTCACCCTGACCACGAACCTCCTGAGTAATGCTACCAATAACACGATAGCAGCTACGACTACCATCAAAGATTTGGCAGGGAACAGGGCAGACACTACCGCTTCCTCTGCATTCAGCACCCAGGGGGCTGCAAGCACCAAGACGAGCATCACCGGTCTGGCTACCACAAGCGCTGCTGCAGGTTCAATGATTATCAGCAACAACGATACGGTAAGCGTAACGGTTGAAGGTCCAACCGGTCTTGCATCCAGTGTCAAGGCACGGCTGGTCAATGGCACGACGGGTGTTACCTTAACAAATTTTGCCGGTACCTTCACCGAGTACGGCATCGGTCAATACAGGGGTACAATAACAGCCGGGACCATTGCTTCCGGTACAACGAGTGTGAAGGCTCAAGGTACCATGGATTTGGTCCAGTACACCGAGTCGAGCGAGAGCCTGACCGTGGACAACACTGCTCCGACCGTGACCAGCGCACAGGGTGCAGGGACAACTGCAATCCTCGTAACCTTCAGCGAACAGATGAATAACAATGTGGCTCTCACTGCTACAGCCAGTTACAGTATCATCGGTTCCTTGAGCGGAACTCGTGCTCCTAGCACGACGGGAATATTCAGGTCACCCAATCAGGTGGTGCTGCAGACTACCGGCACCCCAACCATTGCGGGTGAAACGGTGATTGTGGATGTTGCAGCAACTGATGTGCGGGATTTGACTTTCAATAGCGTTTCCTTTGGTTCCGATCTCAACTTAGTAGACAGAGCTCAGTATACCTCATCTGCTGCTGATACGGTAGCGCCGACCATTTCGGGTGTTACTGTAGGCGCAGACAACAAGACAGTAACCGCCACCATGACCGATGTGGCTGGTTCTGCGGCGGTGGATATCAGCAATGATATGACCACCACCAAGACCAAGGTGACCCAGGTGCTGAAAGGTGTTGTGCCGCAGGACGGCGTTATCACCAACAACGCATCTGCCGTGCAGTGTATCTTCACTGCAAACACCGCACTGGAGAATGGCAGCGACTACACCGTTGTTGTCCAGGCAACTGACCTTGCCGGCAACCTTGCTACCAGGACCTCTGCCTTCACAGTCTGCGGCGACCCGGTAGCAACAGCTGATCCGTTGACCGTAGCTCCGGGTGGAACCTCCACGGTGAGCGCAACCGGCGCACAAGGTCCGTTAACTGCGGCGATAGCCACTGACACCTCCGGCGGAGCCACCATCAGCGGTTCCGGTCCATGGACAGTAACTGCTGGTCCCGGATCAGCCACTGAAGAAACACAGATTGTGGTCACAGTCACGGATGGCTGCTCTAGCAGAACCGATGACGTGACGATTACTGTCAGTAAGATATGCGTCCTCACTGTGAGTGCGACCAAGTCTGCTGTCAACGGCGAGAAGATCTCCGTTTCCGCATCAGGTGGTGTACTGCCCTATGTGTATGAATTGACAACAGCTACCGCAACCGGTGCAGCAATTGATCCAGTATCTGGTGACTACCTTGCACCAGCAGCAGGAGCTACAGCCGAGACTGAGACAATCAAGGCAACTGATGCCAATGGGTGCAGTGGAACAGCCACGGTCAAGATCTCTACTGATGCGATTACAGTAACCACAACTGGTTCAGGCACTGCCTCGGTAACCATCAGCGGCGGAACTGGCGCAACCTTTGCCATTCTTGATGGTGTGGGAAGTGTAACTGGTGGTGTATACACCTCAGCTGCTGATGGCGTTGGCGTGGTGCAGGTAACCAAGGGTACCGAAACGGCCAAGGTCATTATCAAGGTCGCAAGCGGTATCTGCACAGTTGAGTCACCAGTTGCAGTGCAGGATGTCAATATGGATGGAGCAGTTGATGTCAACGACTTAACTCCTGTTATTGACAAGATTCTCGAATAAACTAAGGATTGGAGGGGCGTGCAAACGCCCCTCCACTTTAAATGGGGTGAGTCAATAACAAGGTAAGGAGGTATTTAAGATGAAAAGAATAAAGTCGCTGATGCCCATCGTCCTATTGAGCATCTTGCTTATAGCCGGGATGGCGAGTGCAGCAACCCTGACACCCGAAGGAAACACTACCCTGTGTCCAGATAAGGTACCTGTAACTTTAAAGGTAGATGATGTAACCGGAATCGTGGGCTATGACATCACCGTTACCGGTACTGGTTTGACAACGACTATTGCTGATGTGTCAAAGACTGGCTCCATTGCAGCAAACTGGACGGTCTTCCAAGCAAAAGCAGTTACAGGGGGTGTCGAGATACTTGCTGCCGGTTGTTCAACCTGTGGCTCAACAGGTACTGGCAATTTGGGGACAATCACCTTTACAGCAACTGATGGTAAGGTAGATACTGAAACCGTAGCAGTTACTGTGAAGAGCGTAACCACAGGGATTACCCTTACCCCTGCTGCCTATGTTCCAGTAGTCTGTGAAGATTGCTCAACCTGGGATGATGTCATCGCAAAGTATAACGAATATGTAGCTGTACCACCTACAGCTACCTGGAGTGACGTTATAGATTGCTATAACGCATACGCCACTTCATAAGTAGCACAGTAGCACGTGTTTTAAATGGCGCTGTAACTTAAAATAAATATAAAGATGAGAGAGGCATAATACCCCTCTCTCACCTTTTTCTCATTCATAAAAAGGTAGTAACTATAATGATAATGCTGAAAGTGAAATTCTTTAGAGTAATATTGTTTTTAACACTTCTCTTTGGACTGGTTTCATTTGCCCAGGCTGCAACTGTTGCAGTGGGAAGTGTGAGCGGCTCACCAGGAGAGACCATATTGGTACCGGTGAAGATAGATGATATTGCTGGCCAGACCTCCTGCAACATCTCCGTTGTCTTTGATAGTAATAGATTAAAGTTTTTAGGAAGGGAAAACGGGAATATGGGGGCAGGGATCATGGGGCCAAAGCTCGCTGATATCAATAAGCGGGGAAAGTATAACCCGATCATCTCTTTCATGGGTGAAACTGCTGCGGGGACAATCATGTATCTCAAGTTTACCGTTCGGGAAGGTGCCAAGGGCGATTGCCCTCTGACCCTGACCGTGCCAACACCTGTTGGTGTATTTAACGCGGTAAGCGGTAAGATCATGGTTAGGTAAGGAGAGCTATCAGCAATCAGCTATCAGCGATCAGAAAGAGAAATAATTTTTTAAATAACTGCTGAAAGCTGACAGCTGACAGCAAAAGGAGGAAAAGAATGATTAAGAAGCTAATGCAATTAGTTTTAATGATCATGCTGGTTATGGGGATGTCAGTGGCATCACAGGCTGCTACCATAACCGTGGGGTCAGCCAGCGGTAGTCCGGGTGAACAGGTTAGCATACCGATCACCATTGATAGTACAGCAGGAAGGCTTGATTGCTCTTTCTCTGTAAGCTTCGATAATACTAAGCTCGAGTATGCTGGCAAGAGTGCAGGGACTATGAACGCAAGCTTGATGACAGCGAGTATTCCTGACATAAATGCTGCAGGCAAGGTTCAGCCCATAGTCCAGTTCGAGGAAGGTGGAGCAACCTCAGGTACCATCGCTTCTTTTAAGTTTGATATCAAGAGCGGTGTGGCTGCAGGGGATACCGACCTCACCATCGGGGATATCACCCCTTCTGGTACCTACACAGGCGTGAGCGGCTCAGTTACTATCATTGTTGAATGTACCGGCCCAACCATCACTGTAGGGACAGCTGATGCATGTGAGTCAGGTGCATTGGTAGAGATACCGATTGACATCAGTGATACAGCAGGAAGGCTTGACTGCTCATTCTCCATATCATTTGATAACACCAAGCTCCAGTATACGGGAAAGAGCTCAGGGGACATGAATGCTACCGTAATGACAGCGAGTCTTGATGACATAAATGCTGCAGGCAAAGTTCAGCCCATAGTCCAGTTCGAGGAGGGTGGCGCAACCTCAGGTATCATCTGTTATTTTAAGTTCACCCTGCTTTCTGCTATACCGGACGGTTCTCAGGTTGACCTCACCATCGGTGATCTCAGCCCTTCAGGCACGTATTGTGGAGAAAGCGGATTCGTTGGGTGTGGAGTACATCTTTGCGCAGTAGCCATATCACCTGCAAGTGCGATTGTAAATTCTGGCGCTTGCAGAACCTTTACCTCCACTACCACGGGAACGGACTGCACTGCTGGTGATTATACCTATTCTGTAACCACCAACATTGGAAGCACCATCACCCAGCAAGGTGTATACTGTGCAGGTACCACGACCACCACAGTCACTGATACTGTTAAGAGTACTGATACAGCCAATGGCAATGTCTATGACACAGCGCTGGTTACGGTAATCCCATGCACACGTATCTCCATCTCTGTAGCGCTCGATTCAGCTTCTGATTTGACTGAGCTTGGGCAAGACGATGAGGCTGTTTTAGTGGCTACTGTGACTGACAACTGTGAGGTTGCAGTGAGCGGTGCCACCATGACCTTTGCTGATGAAGCTGGGAACAGTACAATTGATATATTCCCGCTTGCCATCCTGAATGCATCTGGACAGGCTACAACCACCTTGAACGTAACTGCTACTGGTGAGGATAGTTTAATGGTGATGGTGCATATGGAAGATGGAACAATGAGTACCACCATTAGCGAGATAACAGTAGTTCCAGCCAATACAGCTATAGCCACAATAACCGGAGAAAGCACGTCGGGAGGGATTTATACCTCTACTGTCAATCTGCTCTCAGCTGGTGCAACAACGCTAACAGTTACTGCCAAGGTAGATAGTGCAGCGGCTTCCGGCTATCTGCTCATTGACCTGGTGACCGGCAGCAATGCCAGCCTTACAGTTGGCAATCTGACCAACTCTGCTGGACAGGCTGCTGCGTTGATCAAAGCGGTGGGCTGTGGTGACACAGAAACCATTACAGCTACGGCAACGATTGACTCGCTCACTAACAGTGAAACAGTGGATGCAACAGTGGAATGCCCATGCACGGTGGTCATCACACCTCTTACTGCCACAGTAGAATCAGGTGAATGTATCACCTTTACTGCCACTACCACAGGCGAAGGCTGCAATGAAGGTTGCTATACCTGGTCAATAGAGACCGAGATCGGAAGCACCATCACCCCGAAGGGTCAGTGTGGTAAGGAGGCTGAATATTGTGCTGGTTCAACTGATACCATAGCCACTGATAAAATCACCGTTACTGACACGGCAAATGGTAACATTACAGCAACAAGAACGGTTGTTGTAACTCCTAAAGTATGTGATTATGACCTAACGGTTGAGCCATCCGAAGGTCAACAGGGTCAGACCATTAAGGTCACCTTATCCACTGAAGATAAAATCTTCAAAGGTGTGCCCAAGGATGAGATTACAGTGGATTTCGGTGAAGGCATCACCGCTACCATCAAGGATAAGAGCGAAAACTCCCTTAAGGTTGAAATCGCTATTGCTGCTAATGCCAGTGCAGGTGAGCGGGATGTTATTGTGACCCTACCTGATGAAACTTGTGCGAAAGGGAGTTTCACTGTGACAACCGGGCCAAACATTGTCATTATTCCTTTCACAGGCAGCCAGGGTGAGACTCTGGAGAACATGACAATAACCGGTATCAACACCAACTTTGCCAAGGACAAGACCAAGGTGAAATTTGGTAACAATATTGACGTGAAGAAGAAAACGATAGTTGACAAAAATACCATCACCTTGAAGATCAAAGTCAGTAAAAAGGCAGAGACTGGTGCGCGTACGGTAACGGTAACCACCAACCTTGGAAATGAGATGAAGGAAGTGGCAGCCGGTACCTTCACTGTGCTCCCTGCAATCGGGGAAGAGTAAGAAGATAAATTAAACCGGAAAAAAGGCTCCCGTCTTTGGGCGGGGGCCTTTTTTTTGCCTCTCTCTCCTTGACCGATTAAACCTTTTGGGGGTATAATGTATCTAAATAATGGAATGACAAATGTCAAATTTGGCATTTGAGCTTTGAAATTTGGATTTCTCATTTATGTTGCCTGAAAAGGAAAGAATTATAATTTTCAGTTTTGTCATTTTCATTTTCTTACTTCTCTCCCCTTTTTCCATCTGCTTCTCTGTTCCCGTCGATACGGATGAAGATCTAATAGATGAGCCTTTGCCAGAACCTGGTCGTGTTGCACGTGCTCCGCTCAAGCCCCGTACCTCTGCACCAACCATCCCCCAAACTCCTCCCCGACCTGACTCCAACAGCATCATCTCAGAGAAGAATCTTTTCCGCCCCGACCGCAAAGACTGGGTTATGGATGATGCTACTGCCCTGGGACAAAAGGATAAGGGTGCTAAAAAAGAAAGGCCAAAGCTCCAGCTTTTTGGAACCATTGTCATTGGTGATCAAAAGAAAGCGATCATCCGCATGCCTCAGCCAGCCAAGGGTATGGCCAACAAGGAGATCTACATACCAGGTGATTATATCGGTGAATATGTATTGCAGGAGGTGGACGAGAGGAAGGCGGTTCTTGATTATTATGGAGAAAAGGTGACCCTGCTCCTCCATGAAGGTAAGGAACGGCCCAAAGGGGAGAAAACCGAAATTGAGACACCAGAGGCTGGCAAAGCAACCACCGAAGTAAGGAAAGAACAGGTGAGTACAGAGAAAGAGACCAAGAGGCAAGAGATATTGAAAGCAATAGAAGATGCAAAGAAGGGAATCAAGCTACCACCTGCACCAGGTGCGGATGGGCTGATTCGCATCAACCCCTTTATGAGCCGGGAAGAGAGGAAGGCAGCCATTGAGCATAACCGGAGGGTTCTGGAAGAAAGGAGAGAATCTGCCACGCCCTAACCCTAAATGAGAATGACAAATGTCAAAGCTCAAACATGGTGTAAAGTTTGATACCTGAACTGAGCTTGCTGCCAGAGCGAATTTTAATCACCTCACGCTGATAATTGATTGGTTGCTTACATAGAAAATTAGGGTATTACAGGTAGTACAGGAAAAAGAGACAAGGGAGTAAAGGGTAAGCCTTTGCTTCCTTATTTTTTAATTGGTATGGCTAAGGCAGAGAATAGGGTCATAAGAGAGAAGAAAAAGGAGCCGGGAAAAGGGATACATACGTGGCATCATGCTATTGCTTGGTGTCTCATCCTGATTATCACTTTAGGTGTATATCTAAATTCTCTCCATAAGCAGTGAGGATCATCGCCCCCAAAGCTGCCTTTTGATATAAAAGGGGAACCGATTCCATGGGTAAGAAGACAAAAAAGAAGAAGATCATTAGAGAGAATGATAAAAAGGTAAAAAGAGAAGTTTATTCTTTAGAAAGCAGGGAAAAAGGGAAACGCCTGAGTACTTGGCAGATCGCCTCACTCGTTATATTGATCCCCCTTTCCTTTCTCATCTACTCCAATAGCTTCCATAATGGATTTGTCTTTGATGACATACCATTGATTGTAGAAAATCCGCTGATTACGAGTTTAAAAAACATACCCTTTCTCTTTGGGGTATACACAGGCGATATAACATACCGCCCCTTGAGGTTTATCTCCTATGCAATTGACTATTATTTCTGGGGATTAAATCCAGTTGGGTATCACCTTTCCAACATCCTTTTTCACATCGCAACTTCCTTTCTGGTATTTGGGATGATTTTCCGTTTAGTTGGAAGTTACTGGTGTGCGATATTTTCTGCTCTTTTCTTCTGTTTAAACCCGGTGCAGGCCGATAGCGTTACCTACTTATCAGGGAGGAGGGATATCCTCTGTGCACTTTTCTACCTTGCAGGATTTTATTTCTTCTTGAGGTATCGGGAGATTCGGAAGCTCAGGTACCTGATGCTTACCTTTTTATCCTACATCCTGTCATTATCCTCGAAAGAGATGGGTGTTACCCTTCCCCTCCTGCTCTTTGTTTACGATTTCATTTATGTGACATCAAAGGAGAGGGGGATATTGCACCGCTTCAAGGAGATATGGAGACGTTATTATCTCCTCTATCTTCCAGTATTTCTGGTTGGGATATGGTTTACCTATTACAAGCTGTTCGTCAGGTACCCATCTTCACGACATGAATACTATGGCGAAAATATTATTACGAATTTTCTCACCGTGGGGAAGATCTTAGTTTACTATCTAAAGCTCATACTTATGCCGGTAGTATTGAACGCGGACTACTCCTACAATGCTTTTCCTTTATCTAGAGGGGTATTTGAGGCAGAGACCTTTTTCTCGCTTGTGATCCTTGCAGGGATCTTTTATCTCATAGCAAGGCTGCTCGCACGAGAGAAGGTGATGGCATTTGGGTTACTGTGGTTTTTTATTACGCTCCTCCCTGTATGCCAGATTTTTCCCCACCATGAGTTAATGGCAGAGCATTACTTATACCTGCCAATTGTTGGGATCGGTTTAGTTGCAGGGTATACGATTACCAGTAATTTGATTCAGGGCTATAGATTTAAGTGCGTGGCAGTTGGGTTATCCATACTCACGTTTATCCTCTTCGGGGTAAGGGTAGTGGACCGGAATCGGGACTGGAAGGATGGATTTACCCTCTGGGCGAGCACTGTGAGAACGGTGCCGGAATGCGCACGGGCACAGGATAATTTGGGCGTAGAGTACTACAACAAGGGGAGATTTAAAGAGGCCATAACCTGTCATGAAAATGCAATTAGGCTGAAGCCGGAATATGCGATTGCCCATTATAATCTGGGCAATGCTTATAATAGTTCCGGTCTCTGTGATAAGGCGATCACGGAGTATCAGGAGTCACTCCAGCTCAAGCCAGGTAATATCAAGGCTTATAATAACCTGGGGGTTGCCTACAAAAATTGCAGGTCATACAAAGATGCCTATCTAATGTTCATGAAGGTTTTGGAAATGGACCCCAACAATCTCAGTGTACACAACAATATGGGTGCGTTGTTGAACGGTTTAAATTTCTACAAAATGGCCCTTCCCTGGTGTGAAAAAGCAGTGGCCTTGAATCCTAAGAGTTTAGAGGCATTGCAAAATCTGGGGGTAGCTTTAAGCGGGCTGGGAAACTATGATCGAGCTTTATCGGTTCTCCAATCAGCCCTTACATTGAATCCACAAAATGCCAATATCCATGTTAATCTGGGATCAGTCTACAGGAGGAAGGGTGAGGATGCAAAAGCAATGGAGGAATACCAACGTGCACTAAAATTGAGTCCAGAGAGCGCTGAGGCGCTGAATAACCTCGGTGTAGTGTATAATTCTCAGGGCCTTTATGATCAGGCGATAGATACATACAAGAAGGCATTAACCTTTAATCCCAAAGATGCCCGGATCCAGTGCAATCTGGGTGCAGCGTATGCTGGAAAAGGTGACTACCGTCAGGCAATCAATCATTACCAGGAGTCACTCAAGAGTGATCCTGAGTATATCAAGGCCTATTATAATCTGGGTGCTGCCTACAACAACTTGAAAATGTATGATGAGGCAATTACATGGTATCAATCTGGTGTGGAAAGGGCGAGAGATGATCCTGAGCTTCATTTCAATCTGGGGATTGTCTACGGAAATAAGGGGATGAATAAAGAGGCAATTAGTGAATACGAAGAGGCATTGAAGTTGAAGCCTAACCTTGCTGACCCTCATCTTAACCTTGCAGCAATCTACCTTAAGGGTAAGGAAAAGGCTAAAGCGGTTTATCACTTAAAAAGGTATCTTCAGCTTGATCCCAATTCTCCCCAGGCAAGCACCATGAGAATGAAACTATCTGACTTGGAGCAGGGGAAATACTGAAAAATCCAAATGCCAAATGAATGTCAAAATCCAAAATCCCAATGTCAAAAATTTTTACCATTTGATATTTGAGCTTTGGAATTTGGATTTTATTTTTCATTTGGGCTTTGACA
>Ga0315289_10010383_pt1 | contig 13339 bp, 12 predicted proteins | sample YL17G11_40_MG_FD_203452 | JGI IMG/M metagenome (GOLD analysis project Ga0315289, IMG submission 203452) | Sediment microbial communities from Yellowstone Lake, YNP, Wyoming, USA - YL17G11_40 | ecosystem: Environmental > Aquatic > Freshwater > Lake > Sediment | place: USA: Wyoming | collected...
TCCACTTTCTTTTTCAAAACAGGCATGTTTGGGTCAGTCCCTTCTTCGCGGATTAAACCTTCAAACTGAATGTGTTCGTAATTTTTATAGCCAAAATCATCCAAAGTTCTTTGACCCAATCTTGAGCCGGTGAAAACCTTCCATTCTTTTGGTGAAGATTTAACCAATAGAATGTCAAAAATAATATGCTCCAGAATATTTTCCTCATAAATTTCCCGCAAATGACCGCTAAAGCCGGCTTTATCAAAAAAAGCCTGGCCAATAAGCAAGGTTTTTTGTCTTTTTTCCTGATAATAAACGTCTTTTTCAAAAACCTGATGAAACAACCCAACAGCATCCAAGTCCATAATACTCATGCCAAAAGCACACTGCGGTTTGGACGCTTCCTTGGCTTCTTTGAGCTGACCCTGCTCATAATAAAATAAAACCTCCCTTGATGGGAGTAGCACTTCCTTAAAAGTATTAACAGGAATCTGGCTGGTAAAATCAATTTCCCTTAACTCATCAATCTTTTTGACATAAAGCTCCTGGCCGTTTCTGGTTGGCGCCAAAATCTCGTATTTTTTCTGTAAATATTCAAGAAATTTATCCAAATTTGCCTTAGTCATAATGAACTTATTATAACATATTTTGGCTTTAAATTCATCATTATGACTCAATTGTGGATAAATAGAATTTGACATATTTTATCATTTTCTCTAAGATAAACATGCACATTTTTTAGTGTTATGTTAGCCTACGTCACCTCCTTTCTCTCAGTTCCATGGTGATAGGCTAACAACAAACCCAAGAGCGGGCATAAAGCTTACTTTTATAAGACTCCGGGATCCCATTTAATGATCAAACCGCGGTATATTCATGACGCCTTGTTGCGTCTTATGATAATGATGGATTGAGTCAAGGTAAGTGCGCGCGCCCCTCTTGGGTGCTTTTTTTATCCACCTTCGTCCGGCCTGCGGCGGATGTCGCTAATGAACTCTGAAGGCGGACCCGCCAAAGCTTTAACGGAGGCGGGTAATAACAAGCGCATAATTGTAAAGGCGCTAGGATCCATACTGAAAATATATTATAAATTAAAAAAAGCTTAGAAATTAAGCTTTTAATGATATAAAATTTTTACTATTTCAGATTTTTCAATTCTTTTATCAGTTGATCCTGGCTCAATAACTTTGCCTCCCTTTCCCCGCGATACTTCAATTCAAATTTACTGCCAGTTTTTGCGCTGGCAATAATGCGCACAGGCAAACCAATCAAATCAGCGTCCTTGAACTTGATGCCAGCCGAAACATCGCGGTCATCATACAAAACTTCAATGCCATTTTTGTCCAAATCATTTAGCAAGCCTTTTACATCCTTACTGTCCAGACTAATCAAATAAATCTGATAAGGCGCGACACTTATTGGCCAGACAATTCCGTCTTGGTCATGATACACTTCGACAATCGTTCCCATTAATCGGCCAGGTCCAATGCCATAGGAAGCCATGACAATCGGTTTGAGTTTGCCATCTTTATCGTGATAAAAAGCATTCAAGGCTTGCGAAAACTTAGTGCCTAATTTGAAAATATTACCGACTTCTATGCCTTTGGAAACTTTTAATTTGGATTTGCATTTTGGACAAGCGTCCCTAGCTTTGTATTTTGAAATTTCTGCATTCTGGCTAAAGTCGCCTTTCTCACAATGAATGACATGATCCTCGCCTGCTTCTGATAAAACCTGAAATTCATGTGAATATTCCTTGGTAAAAGTACCGCCTGATGCTTCAATCATCATCGCTTTCAATCCGCACCGGCAAAAGATTTTTGCATAAGCCTGCGCTGCTTTTTCGTAATATTCTGCCAAATCTTTTTCTGACACGTGGAAGCTGTAAAGATCCTTCATGCTAAATTCCCGACAGCGAATCAAGCCTGACTTGGCTCGCGGTTCATTCCTAAACTTATCTTGAATCTGGTAAAGATACAAAGGTAGATCTTTGTAAGATTGGATGTGTTTTTTAATAATTTCAGTAATGGTTTCTTCATGAGTGGTCGCTAACCCCAGCCAACGGTCAGACTTATCCTTGAACTGGTACATAATGTCACCCATTTCTTGCCATCGTCCTGTTTTGTCCCAAAGCTCTTTTGGCTGCATGGCTGGCATATAAATTTCCTGTCCGCCGATGGCATTCATTTCCTCGCGGATAATCTGGTTAATCTTTTGCAAAACGCGAAAACCTAATGGCAAGTAAGTGTAAACACCAGCCATTAATTTTCTGACATAGCCAGCCTGTTCCAATAATTTAGCATTAACCGCTGTCTCATCCTTGGGCGGCTTGTGGTCTGTGTAAATAAATGATTTGGAACGATGGGTTATCATGGTTTTATGCATTAATTATAACATATTGATTAAAAATAAAAAACCAGCGCAACTCTCTGTGGTTGCGATGGTGATTCCTTAATGCCTACCCTTGAGTGGTTTACATTTACTTTAAGGGCAGCGTGAATTGAAAATTAGATCCCTTTCCTTTGCCAGCGCTTTCCACCCAGATCTTACCGCCGTGCGCTTCAGTGACGCGTCTAGCCACATACAAGCCCAAGCCAGAGCCATCAGGATGAATCTGGGCAATGCCATAACCGCGCACGAACTTATTGAATAAATCTTTAGCTTCTTGCGGTTCAATGCCAATGCCTGTATCCTGAATGGAAATTCTAAGCCGTTTGTCCTCTTTATTAACGCTCACCGTAATCTTGCCGGCATCAGTATATTTAATGGCGTTATCAATAAGATTAGTAACCACATCGCCGATTTTATCGCGATCCATCATAATCTTTGGCATGGGCTTGGCTGGTTTTTTGAATTCCAATTGCAATTTCTTATCACTGGCCATTTTCTTTATAACAGCCATTGATTTTTCAATGATTTCCTCAATCTGGGTTTCCTGCTTGCCTAAAGTCAGACGGCCAGCCTCGATACGCGAAACATTCAAAAACACATTAATCAGGCGAATCATTCTTTGCGATTCATCTAGCAAGCTGTCTAAAATCTTCTTTAACTGGCCGGGTACCTTGCCGAAATCACCCTGCAGAATCATGGACAAGTAACCCATAATGCCAGCCATCGGTGTGCGCAACTGGTGCGAAGCAATAGACACGAATTCGCTCTTCGCCTGGTCTAATTGTTTTAAATGGCGATTCGCTTCACCTAATTCTTTATTGGATTCCTGTATCTGGCGATATAATTCAATATTTCTGGCGACAATGCCAGTTTGGTTGGCCAGGGCTTTCATCATGGCCAAATCAGTTTCTTTTAATTCACCCGGGTCTTTGTTTAAGATGAAATCAATGGCGCCAACCGCTTCATTTTCAGAAAAAATCGGCACAGCAATCACAGTTTTAATACCCATGAATTCCTGCACTTTGTGGCAAAGTTCCTCTGGTACTGGCGGCGAAATAAAAGGCGCAAACTTATCGCCAATCTGTACCTTGCCAGTTTTCATCGCTTTGATTGAACGGGTGTTGTCTTTGCGGTAATCACCCCAGTATTCATTAATTGGTTTAGGTAAAAACTTTAAAACCTCTGCAGTCATCTTTGTCTGCGTTACTGCTTCAGGAAAAAGCTTGTGCTTGTCCTGACCTAAAAATAATAATATTCCGCCTAAATAGCCAAGCTCGCTGGAAATGCTGTTGACAATACTCTGGGTAACTTTTTGGAAATCCAAGGTGCGCGTAATCAAGCTGGTAACTTTCTGCATGGCAGACAAAAACCTGTTTCTTTCCTGCAGCTGCACATTGGTGGCGCGCAAATCTTCTGTCGCAATGGCAATCTCCTTTTTCAAGCGCTCGCTAAATTGCTTAACCTCGTCATACAAGCGCGACTTGTCCAAAGCTGAAGCCAGCTGCGGTCCAATCAGCTGTAGTAAATTAATGTCCTCTGAACCAAATGGATCGCCGGAAAGTTTAGGGCCAAGCACTAAGACTCCATTAAGATTATTTCCGACTACTACGGGTGCGACTACTGCCGCATTCAGTTTATCCAATTGGGCTTTGGAATCTTCCAAAGCTTTTTTTGCTTTTTCTTCCTGCGTATCTTCTATTTTACGCTCCAAAGCTTCCAAAACAATCACACGCCTTTCTAGGTTCATGTACTTGATAAGCGGATTATTATGAGCCAATCGGCTGGCGAGTTCTTCGCCATCCATTTCAGCTAATCCCGTCTCTCCTTCTTCAATTTTGCGTCCCTTTTTATCGACGCGTCCCTTGCGCTTAAAGAAGGCGCCACCTGCCACGCCAGCGATGTAAATGCTGGCATTCTTAATTTTCAGTTCTTTCTCTAATTGATGCGACAAAGAATACAATAATATATCCAAATCAATTTCGCGGTTAATAATTTCACCCAGGTCAGCAAGAAGCTTCTGAAAATCAACTTTAGCCTTAAAGAATATTTTATCCGTTGCCTGCGCAATGCCTTTTTTCAATGGATCCAAGACTAAAACGATAAATATTGAGACGGCGATGGCGATGATAGTTTTAGTTGTTGTATCTATACCCAACTCTTGGGGCAATAACAAAGTCAAGCCAACTACTGCAGAGGAAATTACAATCACAACTAAGGAGTAAGTGATAGTACGTAAGATGATGAGGCGTATATCGAGGAGTCGGTGTCTTATAATAGCGTAGGCTGTAAAAACAATAAAGAAAATTGTTGCGTAACTACCGTAGTTACTAAATCGTGAGTTACCCAATAATGGTAAGAGTAAATTAGTTGTAATCCCGAAAAAAACAGAAATTAGCAGACCGAAAAATAAGTATCTAAGCTGTATTTTTTGAATACCAATAGAATGCTTATAACTTTTAATTAAATAAATGAAAGATAAAATAATATATATTAAGAAATATAATACAAATAAATAATAGAAAGATCCGAAAATCGGTACTATTGGGTGTACATTAATGTCTTCAACCCCCTTGACTATCAGATTAGATAACATTAACAATGTGAAAGTAAATGCTGGTACAAATATTAAGAATCTATTTAATTTCTTTATTTCTCTTCTTAACGGAAAAACTATGGTGAAAAATAACAAAAAAGCTGGAATGAAGTACGAGCCTATAAAGGTCATCTTTGTCCAAAACAACGCAGAATTATAAGTATAGGATTTATCAACCAAGTAATTAGATAGTATCCATACTAAAACTGAAATGATAAACCCCAGAAAAATAGTATTAACAATATTTTTCCTATTTCTTACAAATACTAAAATACCCAAAAAGAAATTCAAAATACTTGCAAGTATTAATATGATTAAATCCACCATATCTTATTACTCTATGATAAATATTTATTTTCTAATAAATCTATAGCTATCACGTTAGGAACAGTGATAGGTTTTCTTTTATTTAACAAAATAATTATCGCTTCCGATACCATAATACTAGTCGCGAGAGTTTGGGCTAAAGCAATATTTGGGATAGGTATACTTTTATTAACTACCTTTTGCATAATTTCTTTATCTATATAACTCGGGATTATAGGTGCATATTTTTCTGGTGTTACGATAAAATTATCAATTTGTTCCTTTGACATGTTATCATTCAGGCCGATATATTCATTAAAGGAAAGACCATTCGGATCAAAAACTAACACGCTAGCACCATATCCTATTGCCTGTGGAGCTAAAACATACTTCCCTTCTCTTCTAGTAGATTTATTCAGAATATATGAGTAATATAATGCATTATAATCTATACAATCAAATATTATATCTACACTTTTCACTATATTTTCTACGTTTTTATCTGTAAGTCCTTCGTCATAAATTTCTAAATTAATCTCAGGATTAATAGCAGATACCATTTTAGCTGTAACTTTAGCCTTATTCTCACCGATTGTGGTTTTGAAGGCCGTGAACTGATTATTTATATTAACTACTTCAAACTTTTCAGGATCGGCTAGTATCATACTTTCAATTCCTGTTCTCGCTACTATTTGCGCTGATATACCACCCATACCACCGCAACCCATGATACCAATTTTCTTACCCTTTAGTTTAGACTGCTCCTCTTTTGTAAAAACACCAATATTACGATCAAACATATCATTGTAATTCATATTTTTTATTTAATTATTATTTTTATTAGCTCTATCCCTCCACTATAAATTGAGATCCAAATTAAGAAAAATAAAACATTAATAAATGCGGAAATTATATAGGTATGTCTTTTTTGATAACCTAATACTCCTATGAATATTGATGTTGGTAAGGGCCCTGCTGTAATACCAAGGAATAAAAGTCCTAAAAGTTTACCGTATTTTAATAATTTTAATTTAAGGCCACTCAAATTATTTTCTTTCTTTTCTATCCACGTTTCTATTTTATAAATTATCTTATTACCAGATTTTTCTTCTTTGTAATATAGATATATTATCGTGAAGCAAATGAATGTAAAGATAACATCAAAGAAAATAAAACTTCTTATTGGCCCAATATAATATATCGACGCAATAAGCCAACTTTCTCCAAAAATGAATAATATTATTGTTACTATTGAAGAAGTTATTGCACTACCTATTTTGATAAATTTCCTTATCATTTTAACGTCCTCATTAAATATCTATACAGAAGATTATTTCTTTTTCTTAGATTATCTTCCATTTCTTTAACTACTAAAATGTTTGGGCAAGTAATACCTTGGTAAGTTGTATATGGTCCAATCTTTCTAAATGGAAAACCCAGTTTTATTAACATATTTAGTAGTCGATCATCCATTACACTGTATATATATTCAATTCCATGGACTTTTACATATTTATACAAACCCTTTATCAACACCAGAATTATATGTAATCTGCGATACTCTCTTGATACAATTAGTCTAGAAATCTCGCCTGTTTTATTTTTATCTATTTTAAAATCTTTCAAATCTAGTTTAAAATGTTTTTCAATCGGAAAACCTTCTTTTGAATTTAAAATTAACCTAACATAAGCTACAATATCTTTGGTACTATTATTAATTAAAAAATGTTCCGAGTGGGGATCATATTGATCTTTTTCTAATCTATTGGGATAATCCTTGGGATTTAAATAATTATATTCCTCGCAATACACCTCGTAACGTATTTGGTAAGCTTTTAAATAATCATCTAAATTTTCTGCCACTCTAAACTTAAAATGTCTTGAAATCCATAATTCAAAAAAATAAAATTTTGCGTAGTTATTAAGTCTTTTAAAAAATCTTCTTAATACCTTTTTACCAACATTAAAATTAGTAAAAATCAACTCACTTATTTTCAAATCTTTTCCGTTATTATAAGTATCCATTTCATTTATTTACCCCAAACTTCCACACTCTAAAAATAATATATTATATAAAAAACCCCAACTCAATCCTCCTTGGGGCAATTCAAATTGCTTAAAATTCTTAACCCCCCACCTTTACAGGTGTGGCTTTGCCTATTTATCGCTTTGTGATTAGAACACCGGTATTCATCCACATCATTACTCCGCCTTTCGCTGAAGGCGGGGATATTTTCTGCAAAGGTAGGGGGGTAAACAAAATCCATTGGTTTTTGTTTTAAATTTGTTTTAATTTTTATGTAACTTTAGCTATTTTCATTATATCACATTTTCTCGTTTTTGGCAAGATTTTTAGAGATAATAAAAAAGTGGATGGTATCCACCTTTTTGATTTACTAGACCCATTGCCTATACTATAAAATGACCATCAACCCGCAACCCACGATGGTAATTCTATATGTTATTCAGTGACATCAACAGATTTTACTATTTCATCAAATAAGATCAATTCTTCTTTATATGATTTGTATTGATCTTTTAAAGTATTCTTTGTAAGTCCTTCAGTAATATCTTTGAAGTTTTGCTCTTGTATGATGTTTCCGTTTTTCGTGCTAAGAATCAAAGCTAGTATAGTCTTATTATTAAGATCACCTGTCGGTAACTGTACATAATACACCTTGGCTATAGTACCTTGATTTTCAAGTACGTAATCAGGGATGTATTGATACCAATCTGCGACTGCCATGGAGCCATTGGATTCCTGATTATAAACTGTTTCACAATCTGCGTAATTAACGCTAGTCTTCAGTTTTTCGCAAATATTATCAATTGGATTATTTAGAATTGGATCGGTCAGGCGTGGAAAGCTTGATTCTGTAGCACAGGGACCAGTCGTCCGATAACTAAGCCAAAAACCATTGCCAGCTTTTGTTTCCTGAAAAAAAGTTCCACATGAAAAATCGCTGTTATATTGATCTTTGCCTTCATTGTACTTAACTATGTCATTATCATTTAATACAAATAGATCCTGAGGTATTAAAACATAAACATTTATACCAGGAAGTGATAGTTTCGTCTTTTTATTGATATCATTTTTAATAAGTAACTGTTGATTTAAGTTTACTGGCTTGGCTTCATTATTTTCCTTACCTTTTGGTAAATTAAATCCAAGGTATATTAAACCTACTACGATGAATATTAATATTATTATGTATATTACTCTTTGATTATCTGTCTTCATTATTTTAAGGCTATGAAATATTTAAAAATTGATTTTAAAAAGAAGTGGAGGGGAGAAAGGGTTTCTCCCCTCATACAAAATGTTACCAGCAATAAAAATAAACGGCGCAAGCATACCAATCAGAGTTACAAACAGAAGGAATAATTGGGTTTCCGTATTGATCAGTAGGCACATTTTCATAGGCGACAAGGTGTAAATGTGGGGAACCGGCAGCATTACCAGAATCACCTAATTTTGCTATAAGCTGGCCAACAGAAACATACTGACCAACTCCGACTATACACATAGGTATATCATGGGCGTAACGAACCGCGACGTGCCTTGAAGCATCGTAAATTACGACACAATAACCATATCCGCCACAATCACCGGCTTTCACAACCTTACCGCTAATTCCTGCATAGATATTTTTCCCGTATGAAGTCACGTCTTTTCTTCTCATATCTCTTGCATTATAATCAGCACCAGTATGTGAGTTAATCCATGCTCCACACGCGAAAATAGTTCCACCGGGTGTTTTACTTGAACCTTCTCCATAAGACCATAGACTTGGATTCTCACTGCGACCAAATGGCCATGCAACGCCAATCGCTGCACCGATTTTCGCCAAAACAGGCGGCACCATAGTATCGGCTGGCTCAACAGTTCTGGCGCTGTCAATAGGAACTGGGGTGCCAAAATTGGATGGCAAATTCACTTCAGGCAAATTGGCATTGTCAGGACCAACTGCGTTCTTTTTGGCACAGCTGGCAATCAACAAAATTGCTAACAGTAATCCGATGAAAAGAATAATTTTTCTCTCCATGAAAAACCTCCATTTCTAGAAAGTTTTAGGTTTAAAAGTACATTACACAACCCGCAGGTCAATAAAGCAGTAATAAGAGACCCACGTTTAAATCTTACTACTTATTCCTCCTTTGTTTAGCCTGTAAGAAATCATCTTTTCTTTGATGTTACTCCTCCTTTCGGTTTTAAAGAACGTTTTATTCCCTCCTTTATATGTTTTCCACAGGTTTTTTTTGAAATATTGTTAGTTTTCCACATTTTTTGGCGACGGCGATTTTGAGCGACGGCGCAAATGTAAAAGTCTTAAGTCAGGTCTTGGCTGTCTTAAGATTTTCAAAAATCTTTGTTAATTTTTGGTCACGAGCGCCGTCGTTTTTCAAAAAACTCTATCGTCATTTCTACTTTAATTATAGCAAAAAAATTGACCATAGAAAAGCATAAAATTATTTCAACCTCTTATACTTTTCCACCACGTCCCATTTAGGGTTATCAAGTTCTGACCAATCAACGCATTCTTTCCTCTTAATATGATTATCAGTAATTTTGTAATTCATTCGCGTAATATCCATGGGTAAAAACTTTTTGTAATCAGGGAAGTAAATTTCATTCCAGGCATGTTGTTTACTTGCTCCTTCTTTTTTATAATAACCGTCAATTAATTTTACTGGTATACCTGAAATTCTCAAAAGAGTGGCTACCACTGTAGCCAATGAACCACAGGTCGCTTGCCGTTTTTTAAAAATATCTTTGACGGAAATAAATCTTGATTTTCTGAAGTTATTGGTAAAATAAGTTTTATGTTTTTTAGGATTAAATTCGCTCCTAATAATCCTGATAACTTTTTCAATATATTCTTTATTTTGTTTTTTTATCTTTATTTTTCTAACCTTATTTAAAATATATACTAGGCAACCCCGTGAGTACTTGCCAAACTGCAGGTATTTTATGGTATCAGCATATTTAGGGTAAATTTTTACGCCATAACTTATCAATTTCCTAAAATTTCTATTCTTTCGCCAAAATTTCAGAAGTTCTGCTCTTAAATATTGATGTATCCTGTATCCCATATCCTTTTCAGCCAATAAATCTTTGAACTCAACATTTAAAATAACAGTCAACGCTTCCTTTAAATGCTCCTTTTCTTCCCTACCCAGTCGTTCGAGTATTTGTTTCTCATAATAAAAAAGTGTCTGAAAATGCAAAAGCTCATGAAGAAAAACATTTATATGCCTAGCTTTCCAACCCACTGGTAGCCACACATAACCGGCTTTTTCATTATAGGGAGCTCTGGGAAAAGTTGTTAAAAAAAAGGTAAAATTGTGGCGATAAATTCTTCTACCTGTAACTTCTTGCATTCTTTTAAATAGCTTTCCTTTATTTTGATCAAAAAAATTCTGTGCAAATTCTTTTTCTTTCTCAATATTAATGCGTTTATAAAGCTTCTTTAAATAAGGTATTAAAAATTTAAATGCTTGCTTTCTTGTTTTGCCGACTATTTTATTCTGTAATCTTTTGTTAATTCTACTTTTCCAGTTAACACCATAAGAAATTCTATTACAAGCATTCCACCAGTTACGGGCGTCTTTTTTAATGTCTATTTCAACGCTTATTTTAAACATAAATTTAAGATTTTTCAAAAATAATTTTTACTACACGATGGATGTGCTGTCCCCCAGACGGATGATCGTCATGCTGAATATATTTATAGACTCGTGCTGTTTTAAAGAGTTCCTGCCAATCCAGAGTAAAAAACTTTTCAAATGTTTTGATATATAAAATTCCTTTTGAGTTTAACATGCTTATTAGCTTCTTAGCCAGAGAATAACTATATTTTGGCTTGAGAAAATGCAGCACAAAGCAAACAATAATAAAATCATACCTGCCCAATCTGTCAAAATCAATGTTTTTTAAATCCTGCTGATTAAAATTTATATTGGTATGATGAAACTTAAGCGTGTCCTGAGTATCAATCGCATCAACTTGCCAGCCAGCTTGCGCAAACCAAAAAGCGTCAGCACCGAATCCACAGCCCAAATCAAGACAGCGACCCGTCTTCTGTTTGACCAGCGTTTCCCAATTTTCACGGGGCTTGATGGTGGAAATGGTCGGCATAATTTTTTAATTAATCATTTTGGTTATTTGAATTTGTTTCGGATTTCGGATTTTCCACCCAAGGCGGATCTGCCTTTGCATGACGTGCTTCGGATTTATTCAAGCTTATTTCCCTTTCTCTTAATATATTCCTGGAATTCCATATCCTTTTTAATAACCGCATCAGTAATAAACTCGCGCAGGAAATCAGCTTTGGTGCGTCCAAGCTTTTGCACTTTCCAGGTCAAATAGCGTTCCATTTGCGGCGTGATTCTTAAAGTAAACTTTATGGAAGGAATTTCCTGACGCTCTCCTGTTTCCACTTTATTAATGAACTCTAAAATTATTTTTTCCAAATCATTGGAAATATAAGGCTTGATCCAGACAAAATCTGGAATATTTTTGGCTGACAAATACATTAATGCGCCTTTGGTGGTGGTGCCTTTTTCGTAAATATATAAGGTCGGCTTTTTCTGGGAAATGGCATAAGCCAAAAGATAGCCGACTTCTGAATCTGGATGCGAAGCTTCAATAATCAAACCATCCATTTTATCCAAAAGATTTTCACCCGTCATATTGATTTTTTCCAGATCCTCCTTGGAAAAGTCAGTCAAATGCTGTTCATCATACGAAGCCACAACCATAACGCCAGAATTTTTTAAAGTACTTAAAACCACTCTGCAATTCTGTTGCAGTTTTTCATTCTTTTGTTCTGGTGAGTAAAAGTAGAGTTTCATTGTTTTGATTTTGTAATATGTAACACGTAATAGGTAATATGTAGTTTAAAAATGGTTTTTGGAAGACTGTTTGGAAATTGAATTTATTAAACCGTTTATTAATGATTGAATTTTACAAGTCTGTTCAAAATTCTCGTTAAATAAATTTGTATCAATATATTTTAAGTCTTTAGCTACTAGTAGTAAATTTTGTGTCTCGCTAATTGAACCGCGTGACATATAATAAAATCTCACTTTATCCTTAAAATAATATCGAGAAAAACCTTCAGCCACGTTAGAAGTAATAGAAACAGCTGCTCTTTCTAATTGCGCTGATAAACCAAATAGTTCCTTTCTGGGAAATTTTTTTACTATTTCGTAGATTTTCAATACAAACCTATGCCCTTCCCTCCAAGCATCTAAATCTGTAAAGTTTTTGATTTTATTATTCATAGTCTACGTGTTACATATTACATGTTACGTGTTACATTAATGGCTATCTCCGTACTATTTCGCCTGCCAAATCTTCTTTTAGCAATCGCCTTACTTCCTCAATGTTTCTAAAATTACTAAGCGTCCACATTAACTTCACTAACGTTGTTTCAAAAGTCATTTCATTAATGGAAATGTATTCCAGTTTTTTCTTTTTTATATCCAAAGAAAAGGGATTGTAAGCAATAATCGGAATGTTATTTTGTCTGGCTTTTTTCAGAACAGGCTCAAAATTATCAGGGAATAAGTTGGAATGATAGGTTTTCACGACCATAGCCTGACAGCCCTGGGACAGCATTTGTTCAAAAACCTTCGGGGAAATCCCAGGATACAATTGCATGGAGCAAACAGCTTTGTTAATCTTGGGCTGATATTTCAGCTTTCTTTTTTCCCGCTTAACTATTTTGTCCAAGAGCCGGATGCCAAAATCAACCTTACCCAAATATTCTCGCGAATAAGAATCAAAGAAATTAAAAGTCGGCAATTCGCTTTTCACCGCCAGATTGGCTCTGACCAAACGATTGCCAAATATAATTCCCACCTCGGCAATGTCCATGGTCGCGACCTGAATAGCATTGATTAAATTCGCTTTGATGCCCAAGCCGCGATAATCAGAAATCAAACCATCAAGCTTAACTTTCTGCGTATCAGAAGGAAGCGGCGATCCAGTAAAAACAATAGGCTTACTTAAATTTTGGAAAATAAATGATAAAGCTGAAGCAGTATAAATAATCGTATCCA
>Ga0315289_10010384_pt1 | contig 13338 bp, 12 predicted proteins | sample YL17G11_40_MG_FD_203452 | JGI IMG/M metagenome (GOLD analysis project Ga0315289, IMG submission 203452) | Sediment microbial communities from Yellowstone Lake, YNP, Wyoming, USA - YL17G11_40 | ecosystem: Environmental > Aquatic > Freshwater > Lake > Sediment | place: USA: Wyoming | collected...
AGATCCGGCCGGCCCTCGGTGAAGTCATCCACGCCGGCAACCCACAGGTCGACCCCATCCGCCTGGACATGGGCCGCGCCGTTGACCAGGGGTCGGACGCCCACGGCGCCCAAAGCCGCGTGGATCGCGGCGATATCGTTGTAGGCCACCGGCAGGCGGACAAGCTCGTTGTTCAGCACTTTGCGCGTGAAGGCGCGTACCTGGCCGAGGCGATTGGCCAGCCCCCCAGGCAGAATCCCGGCCACTTTGGAGCCGGTCTCCCCGAACATGCCCCACATCGAGTATTCGCAGTAGTCGTGGTTTCCCGGCACGCTGAAGCTGCCCAGGCGCGGGCGCAGGCCTTTCAGCAAGGCCAGGGCCGCAGGCAGCCCGGCGACCTCGTGGATCAGATCGCCGGTCTCCGCAACCAGATCGAACTCTTGCCCCCTCAGCGCGCGGCGCAGGCTGGCGATCTTGCGTTCCTGGATCCAGCCGCCGGCCCTGAAGTGAAAGTCGGACAGGTGAAGGATCGTCAGGCCACCCGAGGTTAAGCCGGCCTTGTCCACCGCCACCGTGAAAGAATCGAGCCGGACTCGCATGCGCTCCACGGCCAGCGCATAAAACGCGGCCAGTGCGGCGGCGCCGGTCAGGCCCGCGAGAGCTCGCTTCAGCCAGGGTGACATGGCCTCTACGTATACCACAAACCGAACACGGGCCAAAACGGGTGTGTCTCAGTCTGGGGGCAAGAGCAGGTTCCATGGTTGGATTCGAGGCTTTAGCCGGTTTCTCCCAGTCACGAACAGACCGCCTAAAGGCTCGAGTCCGGAATTCGCCCCTGGCCAAAACCGGCCCGTTGTCGCCGTTCGGCCGGGGTGCTATAATCGAAGCGCCGGACAACGGCCCCACAAGGAGTTTCCCATGCTGCTGAACCTGCGCGAGTATCACCGCCCCCAAGGAGGCCCGGATCGCAGTGGGCTGGACAGGGCGCTGGCGCTGTTGGCACGCCCCGCCGTCCGCACGGTGCCGCTGGCCGGAGGCGACACCCTGGTGGGATCGGCTGACCCCTGGGTGGAGGCGGTAGTGGACCTGCAAGACCTGGGGCTCGGCGCGATCGGCCATGATCCCGAGATCCCAGCCTGGCGCATCGGTGCCATGGCCACCCGCGCGGCCCTGGCCTCAGACGAACGCCTTCAGAAGCTCGCCGGCGGCGTGCTCGCCGAAAGCGCCCGGCGCTGGGCGGGGAGCGCGCAGCGCAACCGCGCTACGGTCGGAGGGGCCATCGTCACCGCGGCGGCAAACGACCCGCTCGTGGTGGCGCTGCTGGCCTGTGACGCGGCGGTCGTGCTGCATGGGCGGGAGGGGCCATCCCAGTGGGCGTTGGCGGACTTCCTGCCGCGACGCAAGGCGCTGCTGGCGGCGCCGGCGCTGGTGACCGAGATCCTGGCGCCTGAGCCGCCGGCTTCGAGCGGCGCCGCCATGGAAATCGTAGCGCGCACCCCGGCAGATGCCCCGATCGTCGTTGCGGTTGCCACTCTCACCCTGCGGGGGGCGCACTGCGTCGCCGCCCGCCTTGCCCTGGGCGGCGTGGCCGAGCTGCCGTTACCGCTGCCGGAAGCGGGGGAAATGCTCGCCGGCCGTGAGGTCACGACCGATCTGATCGCGGACGTCGCCGCCCGCGCGAGCGCCCGGCTTTCCCCCACCGGTGACTACCGCGGCAGCGCCGCCTACCGGCAAGCGATGGCGCGGGTCCTGGCGGAACGGGCGCTGCGCGAAGCGTGGCGGCGCGCGGGGTACAACGGAGCCCAATGATGCAACTCGATCTCACCCTAAACGGCCAGGCCGTGACCTGGGACGTCGCCCCGAGCGAGTCGCTGCTGGACGCGTTGCGCCGGCACGGCGTTTTCGGCGTGAAGCACGGCTGCGAGACCGGAGAGTGCGGCGCCTGCACCGTGTTGCTCGATGGCGTCGCGGTGACCTCCTGCACCATGCTGGCGCTCCAGGCCGCCGGGCGCGCCGTGACAACCGTCGAGGCGCTGGGCGAGCACCCGAAGCAGGGATGGAAGCAGACCGAAGGGTTGCACCCGCTCCAGCAGGCGTTCATCGAGACGGGCGCCATCCAGTGCGGATACTGCACGCCCGCCCAACTCCTGGCGGCAGAGGCGCTCCTGCGCCACAACCCCCATCCCACCGAGGATGAGGTTCGCGAGGCGCTTTCGGGAGTGCTGTGCCGCTGCACGGGTTATGTCAAACCCGTGGAAGCGGTATTGCGTGCGGCGGCCCGGTTGCGCGGCGAAGACGTGCCGCCGATCGCGGACAGGCTGCCGCCGCCAGTGGACGGGCTGGGGGTAGCCGGCTTGCCTGCCGAGCCGCCCGCGCAACCCGATCTCCCCATGCCGGGCGGCGCACCCGGGGTGCAGACGCAGGTAGCGCTGCCGCACCTGGCGGTCGCCGCGCCCGCGGTTACACGGCACGTCGGCGCGCCCGAGCCGAAGGTGGACGCCGTGAAGCTGGCGCAGGGCAAGCCGGCCTTTGTGGCGGACGTGGAGATGCGCGGGATGCTCGTGGGCAAGATCCTCCACAGCCCCATCGCGCACGGGTACGTCAAGCGGATCGACGTCGCCCGGGCGCGCGCGCTGCCCGGCGTGCACGCCGTCCTCACCTACCGGGATGTCCCCCGCGTGGTCCACTCCACGGCAGGCCAGTCCGACCCGATCCCTGGTCCCCTGGACTTCTTCAGCCTGGACCGCAAGCTGCGCTGCGTGGGCGACCGCGTGGCCGCCGTGGCGGCCGAGACGGAGGAGATCGCGCAGCGGGCGCTCGGGCTCATCGAGGTCGAGTACGAGGCGCTGCCCGCCCTGTTGGACCCGCGCGACGCCATGAAGCCCGGCGCGCCGGTGATCCATGATGAGCCGGAGTACGTGCCGTTCGGCGAGAGCGACCCGCGGCGTAATCTGGCCGCGCACATCGACATCGAGATCGGCGACGTGGACGCTGCCATGCAGGCGGCGGACCGCGTCTTCGAGGCGAAGTACGAGGTGCCCCGCGTGCAGCAGGCGCCCATCGAGCCGTTCGTCTGCATCACCTATTGGGACGAAGACGATCGCATGGTGATCCGCACGAGCACGCAGGTGCCCTTCCACGCGCGCCGGATCCTGGCGCCCGTGCTGGGCTTGCCGATCAAGCGCATCCGGGTGATCAAGCCGCGCATCGGCGGCGGCTTCGGCAACAAGCAGGAAGTGATGATCGAGGACATCTGCGCGCACCTCACCATCGCCACGGGCAGGCCGGTGAAGATGGAATACACGCGCGAGGAGCAGTTCGCCGCCAGCACGTCGCGCCACCCGATGATCGTGCGCATGCGCACCGGCGTCATGCGCGACGGGCGCATTGTGGCCAACGAGATGCGGGTGCTGAGCGACACCGGCGCCTACGGCAACCACGCCCTCACCGTGACGGGCAACACCGGGCACAAGGCCATGTCGCTCTACCCGGCAGATGGGCTTGGCGACGGGCAGTCGCGCATCCGCTTCGTGGCCGACGTGGTCTACACCAACAAGCCCACCTCCGGCGCGTACCGCGGTTACGGGGTGCCGCAGGGCTTCTTCCCCCTGGAAAGCCATATGGAGCGCATCGCGCGCGAGCTCTGCCTGGACCCCCTGGAGTTCCGGCTGATGAACGTCGTCCAGCCCGGCGAGGAGCACCCCATGTCCAAGGCGTGGAGTGAGGGCCGGGAGGCACACCCGGAGCTCATCCGCACCAATGCCATCGCGGAGTGCGCGCGCATCGGCGCCGAGTTGATCGGATGGCACCAACGTGCAACGCACCTGCCAGGTGCGTTGCACGTCAAGCGCGGCCTCGGCGTCGCCCTTGTGATGCAGGGCACCGCCATCCCGAACCTGGACATGGGCGCGGCCAGCATCAAGATGAACGATGACGGCAGCTTCAACCTGCTGGTGGGCGCCACCGACCTGGGCACCGGTTCCGACACCGTGTTGACGCAGATGGCCGCGGAACTGCTCGGCTGCCCGCCGGACGACTTCATCACCTTCTCGTCGGATACCGATTTCACCCCCTTCGACAAGGGCGCCTACGCCTCGAGCACCACCTACATCTCGGGCGCAGCCGTCGTGGAGGCCGCGCGCAAGGTGGCGGAGCAGATCAAAGAGGTGGCCGGGCGGATGCTCGACGTGCCGCCCGAAGAAGTGATGCTGGCAGAGCGGCAGGCATGGGCGCCGGATGGGCGGGGCGTCATACTGGCCCAGGTGGCGTTGGAGAGCCTGCACCACAAAGATCAGCGGCAGATCATGGCCGTGGCGTCCTACGCCAGCCCGGATAGCCCGCCCCCCTTCGCGGCCCAGTTCGCGCAGGTGGCGGTGGATACCGGGACCGGCCAGGTGACCGTGGAGAAGCTCGTGATGGTCCTCGACTGCGGCATGATCGTCAACCCCCTCACGGCGAGCGGGCAGATCGAGGGGGGCATGACCCAGGCGCTCGGCTACGCCGTGTGCGAGGAGATGGTCTTCGATGGTACAGGCCGGCTGCTGAACCCCCGTTTCGGCGACTACCGCATCTTCGCCGCCGACGAGATGCCCGAGATGCAGGTGCGCTTCGTGCAGACCTTCGAGCCCACGCACCCGTTCGGCGTCAAGGCCGTGGCCGAGATCCCGCTGGACGGCGTCGCCCCGGCCGTCGCCAACGCCGTCTACGCCGCCACCGGCGTGCAGGTGCCGGTGATCCCACTCACGCCGGAGCGCGTGTGGAGGGCGCTACAAAACCTTGACGGTTTGCGATAACTGCTTAGTATTTGTCGCATGGTCCTACCGCCGGATGCTCGGAAGCTTCTCGATCTTGCTCGCAAGCGGGCCGTTATCAGCGTGTCTCATTCACCCGCCCTTGGCATCTATCGGGGTTGGCTGCCGTGCCTGGGTGCGCCGGTTCATCAACGTCTGCTCAACCGGAGCAAGGCGCGTGGCGTAGACTTTGACCTCCCCCTGGCGCGTTACGCCTTGCCGTAATCCATATTCGTAATCTATTCGTAGAACTCACGAATAGATTACGAAAAAACAGGTTCTTGGTCGAGGGGGAGCCGAAGATAGAGGTCCGCTTCGGGCAGATCTACGAGTCGGCGAACCCATTCGGCGTCAAGGCCGTGGCCGAGATCCCGCCGAGAGACGCGCCGAAATTCAGCCGAAAAAAGCACACACTCTTGTCGGAGCCCCTGGCTAGGTGTAGAATAGCGCAATGAAAGCCCAACGCGTCTACATTGACACCTCGGTCTTGGGTGGCTGCTTCGACCCGGAGTTTGCCCGTTGGTCGACGGCGCTGATCGAAGACTTTCGCGCCGGACGCCTCAAGCCCGTTACTTCCGAGATCACCACCGCCGAAGTCGCCGATGCACCGGCAGAAGTTCGAGAGTTGTCTGCTGATCTGCTGGCTCTCCAACCAGAGATCATCGGCATCACCCCAGAGGCGTTGGCGCTGGCCGATGCCTATCAACAGCACGGCATCCTGGCGCCCAAGTTCTATGCTGATGGGCTGCATATTGCCCTCGCCACGATCGCCGAAGTCGATCTCCTGGTCAGCTGAAACTTCCGGCATGTCGTCCGCTATGACAAGATCCGGCTCTTTGCAGCCGTGAATCTGGAACGGGGCTACAAGCCGTTGGCGATCTACTCGCCGCGGGAGGTGGCAAGCGATGAAGAAGACAACCATTAAGGCCGTCGAGATGGTGCGCCGCATCCGCGATGCGCACTACGAACAATTGCGCGACAAGAGTCCCGAGGAACGGATTGCCTTCTATCGCGCCAAGGCGGGCTTGCTGCAGGCAGAGATCGCGGCGCAGCGCCAAAAACAACCGGCCGGCGAACCAGAGCCCGCATAACGGGCGATGGCTAGTCGCAGGATGGCTCACCGCGGCGCTTAACACCAGGCTTGCACCTTACGGCAGCGCCGGTCGTGCTGTGGGCCGCGGGAGGCTCGGAGCGAAACCCCCTTTAGGGCTGGCGCGGCCGCAGGTGAACCCTGGTCGTAAGGCGCAGCGGGTGAAACAATCGGCCGGCAGTCTGCGCTGGGCTACGCCGTATGCGAGGATATATGCTCTGACGGCGCAGGCCGTCTGGTGACCCCGCGCTTCGCCGCTACCGCATCTCTGCCGTCGACGAGATGCCCCAGATGCAGGTGCGTTTCGTGCAGACCTTCGAGCCCACGCACCCGTTCGGCGTCAAGGCCGTGGCCGAGATCCCGCTGGATGGCGTCGCCCCGGCCGTCGCCAACGCCGTCTACGCCGCCACCGGCGTGCAGATCACAGTGATCCCGCTGACGCCGGAGAGGGTGTGGAGGGCGCTGCAGGGAAAAGAGCGGTAGGTTGGTAGATTGGTAACTCGGTGCACCCGAACCGTCGAGGGCTGCTCGCATGGGTGTCGGGCCGCTGTGCTATAATCATGGCAGGTTCTCGAGTTCTGCGTGTGGCACGAAGTGTCGTATGTATGCTGTGGAGTTCCAAACGACGGTTAAGGACGGCGTCATCGAAAGCCCCCCGGAGTATCGCGGGCAAGTTTCCAGACGCCCCCGGGCGATTTGATGATGCCTAAGCAGATCACTGCCAAACCAGGAGAACCTCTGCTAAGCCCGTTGCGGTATCCAGGCTCAAAGAGACGCCTCGTTCAATACCTTCAGGCCACGTTGGAGTTGAACGACTTACACCCCCTTCTCTTGGTTGTACCCTTCGCAGGTGGGGCAAGTGCGGCTCTTCAACTGCTGTGTGACGGGATAGTGGATCGCATCGGCCTGGCAGATGTTGATCCACTGATCACTAGCTTCTGGCTGTGCGTCTTCTTCGATACTGACTGGTTAGTTAGTGCCGTAGATGAGATCGAGGTGACACTACCAAGGTGGGAAGCGTTTCGCAAACTCAAGCCAGCAACAACTCGTGATCGGGCGCTGAAATGCTTGTTCTTGAATCGGACCAGTTTTTCCGGAATCCTCGCTCCGTCTGGCGGCCCGATTGGTGGCTGCAAGCAGTTGTCAGCATATGATATTACTTGCCGTTTCCCAAGACATACACTGACAAAACGCATTCGTCAAGCGGCAAGTCTGCGCGATCGAGTTGCATTTGTGAAGGAGTGCGGTTGGCAAGAGTGTCTACAGTCGCTCACAACCTACCGCCAGGTACTGGGCAATGAGATCTTCGTCTATCTTGATCCGCCTTTTTACTACAAGGCGGACAAGCTCTACACCTACTACTTCACTGAAGCAGATCACAAGGCGTTGCACCGTGTCTTGGGATCACTGACTTTGCCTTGGCTGTTGAGTTACGACCCGGCTGAGCCAATTGAGTTGCTGTACAGCTCAAATGGCACCAAACCAGCTCGGGTGGAGATGCTGTACTCGGCGGCAGAGGCACCTGGCTTTGTACCGAGACAAGAGCTCATCATCACCAACTTGCGCAGTTTGCCTCGCGAGACGCGTTCGTGGCGGATGGGCCGATTTTAGCAGTCCGCTTTCCTAGTCAATCGACCTAAAGCAGATCGGAGGTGTGGCCTTGGCACCAATTCAGTCTTCTCTTGGGCAGCAGATCGTCTCCGCCGACCTGAGCACACAACTCCTGTTGGCGAATGCGACCCTAGTAGGTGGGATCTATACGATGGGGTACGAGGAGTGCTTGGTTCTGACAAATGATATCTGGAAGAGGACATCCGGAGGCATCCCCAAGCACTGTTTTTTGCTGGCGACAGCCATGCAACCAGGACAAGTCCCGGATCCAGATGAGGATGAGGTCATACTTTTGCGTGTGATAGGCCCGGCATCGTTGCCGGACGAAGCGGAGTTGGTCGCGGTACGCGCAGAGGCGATGAGAGAAATCGTTACGACGAGCGGAAGGGATGTGGCGGGCAGCGCTGCTGGCGTATTGGACGTCCTAACCCGCAACGAGATTCAGTTCTCCGCGTTGAGGACCAAGATCCTTGGGACTTTCTATGAGACCGAGGTGAGCGGCAGGCCACTGCTATCGTTCGGCAGCGATGTTGAGACATTTTACTCGGCCAGTCGGTATCGCGTTTACAAACCCTACGGACGCAGCCTGGAGATAATCTCCAGCTATCCGGAAAAGACGAGCGAAGAGGAGCTGGAGCAGCAATCACTCGGCAAACAACCAGCGCGAGTTCGTGTGGGGATAGTGAGATATACCTCAACAACGCACCGCACCCAACGAGAAGCAGCATCAGAGCGGAGTACGTCGGTGCCTGTCAGAGTTAACATCGGCGATTTCATTGCGCTGAAGACCGCCGTCTTTGGGATGACTCGCCTGGGCAAATCCAACACGATGAAGATTCTGGCTACCGCGATTTTTGAGCATGCAAAGCGCACAGGTCAGACGATCGGGCAATTGCTCTTCGATCCAGCAGGCGAGTATGCCAACGTCAACGTTCAAGATCAGACTGCGCTCGCTCAAATCGGTCCCCAACATGTAACAATCTTCCGATTTGGGGCCGATGGCTCGCAGCCAGGTATTCTTCCACTGTCGCTTAACTTTTTCTCAGAGCAAACGATCGATGTCACATGGTCGATCATTGCAGCCGACTTGCAGTCCCGGAGTCAAGCCAACTATGTGCGGAGCTTCTTAGCCGCTAACGTAATTGGTCCAGTGCAGGCCGAAGATGACCGGTCAGCCTGGGAGCGCGCTAGGCGGCGGCGCGCAGCGCTGTATGCTACGTTGCTTCGGGCTGGATTCCAAGCGCCAGCGAACTTCGCTGTGACATTCGCCGCCAACGCAACTGTGACCGGCCTTGTGAATCAACAACTCCAGACACGGAACATAGCTCCTGTGCAGGGAAATCACGGTACGGTCCGACTGACGCGCCAGACTCTGGTAGAGTGGTTCAGTGCTCTGATAGCGGCTATGTCAGTTCAGGGCTTTCCTCCAGATTGGAGCGACGCGGAGTTGGATGCGATCCTGGCAGTTCTCCAGGGCTCGGTGGGGTCCGGGTATCGGCTCCTTGAGCCGATGAGAGTCTATCATGCGCCGAATCGCACCACCGATTATGCCCAAGACGTGCTCAATGAGCTGATCCAGGGCAAGATCGTGATTGTGGACTTGTCTTTGGGAACCGAGACGGTGCTGAGATTCATCTCAGAGCGCATCGTAAACCACATCGTCAGCGATGCGGCACGACGATTTGCTGAAGGACAGCCCCCACACTCAATCCAGATCTACATCGAAGAGGCCCACAGGCTGTTTAACCGAGATCGCATGAGCGCGCCAGCAGAGCACGATCCGTACGTTCGTCTGGCAAAGGAAGCCGCCAAGTACAAGATCGGGCTAATCTACGCAACTCAGGAAGTGACCAGTGTTGACGAGATGATCTTGGCAAACACCTCCAACTGGGTGGTAACGCATCTGAACAACCATGTGGAGGTCAAGGAACTCTCGAAGTACTATGACTTTGAGGACTTTGCCGAGTTAACGTTGAAGGCCGAGGACGTCGGCTTCGTGAGGCTTAAGACGCGCAGCGGGCGGTACATCATCCCAACGCAGATTGATCTGTTTGGCGCTGACCGAGTTCGTGCGGCAAGGGAAGCCGCGGCACAGGCGGCAGCCGCAGGAGTATCGTGATGCCGTACACCACAGGGCGAGGGGGCTTCGAGCGCGCCAGCAAGCTTGGGCATGTACCCTTCGTAGAGAGCGATTTCGTCAAGGCGAAATTGCAGAGCTACCGCGTCTTCGGACACGAGACAGCTCAGGATGTGACTGATGACCTCCTGGTGGCTGCTGATCGCTTGTCGTCTTCTGCGCTGCCTGTGAAGTGGGTGCTGTCGTTTGATGGATCAAATCAGGAGATTGCCACGCGCGCCGAGTACCCGAGCACACGGCTTGGATATATCCAGATCGCCGGGGTGTTGGTGCATTTGCAGGAGCTGTTGGGCCAGGAAAGCCAACCCTTTGTCGATCCGACAGCAATTCGCGCGGCCATGCAGCAGTCAATTCTGTCGATCGTGTTACCAAGTTCGAACGTCTGTCGGGCCGAGATGGACACCGTGAGGGATTCATGGCGCGCCGAGATATTCGAGTTATTCCGAGACTATCGCATTGAAGGGCAGGCCATACTTGATGTGTTCCTGCGGGTGATGCGCGTTGGTGGGCGCACAGCCCGCGATCAAGTGGTGTTGGCGCGCTGCTCTGCTGGGGAGACCTGCCAGGAAAAGAACATCGCCGTGAACAGAGATGGGGGACGATGCCGGCAATGCGGCGGACAGCTTTACCCCACTGATGTCCTGCGCATTCACGAGGAGGTCCAGGATCTAGCGGGAAACGTTACCGCATTGGGACGGCTCATGACGGTCCTGGAGCACGTGACTATGCTGTGCTACTTGGACTTTCTCTTGGTCCGTCAGCCCCGAGCTCTGGGCAGTGTTGCCTTCGTAATCGATGGCCCACTTGCTCTGTTCGGGCCGTCAGCACCAGTTAAGCGGGCTATCCAGGCATACCTCCAGCATGTAAGCCATGAACTCAAGAAGAACCAGTATCAGCTTCCGGTGATCGTAGGTGTCGAGAAGACAGGGCAGTTTGCCGAACATGCACAAGAGTTGGCACCCCATCTATCGGAACGCACATTGATGCAGTTGCCGGATGAGTACATTTTCAAACGGATCATCGCTACAAGAGCAGTCTCTTCGATGTTCGGAGAGGATACATACTACGGCCGCAAGTTCTACTACAAGACAAGCAAGGGCCAAATGGTTACGCTGACGGTACCATACCTGGGCGATTCCTCATCGGCGGCCGTGACAAGCGATCCCGCACGCTACGAAACACTCGGACCGACGCTCGTTCTGTTGGACGAGATTGGAACGAAGTTATACCAGGATGCTCTCATCCCAGTAGCATTGGCACACAGTTATGCTGCGATCCCACTGCGAACCGGCTCGAAGGTATTGAAACTGCTATCTCAGGAGTTCCTGGGACGTCCGCCAGTATGACGTATCAGTTAGGAAGCCCGGACATAAAGTAAGAGCGAATGTGATTGATCGCCGAATGACCGTTCAGGAAGCACTTGGAGTTGCCATCAGTCGGGTGCCAACCATCGAACGCCTCTAGGCGGAGTCGGATTTCAAGCCCAACCCACCTAACACGACACAATCCTCCACGCGGTGTCCCGTTCTACCTGCCTGTCGGCCCCGCTCAGGCAAGACGCGCGCTGCTTTAGTGGGCGGTTGCCTGCGTTCTGAGCCGACTGGAAACGATGACAGGATCGCTCCAGCAAGCGTCGGAGGTATGGCACAATGGCCGCAACCACCGTACGCACCAACCGGAAGTACCGGATCGTCATCCCACGAGCGGGCCGAGAGGCCCTGCAGCTCCGCCCGGATGACACGCTGCTCTTCGTCGTAAGCGGCCACAGCGTCATCCTGCGCCGCCGGCCGGCCAGCTTCACCGAGGCGATGCGCGGGCTGACAAAGGAGCTCTGGCCAGCCGATCCCGCGGACTGGCTGGAGAAGGTGCAGGCGGCGCGGGAATAGGGAGGCTGCGCGGTGCCTGGCTCCGGCCGGATCGCGGCCGGCCTTTTCTTCAGCGATTCGCAGCGAGAGACTTCTCGACGCACGCCTGTACGGCGGGAGGGAATCGGGTGGCCCAGTCGACCAGCCGGTCCCGGTTGAGCGTTGACAGGTCCAATTCGTCCCAAGCCAGATCGGTGAGCCCCCGTGCGGCCAGGTAGCACTGGTCGAGCAGCGCCTTCTCCGGCTCCGCCACGTAGAGTCCATCGGCCATCACGTATCCGAAGTACAGACCCTCTTTCAATTGGCGAAACTGTACGGCCGTGCTGCCCAGGGTCAGGCGCCGGCTGCGCTTTGGCGTGGCAAAACTCTTCGGCATCACGAGCTCCACTGATCGATCACCGGCCATTGGCTCCTCGGCAGGTACTTGCGTAGCTCGCGCGGAATGGCCTGCCGATCGAAACCGCTCAGATCGGCTGCAAAGGGCAGGCGCAGCCTTTGGGCGATAAACCAGAGGTCGTAGAGATCGCGCGGCTGGCGACGACCTGCCAGCGCCACCTGCTTGTCGCTCCACATCCGCTCCAATGTGGCCACCTGCGCCAGCACTGAAACGGGCGTGACCGGGCTGGTCAGCAGGCGTAGCGCGTAATCTCGTTCCCGGTCCCAGGCCTCCGGACGCAGCGACACTTCGACCTTGACCGAGAACGCGTAAGGGTGATAAGGTTCGCGTATCCGGTAGAGCGCGAAGAGGGTGAACGGCTTGGCCAGCACCTCGACCAGCGACACCTGCGGCGCCGTCGAAGCCGCGGCCTGAGCCGCGTGGGCGAATTCATTTGCTGATTGTTTCACGCAACATATGTTCTGTGTCATCTTGCCTTTTGTTATCCCTTCCGTCCGCCCGCCACTGTTTTTCGTCTGTTTATCAATGCACCTTCCGCCCTCCCCGCGCCAACCCTGCCGCCTAATACGAGCGGGCCTCCCCGCACCGCCGGAGCGCTCTTCATTTTTGGGGCGGGCCGCGTCATTGCGAGACACCCATGCCGCCCCGGCGGCATGGGCCGGGTAAGCAACTCCCCTATTGTCATGCTGAGCGGGCCGACCACTCAGCGGGCGTTGCAGCGGCCAACCAGCGAAGCATCTCATCTCCGGGAGTTTCCTGGTAGCGCGTGTGGCGAACGTTGGGGGAAAAGAGCGGTAGGTCGTTAGACTGGTACCCTGGCACATTCGCACTGCCCGCCCACCCGGTTGAGGTACAAGGCTTCCGGCCTTTGGCGGGAGAAGTAGCCCATGCCAGGTGATCAGGCCAGCGGCTGCTTTGTCGGCACCAACAAAGGCTGCTGACTTGGCGCCCCAAGGGGCAAGGAAGCGACCCTAGCCGTCGAGCGGAATGCGCCGGATGGTGCGCAGTGAGCCTTGCTCGAAGACGCCCACGTCGAGCAGGGCCAGCCGCCCAGCGATGGCGAACTCCTGGCGGTTCCAGTGGTCTACCATCGGGAGCACCTCGTTGGGGTCGGCGGAGTTTCCGACGCCCACGTGAGGGATGAAGTCGACATCCAGCCGGCGGTGGGGGAACAGCTTGCCGGCGTAGAGGCGGTCGTGAAGGCGCACCACGCCGCCGAAGCCCTCATCGGGCACCAGCAGGCAGTGGTACACGGTCCCGGAGGCATCTTTATTGAACACGGCGCTGCGCAGGCAGAGGGAGAAAGGCCGGCAGCCCCGCGCCTGTCGCTCGATCTCCGCAATGAAGGCGTCCGGCGCCCATCCATCCACGGGGAAGACCAGCGTGACGTGCGGCGCGACCAGGTGGAAGGTGAGCGGGTCGTGCGCCCGCCGGAACTCCTGGATGCGCGCGTAGTCAGCGGGAGCCAG
>Ga0315289_10010385_pt1 | contig 13338 bp, 18 predicted proteins | sample YL17G11_40_MG_FD_203452 | JGI IMG/M metagenome (GOLD analysis project Ga0315289, IMG submission 203452) | Sediment microbial communities from Yellowstone Lake, YNP, Wyoming, USA - YL17G11_40 | ecosystem: Environmental > Aquatic > Freshwater > Lake > Sediment | place: USA: Wyoming | collected...
AGAAGGCGAAGATGAGGGAATACTACCAGAGGCCTGAGCTGAAGGCGAAGATGAGGGAATACTACCAGGGGCACGCTGAGGAGCTGAAGGCGAAGATGAGGGAATACTACCAGGGGCACGCTGAGGAGCTGAAGGCGAAGATGAGGGAATACTACCGGGAATACTACCAGAGGCCTGAGGCGAAGGCGAAGAAGAGGGAATACTACCAGAGGCCTGAGGTGAAGGCGAAGATGAGGGAATACTACCAGGGGCACGCTGAGGAGCTGAAGGCGAAGATGAGGGAATACTACCGGGAATACCACCAGAGGCCTGAGGTGAAGGCGAAGATGAGGGAATACTACCAGAGGCCTGAGGTGAAGGCGAAGATGAGGGAATACCACCAGAAGAGGGCGGCAGAGAAGAAAGCGGCATTCAATCATGCGAGGGGCCGATGAAATGACCACTGAACTCTGGGAGGCGAAGGGATGAAATGCAGACTCGTTAAGAATGAGGAGACAGGCGATGAGGTAGTCTTTGAAATAAGGAAGGTCAGGAACTGGGATATCGTGGAGATATATTTCGGTGGAAAGAGGATATGTTCAGGGGATTGGTATGGAAATCTAAGACCGAAATTGAAGAAATTCATGCGAATTAGGGATGATAGGTATCCAAAGCCGGACAAGGGGGCGGTATAGATGTGTGACTTCATGAGCGTATGCTCGGACGGGAAAGGCAAGCTCTACTATTTCGGGGCAGCAGAGAGGAAGAGGATACTAGAGGGGAAGCCGCCTTACGAGTCGGCAGATTCGCACACGAGCATTGCAGACTTCTACGGGTTCAGGGGAAAGGATGAAGACAAATTGAACAAGTATGAATGGAACCCCATTACCAATGAGTTGAAAATAGACAAGATGAACGCAAGGAACGACAATGAGAAAGTGAAGAAAGCACTATTGAAGCTGGACTTCAAAAAGGTAGTCCCCGAATTAGTAATCAAGAAGATAGTTAACCCGTTCCAGCTGGAGCCGCCTGAAAAAATAACCAGAAGGCACATTCTTTTGCTCAGGGAGTGGGCTTCCGTGCGGGCTTCCGTGTGGAATTCCGTGGGCGATTCCGTGTGGGATTCCATGTGGAATTCCGTGGGCGATTCCGTGAGGGATTCCGTGAGGGCTTCCGTGTGGAATTCCGTGCGCGATTCCATGTGGAATTCCGTGGGCGATTCCGTGAGGGATTCCGTGTGGGATTCCGTGTGGGATTCCATGGAGGCTTATATCGGTTCCTTCTTCAGGCTTCCAAGAAAAAAATGGAAATATACAGAGAAGATAAAGGCGAAGGGCTATCCATTCCAGCCAGCCATTGGCTTGTGGATGCAGGGACTGGTTCCCTCATTCGACGGCAGGAAGTGGAGGCTTCACGGCGGCAAGGATGCAAAGATTTTGTTCGAGATAAGCAAGGAAGAACTGGAGGCGAAGGGATGATAGAAGAAATAACCCCCGGAGAATTCCTGAAAACCAACCGGGAAAGGTATTTCAGGACGGGCCGCAAATCTTTAACTGAAGATCAGGTAAAAACCCTTTTATCAAAGATAACCGATATAAGGGATTTGGCTTTATTTGAAATCGCCATTACAACGGGGATTAGACGCGGCGATATAGTGAAGATAAGGACCGAAGATTTTAACCCGGAAACGGGCGCTTTAAGCTTTTATGAGGCAAAGAAAGGCCGGATACACCGGGTTTTCTTGCCTGAAAAGGTTATGAACACCGTAAAAATGGTTATCAATGTCAATTCAAGAGGGAATTATATCTTTGAAGCGCATGATCCTGATAAGCCAATATCTTCAAAGACGGCTTATAATCTTTTTCAAAGGTATCTAGAACGCGCCGGGTTGGATAAGCGCCCCTTCCATTCTTTGCGGGCAACATGCATTAAGCTTTGCCAAAAGCGCGGCTGGAAACCTGAAGAAACGGCGGAATTGGTAGGCGATTCCCTGAAAGTCATTCAGGAACATTATACAATCCCTTCAATGGATGAAATGAAGGCCGTAACGAAGGATAAGGCGATATTATGATTATTCCGATTCCATACCCGGTTATGAATTTCGCTTCAATAGAAATGGCGGTTTGATAGGAAATTATTTTATGGAAAACGAAAAAATTAAGCCGGGCCGGGCGAAATCCCCGGATGAATACGAAGAATACCATAAAGCTTACAAAAAAGAATATAATAAGCTTCCAGATGTCAAGGCCAAAAAGAAGGCATGGTATCTGAAGAAAAGGGCAGAAAAAAAGATAACTAAAGTTTCGGAAATAATAGGAATAGGGGGGTAAAATTCAATACGGGATCGCCCGACACTTTGCAAAATGGGGGTTGCAACAATAATGCATTTGTTTGATGTATTCCAACTAAAAACGGTTCCTATAAATAAAGATAGAAAAGCCCGTATTGAATACCAATCCTTATGGAAATGATAGAATACATGGTTTTAAGCCTTTATGCGGGATTTGCAGTATTAATTCCATTATTAGCTTGTAAAATAATAAATTTAGACGATCTAGTTAATTATTACGGGGGTTTTGCGGCTGTGGTATTAATGTTATTTTTCGCAATCAAATATTTAACGGATAAGGTAGAAAACGAATGAAATTGAATATCGGGGGATTTGACGGGGAAAAGCCCGGATTCTGCAATATGGGATTGGATAAGGATTCAAATATATTCCATGATCTTAATGTGATCCCTTATCCGCTTTGGGACGGGACCGTAGATGAGATTTACAGTTCCAATACATTGGAACATTTGAAAGTGAGTTCCGGGGAATTCTACGCGGAAATAAAGCGGATGCTTAAGCCATACGGGATTGCAACGGTTAAGCTTCCAAATACCTTTTTCTTGCCTTATAGGTTGGGCTTCTTGTTTGGCATGATACCTAAATATTTCATCCATTCTCACAGAAAGATAATAGATAGGAAAAGCCAAATGATAGAGATTTATAATTCCGGCCTTAAGCCGTTATACAAATACCGTTATATTCTGCCTTTGGACATGTTCCGAAGCCATATAACTTTATGGATGCGCAAGGTAGTATGAAAGACAAGAATAAGCTTTGGGTATTTTATCGGTATTATTGCCGCTTCTTGATAGCGAATTACAGGACCTTCTTATTGGCATTGCGCGGCTATTCATTGAAGAAAATAACTAGAATGGAAGCCCTGAAATTGATCTATTATGATGTTTTTATCCCGAACATGATCGGCTATGGTTGTTCTATGTTCTGCTTATCCGTGATATTTGATTTTCTAGGGATAATATGAAAAAAGAAATATATTTCATTGTTATAATCATTGTAATCCTTTTTACTATTTCGCAGATAGTAACGAATATAGTAACAATCAATTATCTATATCAGAAATGCGATAGCGTGGCATGCGATTTCTTTTCCTGCACATGCAAAAAATCGTTTTATGAGCGCTATTCCGGTTCTATGGCTTTTTTAAATATGACGCGCCAATAATTAATAATGCCTTGCAGGGGATTGGTTAAATGAGATTCCCGACCGGGATTATATCGGGCTTGTTTCTTATTACATTTGCGGTTATATTCCTGTTTCTGATTACCCCGGCACAAGCTTATGATATAACTTATGTCGGAAAAGATAACGCGGGGGCCACGATTAAGGCAATAAGGCCACCTTCGGTTTATTGGAATCTTCCATGTTCGGTTAATATGACGCTTAAGAATACCGCCGGGGCGCTAGGTTCTTTTTATATAATAAATCAATACCTGAATCCATATTATAATATAACCGCATCATCCTATAATTCATATTCATCTAATTTTTCATGCCAATATATGAACATAAACCCGGTAATAGGAAATTCAGCTTTGAATTATTATTATGAAGCCGGGGTAAATTCTACAACGTCCGCAACAACATTTAACGGTTATTTGATAAATACCTATTCATGCGCAACCAATAATAATTGGTTCTCTTATTACGGATCGAATACGATAAAAGATAGCGCCGGGAATTACCCGGAAGCGTATGGCAACGCCTTTTATGTTTCTTGCACTACTTTGGATCCTTTAGCAAATGATTTAGGGAATATAATAGATTATTTGCAAAAAAGATATTATGCGGCGATTAATGGCGGTTGCGGGGATATGACCTCAACTGACGTTAATAGATATGGCAATGACGCGCAAACATGCGGACCAGCCGGGGCAATGGAAACTTATCAGAATTATTGGACCATGATACCATTCAAGACGTCAATAGATTATGGCTTGATAAATATAAGCGTTGCATCTGTTATTTTTGATGAAACCTCATCCGCCGGGTGTTTCCCGCGCGCAAATTCGGCACATGCGGTTTATTTATATGATCGTAATCTTAATTCAACAACTTTATTAAGTTCTACTATTCCATATACGGCGAATGATTATAATCTCCTTAAAAATCATAATTATTGGCTTTTGATAGGCGGATCAGCGCATTTAAGTATCGCCTCGCCTTATGCATGCACCATAAATTATAATTCAACAAATTTTAATTTATCGGTTTTTGATTATAGGCCGGATTGGGATTGCGGGAATTGGTCTAATTGCATTGGCGGGAAAAAGACGCGGCTTTGTTTGGATTTGAATGGCGTGGCAAGCCCGAAAGTCGAAGAATTGATATGTGATAATATTATATTGGAAAATGCCACATTGGGCTTTGAAAGATACACGGAAACAACCGCTACGAAATGCGGTAATGATTACAGCATTATTTCAGCGTTTGCCGGGCTTTTCGGATATAATGCATGTTATTATTTGCCAAAAAACATAACGGTAAGAAGGCCGGAAAATTGGTCATTCTCGGATGAATATTTGGGCTGGAAAAGATATTATGCCGATATGACGAATGAATGGGCTACCGAAGGCGGATTAAGCTTAAAATTATGGACGATTCCCGCATCCCCGTTTTATCTAATGAATCCCCCGACAACATGTTCAAATAATACCGAAGCGATAAGCCCGACAATAACGAACACCGATTTATCAAATTCTACAATGTCCGTTTCTTATAATGTTACTTTCCCGGCTACGAATATGCGGCTTCATTTTGATATAGCAAGATGCCTTAAACCCGTCCAACAAAATGATAGATTGACGCTTTTGAATGTTGGTAATATCACATTTGGCGGGACGCTGATTTCACAAGAGGACGTAATATGCGAAAAGGATTGTTACAGTTCTTCATGCTATGATAGCCCCACCGGATCGGTCATATTTGACATTAGGATAAACGGTTCTAGCGCATCCCTTCTTAATACCCCGTTCTCTTTTGATGTTGCAGGGGATTTGGCAATACCATACGAGATTGACTTAAGCCCGTTGGGATTGGTCCCCGGCGCGGTATATCAGATAAGTTTTACCGTTGCGCCTAATGATCCGAACACGAATAAGGCGAATTGCATAATGATTGATGACGTCCGTTATGATGTTTTAGCCACGCCCTCGCTTTGCGCGCCGCCTTCAAAATGCCGGGGGGACGGGACATATATAACCGTTTATACAACGGGAAACGGGCAACATATATGCAGTTTGGAACCGAATTCCGATAAATGCACCGCGATACACTCCAGCGAAATAATAAATAGGGCGAATTACTGCAAGGACGGGGTAACATTGCTTTTTGTAAATAATTTTACCCGCATGTATGAAGAATTGAATTGTGAATATGGTTGCAGCGCCGGGAAATGCTTATCTGAAGGGGAAACCCCGGAAACAATAACGGCCCCCCCTTCAACGATAACGGAATATACAAATGCCTTTTTATCCATTGATTTCATTGCAACGCTCATTTTAGCTTGCGTCTTGCTTTTGATAACCCTTAAGAAGCCGGAAGCATGGCCCGCCGGGATATTCGGCATTTGCCTGATAATCTTTGAATTGTCAATAAAGAATATAATATCGCCTTTTATCGCATGGGGGGAAATCATAATAGGCGTTCTTTTCCTAGCTTATTTCATTTCAAAGCCAGCGGGGGGATAAATATTGGCGGACGCTCTAAAGTTTCAGCTATTTTATGTTTCCTTCTTACTTTTAACTCTATTCTTTATAGGGCTTTATTCAGGGGATCAGCAAATCCTTATAGGCATTGATGCGGATAAGATAGAGCGCCTTACGAATATTGAAGTGGCGGACCCGGGGATATTGGGGGCGCTTTTGTATCCTTTGAATGTTGCTTACGATTACGTGAATAAGGCCATTGTATTAAGCCAAATTTCAAGCGGGATTGCATTTCTTAATCTTCTTTTATCTGCTTTTACATTCATTGAGATAATGATTATCGTTTCAATCTTGAGGGGTAATTAGATGCGCCAAAAAGAATTCTGGATATTGGCGGCTTTGAGCGTCATGGCCTTATCTGCATTTCTTCCTTCAGGCGAAGCATTGAAATTAGCCCTTATTTCAAACACCGACCGTTGCGTCTATGTCCCGGCGCTTCAGAAGGATTGGTGCAATACCGTTTATTCGCTTGATGCGGCGGATAATCCGGGCATAGGGATATATTCCCCGGCAAAAGCGGCCTTTGTGTTCAAAACCGATAGGAATAGCGCGTTTTCAACCGCTCTTTCAGGGTTGGCATATACCCTAAAGGCCGAAACGAAGGCCGGGAAAACGATCATAAACATAACCGCCTATAAGAACCCTTTTGAAGATGTTGATAACGTATTCTGCTATTCCGGCGAATGTGATTATTCCAAAGTTTGGTGGAATAGCAGTTTTTTATACCGGTATAATATCACGATCCAGAATTTGAACGCAACGGATTTCATATACGCTAATTGGACGATCAATATAAGCGCGAATACAATCAATGTTTCCAATGCGGATTGTTCGGACGTGGTCATAACTCATAATGTTACGCCCATAAATGGAAGCTATATAAATCTTACTGCTTGCAATTCAACGGATACGCAGATATGGTTTCCGCTTCAAAAGGATTTGAACGCGGCCCTTTTGAATGATACCGATTATTTCCTTTATTTGGGGAGTTCTGAAGCTTCAGCGCCGCGAATTGTTGATAATTATAAATTATGGCTTATCCCCGCATGGCTCGGCGATAGCGTGACGGCCTTTTATCCCATGCAGAATAATAACCCGGAACTTTTGGATGATGTGAGCCGCTATAATAATGACGGGACGCCAGCCAGCACCGGGGGAAAATCCTTTTCCACTTCAGGATGCGTTTTCGGTCAATGCGTATCCTTTGATTACCCGCAAGTGAATAAGGAATATTCAATTCCTTACACCGGGACCGCATTGGATACAGGGACCGGGAATTTCTTCATATCGGTTTGGGTTAAACCCGATTCTTGCGCCCCGGTGCATAATCAATCCACGATTGCGGATTGGCGCTATGGGGGTTCTGAATATGGCGGTCAATTCATGATAGATGACGGATGCAATATCAATTTCAATTTGAACGGCCCCGGCGCCGGAAGTTTGAACTGCCTGAGCTCAAAGCGGATCCCGGTTAATAGATGGACGCATATAATCGCTATGGGAAATGAATCAGGTATCAATCTATGGATAAATGGCTATAATCAGCTTTGTAGTGATCCGGATACCGGGCAAGGGGATATTTTCGCTACGGACGGATCAATCCATATAGGGGACCGTTATGATGCGGCATGGGCGGGGGATCTTGACGGCTTAATGGACGATCTGATATGGGGCAACACTTCGCTTACGGCGGCGCAGATTGATATGATGTTCAATGATCCGTTCAATCCGCAAACCTTCGTTTATGGAACTGCTTATAACGGGACGGAAGGCGGTTATATTCCGCCCTATGTCCCCCCGGTTGCTTATAATGATACATTGAATTATACAACGCGGTTTTGCTATAATGACAATTTCCTTTATAGCCGGGTAAGGGATTTATCGGCGAATGGGACAATGGTATTCAATGATTACCTTGAATTATGCAAATACGGATGCTATAACTTCACGATCTGGACGTTAGGAAACCCCGGATGCGCAGAAAGCCCATTGGTGCAATTTGTCTATTTGGCGGCCTTTTTCGTCATAATTTTCTTATTTTTATATATCATTGAGAGGTCAAGATAGATATGAAACTGTTTCCCATCATGCTGATATTCATATTATTTTGTTCATTCATTTTATACGTATTGCCGCAAATCTTTTATTTGGGCCAATATTCATTGGTCATAACAATAACGCTTTTGGCCTTCGTCCTTTTCGGCCTGATAGCGGTAATAAAGGCGATAGAGGATTAGGTTTTAATCGGCAACAAATGAAACCGATTTAATGGTATTTTCTTGTATCCCTTTTAGTATTCAAATCTTCTTGAGTTGTTTCAAAAGGACCACAAGGAAAACAACAAGCAACACAACGTAAGGCGCAATGCCCATTATAAGTTGCGTTATGTCCCCCATTGCTTTAACGGTGCAATCTACTATTACATCCGGGGTTCCCGTTGGCATGTTAATCCAACACCTAGAAACCATAACGGAACTTTCATTGGAAGCGTTATAAAAGTAGCTTTGCGCCGTCCCCGCTATGGCCCCGCCCATTAAAGCCGGGACGATCTTGACGAAGATAAGCCCGACTATGAACAACGCCAATAGCCCGAAAAGCGCTTTATGCCCTGATTCACTATCCACTATATCGCCCCCTTAAGCCATGCGGCCCTTTTATATGATAATGAATTATCGGCAACAAATGAAACCGATTTAATGGTTCGCCCTGCATTTGAATCTTGACGGCGTCAATCTTTATCCGGATTCAAATCTTCTTGAGTTCTTTCATTAGAACCACAAGGAAAACAACAAGTAACAGAACGTAAGGCAGTATCCCCATGATCAGTTGCGTTATGTCCCCCATTGCTTTAACGGTGCAATCTACTATCTGGTCCGCCGTTCCCGTTGGCATGTCTATGTAACAGCCGGACGCGTTTGTAAAGTAGCTTGCCGCAGTTCCGGCAATCGCCCCGCCCACGAAAGAAGGGATAACCTTAACGAAGATCAGCCCGACTATGAACAAAGCCAATAGCCCGAAAAGCGCTTTATGTCCTGATTCACTTCCCATTCAGTATCGCCCCCTTAAGCTTTGGAAGCCCTTTTAAAATCATTAATAAGAATTGAATGGAACCTTTATAAAGCTTACGATAACCAATAGCAAGCGCCATTATATCGTTTGAAATAGGCACAAAACGCACAAATATAAATATATATGTGCATATAATTTGATATGCCAATATATAGAAAAGTTATTATTCTAAAGACAACCGAAACCCTGAAAGAGAACCCCAACGGAATACCCTTTGAAGATATAATAAATATACTAATAACATTGGATACATGTCCGACAAAGGAAAAATGCGCGCAGATAATCGGGGATTTTGTGAAGGCCGGGTATTATAAGCTTGAGAACGGGATCCTTTTTCCCGGTCCTAAATTCAAGGCGGTTTGCAAATGAGTTTTTATCTAGAACCAAAAGTGATTGAAGCGCATGATAGCAAATTACAATCGCATTTTTATCTGAAGCCAAAAGTAACCGGGACGTTTGATTTTAAAACGGATTTCTATTCGGATATAATCCCCGATAAGTTTCTGGATCATATACTATTCACGGACGAAGGCGGGACGGTAAGGACGATAAATTGCGTTACACATTTTGAAAAGTATCTTTATAGGAAAATCAAAATAGGATATTCCCCGATAATTGAAATAGTCGGACAACAAGGGACGGGTAAATCACATTTGGCTTTATTCATGGCCTTGCTTCATGCTTCAGTTTTCAATAAGCCGTTTGACTTTAAAAAAAATTCATTCTATGAGATATTAGCGGCCCTTAAGAATATAGATAAAACTTATCAGGAACCGCAAATTATAGACGAAGCCGGGGCTTTGCTTAATCCTAAAGAATGGTATGAGAAAAGCCATATCGCCATTAATTCCATGCTTCAAACGCAACGGTTCCGGCGCAACCTTTATATTTTCGTATCCCCCTTTGCTTGCGATATCGATACTTCAATCACAAAGCATTTTGATTTTCAGCTTCACGTAACGGGACATGGGCGCTTTAAGGCGTTCAAGTTCCACAAGAGATTCAGGGAAAAGAAACAGATAAATGCTAGCTTCCCTATATTCCTTGACGATTGCAGTTTGAAAATGGACGCGGTTCCCAAAGAAATATTTGATGAATATACAAAATATTCAGAAACAAAAAAGGATGAAATCAATAAAAATAAGGTCCGGCAAATGGAAAACGAAGAAGCGCGCAATGATTATATTTATAATTATATAAAGAAGGTAAAGGCGGGTTATGGCTGATCAATTAACGGATTTCATTAATTCCCCGACATTCATATATTTGGCGATCGGCTTATTTGCGATTCTCATTATAGTTTATTTCATAACTAGAAAAAAGGGCCAAAAGGAATTCAAGCCGCAAGAATTGAAGGTAACCTTCAAAGAAGATTTGAAGGATAAGGTTGATACTCTAGGAATCCCCCTTCAAACGGGAATATGGAAATTCCTTTGGAACCTGATATTCAATGATGAAACGAAGCTTATCAGGGATTTTAATAAGGTTGCAAGCTTGGAAAGATATGTTATCCTGAAAACGGTAATCCCGAAATATACCTTTGATAAGAAAACAAAGGATTTCATAACGCTTAAGGATACCGTTAAAATAGAAATGTTGGTATTAAGGGCTTATTCCCCGTTCTTTTTATGGAAGATTCTGGGAATAAAGAAAAAGTACTTCCTTTTTGATATGAAGAATAAGGATAAGCTTTTCCGCTTTGACCCCCTTCTTAATGCGGTTGTCATTCAGGGGCAAGTTGATTTTACTAGTTACGGGCGTATTTGGTGCATTGACGAAGCCGGGACCGAATATCTGAATAACGTTTCAATAAAGCGCATGATAGAGCAGGTCAATATGTGGCTTGAGAACGCCCCGGACCGCATTATACACCTTGATAGCCAGCAATCAAAGGTTGAACGGACGAATAAGACGATCGCGGACCTTGAGAAGCAGAAATATGATTCAAGAAAGGATATAGGGGAAACAACGGTTACATGAAAGTAAAAATCAAGGTCCGGCTTTTTGATTTGGCGGCGAATAAGGAGAAATTTACTATTTACATTGAAGGGGACCCCCTGAAAGCGATAAAGACGGCGCGGGAAAGGATAATAAAGCTTTTTGAAGAACCAAAACCATTATAATCAGAGAAAAAGAATTAATCCGCTTTTGGTTTGCCGAGATCATGGCGGGTTTTCCCCGGCGGTTCCATGTTCCCCGCCGGGGGGTTCTTTTAAAAAAGACGTGTTCGGCGGCTGATAGCGAAACGCCACCCATGACTTTAGGGAAAAATCTTAAAGCTTTTCGTCATTTGACGTTCTGAAGGTTCGGCGCGGCTTTTTAAATTCATCTTTTCAAAGCTAGGGCGGTAACATGGAAAATACAAAAATACGGCGATTGCCGGATATGGCATACGGCGATAAACACCCCGGCTTAAAAAATCTAGGTAGCGCTACCTATATAGTATATGAACACATAAAATCCGGGGGATCCCCCCATATTCTTTGGGAACAAAATCAGCTTACAAAACCACAAGTAAAATGTGCATTAATGAGATTGAAGCGCCATTATTTGATTGAAAAGATTGGTTTTGGGACATGGGGAATTACCGGGGAATTCCCTATTAAAAAAGAAGGTTGCATTGATACACCTAGACACTACCCTACACACCCCCCCTTCATTTCCTATGGAAACGAGACCTATTTACCAAGAAGGCCGGATTCCGTCCGGATGCACGCGGCGATCGTCCGCCTTCAGCTAGGGGATATTAAGAATTGGTATAGACGCCGCCAAATCATGCAGAAATTGGGCCTAGGATACAAGATCATACCGCAAGGGGAAACAATACGCTTTGAAGGTCAAAAGGTTTGGCTATGCGCCAAATCTATCGTTTTTTACCTGAATGGCTCATGGTTCGCAGATACGGCCCCGGACGCGGTAAGAAGGGCCACGTTAGACCTTTGCGCCATGATTGCGCGGCTTGAGAAGCGCCTTAAGGCCGCTTCCTTCAGGGGGCCGGGGGGCTATAAGCTTCATTTTGCGCGGCAACACCACTCTTTGATCAAGAACGCCCTAGCGCAAGATTACCGCAAAAAGGGCCAAAAGCTGAATGTTTATGATGAAAACGGGCTATGGCTCATAATAGATAACTCTTTCAATCTGGATGAATTGGAAACTTTGGGATCCGGCGCGGTTTCTGATAATGTGAAGATTCAGGATTTCTTTAATAGCGTGAAACGCAATCCGATAACAACCGAGCAAGTGACGATTTTAGAGGGCGCCGTTGCGGAATTTAAATCCATGCTTGCGGGTTCGATCAGGGACCAATTAACCACGAATAACGCGTTTTTATGCGTGGCGGTAACGCTTAAGGCCATTAAGGAAGTTCTGGAAAATATGCAGAATGAAGGGAAACTATAAATAGCTTTGCGTCAAATCCTGATTATGGCTTGTCGTCATAAAAAGCGGTCCCGTTCAATGCATGAGAACATAATCAGGGAAAAGAAAAAGGGTTATGTAACCTGATTACCCATGCATGGGGGATCTTTTCCTTTAATGGCATATTAAAGGCAAATTAAGGAAATTACCAATAACAAGCTTAAATATCTTATTGGTAAATAATTCCTTTATGGAACATGGAAACGGAAATTCTAAAATATCAGAACTCCAAGCTGAGAATACAGACCTGAAAAAGAAAGGATATTCAGCTGTTGAAAGGATGGAGCAGGAGATAGCTGACCTCAAGGCCAAGAACGCAGAACTCAGGAAGAAATTGGCGTTTTCTAATGGGGCGGTCGAACAGATTAATCGAGAATATGATGAACTCAAATCCCGATGGGAGAAGCTGAAAGAACAACGAATGAAAGGATGCGGATACCTTACTTTTGAAGGGCATTATAAATGTAGAAAGGGTAATCTATGTCCGGTTTGTGAGGATTTTTTGACACAAATAAAAGAATTCGAATCCGGCGGGGCGGAGGGATGAACGGCAAGCATCTTTGCATTGAATGCCTGAAAGAGAACATGGAAAACACGACCCGGGGTGATGCTTTCGATTTATGCTGGGTGCATTGGCTGAAGGCGAAGAAGAGGGAATACCACCAGAGGCCTGAGGTGAAGGCGAAGATGAGGGAATACTACCAGAGGCCTGAGCTGAAGGCGAAGATGAGGGAATACCACCAGAGGCCTGAGGTGAAGGCGAAGATGAGGGAATACTACCAGAGGCCTGAGCTGAAGGCGAAGATGAGGGACTCC
>Ga0315289_10010386_pt1 | contig 13336 bp, 12 predicted proteins | sample YL17G11_40_MG_FD_203452 | JGI IMG/M metagenome (GOLD analysis project Ga0315289, IMG submission 203452) | Sediment microbial communities from Yellowstone Lake, YNP, Wyoming, USA - YL17G11_40 | ecosystem: Environmental > Aquatic > Freshwater > Lake > Sediment | place: USA: Wyoming | collected...
CGATTCAAGACTCTTGTCGAATAGCAGAAACGGTGTCAACCCGTGCTCGATTGCCAGTTCCGTCGCGAGACGTAGAACGCCCTCCGTTCCAATCCAGACTTCTCGGTCTTCACAGTTCTTCTTGACTATCTTCACAGCCTCACAAATCGTCCTAGCCAGAGGGCGTCTCCGCTCGTCTGCATCCAAGTACGCGGCATTTCCTGCAACAAGGCAGAAGCCAAACTTGTCGAAACCCGATGCGCCCGTCCATGCTTGCCGCATGTTTCTCTCACAATACGAATGGCGAGTAGAATAGGTCAGGATCGTAGTGATACTCGGATCCGAAATCTCAAGCAGGTCCGTGACCTCGTCCTCGTGAAGATAGTTCATCTTCCATTCAGCATCGACGATGTGATATTTCAGGCCCGACACGATGCAGAATTGTGCCGACCTCAGTGTGCCACGGGCAATCGATGCTGTTATCTTTCCGAGTCGCGCGCGCTTGGTCGCCTTTCCGCTCGTCACACTCATCGGTCTTCCCAACCAGCATGAGCTGGGTATGTTAAAGTCATGTGGGTCAGCGTGCTGGCAGGTCGTTTCCGTCAAATGCCAATTCTAGTGGAGCTGGGACATTGAATGGACGCGTCGGGTCTTGTTGTGCCCGGGAATCTTGTCCAGAATCGCGGAGCAGGCTGGTGATGACGTAGTTTTGTATTCAGGTTCACAACTTTCGGAATACAATAATCCTGCTAGAATCCAAGCCTTCTCTTGTGCCATGTGAAGCGATGATTCCATGTGAACAAGCGGCGACAGTCAAACCCACGGTGTCCGCCCTAGAGGCATTGAACACCATGGCCCGCCGGAATGTGGGAAGGCTTCTAGTGCTTGATGGACCGCGACTGCTCGGCATTGCAAGCCGAGGGGATTTGATGCGCACAATTCGGACGAGACAGGAGCTCGGTGAATAGCCGCAACGAAGTCACTCCGGCGTCCTTTCCAGTTACATGACTTGCAGTCTGACCTGTCCCGGCTTTCTTCGCCAGTGAGAACAGATCGCCCGTGTCAGCTCCTCTTCAAGACGCGTTCGGTGTATTCTCGTTCAATCTTGTTCTTGTGTATCAGTTCCTCCTCAGCAAGCTTAGAGAAGAGTTCACCAGCTTGCGGAAAATACCGAGCAAACGACCCCTCCGCCAACGATTTGTAGTGCTCATACGTCATCTTCTCTCGCTTTCCAGCATAGACCAACATCGTCGGATAGTCCGCATCCTCCGAGAGCGTTGTGTCCTGCATGTAGTCAACTATCTTCAGATCCTCGATTTCGCCACTCTCTGAGCCAAGCTCTGAAACGCCCGCCCAGTAGACGTTTGCCGACTTCTCCATTATCGCTAGGAGCTTCTCCTTGTGAGCGAGCTCGGCCTCCACGAGTTCACTCAGCAACACCTTTGACGAAGGCAACTTCGCTATTCCCTGCGCTTTGACGTAGAGAGCATATGATTCTTCTTCGATCTTGATCGCGCCCTCAAGGATCTTCTTCAAAAGAACCTCGGACATGACTGATGCGCACCCTACGGTTTGTCGAATCGACGGTTAGGTTAGAAAAATGTTGCACTCGTAGAATGAATCAAGGTTCAGCAATCCTGTGTAGGTATGATTTCTCTGAGCTACTGGAGCCTCTCTGCCATTCCTGGTTCGCACTCATGACAAACATGTCGCGACAACATGAAACCTGCTGGTTGAATGATTAGCAGTGGTTCTGTGCTTTGGTTATCGTACCGATTCGAATTTTGAGCCGGGTGCTCCACAGATCGGGCACTTCTCGGGCAGTATTCCGTCTGCAATGTGCCCGCATACAGTGCATACGTAGTACTGTGTGCCGCGTTGAGCGATTAGGTGATTGAGTGCCTTCTTATAGAGTTCAGCGTGTTCAGCTTCAACACCACGGGCCTGCGAGAATACCAAAGCGGCTGCTTTCTCTCCATCTTCTTCAGCTTCCTGCAACATTCTCAGATAGTGAACGCCGTTGACCATGCTTTCCGATTGGAAAGCTCTCTCGAGGTTCGTCTGTGTGTCGGCTACTGATTCCAATAGGGCAAAGTGTCGTCGAGAGTGAACGCCTTCAGCAGTCGCAACAGCTCTGAACAAGTGAGCTATTTGGGCGAAATTCTCCTCCTCTGCTTTTCTTGCGAACATGAGGAGCCTCTGATACGCTTTCGCTTCTCCTACGAAAGCGTCATGAATGTTGTTGGCTGTCCTTTCCTTCAAGCGCTTTCCTCCTGATCATCGATTCCTTCTCTGTTAGACTTGGCATGGTTGGTCATCCCGCACTCAGCGCGTCTATGGGGGCGCCAACGCACAAAAGAGTATTCACGTGCTGCGTCGAGTCACCGCGAGTACGCATACCTGTCGTCATTTCATTTCCAATAGACAGAATGCACGGTTCCTGCCAAAAACTACTAACTACGAACCACAACGACAGACGCTGAGCTCTAGCGAATTGTGAACATAAGGAGCCCGTGTCTCCCAAATACCCGGCAACAGAATGCTCGTGCTGACCTAGGACGCACCATGAAAACCTGATGCTGAAACCTCGGCGTCCTGACCGCAGAGGCGAAGGATGAAACAGTTGTAGGGCGGAGCTGGTGCGGGGGGAGGGATTTGAACCCTTTCGTCCGGAATCCCGCTCTGGTTTTCCGAATCTCGAACCCCTACGGGACAGGAGCCTTTGGACGAAGTCTTTGACTTCTCAGTCCTGCGCCTTTGACCTGGCTGGGCGACCCCCGCATCACGGCGGTGATGATGATTCGCACTGATTTAATGATTACCAAACTCCAGGGGCTACCCACCGTCAATCTCAAAGAGATATAACCGAACGGAGCCGCATCTCAAGTCGGGCTAGGTATCGCCATATGTTGCTCGCTAAGAAAGTGGCTCTTGTCACTGGGGCCTCCAGGGGAATTGGAAGAGGAATTGCATTTGAGATGGCGAGAGAAGGCGCGGATGTCGTTGTGAATTATACGCGATCCGACAAGAAAGCCGGCGAGGTCGCTCGTCAGATCCAGACACTAGGCAGACGCGCTATTTCCGTGAAGGCCGATGTGTCGAACCCCAAGCAGGTTGAGGGTATGCGAAACCGAATCTTGAAGGAATTTCATGGCGTCGACATTTTAGTCAACAATGCAGGTGTGCACCATCACCTCAAATCCTGGGAGATCGAAAACGCCGAGTGGCGACACGTCCTCGGTGTTAACCTTGACGGCGTCTTTCACTGTAGCCGAGCGTTCAGCCAAGAGATGAGAGCCAGAAGATGGGGACGCATCATCAACATCTCCTCAATCATAGCATTCACAGGAACTGATCATGAGGCCCACTATGGCGCATCAAAGGCAGCTGTCCTAGGACTTACAAAATCCCTTGCCCTAGAACTAGCAGGCTACAACATCACAGTTAACGCAATCGCACCCGGGTGGATTGAGACCGACATGACATCGGGCATAACCCCTGAGGAGAAAAGCAAAGCCCTCGAACTAGTTCCATTACGGAGAATGGGCCAACCTGAAGACATAGCTCATGTTGCAGCTTTTCTGGCATCAGAAAAGGCGAGCTTCATCACTGGACAGACGATTCATGTGAATGGCGGCGAAGCCATGCTCTAGTTCGAACATCGACAAGCAATGAACCGAGAGAACGGAAACCGCGTGAGCTGGAGTCACTGCCTCTTCTCCACCCATGAGAACTTGCGCTGTAGCGTCTTCGGATAGTAGAGTTTCCAATCGAGGTCGACTTTCTCCCCCCATCGATAGTAGAGGCGGGGGTCGATGTAGCTCCTCAGCGATGTGCCCAGATTGTAGTCGCGTGTCGCCTTCATCGTACTGATCCTCATCTTCGCCGCCTTTACGGCTTCTGCAGATTTCTTCGTCTTCCTAGCCTGCAGTACCTTGAGGCGTTCCATTTTCTTCGCGAGTGAATTCTCCCAGTTCTTTGGAAGCTTTCGCTTGTGGTTGCAGACGATTGCTGCTTCAAGGTTCGCCATTGTCGCGACGTTCTTCTTGACGTAGTCTGGATCATCCTTGCTGACTTTGGCGGTTTTCAGATATTCTCCGACGACCATGGAGGCGTGGTATGTTCTGAATACTTTCGCCGAGAGGCCAGGAACGACTTCGCCTAGGAACTCGTTTACGCGATCCGATCGTACTCCCTCAAATACAGATGATTCTGCGTTGGTCATGAACTCTTTGAGGTTCTCGACGACCTGCTCGGGCAGTTCAACCTCCTTGTACCAGCGCACAGAATCTTTTCCGAGAAAATCAAAGACCACGTGTCCGTTCTCGCGGATCTTGATGTGTTCGGGTCTTATCGTCGTGGCGCCGACTGTATCTGCCTCATCCTTGTCTTTCTCGTCGCCAACCCTGAGCTTGAGGGTGTCAATCAGATAGGAAACGGTAGCGACCTTTCGCCGCTTGATGTCGTCCGCCTTCAGGTTGGCAGAAATGTGAGCTCTCAAATCATCGATCTTACGGTCGAGCGTATTCGCCTTGTCATACTTCTCAATGTCACGTTCCTGTTTCACTGAGGACGAATCAGCCAGCCATACGTACTTCTCTTCTCGGCGGAGTTTATCGTCCCATTTCGCGACCCACATGGAATCTGGTTGCCAGACTACCTCCTTCCAGTTGCCTGGAGGCCTGGGCGCGTCTGGAGAAAGATTCAGAATTACGTCGTGCTCCGATGGGCCTTCCTTCCATTTTCCTCTCAGCGGGTGCTTACCGCGCCCCATGAAGATACAGGAGGGCTCGGCCATGTAGTTGCCAAGATCGACCTTCTCCCCGTCAACGATCGCCTGCCCATACTCCACCTTGTTTGCTTCCCTGATCGCCTTCCGCTCGGCAGCGAGACGTTTCTTCTCGTCCTTGCCCATCGAAAGTTTCCTAGTGCGGTCCTCCTCAACGTATTTGACGATCTCTGAGAAGTCGAAATCCCCGGGCCCAAGCTTGCTGCTCAGTCCCAGCGCATTAGAGAAGTCTCGGAAGAAGTTCCTGACGAAGACTGGATCTTCCACGTATTCCGTTCCGAGCTTCCTAACCCACGCCACAGCCATCTCCTCTTGCTGCGGACTCACGACCACAGGCTTGCCCTGAATGTTGATCTTGAAGCCTTTCGGCTCATATCTCGGGAACAGAATGCCACTGTGTATCAGTCGTCTCATAGAGCTCAACCCTCCTCCCGGTAGATCACCTGGAATTCGGACCTAGCACATTTTCCGAAGTTGATTTTTGGCCCTACGAGCGCAAAGGGATCATTAAAACTCATCCCCCTTGTGTCGAGCATCTCCCAGATCTGGAGTGGACACGTTGCCATAGACCCGAAGTGCCGCCCCCGATCTCCGGATGAGGAGCCGCATGCGGGTACGAAAATGCGAAAACAAAGCCAGCCGGGTTTGTCTTTAGTCTTATCCAGATCTGACCTTGGCGTGCTCAACGGTCGCGTCGAGCGTAGCAAGGTGTCGACTCAACTCGTATTTCCATCCGACCTCGTCTTCGAAGAGTTCAGCCGATATGGTTTGCCGAGTCTGCGTCTCAGGCCTGATTCTGACGGCGGAGTAGTCGCTTACAAAACCCGATCTTGCCAGCTTCGACAGCATCCCAAAGAGTTCACCAGTCTCATTGCGCGCAGAATAGGTCCTAATACCGAGCTTCTTTTCGCTTAGGACTTTCACGGTGCGCAAGATTGGAAACATCTCTTCAGAAGCTCCGAAGAAAGAGTCCATGCTCTCCTCGTCCTCGAAACTTATGAGAATCTCATACATGTCCGCTAGCTCTAGCGGATGAGGACACAAGTTGATGATGAAGTCGCTGATGAGACCTCTGGGAAGGATTCTCCTATCATATCGATATTTGACGGCTTGGAGGGTCATTCCCATGGTCCTAGAGATCTCCGAAAATCTGGCACGCGCATTCAACTCAAGCCCAGTCAAAATCAGCAGGTCCGCTTTGTCGGCCTCAATAGAGTAGTGCGAAGGATCATGAATCGCCTTCGGGCGGCCTTTCTTCTTGACCGAGTCGATCCATTTGTCCCATTCGAACGTCCAGGTGCACTCGACGGGGTCATACAATCGGAAGTTCGGAAATGCATAATGATAGTCTGAAACCCATACTGTCTCGCACTTTCGAACCAATCCTCTCTCTTGAATTGCGGCCATATACTTCTCGAATTCTCGGTCCTGCCCCTCCGGAACGGCGTGGAGCGCATAGTGGGTGAATCCACCTTCACATCTTGTGATCGTCTTCCAGTAGTTCGGAATCGCAAGGGCCTCGGTTACGAAGTCCTCTAAACCCGGATTCGACTCGACCAGTGTGATACATTTGCGGAGCCCCAGTTTTGCGTGATCAAGATTGGCAATTGAGAGGATTCCAAATCGTTCCTCAAGTTTTCGTGCACGATCGTACACGCTCGTAGGCGGAAGCCCTGCGGCTCTCGCAACTTCAAGAAGATTCCGAGGGCCAAGCTCGTGCATCAGTCGGATGATGCGGATGTTGTTTTCGTCGAGGGCGTACATGAACTTGCCCAAGAGCCGAAAACGTTGCTCGACCGAAAGTCGATCAATCGTCCCGGCGTTCCGCATCCCGAATACACTCATTTTAGTTTCCACTCTCTTCCTTATCAAACCTGCCGTAACTCGTCAAGTGGCCTCATCTGAAGGCTACCTACGAGTCTCCGACGGATCTAGTCCCAAGCACCTGGTCCAGCTGCTCTACCCACGACTTTGCACCTGCCGTGTATATTCGCGGTGTCTTTCGTTTTATAATTTACGGCCCCTTGTGCACATTAATGTAAATCTTTAAGAGCGGTGGGGCATCACCTGAACATGGGGAGTGGCAGAGCGATCCTACGCGCTTCCAAACCTTGCCCTGCGCCGGCCGGAGGAGCCTCGGCAGTGGCAACTGCGCCTAGGGGAGTGTACGCAAGCGCAGAATACGTGTTCGAAGGGCTCTTGCACGACTCGGTGATCGAGGTATTTAACGGGATTCTAGGCAAGATCGCAGGCCAAGCCCTCCTAGAGGCGGTTAAGAGGCACAGTCCGTCCCAGACCGAGGATCCTCTCGGAAGACCTGTTCTCCTGCATCAGGTGCTGATCTCCCACTTGGGCTCGGTCGCACAGGTGCTGGAGCGCAAGATCCTGAAGACGCTGGCGGGAAAGGCCGCACCTGGAATTGCGCCACGAGCGACTGATCACGTCGACTTTGTTTCCGAGGTTGAGAAGATCAGAAAGCAGTTTCTGAGGCGCAAGAAGGCGTGCGACCAACCGCAGACAATGGAATGACTTGCTTCCTGAGCCGTGCTGACACTCCTTACGATCATCCTGAGCGGACGCTTCCCCGAGTCTGGCCGAAATGACCAGACCGCTTGGCCCTGGCTGCGGAAAGGAAAGACGCGGATCGTTTCGGCACAGAATTGCTCGGTTCGCGAACGTCGCACCCAGTGCAAACATAGAGGAGAAGCTTCCGGGAACGATCATCTCCTCTATCAGAGGGGGATTCTCGATTTCCCTTGTTCTGCTGGGACTAGCACTCTTGGTCGTAAACCTGGGGTTCGGGATGTTCACCCCGATTCTACCGCAATACGCAAGCACGCTTGGAATCGACGCTTCCGCCCTAGGGTTCGCCTATTCCCTCTACAATGTAGCTTTGGTCGTATGTCTCATTCCTGCCGGAATCATGGCAGATCGGTTTGGCCGGGTGAAGACAATCGTGATCGGCATGGTGTTGTTCTCTCTCTCCTCACTCATGCTCGCCTTCGTCAAGGATCTGGTGCAATTCGCAGTTGCGCGGATGATCGAAGGCGCTGGATCGGCCTTGGCTACTCCGGCGGTGTTCGCACTGACTGCGGACTTGGCACCGACCGAACGCAGAGGAAAAGGAATGGGATTCACTGCCACTCTTGAAACAGTTGGAAATCTGGCAAGTCCGACAGTTGGGGGAGTAGTCGCCCAGGCAGCGGGACTCAAGGTTCCTTTCTATGTTGCATTTGTGGTGTCCTTAGTCTCGGCCGCACTTGTCGTTCCGATCAAGGACCGCAGACCCCAGTCCCACGTCTCGACTTCAGAATCCTCTCCTCTCGCCATGTTCAGATCCTTGCGTCGAAACATCACAGAAAGCAGAAGCCTACTAGTGCTCTGTTTCAGAGGATTCATCATAGGCATCACGCAGGGGCTCTACGTGCTCATCTTTGTGCTGTACATGGCGTTCAAACTGGGTATGGCACTCGGAGAAGTAGGGTTTGCATTCACCCTCATCAGCGGGTCAATACTCGCATTCACATTCCTCGCCGGGCACCTCTCAGATCGATTTGGGAGAAAACCGTTTGTGATCATTGGCGGAATCATTATTGCCTCAAGCGTCATCGCGTTCTCTTTCACGAGCTCACTGTTGCAGGTCTACTTGGTCTGTCTCGTTCTTGGATTCGGTGTTGCTCTGAACAACGCGCCGATCAACGCGCTTCTCGCTGACTGTGTGATTTCTGAGATCCGCGCGAAGGTGATGGGGGGGTACGAGGTAGTTGTCTCGCTTGGGCGAATGCTTGGACTCATGATCCTTGGTGGGCTGTATGTGATGTCGGTGTCTGCACCGTTCTATCTCTTGGGAGCACTCATGTTCCTCACAGTCATCCTAGTCGCAGGGTTCGTCAGAGAACCCACCGTGAAACGAGAGACACGACTAGCCAGTGCGCAACAGCCGCTGGAGATGATTGACGAGTTGGGAGCGCGACCGCAGACTCGAGAGAGGACAACCCAAGAGAGCCTTCCGAGGTGAGAGCGAAGTAGGCTTGTCAACAGAGTCCTAAGGACAATTCATGATAGGTACGGTATAGAATACTCTACTAGTAGGCTAGATCTTAAAGAGAGGAGACTCTTCTCTACGATGTGATGTGCCTCGGTAGCTCAGCTGGTAGATGGCAGAGTCAGCCAAGAGCACCCGCCTCGTAAGCGGGAGGTCGCGGGATCGAAGCCCGCCCGAGGCTCCATACCACCAAGATCCGCCGGCAATGCATCCGCGTCGATATAGTTCGCGTGAATCCAAGCATTCAAGATCATGAGCAACCATCTCGTAGGTGAGGACGGCTCGGAGATGAGTCAAGATTCTCTACCTGGAGAGCGCACGATCATTGATCTGATTGTGAGAAGACTCCACAAGATGCCTCGCATGCCCATACCGTTCGGCGACGATGTCTCTGGAATTGACATTGGAGCCGGCAGACTTGCCATTCTGAAATGTGACATGCTGGTTGCACGAACCGATGTTCCTAGAGGAATGAATCTCCGACAGGCCGCGAGAAAGGCCGTCGTAATGAACGTTAGCGACTTGGCATCGAAAGGAGTCCAACCACGTGCCGTGATGGTTTCTCTTGGCCTGCCAAGGTCGACCACGACTAGTGATGTTGAAGAGATTGCTGAAGGGCTTGATGAGGGAGCGCGGGAGTATGGCGCGTATGTTATCGGAGGTGACACAAACGAGTGCGACGATGTCGTGATCGCCTGCTACCTATTTGGAATAGCCAAGCGAAACAACATGGTTCAGAGGAGCGGCGCGAGGCCGGGCGATCTGGTGGCGGTAACCGGGGAATTCGGAAATACACTGGCTGGACTCAAAGCACTTGAGACCGAAATGGAGATCCCAACGCCAGTGAGGGAGGCGCTGCTGGCGAGCGTATACAATCCGAAAGCGCGTCTCAAGGAAGGCATCGCACTTGCCCGCGCCCGAGCTCTCACGGCTTCGATGGATTCCAGCGACGGGCTCGCATGGAGTCTCCATGAGATCTCCCGAGCAAGCTCAGTGGGCATCGAACTGGATGACGTGCCAATTTCAAAGGCTGCTTTGGATTACAGTCGAATAGCGGGCGTCGATCCCGTGGATCTCGCGCTCTATGGAGGAGAAGAGTTCGAGCTCGTCGTATGTCTGAAGAAGAGCGCAGCCAAGAGGACATTGAGATCAGTCAGGTCTCTACACGTTATCGGACGCGTCACACGCGACACAAGAACTGTGACACTTCTACGAGATGGAAGGCAGATCCCGGTAGAACCTCGCGGATGGGAACACCTCTCATCAAACTCTTCTCAACCCTGACGAGAAATCCACTCGATTCCCTTGGCAAGTGTTATAGCGTTTGAGTGAGCCTACCGGGCAAAAGGGCTGGAAAACCGGTTGAGTTTTGACAGCGCGGTCGAAAGACTCAAGAAATCCATCATCAATGGCAACGAGGAAGATGCCGAGAAAGCTGCAAGTGAAATCCTGCAAGCCGGAATAGATCCGATGCTGGTGATGGAGAGGGAGCTCTTCCCCACCATCAAGGCAGTTGGGGAGAAATTCGAGAAGGGAGAGTACTTCCTGACCGACCTCATGTCCGCCGCGGACGCCATGAGGGCCGCATCACGCATTCTCGCCGGCGCCATAAGAGAGGAAGGCAAAGGAAAGACAACGCCTGCCAGAATTGGCAAAGTTGTGATCGGTACCGTTGCAGGCGACATTCACGACATTGGAAAGAACATAGTTGCTCTGCTGCTGGAAGTGAACGGTTTTGACATTATTGATCTCGGAAAGGATGTGGAATCTATGAAGTTTATCGAAAGAGCTACCGAGGTGCGGGCCAATATCGTGGCCCTGTCCGCTTTGATGACCACCACGAAACCTGCACAAAAGGAAATCATGGACCTTCTCAGGGAAATGGGCTTGCGCAACAAGTTCCTGTTCATGATCGGAGGAGCACCAACAACGAATGAATGGGCTGAACAAATCGGGGCGGACGGGTGGGCGGAAACAGCAGAACAGGGAGTCAAGTTAGCTCAGAAACTGATCAAGACAAGGGTGATTTCATGACGCCGCCTTGGCGAATAAACGAAGTACTAGACCGAGCAGAAACCGGTCCGATCTGTCTTGAGAAGGACTTCGAACTGAAGGTCCTCGTTCCGAAACTCAAAGATGTGATCAAGCAGTATGGGATTAGATTTGACCCGGAGAATCTAGTGCCGGCTGACAATTCACTGGCAGATGATCTCTGGAAAGCTGCACTCGATCTCTACCTAGAGGTCGGAACGCTCTGCACGAGCACGCACAGAAGGATGCTGTTTGATGAAAGCGAAATCCGAGAAGCGATGAGGAACTTTCCCGGGGAATACGTCGTGGGATATGGCAAGGATTCCAGGAAGATGTCTCATAGGGGAATAGAGGATCCAAAGCGACCATTCTGCCTGTTTAGTCCGGACATCACCTGCGACGAGGAGCTTTTCACCCCAATGTCGATGGCTTACCTGCAAGAGCCGCTCGCAGATGGCGTTTGTGCCCCAATCTTGGAAGAGGTCGAGGGAAGGATCATCAAGGCAGGTGCGCCTTACGAGACGAAAGGCGCGATCGCCCACGCCATGATGTTCAGGGAAGCAGCGAGAAGGGTTGGTAGACCCGGTATCTTCCTGCAGGGTGTGGGAACAGCGCAATCTGACGCCGCTCAGATCGCCGCCAGTAATCCCATGTGGGGAGAGCGACTAACCGATGGCAGATTCGTCGCTTCAATATCAGAACTGAAAGTTGACTACTCTCTGCTGAACAAGATGGTTCACTTTCATCAGTATGGTTCCTTCGTGGGTGCGCTGACCGGACCCATGCTTGGCGGATACTGTGGCGGCCCTGAAGGGACAGCCGTGGTTGGAATGGCATATCACATTCAAGGGCTGATGGTTAACCAAGCTCACTATCTCAACTATTTTCCGTTCCACATCAAACACACGCACAACACGACCAGCGAACTCCTCTGGGGAATAAGCCTCGTCTACCAAGCATTGGCAAGGAATACTCCTCTGATCTCACTCTCAAACGGATTCGCCGCAGCGGGACCCTGCACTGAGATGGTCCTCTACGAGGCCGCCGCACATGGTTTGGCGAGTGTTGTCTCTGGCGCGAATCTCTGGGAGATGGCCGTTGCAAGAAACAAGTACAAGAACAGAGCCACACCGATGGAGGCGAAGATGGCTTGCGAAGTTGGATGCGGAGCAGCGGAATCAGGCATCAAGAGGGCGGAAGCGAACGAGCTCACCAAGAAGATCGTGTCAAAATACGAGCATCGAGTCCCTGAAGCACCGTTAGGGAAAACGTTTCAGGAATGCTATGACGTCAAGAGGACGGTGCCCACCAAGGAATACGTTGAGCTCTACGGGGCCGTGAAGCGAGAACTCCTAGACCTAGGCGTCCCCTTCGCATACTAGGAGAACTCAGGAGCCTGACAATCGCAGAACATGCCTGACCGTGACTGAATACTCGATACCAGCATTTCGACAATCTCGTATCTGGCAATCAGGTGGACTTTGCCGTAGCCGCTTTGAGAGTGACTTGCTTGAGCCTTGGGAAAATCGTAGGATATCTCGCTTCAGCAGCGCTCATATTCTTGGGCATTATCTTCCTTTTGGCGTCCGTCTATGCGGTTTCGCGGCTCCTTGTGGGCACAATCCTAGTTATGGCCGGTCTCGGAATCGCTCTACTCACCTGGAAAGCAGGAGCGAGTCAGGCTCCAGTCAAGTATGAACTCCAGATGCCGAGCAGTCTCAAAGTTGGCTCGATAAAGTGTCCCAACTGTGGCGCCGGTCTTGATCCCTCAAGCGAGTCCCCCTACCAACTTCCCTCTCAGAAAGTACCCGGTGCCATAGTGTTTGACGATCTCTGCTTGATGACGTAGTATGCTGCGCCCGTAATGAGACATGCCAAGCCCACTGCGAACGCTGAGGGACTAACGAGAATCATCAGCAGTACGCACGTTCCCAAACCAATCACGGGCAGGGACCTTGGATACAGGCGCGCGCTCGTCTTGAGCCTGAGAGCTGACACATTCGCCGCCCCATAGTAGAAAAGCTGGGCGAAGGTGCTGACGGCGACAACTGCAGTCAAGTCAACGGACAGTGCAAGCAGGGCCATGATGCCGCCCGCAACCAGGATGGACACGTGCGGCGTGTTGTGTGTCGGGTGCAACTTGCTTAACGCTGAAGGCAAATCCTTCCTCTTAGCCATTGCGAACGCGACACGAGATACGCCTAAGATTGAAGTCAGCAGGACGCTGGCAGTCGCGATCATTCCCCCAAGGGAGACAATGTAGACCAAGATCGGATTGCCAACCTCGCTGATGGCTTGCACGAGAGGCGAATTTGAGCTTCCGAGACTACTGGCCCCAGCCAATCCGACCGCGACCGCCCCAACAAGAAGATAGAGAACACTCGATATCGCCAGCGAGAGCATCATCGCGCGCGGAACAGCGCGCCTAGCATCTTTGACCTCTTCTGCCACAACAGCGACTCTCGCAAATCCCCCGTAAGCGAAGAAGATGA
>Ga0315289_10010388_pt1 | contig 13335 bp, 6 predicted proteins | sample YL17G11_40_MG_FD_203452 | JGI IMG/M metagenome (GOLD analysis project Ga0315289, IMG submission 203452) | Sediment microbial communities from Yellowstone Lake, YNP, Wyoming, USA - YL17G11_40 | ecosystem: Environmental > Aquatic > Freshwater > Lake > Sediment | place: USA: Wyoming | collected...
GCAAAGGACGAAGTAGGTCAGCGCGTCGAGCCCTTTAGCAGTCTGCTCTCTCTTCCGCTGTTGGTTCTTCTCGATCTCCCTGAGAAGTTCAACGAGCGCGGCCGTTGTCGTTGTCTGCCTGTTTTCGAAACTCTCCTGGACGGCCTTGGCCCGCTCGGAAAGGGCTATGAGGAAGGGATCGTCGCTATTCTCCTCCGCCGTTCTTTCGATGCTCTTGACCAGATTGATGACCTTGGTCGCTTCGCCTTCCTTACGCCGCTTGATGGCTTCAATAGTCGATACGTCGATCACCGCATAAGGTTCCGGCGGCTGGGTGGAGATCTTGCCGCCGATGTGTTTCCGCACCAGTTCATTTGTTTTCCTCTGGAAGGCCCTGTCCAACTGGACCTTAATCGCATACGCGTTGCGGACCACGGCGTAGATGGAGGAGAGTGTCGCGTAGTCATCGAGAAAGGGGCGCAGGAAAGCATCCGGCGAGATTATCTCATAGAGCATCTCGATCTCTTTGTATTCCTTGAAAAATTCCTTGCGTCGCTCCTTGTCGCGGAAATGCTCGATCAGGTTGTCTACATCCTTGTCGTTGAACATTCTGGTAACGAGCCCAAGATACGCCGGGGCTTTGCTCTGCATCTTGGTCTTAAAGAGCTGTTTGAGCAGGCCGAGGTCTTTGACGATGGCGTTGATCTCATCGCTGTCGAAAGCCAACGCCCTTTCCAGCTTGTCGAAAATGCCTACGAAATCCAAAACTAAACCATGCGGCTTGACCATCTCCGCCGCTTCATTTTCGTAAGGCCGGTTCACCCGGGCGATGGCCTGGAGCAGCGTGTGGTCGCGCATCGGCTTGTCCAGATACATTGCGTAGAGGATGGGCGCGTCGAAGCCGGTGAGCAGCTTCTCGGTGACGATGAGGATCTTCGGCCACTCGCCCACCTTGATGAAGTTCTTCCGGATTTGTTTCTCGCGCTTGTCGTCAAGGTGCCACTTTTTCAGATGAGCGGGATCATTATTGTTGCCGGTGAAGACAATCTCGGAATATGACGGCGGCAGAATTTGATCGAGCGCCTCCTTGTAAAAAGCGCACGCCTCGCGGTCCACACCCACCAGGAACGCCTTGTAGCCGAGCGGCTCGACATTATCGCGGTAGTGGTCCGCCACGAAGCGCGCCACCTTCTGCACGCGCTCCGTGCCCTTGAGGAAGTTCTTCAGGGTCACCGCACGTTCAAGAATCTTGTTCAGCTCCTCGATGTCGGCGATGCCCTCGGTCTCGGCCAGGGCCAGAAACTCCTTCTCCATGATCTCGTGCGGCACGAGCATCTCGTTGGGCGCGAGGTTGTAGTAGAGCGGCAGGGTGGTGCCGTCCTCGATGCTCTCGGCGATGGAATACTTATGCAGATACCCGGCATCGTCCTCACAGCCGAAAGTCTTGAAGGTGCCCTTGCCGTAGGCGGTTTTGTCCACGGGCGTGCCGGTGAAGCCGATGAAGCTGGCATTGGGCAGGCCCGCCATCAGGAAGTTGCCCAGATCGCCGCCGGTCGTGCGGTGCGCCTCGTCGATCAGCACGAAGATGTTCTTGCGCGTGTTCAGGTTGGCCGGCATATCGCGGAACTTGTGGATCATCGTCACTACGATGCCGCGGTAGTCCTGCCCCTTTTCATCCAGCAGCCTGTTGAGCGTGCTGATCCGGTCGGCGTGGGCCACGTTTCCGAGCCCCACCGAGGCCAGGTTCTTGAGCATCTGGTCTTCGAGCTCGTTACGATCGATCATCAACAGGATGGTCGGCTTCTGGGCCGCGTTGGCTTTGAACAGTAATTCGGCAGCCTTGATCATGGTGTAGGTCTTGCCGCTGCCCTGCGTGTGCCAGACCAGCCCGCGCGAACGGCTTGGATCGAGCCCTCGCTCCACCACCTTGTCCACCGCCGCCGCCTGGTGCTGGCCCAAGATGATTTTCTGCAGCTCCTCCTCCTTCTCCACGAAGAGGATGAAATCCTTGAGTAGGCGTAGCAGGTGCGGCACGGCGCAGAAGCTCTTCACCTTGGCTTCGAGCTGCCCTACCTGCTCGTGCTTCCAGTTGAAGATGTTTCGCCGCACCGTGTTCCACGTGACGCCGTAGGCAAAGCCGATGGCCTCCGTGGCCGTGAAGATCATCTCCGGGACCATCACTTCCGGTGTCTCGGCGTGGTAGCGGCGGATCTGGTCAATCCCGAGCGCAATGGCCTCGCCCTTGCCGGCGTTCTTACATTCGATCACCAGCACCGGAATGCCGTTGATGAGAAAGACCACATCCTCCCGCGTGCCGTGGCGGCCGTTGTGGACATAAAACTCCTCGGTTACCTCATAGACGTTGCGCCACTGCTCGCGCGGGCGGTCGAGGTCGCCGTAGTCAAAGAGCGTCAGGTCCAGCTCACGGTTCTCCTCCGCGCAGAAGAACTTGCCCTGGTTGCGCAGATAAGTGAGGAGATCGCGGTTACCGGCGATGTCGGCGTTCAGCCGCTGAAATTCTCCAATCAGCGCGCCCTCGGCGACCCGGTATTTCGGATTGAAGGCATGCACCCGTCCGTGCAGCAGGTCGCCGAAGTAGAGCGACGCCGGTCGGGCACGGTCTTCGCCGGTGGCGCCATCGGGATCGAAACCTCGACGCGCCTCGGCTTCGGCGCGCGGCACAAAACGCCAGCCGATCTCCTGCGCGTAATGCAGGATGCGGGCCTGGACGGTTTTGTGTTCGCCGGGTTCGGGCATGGCTACATCTTCCGTTTGGCGGGCAAGACCTCACGCACCGCATCGGAGAGCTGCTTTGCAGTCGGCAGTTTGCCCCTGAACTCGCCCGGCAGTTTCGGCTGGAGCTGATACTCCGCCACGCCGATGGGATTCAACTTGGTCTTCAATGCGTATTCCACCTCCACGTCGTCCTTCTCCGCGCAGAGGATGATTCCGATGGACGGCCGGTCGTCCGGACCGCGTTCCTTGTCGTTGAGCAGGTTCAGATAAAAGTCCATCTTGCCCGCGTATTCCGGCTCGAACGGCCCCACCTTCAGCTCGATAGCCACCAGCGCCTTGAGGAAGCGGTGGTAGAACAGCAGGTCCACGAAATATTCCTTCTTTCCCAGCGCCAGCCGGTGCTGACGGCCCACGAAGCAAAATCCGTAGCCCAGCTCCAAAATGAAGTCCCGCAACCGCTCGATCAACCGGTCTTCCAGCTCCCGCTCCTTCACCGCGCGCCCGATGCCGAGGAACTCCAGGTTGTAGGAGCTTTTCAGCATCTCATCCGCCTGCTCGGCCAGGTGTTCCGGAAGGGCAAGCTCGAAGTTGTGCGTTTTCTTCTCCTTGAGCGCTCGTTCGTATGCCCCGGCCTTTATCTGGTTCAGAAGCACATTGCGACTCCAGCCGAGTTGCGCCGTGGCGCGCAGGTAGTAGAGGCGAGCGGCGGGATCTTTGACTTTGGCCAGCAGTTCAACGTGGTGCCACCACGGAATGTCAGCCAGCAATTCTCGCGCAACGTGCGCGAGTATTTGGTCTTTTTTGCCCTCCGCAGAGCTTGCGGGCAATTCTCGCGCAGCTTGCGCGAGAAATCCGGGGTCTGCATGCGCTTCGAAGAACTGACGCATCCGCCAGAGGTTCGAGGCGGAGAACCCTCGCATGGTCGGAAACGCTACCTGCAAATCGCGGCCGAGCATCTCGACGACGGAGTCCCCCCAGCCCATCTGTTCCTGCTTCTCCACGATGGCCCGCCCGATATCCCAGTAAAGCAGAATCAGGTCTCGATTGACCGCCCGCGCCGCTGAAATATGCGCTGACTGAATCCGGGATTTCAAATCGGCAACAAGCTGGAGATATTCACGTCCGGCAATAGCTTTTTCTCTCATGTCGCGCCTTTCATTTAACCAACGGCGGCTGGAAACCTGGCGGCCGCTTGTCGCCATTTTCTCTAACAGCCTGTGAGAGAATTCCATCCAGGTCGAGGTCGTGCACCCGAATCTGCGCCGTCATCAACTGGTGCAACAGTGTGCGGAAGAGGTCAGAGAGGGTGGCATGCTTCGATTGAAGTGTTTTCAGCTTCAAACTGACAGCATCGAGTGCCGTGACAATCTCCTGCCGTTCATCCTCCCCGGGCAGGTAAGTAGGAAGCTTGTTAATGGCGCTTTTATTGAACTTCGCGTTCACCGCAAACGTTTGGGTTTTTACAAAGTAGGCCGATTCGCGGAGAAAATTCAGGTAGTAAAAGAGATGGCGTCCTGACACTTCGTCATGTGGTCGGATGCGCAGAATGAACGAGGAATGTGTGAACTCTCCATCGAGATCAAAGAACGCAGTCTTCCCGACGTGCTCCTTGCTGCCGCTGCGCCAGTTAAAAAGCAAATCTCCCTTTTTCAGAACAGTGGCATGATGGCGAGGCGTCTTGAGGACGAAATAGTTTATTGCCTCAAGAGTTATCCGCCCGTCCAGGGTGATGTTCTTGTTCGTCAGAATCTTTGTTCCTATTGGTCTCAGATTGGCAGCGACCGCCGCTTGGATGCCGTAAACGACATCGCCGACCTGATCCAATGGGCGCTGCTCCCAACTCTCTGGCACCGGGCCGATTTCAGTTTGTTTTTGGGATTCGCCACGGAGGCCGTGGGTGAAGAGGTGGAGGAGGAGCGCCTTTTTCAGTTCCGTGGTCAGCGCGATCAACCGCTCTTGCTGCTCTATCGCCCGCTGCACCAGCCCCAACACCCCCGCTATCTTCCGCTGCTCGGAGAGGGGCGGGAGATTGACTTCCAACTTCTTTAGGTTGTCTCTAGTTATGCCCTGAATTGTTGCTCCTCGCTTGTGTGACGCGACCACGTTCTGGATCCGCTCCGAACGAAGCTGGTAGGCGATGAAACGGATGTCATAGCGGTTAGAGTCAATAAGCACACCAGCGAGGTCTTGATTAATTGCCAAATCGAGACGATTCACCGCGACCTTCCCGACACCGACGCGAGTCGCGAAAATCAGATTGTTGCGAGGAACGACAGTCGTCGTACTTTGCCGCACCGCATCGTCTGAAATGAGCTTCTCTCCGCTGTCGAGGTAGAGCCGTGAGTTGAGCCATTTGCTTGTAATCCATGGAACGGATCCTTGCCAGAAAGCTTCATTTTTTGTGGATGGCGTCCCTCCACTAAGAAAGCTTTGAGCCACTGCACTCAGTGTGGTGGTTTTCCACGTTGCTGGAAGCGTTGCATCCTTAGTCATTTTCGCTCAATCGACACGGTTTGCAAGATGCTACGAAGCGCTTGTTTCGTTTCCGCTACCTCGACCTCGAGCGCGTCCATCTCTTCCATAATCTCCCCAATCGGCCGGTATTCTTCGCCTGCGCCGGTGTGGATGTAGCGGCTGGGAGAGATGTTGAAATCGTTCTTGGCAATCTCTTCGCGGCTGACGATACGGGAGTACTTATCCACTTCTTTCCATTCGGCGAAAGTGTCGGTGATGCGGGCGATGGCGTCGGCAGCGAGATAGTTTTTCGGGTCGCCCTTGGTGAACTCCTTGGCGGCGTTCAGCAGGAAGAGCTTGTCCCGCCGTTCCTTTGGCTTGTCTTTGTCGAGCACGAGGATGATTCCTGGCGCGGTGGTGTTGTAGAACAGGTTTTCCGGCAGATAGATCACGCCCTCGATGAGGTCCTGCTTCACGAACCAGCAGCGCACGTCTTTTTCCTTGTTGGTGTTGGCATTACCGGAACCGCGCGATGCGGCGCTGGTGTCGAGCACTACGGCGGCACGGCCTTTGTCCTTAAGGCTAGCGAGGATATGCTGCATCCAGCCCCAGTCGGCCTTGTTGCCGGGGAAGCCTGCGCCCTTGGGGAAGCGGTCGAGTTCGTCGGCATCGTAGTCTTTTTCTTTGAACTCGGTCTGGTTCCACATCGGGTTGGCAACCACGCGGTCGAAGGTTTGCAGACGGTTGCCTTTGCGGAATTTGGGCTTGCGGAAGGTGTCGCCGATCTGAATTTCGCCCTCCATGTCGTGGATGATCATATTCATGTTGGCCATGGCCCAACTGCCTGGCTCACTTTCTTGGCCGTAGAGGCGAAGAGGGGCAGGTTGCCTTTTCTTGGCGACTCGTTGTTTTTCCTCAAAAATAATCTGGCACTTGATAAGAAGACCGGCGGAGCCGCAACAGGGATCATAAACTTCCATACCTGGTTGCGGGTCCATGATCCGAGCCATGACGAAGCCAACCTCGGCGGGGGTGTAAAGCTCGCCCCCACTCTTGCCTGCACCTTCAGCGAACTTGCGGATGAGATACTCATAGGAACGGCCAATGATGTCCGGCTCCACGTCATAGAGGCCCAGCCGCTTGGCGCTGATGGCCTCAATGAGGTTACTGAGGCGGTCGTCGTCGAGGTCGCGCTGGCCGTGGGTGGTGGCGTTGAAGTCTACGCGGTCGATGATGCCCTTGAGCAACGGGTTGGCGTCGGCGATGAAGCGCAGGTGGGTGGTGAGTTGCTCGCCGATCTTGTCCGATAGCGTGCGGATGACCGACCACACCGCATCGTCCATGTTCTTAGGCTCCAGCGGGAGGAAGAAGCGTACAAGCTTTTTGTCATGCTTCACCATCTTGAACGCCTTCGCCCGCGAACCGACTTCCTGGGCGATACGGTTGAGCTCGTCGTCGAAGACATCGCACAGCCGCTTGATAAAAATGAGCGGCAGGATGAAGTCCTTGTATTTACCGGCGTCCTTTGCGCCGCGGATGGAACAGGCGGCATCCCAGATCCAGGATTCGAGAGATTTGTCGTTACCTTTGGTCATTCAGCATCCTTGTCTTCGATCATAGCTTTTTTATTCAGAACTACTTCATCACAAGATCAACAACACATGCAAGAGCGCCGATACAACGAGGGCCGATAGGCCCGGCCGGGTTCATGCGGTTGTTATGCGTCAACCTTCAGTTGAGTTCTCCAACTCCTGAAGCGCAGAAAGAGCATCAAGGAGCAAAAAGATCTTAAGTGAATGAATCGGCCTATCGTATTTCAACGCTACGCCATGCGAGACGGTATGGCGCGTCACCTGCCGTTTGTTAACCGACTTCTTTAACTCAATCTCAAAGTCAGTAAAGACGTATGTATTAGTCTGAAGCTGGTATAGAAGGGTAGTGGCGATTACCCATTTAGACAATTCATACTCGTCTGCAACGCCAATAGCCGCTTTGTACACTTGTTGAATCTTGCCAAGCTTTGCAACCAGTCCATTGGCAAGCACATAGTCATTGAGGACACCTTCTATCTGTGGTATGAGTGCTGGAACTGAGAGCGTATACAAGCCTCGGCAATGGGCTTGCAGGGCGTCTCGAAGTATATGCATTCGTGGAGCGAATAGAGGGTGAGACTCCCAAGACTCAACGGTTTCAATCAAGTATTGATGGTTATTGCGTTGAAAGTAGCCGATTATTGCTCTGCTAATACACCGAGTTTTGCCCTGCTTGTGCATCGTAACTATGTGTTCTCTCAGCTCGAAAGGCATTGAGGGAGCTATGGTCCAGCCAGCTGCCTTGAAAGCCTCCGCGGAATCCTGATGAGTCTGGATTAGCTGTATCAGATCATCGAAAACGCCCAACGATATTGTTTGCTGAACTGAGAGGGCGGCAGCAGCTATATCAGCTGATATGCGTCGAGTGATATCATCAAGCCCAAGGGTCATCTCTTGGACTTGCTTCGTTAAGGCCTCTTGCACCTCGAAAACGGGCTGGATGAGTTTGACTATGCTGTCTGAGACGTCGAGCGCCCTGACCCACGAGGAAGCATCTATAGCTAACAGTTTCAAATCAACTACAGGTACAGGGATGGTGAGCCTAGAGAATTGTTCGATTATTTGCTGGCTGATCGAGGCTGTCTTTCCTATATCACGAAGCATATTACTAAACGGCTCATGAAATCCTTTTTTGATCATCTCAAGGTTTTGCATAACCGCAGCGCCCAAGCCTTCAAAGATCTCTTGCTCATGTCTGAGATAGGCTTTGAAAAACCTCTCTCGTATAGGGAGATTCGACGAAGTTTGGTTGAAGTGATCGCGGATCTGAAGTCTATCAATTGCAAAATCAACCACAGCAATTAGGGCGTCGACAGGCAAGCTTTCTATGTCTTCAAGGGTCTTTTGTGGTTCAACGAACATACTCGAGAGGACGAAGTTGACAAATACCTTGGCTTGCTCACTTCCCTCGGCTTGCTCGGCCAGATGATGGGCTTTTTTGATCGCGCCCATTGTTATGGAGCCGAATGTCACCATACCCAGTTGAGGAATGTCTTTTTGAATCACGTTCCTCATAACTGTTCCTCTCTAATCCCAACCCTGTTATTCTGTTTCGATGTGAAGTTGCCGCATAACATACGGGGTGAGCTACACGCGAGCGAACCGAGCATGTCAGCTCCACTCCGGGGTTATGCGCTCTTTTTCGGTTCACCTTTGACCTGTTCCTTCGGTTTTGTAGCTTGAACTATCTCCCCTAGGATAATATACGTTTGGAGGAAAAGTGATCTAGCTTCATCCAAAGTAATATCTGAATGAGAGCCAGCAGAAGATCGATCATGGATTAACCGGATAGTCTTGTTAAGCCGCTCACGTCTTGTTTCACTAGATAAATTATCGCGTAAATAAAGAGTTATGCGATTTAATACTTTATCTGAGCCTATTTGGTATTGTTGCCCATCTACTAGAATTATTTCTTCTTTAGGTGGGTACACTGCGTCCGCGAAGGCTTTTATCATGCGTCGGCAGCTGTTCATTGCTTGGCTTATTGCTTCCAAGTCACCAGAAACGAGTCTATCATTGATCGCAGGTATCTTTTCAAGTACATCGGATGCCTTTTCGCGAAGTAAAGTATCTATAATGGTTCTATGTTGCTGGAAAATGGATTCTGCAATACCGCTGAATGCAAGCTGATAATATGTTTCGGTCGCGAAAGCGTGAATTCCCATCAGAACTCGGGATCGGATGCTATTGAGTGTTGAGACCGAAGTGGTCAGCTCTTGTAGTCTTGCGAGAACTGCAGAAGCGGGCGCGGAAATCCCCGCCACATTCGCTCCTCCAAAGCCGGTGACAAACTCATGAGGATTTGCACTTGAAACAGAAAGATGGACGTCAGGAACATGAAGCTGTTGGATTTGAACTTGTATAGTCGAAATAGAGCTGTTTATTGCCGCGAAAGGTACCCACCACCCAAGGTTTTTAGCTTTATCTGTCCATCGCCATACTCTGTCCATGTACTTACGAGCTTCTTCTGTATCGGTATATCCATTGAGCTCAAAGTATAACCATGTCCGGATCTCGATTGCTTCCGATAAGCGAGCTAAGCGATAAGCTTTTAATAGTAGTTGATCTGGAGGAAGATGAGATAGCTCTATGTCATCAACCAGTTCTTTGGCCAATCCCAATCGATGCTTAATTAAAGACATTTCATTGTCATTCATGGCATTTCCTCGTGCGTATAAAGTTGTTTATATGGACCCGCATAACACGCTAAATGCAACGCTATATGCCGTATAATAGTCACGCGAAGCGAGTAATGTCAGAGCACTTTCTTCGGAAACGGATGATACTTCGGAGAAGATCAATTGAACCCCTTCGTCTCATTCAGAATTCTAGACCGGCCCGGCCGGGATGTCAAGCCCTCATGAGGGAACCGATTGAACGGAATTCAAGAAATTAGCTCAAAGTTCGAGCTCCAGAAGGTGTAATATATGCATTAGGGAAATCAGATATCTCCAAATCCGCAAGCCGTCATACGCTACGGCATAGTTTTGCCACGCGCCTTCTGGAAGCTGGGTACAATATCAGAACGATCCAGGAACTCTGGGACACAAGAATCTGAATTTCAGCGTGCTTTTCAGGTCAATATGGCGCCACTCCTTAATTAGGAGAGAAATGGCGATGGTCGGGGCGATGATGGCCACCACCGGCGTGGCGGTTTTTATGGGGATGATGAGGGCCAGCAGGGGCGTAGCGACGAGGGCATCGCCAAAGCCGAACGTCGAGCGGACAAGGATCGATATAAATAGGATCAGCAGGACGGGCAGGAATGGTATGTCGGCGGCCATTTTTGAGCGACTATTATAATGAATTTTAGCCATGATGCGCCAGACGAAGTTTGATTGGAACCGCCCAATATGGTAAAAGGATTAGGGAAAAACAGGAAGCCGCCGCCAAAACTGCCGCGGCCGAATGAAACAAGGCAAGAACATGCCGGACGACATTCCGAAACACTATGATCATCAAAAATTCGAGGCGCTGATCTACAAGCGCTGGCTCGAGGCCGACGCCTTCGCCGCCGTCCCCGACGACCGGAAGAACCGCTATGTCATCATGATGCCTTTGCCCAACGTCACCGGCGCCCTTCATATGGGCCATGCCATGGACAACGTCATGCAGGACCTGCTCATCCGCTGGCACCGGATGATGGGAGACAACACTCTGTGGATGGCGGGCACGGACCATGCCGGCATTGCCACGCAGGCGGTCGTCGAAAAGCGGCTCTTTGAGCTGGAGGGGAAAACGCGGCAAGACATCGGCCGCCAAGGGCTCGTGGCCAAGATCTGGGCCTGGAAGGACGAGTACCAGGAGCGCATCATCCGGCAGCAGGAAAGCATGGGCTGCTCCTGCGATTGGCGACGCCAGCGGTTCACCATGGATGCCATATGCACGAGGGCGGTGCGCGAAGCGTTTTTCCTGCTGTTTCGCGACGGGCTGCTATTCCGCGGCAACCGTCTTGTCAACTGGGACTGTCAGCTCCAGACTGCCGTTTCCGACGATGAGATCTTCCATGAAAAAGTCCAGGGGCATTTCTGGCACATCCGCTATCCGATCATTGACCCGAAACCCGGCGAGCCGCTTCATGTGACGGTGGCCACGACGCGTCCGGAGACGATGTTGGGCGATACAGCCGTGGCCTGCCATCCCGACCCGGCCGGCGAGCTCGAGAGACAGAGCCGGTCGCTCTTGGGCCGGATGGAAGGCGCCACGAAGAAAGACAGGGAGGAGCTCGAGCAGGAACTGCAACGGATCGAAGAGCGGAAAAAAGATGTCCTGCCGCTTCTCCTTAAACTCCGGAATATGGCCGAGCAGGGGCGGAAAGTCACGTTGCCTCTACTTAACCGGGAGATCCCGCTCATCCTCGACAAATGGGCCGATCCGTCGCTCGGCTCAGGATGCGTGAAGATCACTCCGGCTCACGATCCCAATGATTATGATGTTTGGGGACGCCATAGGGACACAATCGGCATTATCAACATCCTGAATCCCGACGGGACTCTCAATGCCAACGCCGGACCGTACGCCGGGCTGGATCGATTCGACGCCCGGAAAAGCGTGGTGTACGACCTCCGGGACCTCGACCTTTTCGAAGCGATCGAAGACAGGGAGATTGAGATTGGTCACTCCGACCGGTCCAAGACGCCGATAGAACCCTTTTTGTCCAAGCAGTGGTTTGTCCGGATGGGCGACGTCGAGGGCGGAGTTTTATGTGGATCCGGGTCCCGGAAAGAGTTCCGTGCTGCCGGGCTGGCCCAGGCTGCCATCGACACCGTTGAAGAGAGCTATAAATCTCCGTCCGGCCTGCGATTGACGTTTCATCCGGACCATGTTCGTTACGGCGGCACGTATGTCAGCTGGCTGGGAGAAAAGCGCGACTGGTGCATAAGCCGCCAGCTATGGTGGGGCCACCGCATCCCGATCTGGCATGGCAACCTGAAGGGTACCGAACTCGGCAAGGCCATCGCTTCTATTCCGAGAGCCGCTGCCGACGAGCTGCGGACCTGGATCGCCGACAGTGAAGGAAGACTATATAAAATCAATGAAATCAATAAATTAGATAAGAAAGGCCAATATGACGTCCTGGTCTCGCTGCACGACCCGGCGGCCGAGGCCAAATACGCCGCCCGACTTGATAGCGCCGGGTTCAAGCAGGACCCCGATGTCCTCGACACATGGTTCAGCTCTGCCCTCTGGCCGTTCAGCACGCTCGGCTGGCCCGACCCCGAAACGGCGCAGACCGATGAAGGGCAAAGACCGCTGGCGGCCGCTACTGGCCGGGCGGACTGCCTGAGCTATTACTACCCGGGCTCATGCCTGGTGACGGCCCGCGACATCATCACGCTCTGGGTTGCCCGCATGCTCGTCATGGGGCTCTACCTCCTGGGCGACGTCCCCTTCACAGACTGTTTCATCCACGCCAATATCCAGGACGGGAAGGGCGAACGGATGAGCAAGAGCAAGGGCAATGGCATCGACCCCGAGGATATCATCGAAAAGTACGGCGCCGATTCCATGCGCTACGTCATCTGTGATATGCAGACCGGGACGCAGGATATTCGCCTTCCCGTGCAGGCTATATCGCCCTACACGGGCGAGCTGGTTGACTTGGCCACGGCCAAGCATGGCCGCAGCATTTTCACTTATATTTGCCCTAAGACGGGGAAGGAGTTTGATGTACTCGGTACCATGCCGGACATTCCCATGGCCAAGATCATCAGCGAGCGGTTCGAGGTGGGGCGCGCATTTTGCACGAAGCTGTGGAATGCGGCGCGCTTCGCCATGATGAACTTGGGCGAACATAAATTCGTCCCGCTCTCCAAAAACAAGCTGAAGCCTGAGGACCGCTGGATCCTGTCGCGTTTATCTCGTGTTATTAGCAAAGTCACCGAGGAGCTCTATGCCTATAATCCGTCTGCGGCCCTCGGCGCGGCGCGGGAATTTTTCTGGAGCGAGCTTTGTGACTGGTACCTGGAGTTCATCAAGCCGCGCTTTAAGGAGGAGGATTCTGCCCCTGTCGCGCGAACGGTCCTGGCGCTGGCCCTGGACCATGTCCTACGGCTTTTCCATCCTTTTGTGCCGTTCATCACGGAAGTCCTTTGGGAGCGGCTCAATGCTCAGTGTCCGGTCCGCGGCTTGGAGAAGGCGATTCCGTCAACCGAGCTACTGATCTCTGCTTCCTGGCCGGAGCCGAAAGCGGAATGGGAGGATGGCCCGATCGAAGCGGATTTCGCGCTGCTCGAAGACGTGATCCGGAGCATCCGGGAGTTCCGCTCTCTCCACAATATCGCGCCGAGCCGCAAGCTCGAAGCGCTGATCAAAGCGGCGGGACACTCCGCGGACATTTTACGGCAAATGAAACCTCTCGTTCTGCACATGGCCAACCTTAGTCCCCTGATCATCGCCGGGGACATGAATCGACCGGCCGACGCCGCCGCCCTAGTCGTCGGCGATATGGAGATTTATCTCGCCGGTCTCGTTGATACGGACAAGGAGCGAGAGCGCCTGAATTCCAAACGCGGGAAGCTCCTTGAGGATGCCCGGAAGGCCGAAGCGAAATTATCCAATGAAAGCTTCGTCA
>Ga0315289_10010390_pt1 | contig 13334 bp, 15 predicted proteins | sample YL17G11_40_MG_FD_203452 | JGI IMG/M metagenome (GOLD analysis project Ga0315289, IMG submission 203452) | Sediment microbial communities from Yellowstone Lake, YNP, Wyoming, USA - YL17G11_40 | ecosystem: Environmental > Aquatic > Freshwater > Lake > Sediment | place: USA: Wyoming | collected...
TTAAATGCTATTACATTGTCATTGCGAGCGACCAACGGGAGCGTGGCAATCTCACCTCATAAACAAGAGATTGCTTCGTCGTTTCACTCCTCGCAATGACGCTTTACTTAATGCGTTCGTATTAGTAACATATAGTACGATGAGGCTGTTAGAAGACATCCATAGACTACCGTTCTTCTAACGCTATGAATTAGTCCTTATGATGGTGATGAACGTGCGGGGCTACATAATATGGATAGTTCCACCAGGGATCATAATAGTAGGAGGAATGGGTTGGATGCTCGGAACTGTATTCTTCCCAGAGGTACATTTGTTTGCATGATATAACAGGATAGCGATAGCTCATTTCATCGAGTGTTTTTGTTTCTTCCCCCTGAACTTCGCCAACCACAGTTATTTTCCTCCCTGTTCGGTAGAGGTATGGATCTACATGCTTTTGCGAATGGACTAAAAACCTCCCTTCTGAAACAACAGACCCTTTTGTACCTCTGGGCTCCTCTCCCCATCCGAGCGGTGTCTGAAAAACTTCAATCGTCGTCGTTTCATCTTTCTGGCTCATTGTCTGGATGATTTCGCCCCCCCAAAGGACCAGTTTCCCCTTATAAGCAGTCGGATTTGCAAAGACCTGTCCGAATGTTATTGTAGGATCAACCTGTTCTCTCAGGTCTTTTGAGATAACATGGGCACATCCGCCAAGGAAACAGGCAAAGAGGAAGGAAAGCACATAAAGGGGAAATCGCCTCGTCATCCTATCCCCATCCTATACAGTTAAACTACACCCATCAATTTATCAGCCTATAGGGATATGCCCGCTTTGTCCACTCACTTTCGGGGTATTGATCCTTGAGCTGTTCGTAGGCCTCTTTAAGAGGTTTGGGGTTGTTTGTACTCTTGTACCGGCACACTCCCCTCAGATAGATTCCTTCAGGAGCCGCACTGCTCTTTGGATACTCTCTTAAAAGTTTCTCAATGCTTAAGAGGGCTTCACTGAAACGGTCCTGTTCAAAATACGATTTTCCCATGCCGAGTAACAGTGACGGTATCAACTCATCTGCAGAGACAAAACCGACAATTCTATGACGTTCTTTACCATCGGGATCAAGCACAATTAAGGTTGGAGTCCACTTGATGTTGAATTCTGAAGACAGAGGTTTGGCATCAAACGGCACGCGGAGAGGAATGGTATTCTCTTGAATAAATTTGACTACCTCTGCGTTTGGATACGTAACCACATCCATCTGCTTGCAGCCGATTCACCCGGGATTGAAAAAATCAAGAAAAATGTGCTTGCCTTCCTTCCGGGCCCAGGCAAGGGCGCTTTTCATATCAGTTTCCCATGTGATCTTGTTTTCCATAATTTCCCTCCTTTATCCTTCCCCTACGAAAAATGATAACGAAGATTGTGAATAAAATAAAGGTGTATTTTAAAAGGCATCGCCATAGAATTTTCCAATGATGTATAGATCTCTGAAAAAGTCGAAAACAGGGTTCCGAGTGCGAATTGAAGATTTTTTTCCGCCGACGGCGGATCGGAAAAATGTTATTGAGCAACGAGGAACCATGTTTCTCAGCGATCGCACTCAAGAAGCTTGACAGTACCACCCATTCTGTCTATAAGGATAATCGACGTGGAAGAACTGCTCAACATTCAGAATCTCAAGACGCATTTTTTTACTGAAGAAGGAGTGGCAAAGGCAGTAGACGGCGTAAGCTTTTCCATCCAGGAACGGGAAACCCTTGCCCTCGTAGGTGAATCAGGGTGTGGGAAAAGCGTTACTGCCCTTTCCATCTTAAGGCTCATCCCTGATCCGCCGGGAAAGATTGTAGGCGGAAGCATACTGTTCCAGGGGACAGACCTCCTGGGGTTAAACGAAAAGGAGATGCGGGCGATCAGGGGAAATAAGATATCAATGATTTTCCAGGAACCACTCACTTCCCTCAATCCGGTATTTCGTGTTGGTGACCAGATTGCAGAAGTAATACAGCTCCATCAGAAGCAAAAAAAGAAAGAGGCCTGGGAAAACTCAATCAAGATGCTTACGCTGGTAGGAATCCCTTCTCCCGAGCAAAGGGTCAAGGATTATCCCCACCAGTTGAGCGGAGGGATGAGACAGAGGGTAATGATTGCCATGGCTCTATCCTGCCATCCTCAGCTTCTCATAGCTGATGAACCCACCACTGCTCTGGATGTCACCATCCAGGCTCAGATCCTGGATCTCATCAATGCGTTAAAAAAGGAGCTCGGTATGGCACTTCTCCTTATCACTCATGATCTCGGGGTAGTGGCAGAGACTGCAAAAACCGTTGCAGTCATGTATGCAGGCAGGATTGTTGAATATGCAGATGTCAGCGAATTGTTCAGAAAACCTCTGCATCCGTATACCCAGGGGCTCTTGCATTCTCTCCCGCGGATTAATGCACATGAGCAAGGAAGAGCACGCCTGGAGGCGATACCAGGTACAGTTCCACCAATACTCCATCTCCCGGAAGGGTGCAAATTCAGCACACGATGTCCGAAGGTATTTGCCCCCTGCAGAGAAACTGAGCCGGGATTAAAAGGAGAGAACCACTCTGTGAGGTGCTGGCTTTATTGACTACTATGAATGCTGAGCTTCTTGCTGTCAGGAATCTCAGGAAATACTTCACTATCCAGGCAGGGGTCTTATCTGCGAGAAAACTACTCGTACGGGCAGTTGACGGAGTGAGCTTCAGCCTGACACAGGGAGAAACCCTGGGACTGGTTGGGGAGAGCGGGTGCGGCAAATCTACGATTGCCCGGATGATCCTCCTCCTGGAGAAACCAACTGCAGGTGATATCATCTTTGAGGGGGAAGATATAACGCGATTAAACGGAAATGCCTTGAGGCAACTGCGGAGGAAAATCCAAATCATCTTTCAGGATCCCTATTCATCTCTTAATCCGAGGAAGAGCGTCAAGAGCATCCTGAGCGAACCCTTCATCATCCACAGACTCCTCCCCAGAAACCAGATTGAACCCAGAGTGATAGAACTTATGGATAAGGTCGGCCTCAGCAGTGACCAGCTCAACCGTTTCCCTCACGAGTTCAGCAGCGGACAGAGGCAGAGGATCGGTATTGCCCGGGCTTTAAGCCTAAACCCGAAGATCATTATTGCTGATGAGCCGGTATCAGCCCTTGACGTTTCAATCAGGGCACAGGTACTCAATCTGCTCACGGATCTGCAGGATGAGTTCGGGCTTACCTACCTGTTCATCTCCCACGATTTGAGTGTTGTGCGGCATATCAGCAACCGGGTTGCAGTGATGTATCTGGGAAAGCTGGTCGAGGTTGCCAGGAGTGAAGATCTCTACCAAAACCCTCTCCACCCTTATACCCGGGCATTACTCTCTGCTGCACCGGTTCCTGACCCCGAAACAAAGAAAAGGAGGATGACCCTGCCGGGAGACATACCAACACCAATCAATCCCCCAAAAGGATGTTATTTTTCAACCCGCTGTCCACTCAACAAGAAAGAGGATTGTTTTGGTATACACCCTGAATTGCGAAAAGTCGAACATCAACACTGGGTTGCCTGCTATCTACAGTACTGAAAGGAGAAATGCATATGAGGATCCCATCTCTTTTGGTAATGCACACCCTGCTCCTGTGTCTCTTTATCCCTTCGATAGGAGCACAGGAAGAAGATGCCCGGATCATGTTAAGCAAATCTATCGTGATTAAGTCCTATCAGGATGGCAAGGCCTACGTTGAGGAAAGAAAGGTAAAAAGAGGAGAGAGCATCTGGAGAATCTACAAGAGGAATTATCGCCTGCCAACAGGCCGGATACCTTTTTTTATAAAGATTTTTAAAGAAATGAACCCGGATGTAACAGACATCAATCGTGTTTTTCCCAATCAGAAGATCACGATCCCCTTTAAGTTAGTAGAAGATTTAAAAGAGACTCCTCCTGAGGAGACCCCTGTCCTCGAACTAAGCCCACCGCCTCTCACAAGCGAAAAAAAGGCTAAGGTGAGAGAAAAGATATTTACAAAGCTGAAAGAACTGATTGTTGCCCTGGATAAGACATTTGTCTCTTCCGGTGATTATCGGCTGCTTCCAGGCCTGGATTACAGCCCGACAATTGATGCTTCGATCTCACCGGTTATCGAACTAAACGCACACGAAAAGGTCATCCTCAATTTCGACAGCATCCTGCCTGAGAATAAGAAAGAAGTGATTCAATCAATCCGCTCTAACCTCATCAGTATCCAGATTCTCGACCTGAGAGGAGAAGACGGGCTGGAAGAAAGTGTGGATAAGTTTTTAAGGGCTTTTAAATTTTATGCGGTAGAGAGGAAACCAAATCCTCTCCTGATCTTTGGTGAAGCCGAGCAGAAGATCGAAGGGGACTGGTTTGTTTTCAAGGACAGTTTACTCAATGACATCTTCGTAATCAATCTGGTTGAAGAGGGAAAAGAAATACCGAAGGAAGGCAAGGATTACCTGCAGGGATATACGATCACATTTATTAATCTGAAAAGGTGAGATCGAAACTCCGCATTCCGCAATCTGACTTCGGTGTTGGGATTTAGGAATTAGGGTTTAGCAGGATTTTCACGAACCCCTGGCCCCTAAAACCAAATCCCAGCGCACTCAATGTCCCTTGGACCAGAAAGATTTGAAAGGCTTTTCCTTTGTCACCTTCTCACCTTCCAGCTTCGCAAGCTCCCGGAAGAGTTCTTCTTCCCGCCTGGTAAGCCTGGCTGGCGTTTTTACAACCACCTTGACAACCTGGTCACCTTTTCCCCTTCCCTGATGGAGAGAAGGCATACCGGCCCCTTTTATGGCAAAGAAGTCTCCAGTCTGGGCGCCGGCATGAACCTGTACCTTTTCCTGGCCGTAAAGGGTAGGCACTTCAATCTCAGCACCTAACGCAGCTTGCGAGAAGGTTATCGGGATTTCACAGAGGATCGTGCTGCCGTCCCGCTCAAAGAATTGGTGAGGCTCAACATGAATGAACACATAGAGATCACCTGCAGGACCTCCCCTTTCCCCTTCTTCACCCTCTCCTTTCAGTCTCAGCCGCATCCCGGATTCAACTCCACCAGGAATTTTAACAGCAAGTATCTTTTTGCTTTTTATTTTTCCCTTGCCGTGACATTTTTTACAGGGGTGGGTGATTATTGTTCCGGTTCCTCTGCACTTCGGGCATGTTGTACTCATGGTGAAAAACCCCTGGGTCCGTACTACCTGCCCTCTCCCTCCACAATAATTACAGGTCTGAGGTTGATTCCCCGGCTCAACACCGGTGCTCCGGCAGGTTTCGCAGTGCACATACTTTTCAACCTCAATGCTTTCTTCTTTCCCGAATGCCGCATCTCTGAGTGAAATGGAAAGATCATAGCGCAGGTCTGCTCCTTTAACAGGCTCGTAGCGAGCCTTCCTGCGGCCACCGAAAGTACCAAACCCGAACATATCTTCAAAGATATCTCCGAAGCTGGTGAATATATCCTCAAATCCTGTGAATCCGGAGAAACCGGTACCCCTCAGTCCCTCATGCCCGAATCGATCATAGAGATCACGTTTCTCCGGGTCCCGGAGAACTTCATAGGCTTCGGAGGCTTCTTTAAATTTCTCCTCCGCTTCCTGATTACCGGGATTCCGATCAGGGTGATACTGAAGCGCCAGTTTACGGTATGCTTTTTTTATTTCCTCTTCACCGGCGTTTCTGGAGACCCCCAGAATTTTGTAGTAATCTCTCTTGGTCATCAGTCCGCTGCACCTAAAAAATTAGCACCCATTACACCGAGTGCTAATATCTTTCTTCAACCTCGCTCCTCTATGGAGAAGTAACCTCAGTTACCTCTCTTTCAGTCTTGCATCAGGTCTTATTCTCTTCTTGATAATCACTCAAAACTTTACCGGCAGCTATTTCCCTGAGTGCTGTAACTACCTCACGGTTATCAACGTTTACTAACGGTTTGGCTCCCTCTAATAATTGTTTTGTCCGCTTAGCCGCCAGCCTGACTAATGCAAAACGGTTGTTTACCTTTTTTAAACAATCCTCTACGGTTATTCTTGCCATAATTTATTCATTAACCTCCGCTTCTCAATTATTGTCTTTGATATCGTCCTCTTTTTATCAATATATTTTACAACAGATTCTCCGAAAAGGAAATTGAAAAGTAAACTTAGTTTTATTTTTCATGAAGAGAACCGTAATGCAGACAATTTTAGTAAATAATTTTCTTGACATGCAATAAAGATTGTTTTAGAATTAAAACAATGTTAAGTATATATAACTTATCAACGGTATTAAATTTCAATGCGCTCATTATTTAAGACCTGGAAACATTTATTTGGAAGTGAGGTGATGAGGTTTTGGTCAGAAGGCTAAGCGAACTCAAGGAAGGCGAAAAAGGGGTTATTCAGAAGATAACGGGTAACAGCAGATTTCAAAGAAGGCTGAGAGAAATGGGATTTATCAAGGGCACTGAAGTGCTTGTGGAGAAATTTGCACCGTTAACTGATCCCATGGAATTGATCATCATGGGTTATCATCTAAGCTTACGGAAAGAAGAGGCTGGAAAGATTATGCTTGAATGTGAAGGCACTCTATGAAGCAAAAGAATATCACCGTCGCAATAGCCGGTAATCCTAATTCCGGAAAAACTACTATCTTTAATAACCTCACAGGTTCCAGGCAAAAAGTAGGCAACTGGAGCGGCGTAACTGTAGAGAAAAAACAAGGGACTGTGCACTTCCAGGGTTATGAAATAAAGGTGGTTGACCTGCCTGGAATTTATAGTCTGACTCCTTATTCTATTGAAGAGATTATTGCCCGCGATTTTATCATAGATGAGAAACCGGGTATTGTTATCGACATTATTGACTCCTCCAACCTTGAGAGGAACCTTTACCTTGCTGTCCAACTCGTCGAGCTGGGAGTAAAGCTGATCTTAGTTCTCAATATGATTGATGAAGCAACGTCTAAAGGTGTGGTGATAGATCAGCAAAAAATGGGCTCTCTCTTCGGAACACCTGTGGTTGCAACCATTGGATCCAGAAATATCGGCATGGACAAGCTCTTAGCAGAAGTGGTTAAAGTAGCAGAAGACAAAGAACCTGTTTCCCGCCACATCCATCTGCCCTACGGAGAAGAAGTGGAGGAAGAAATTCGGAAGCTACAAGCCAGGATTTGGGAATTTCCTGAGCTTACTTCACGGTATTCAACCCGTTGGCTGAGCGTAAAACTATTGGAAAACGACAGTGAAATTATGACGATGCTGGAAAACGCAGATTCGAAGTATGCACCAGTCCTCAGGCAATCAAAAAGAAGTTCCTCCCACCTGCACGACATTTTTGAGGAAGAACCTGGGAACTTTCTGGGTGAAAGACGGTATGGATTCATCCACGGTTTATTGAGAGAAGCTGTAAAAATGCCCAAGGAGAGTGGGCTTACCCTCTCGCAAAAGATTGATAAAGTTATGACCAACCGCATCCTCGGTTTCCCTCTTTTTCTCCTCCTTATGTGGGCGATGTTCCAGTTAACCTTTACTGTCGGTCAATATCCCGCAGGGTGGATCGATGAAGGCGTGATGTGGCTGGGCAAACAGCTTTCCCAGTTCCTCCTTTCGGGTACTATCAAGAATTTAATAACAGATGGAATTATCGGGGGAGCAGGCGGAATAATCGTCTTCCTCCCGAATATTATGATTCTCTTCCTCTGCATTTCATTTTTCGAGGATACCGGCTATATGGCACGGACCGCCTTCATCATGGACAAGGTGATGCATACGCTCGGGCTGCACGGCAAGTCCTTCATACCGTTACTCATGGGGTTCGGTTGTAATGTCCCCGCAATCATGGCGACGAGAACCCTTGAAAACAGGAAAGACCGGATCTTAACTATTCTTATTATCCCCCTGATGAGCTGCAGCGCACGGCTGCCTGTTTACATCCTTTTGACCGGTGCATTCTTCCCACAGAATGCTGGAAATGTAATATTCAGTCTCTATCTGCTGGGGGTTGTCCTGTCGGTAATCAGCGGCCAGATGTTCAAGAGAATACTACTGAAACTTGACGCTGCCCCCTTTGTACTGGAGCTTCCGCCCTACAGGATGCCCACCCTTAAGTCTACGATGATTCACATGTGGGAAAAAGGGGTCATCTTCCTGAAAAAAATGGGCACGGTGATCCTTGCCGGTTCCATGCTCATCTGGTTCCTGAGCTCTTTTCCCCAGCCTGTTTCAAACAGTCACATGACTAAGGCTGAAATTATGGAACAAACCTATATCGGGAGATTAGGAAAACTTCTCTCGCCGGTGGTCAAGCCACTCGGTTTTGACTGGAGAGGAGGCGTAGCCCTCATCACCGGCTTTTTCGCAAAAGAGATCGTGGTGAGCACCTACGGTGTCCTGTATCAGGTGGGTGAAAAGGAAGAAGAAAGCGAGGGATTACGTTCGGCGTTACAACATTCAGGAATGAGCCCCCTCGTCGCCTACGCCTTCATGGTTTTTACTTTAATCTACACCCCTTGTCTGGGCACCGTGGCAGCCATCCGGAGGGAGACAGGGTCCTGGGGCTGGACCTTTTTCAGCGTCGGGTACAGCATAACCCTGGCATGGATAATGGCTTTTCTGATCCAGCAGGGTGGAAAGCTCTTAGGAACTCTGTAGGGGCGTATTGCAATACAGCCCTACACGACAAATAGTTTTGTTGACAGATGAGCGACGGTTTTTTATGATGAAATAAAAAAAGATAAAGATATGCGCAGCAGGCTCATGAATAAAAAGATCACATCGAACATCGAAGATTACCTTGAAGCTATATACCTGATTGAGGAAGCAAGAGGGGTTGCCAGAGTTAATGAGATTGCAAAATCCCTCAAGGTATCCTATCCCAGCACCTCTGTGATATTAAAGAAGCTCCATGATATGGGACTGGTTGTTCATGAAAAGTATGGGTATATCCGCTTGACCCCTGCAGGAAAGATAATTGCATCTGATACCTTTGAAAAGCACCAGACATTATCAGAGTTCTTCTCCTCGGTCCTGGGGATCAACAAGGAAGCCGCTGAATTCGATGCCTGCAAGGTGGAACATTCCGTGAGTGACCACCTCTTAAATCAGTTGATAAAGTTCATACAGTACATCCAGATCTGCTCCAAGGAAGAGCTAGGCTGCCTCCAGAGGTTTAATGCCTTCGTTGAATCTGAAAAATCGCTCCCTGAAAAGAGGGGAAAAAAGAGGAGCGGAGAGAATCAGGGAGACCAAATTCCTTCTTAAATTTCCTCCTGAAGGAAATCCTGCATCACATTCCATGAGTGTTGAAGAGATGACCGGAAAATATCAACCACGATATATTGAAAGCTATTCACGAAAGGCACTGTCAGAAAAAAGAAAACAACTGGAAAAAATCTTTACGTCCTGTTCTCTCTGTCCATGGAATTGCGCGGTAAACCGGGAAGAGGACGAAAAAGGAAGATGCAGGGCCGGCAATGATCTCATGATTGCCAAGGCCCTCCCCCACTTTGGCGAAGAACCTGTACTCACCGGAGCGAGGGGATCAGGCACCATTTTCTTCACTCATTGCCATTTGCAGTGCACGTTCTGCCAGAATTACCAGATAAGCCAGGAGAATAGGGGCAGGAAAATCACTCCCGATGAACTGGCCTTGATCATGCTCGACCTTCAGGAGCAGGGATGTCATAATATCAACCTGGTTTCACCGACTCACTTCCTTCCGCGGATTGTAGCCGCTTTAGAAATTGCCATACCAGCAGGCTTATCACTTCCCCTTGTGTATAATTCTAACGGATATGAGAGGGCTGAAACTCTAAAACTCCTCGATGGAATCATTGATATTTATCTCCCCGATGCCAAATACAGAGATGATGACCTTGCCCAATCCTTTTCCCGTGCTAAGGAATATTCCCGGTACAATCTCAGTTCCTTACAGGAGATGTACCGCCAGGTGGGCACGCTTCTCATAAACCAATATGGCATAGCTGAACAGGGGTTGATCATCAGGCACCTCGTGCTTCCTCACCACCTTCAGAATACCAGAGATGTACTTATGTCCATCAAAGATCTCCTCGGCAGCGAAATTCATATCAGCCTGATGGGCCAGTATTTCCCAACCCAAGGAGTGCTCCATAACCCCTATCTCAACCGGAGGTTAACAGCTGAAGAGTATCAGAAAGCTATCAGTGTTCTCGAAGAAATGGGCTTTGATAACGGCTGGCTTCAGGAACCGGATACGGTAGACAAAAGTTTTATTCCGGATTTTACCAAAGATGGAAGCTGGAATTAACGCTCACCGGAAAAAGACGGTCTGCCTGGTCAGCCTGGGCTGTCCCAAAAATCTGGTGGACAGCGAGGTGATCCTCGGATATTTACAGCAGAATGGGTTCCGGATAACCACCCGGCGAGAAACGGCTGAGATCATTATTATCAATACCTGCGCCTTTATCGAAGGAGCAACCCAGGAGTCGCTCCAGGCGATATTCGAATCCGCCCAGTACAAAAAAGGGGGGGAATGCCGGATTCTTATTGTTGCCGGCTGTCTTCCTCAACGTTACCGTGACACATTACGCAAGGAGCTGCCTGAAGTTGACCTGTTCATCGGAACCGGCGAACTTCACCGGATTGCCGGCCTGATTGACCGGTTTGAGAATCATTCACTCACGGACGGCATGCAGGTAGGTAGACCTGATTTTCTCCTCGATTATGATACTCCCCGTCTCCTTTCCACGCCATCCTATACCGCCTATGTGAAGATCGCTGAAGGCTGTTCCAATGCATGCAGTTACTGTCTTATTCCATCGCTCCGGGGCAAATACCGGAGCAGAAAAACAGACTCAATTTTTAAGGAGGCAGAAGCTCTGGCACGACGGGGTGTTAAAGAAATCAACCTTATCTCCCAGGATACAACCCTCTACGGAAAAGACCTCCGTGATGGGTCGGATCTAACCTCGCTGCTGAAATGTATGGTACACATCCCGGGCATTGAGTGGATACGGCTCCTCTATTGCCATCCTGAACATCTCTCGGATGAACTTATCTCTCTCATGGCTGAGGAGAAGAAAATCTGTCCCTACCTTGACCTCCCTATCCAGCACGTGAGCACTTCAATCCTGAAGAGGATGAACCGAAGGGGGAACCGGAGGGAACTGGGCAGGACACTATCACGTCTGAGAGAAAATATTCCTCACATCACCTTAAGAACTACGGTCATGGTGGGATTTCCAGGTGAAACTGAGGAGGAGTTTCATGAACTCATGCAGTTTATTGAAGAGGTAAAATTTGATCACCTCGGGGTCTTCAGGTATTCCCGGGAAGAAGGAACTCCTGCGGCAAAACTAAAAAAACAGGTTCCCCAGAGGACAAAGGATAAACGCCACAACCTGATTATGAAAGCTCAGTCCCTCATATCCTTGAAAAAGAATCAGGAGAGGATTGGCTCCCACATTCCCGTCCTCATTGAAGAACAGGTTCGTCACCGGGAATATCGTTTGAAAGGACGGGCATCATTCCAGGCACCGGAAATTGATGGGCTGGTTTACCTTACCAGGGGGAAAGCGCAGATCGGGGAGATCGTCGAGATGAAGGTAACCGGTGCCTCGGAATACGACCTCATCGGGGTGGTTATTTAAAACTTGTAGATCGGCCAGTTAAGGATCGACTGGATGTCAAAGAGTTCAGCAATGACTCCGATCCCCAGGAGCACCACATAGAAGGCTAAGGCAGAAAGCAGGATGTGGTCCTTATACTTCTTTAAAAATTCCATCTGATCCAGACCTCTACTTTATGTTACCCAGTGTATAACTCAATGAATAGCTTCATGTCAAGTTTATTGGATTATCCCACGGGGGGTGACATGACAGATAGCACCTGGGGATTCAATTCTGAGCGGACGTGCTCATGCTCTACACATAGAGCAGGTCATAACTGATAAATCAAGACCTGATCCCAATAAAAATAACCCTTAAAAGTAAAATCATAGAACAAATACAATATGCCGATATTTTATCTATGTGTTGCTGGGGACATAATTAATCCAAGAACAGGGCAGTTTCATCCAGATGTTGGGAGTGGTTATATCGACTCTCAGACTGGTCAGTTTATACAACACTGAACTGACCCATATTAGGAAGATATAGGAGAGATGTTACAAAAATCTATGAGACGGAAAACATTATTTTTTACTTTACTTACATACTGCATATGTTCGATTGTCTCTCTAACAATTATCCAGGCCAAAGAGACAACAACTTGTGAGGTCTTTTTCTCTCCACGAGGTGATTGCACTGATGCTGTCATAAAGGAAATAAATAAAGCAAAAAGTTCTATTTTCGTGATGGCTTACTCCTTCACGTCCGCTCCTATCGCAAAGACTTTGCTTGACGCTAAGAAACGAGGTGTGAAAGTCGAAGTGATTATTGACCATAGTCGGAACACAGAAAAATACACAGAAACCAGATTCTTTAAGAATATGGGAATCCCTGTTTATGTGGACTCCAAGGAAACAATTCAACACAATAAGGTAATGATTATCGACTCAGAAACTGTGATAACGGGGTCTTTCAACTTCACGAAGGCAGCAGAAGAAAAGAACGCTGAAAACTTGTTGGTAATTAAATCTAAAGAACTTGCCAAGGTGTATCTGGAGAACTGGGAAAAACATAGAGATCACTCTGTTAGCTATTCAGAAAATGCCCATGTCAATACCCCCATTACTCCGTTTAGCAAACAACCAAGGCAATAATATCAGTGATCATGAACAGCAACCAACAAGGTTCTTTCTCAAATCCATATTTCATTAACTAGGGCTTGCATCTCTTCAAACCCTCAATGTGCTTGTTAGCGAGGATTGAAGCAAAAAGGGGTCACAAGCAAAAAGGGGTCACACAAGCAAAAAGGGGTCAGCAAAAAGGGGTCAGGTCTTGGGATATAAGTTTCTTTTCTCCAATTCCTTAACCGTCTTGCTGATCGTAGTATAGTGCAAGTGCAGATGATCTGCAATCTGCTTCAAGGTGTACCCATGACGCATGTGTGCCTGGTGGATAATCTTGTCTCTCGCTGCTTTCGTCTTGATTTTGCCTTTTTCGAATAGTTCCCTCAGCGGGGGTCTGCTTGAATAACGCTGCTGCCGGGGAATCTCTTTAACCTCCTCCTTGTCCTTTAACAGATCTTTGAATTTCTGAACGAAGTCATCATCGCCCAGCAATATCTGGCCTCTCAATCTGTTCCAGGGCGATTTCTGCTTTGATCCTTCCTTTACAAACTGACGATACCGCTTTTGCGCCTTCCCTCTCTCACTGCTGAAGACCCCAAGAATCCAATCTCTCGTGAGGAAGTCCGGGCTTCTCC
>Ga0315289_10010393_pt1 | contig 13331 bp, 4 predicted proteins | sample YL17G11_40_MG_FD_203452 | JGI IMG/M metagenome (GOLD analysis project Ga0315289, IMG submission 203452) | Sediment microbial communities from Yellowstone Lake, YNP, Wyoming, USA - YL17G11_40 | ecosystem: Environmental > Aquatic > Freshwater > Lake > Sediment | place: USA: Wyoming | collected...
GAGCTCGGTGACGGCGGGGACGAGCTGTGCGGGGGTGGGGATGGGGTGGGGGGGGGAGGGAGAGAGGACAGGGGGGGGCAAGGTGTGTGTGTGGTGTGTGGTGTGTGTGTGAGAGAGAGAGGGAGTGAAGAGCGGGGCGCGGTTTGGTGGCGGGCCGGGAGCGGGAGAGAGAGAGGGAAGGGGGTGCGAGGTTTTTGGAGATGAGGGCCGGACTGGCGTCCTCGCTCTTCCTCTCTCTCTCTCCACAGTCGTGGCAGAGCGCGCCCCGCCCTCCCCCCCCCACACACACACACTCACACACCACTCCCATCCAAGTCTCACCGGCATGCCTAGGTAACAGATGCGCGCGTCCATCAGCAGGGACGGCAGGTCGGGCGGCTGCGAGCGACGGCGGGGCCCGCCCCCGCTGTACGTCGCACCCGCGGCCGCGCCGGGCGAGCCGGCGGCTGCCCGGATTTCGGGGATGTCCCACAGCGGGTCCGGGATGAGCAGGCCCTGGGTGGTGGAGCCGAGGAGGGGGCGGCCTGGATAGGGGAGGAGAGAGAGATGAGCAAAAGCGAGCGGCGGCCACACGAGCCAGCGGGGCGGCGTGTGCGAGAGAGAGAGGACGGCACAGTGCGTGCACTTCACCTCTCTTCACACTCACCAGTCACCGAGGCGACGGCGCGGAACCCGCGGCGAGCCGGCAGGGCCGGACGGGCCGAGGTGGAGGAGGAGGACGAGGAAGGCGCGCAGGGCGGCGGCGGCGCGAGCGGCGCGGTCGGCCGAGCCGCAGCGCCGGTCGTCGACAGGCCCGGCGCCGCGGGCGGCCGGATGCAGGCGGCCATGATGTGGGGCGCTCTTTGCGACCGAGAGAGAGAGAGAGAGCGAGAGTCGGGAGAGAGAGAGAGAGTTGCAAGGGGGGGGGGGGGGGGGCGTGATAGAGTGTGTGGCCTCACACGGGTATTGCTGGGGCGATTCCATTTCCTCTCACTCCACACTTCTTTCTTCCGCGCCCCGCACACGGCCGCCCGACCCACGCCCCTGCCCCGAGCCACACGCTGGGAGGACAGCTCAACATACGCACACAACAAAACACACACACACAAACACACAGCAGAGAGAGACAACCATGTCCAAGCCCGCCCGCCGCATCGTCCCGCACGCGCTGCCGCCCGCGCCGATGGTCGTGTCTCCCCCACCCGGCGGGGGCGGGGGGCGCGGCCCAGGCGCTTCCTCCTCCACCCGCCCCGCCCCCTCGGCGCCCGCCCAGCTGGCCGCCTCCAAGGCCGCGGCCGAAGCCCTGGGCCCCGGTCGCCACGTGTACGTCGCCCTGGGCGAGGCGGCGGCCGCCCCGCCCGCGGGCGGCGACCCCGCGACAGGGCACGACCGCAACACGGCCGACTGGAAGGCGCTCCTCCGCGCGCGCGGCCTCAAACGGTCCGCGGCCGCCAAGGCCGCCGCCAGGGCCGCGGCCGCCGACGCTGCGGACCCCGGGCCCGGGGGCGCCCGCGGCGGCGGCGGCGGCGGCGGCGCCCCCGGCCCCGGCATTTCGCGCGCGGGGCGGGGCGACGCCTGGGCGGCAGTTCTTCAACGCATCGAGCGCCAGTACGTCTGCCGTGGGGGCGGCGGCGGCGCCGGTGGGTCAGGGGACGACGACAATGACGACGGCGGCGGCGGCGGGTCCTCCTCCTCCTCGTCCTCATCGGGCGAGGAGGAGGCGGGCGGTGGAGAGGGGTCGGGCGCGGAGGACGCGGACGACGCCGGGGGCGAGGCGAGCGGCGAGGAGGAGGAGGAGGAGGAGGAGGGCGAGGCCGAAGGCGCGTCCGAGGAGGAGGCCGCGGGCGCGGGTGGCGCCACCGCTCCTGGACCTACCACGAAGCACAAAAAAAACAGGGCGGGCGGCGGGAGTGGTGCCGGCGGGGGCGGCGGCCCGCCGCCTGGGGGGGGGGGGGGGATGAAGGGCCCGGGCGGGCGCCCCGACGAGTACGAGTATGATGACGGCTTCTTGGATGACGCAGAACTGGAGGCAGTCGTGGCCGCGCGGCGGGCGAGCGGCCAGACCCGGCACCGCGGATTCTACATCAACCAGGGCGCGATCGAGAGGGTGGGCGGGGGCGGGGGCGGGGGGGGCGGCGGCGTGAAGCGGGGCGCGGCGGCGGCGGGGGGTGGCGCCGGCGCGGACGCGGGCGCCAAGCGCGCGCGTGGGTCGCCGCCCGCCCACGCCCACACGCCCGGCGGCACGGCCACGCACGCCGCCCACGCCCACCACACCGGCTCTGGCGCCGCCGACTATGCCCCCCCCGCCGAGCTGGTGGCCGCCGTGGAGGCTGTCGAGGCCGCCGCCGCCGCCGCCCCTCGCCCCGCCCCGGGCGCCGCGCGCGTCATTCTGCCCCTCCCCACCGTCGACCCCCTCGCCCGCGCCGCCGCCGCCGCCGACCGCCTCCTGGGCCGGTCCCAGGTCGGCTCCGTCGCGCCCGGGCGGGCCTGGCTCAACGCCCGGCTGCACGCGGCGCTGGGCGCGTGGACGAAGCGGGGCAACATGACGGCCCGCATGCGGTCAGAGCTGGAAAGGGTCAGCGTCGACCTGCGGGTGGCCGTCAAGGCCCTGGCCGGCGCCGCGGCGGCCGCGGCGGGGGCCGCCGCGGCGGCGGGCGCCGTCCACCCTGCCCTGCCCTGGACGCCCCACCTGGACGCGGCGGTGCGGGCGTACGCGGGCGCGGCGGGCGCGAGCGCGGGCTGGGTGGCGGGAGAGGCGGAGGGCGGGGAGAGCGGCCGGGCGGCGGGCTTGCACGCCCGGGTCGCGGCCTTCCTGGCGGCGGGCGGGGTGGGCGGCGGCCTGGTGGGCCAGGAGGGCGGTGGCGGTGGCGGTGCCGACGCTGCGCCGCCGCCGCCGCCCCGCCCGGCCGTCATCTTTTCAGACGTGGGCGCTGCCGAGGTGACGGCCGCGTGCGCCCGGGCGGGGGCTGCCGCCGCCGCCGCCGGCCCGCCCGGCTCCGCCCCGCCCTCCAGCCGGGGCGGCCGGGCCGCCGCCGCCGCGGGCGGGCGGCCCGCGAGCGGCGCCTCCCCCTCCTCCTCCCAGGGGGGTTCCCCACCCCGGGCGGGCAGCAGGCGGCCCGCCGCCCGGTCCACCTCCCCCCCGGGCGCGGCCGCCAGCCCCGACGCGGCCGCGGCGGCCGTGGCGGCCGCCCTGGCGGCCGCGCCCGCGGTCGCGGGCTTTGGAGCGGGCACGCCCGAGGCCTGGTCCGTGGCCGCCCACGCCGCCGACCCGGCGGCCATCGCGGCAGCGGCCGCCCGCTTCACGGGCGGGCGGGCGGGCAAGCTGAAGCCCGTCCTGCCGCGCGCCCTGCTGGCGGCCGGGCCGGGCGGGGCGACGGTGGCGGAGGCCGTGGCCATCGTCAACGCCGCCGGCCTGGGCCTCCCCGGCGACGCGCCGTGGGCCACGGACAAGGCCCGCCGCCAGGCCGCCTCGCACGCCCTGGCCGCCGAGCCCGACGTCTTTGTCGTCCTCGCCTCCCGCGGCCATTCCTTCGTGTACGGCCACGTCGCCTTCCCCGGCGTCCGGGCGCGGCGGGCGGAGATTGCGGCGCGGGTCGCGCGCGGCGGCGGTGGCGGGGGGCGGGGGGCGAGCGAGGAGGATGGCCGGGGGGCGGCCGCGGCGCCTGCCGGCGGGCCGGCGGCCACCCAGCCTCCACCCCCGCCCCCGCCCCCGCCCGCCCCGCCCGCCCCCGCTGCCGTTGACGAAGCCGCCATCGGGGCGATCCTGGCGGACCCGGCCCTGATGGCCGACCCGGGGCGGCTGGCCCAGGCGATCGCGGGGCTGGATGCCGCGACGCGGGACGCGGTGGCGGGGCTGCTGCGGCCGGCGCGGTGAGAGGAGGAAAGGGGGGGGGGGGGCGGCGGGGGGGGGGGGGGGGGGGGGGGGGGGGGGGGGGGGGGGGGTGTGCGTTCCCGGGGGGGGGGGGGGGGGGGGGGGAACAGCAAACGTTTTTGAGAAAAAGCCCCCACGCGCCACACTCTCCTTGTGTTTCCTTTTCCGGGCGAGCACGGGCCTCTCTGCTCTGCCCGCCCACCTTTACTAACGCCCACCCGGGCCCCAGCCGAGACTTCCACGGCACAGCATCCGCGTCAGAGGGACCAATGGGTGCGTGGGCGGAGAGGTGGAGTGGTTGCGTGCGCAAAAAATGTGCCGCGCCGCGCCACGCCGCAGCCAGCCAATTGTGTTAGTTATGCGGCGCCAAGGTTTGCGTCCACGCCCTGTGACCCTGCCCGCTACTGCCTCCAACCCGCTAGTCCGGTCTGTACAGGCCTGGTGACGAACCTGGTGGTGGCCGGGAAGGAGCGCATGCAGTGAAATGAAGAGGGACTCACCCGCCCCCTCCCCCCCCCCCCTGCTCTCCTCCTCTCTCCCTCGCCCGCAAACCTCTCAGCCCACCAACCCACCGCCGCTGCCGACCTGCCCCCCGACATCCTGGCGCGCATCGCCGCGGCCGGCCTGACAGCGGCTGACCTGGCATCCGCTTCAACAGCCTGCACCGCCTGGGCGGTCGGCATCGGCCGGGCGGTGGACGCCCTGGCCCCGGCCGGCGCGGCCGCCGCCCCGCCGCCCCACCCCCTGGCCGCCCTGGCCGCCCGTTTCCCTTCCCTGCGCTCCCTCGACTTGGGCCGCCTGCCCGCCGACCAGGCGACGGACTGGGGGGCGCTGGGCCGCCTGCCTCACCTGGCACGCCTCTCCCTGCGCGGGCGGCGGTCGGCCCGGGGTGGGGCCGCCCTGGCCGGCTCCCTGGGCGTCCTCCGCGCCCTGCGAGACCTCGACTTGTCGGGGTGCGAGGGGCTGGGCGGGGACGGCGGGGTCGGCCCCGGCGGCGCCCGCCCGGCCGGCACCCCCCGCCGCCCGCCCCGCAGCCCGTCCCCTGTGCGGCGCCTGGGTGACAGGCCGCCCCTGGCGCCCGCGTTTGACGCGCCCGCCCCCCCTCCTCGCCCCCCCCCTGTGGAGCCGGGCGTCGGCCTGCGCCTGGCGGCCGCCCTGCCGCCCAGCCTCACCCGCCTGGCCGCCGCCCGGTGCCCCTGGATAGGGGATGCCGAGCTGGGCGCGGTGGCCGCGGCCTGCCCACGCCTGGTCTCGCTCACCCTGGACGCGGCGGGGCCGGGGCTGGGGGCGGCCGGCCTGGCCGCCCTGGCGGCCACCGCGACGGCCCTCGCATCGCTCTCTCTGGCCGGCGCGCGTGGCGTGGAGGACGGGGCGGTGGCGGCCCTGGCGGCCGCCCCACGCCTGTCCGCCCTGGTCCTGGACCGGTGCACTGGCGTGACGGGGGCCGGCTTTGCGGACGGGTGGCGGAGCGGGGGCGCCGCCACGCCGTGCGCGCCCCTGTCCTCGCTCTCGCTCCGCCAGGCGGGTGCCCTCACCGATGCCGGCCTGGCGTCGCTCGCCGCCTCCCGCCTGGCCGCCACGCTGACCGACCTGACCCTGGACGAGTGTGACGGGCTGACGGACGCGGGCATTGCGGCCCTGGCGTCTCTGGCCCGCCTCACCGCCCTCAGCCTGCGCGGGCTGCGGGGGCTGGGGAGGGGTGCGGGGGGCGGCGGCTGCGGCCTGTCGCGCGCGCTCGCCGCGGCGCCGCCTCCCTCCGCTGCCTTCCCGACCCTGGCCCGCCTCAACGTGTCCGGCTGCGTGGGGCTGGGCCAGGCGTGCGCGCCCTTGCTGGCGGCCCTCCCGCGCCTGGCCGACCTGGACGTCGCGGGCTGCGAGCGGGTGGACACGGCCTTCCTGGGCGGCCTCGCGCGCGCGGCCGCGCTCACCACCCTCCGCCTGGCCGGCTGTCCGGGCGTCTCCTGCCCCGGCCTGGCCGCCCTGGTGGGTGCGGGGCCGTCCAGCCTGGTCGCCCTGGATGCAGGTGGTTGCAGCGCCCTGGGCGATGAGGGCGTGGCGGCCCTGGCGGCGGGCGCCCCCCGCCTCGCGGCCCTCGGCCTGGCCGGGTGTGCCCGGGTCGGGGCGGTATCCCTGGCGGCCCTCGCGGCGGGCGCCCCCGCCCTGGCCTCGCTCAACCTGGCCGGCTGCCCGGGCATCACCCCGGAGGCCCTGGCCCTGCTGGCCCCTCGCAGCGTGGAGGCGGGCGGGACCCTGCGCCGGGTGGTGGTGTGGGGGACGCCGGCCGCGGCGGGCGACAGCGGCGGCGCGGGTGCCTGGGAGGAAGGGGAGGCGGCGCCCGATGGCAGTGCTTCTCCGCCCCGGGTGCGCCCGCCGAGTGGGGTGGCGCGCCCGGGGTCGGCTACGACGACTCCCGTGGCGATGCTGCGGTTTGCCCACCTGAGCAGCCCGCGGGCACAGGCGGCGGCAGTGTAGAGAGAGAAGGTTGAAAAAGAAAAGAAAGGATGTGGAAGCATTGCACATACTCCCTTGATTCTGCACACCCTCCACGCCTCTCCAGCACATGGCCACCCTCTCGGCCGTGGAGGCCGACCTGCGGTCCCTGGCCACCGCCGCCACGGGCCGGGAAGGCCTAGCGGGCCAGCTGACAGGCCTATTTACGGGCGCCGGCCCCGAGCACGCGGCGGTCCGGGCGGCCTGCGACAAGGCGGTGGCGGCCATTGGCGAGGCCAAGGCAGCGGCGCCTGGGGATGAAGCGGCGGCGTTGGGCGCGGCTGTAGAAGTGAGTTTGTGCGGAGGGGCGCAACGGCAAGGGGCACGCGCCCGGGGAGCGCGTTCGCGGGGAGAAAGAAAGAAAAAACGATGCCCCGCGCGCGCGCGCAACTCTCACCTCTTTTCCAAACACTCACAGGCCGCCCTCGACGCCCTCCTGGCCGGCGCGACCTCGGGCACGCCCAAGCTGGCAGCCCCAGCCCTGGCCGGCCTGGCCTCCCTGGCCGCTAGCGCGCCCTCCATTCCGGCTGCCCGGGCGGGCGACGCCATCGCGGCGGTCGCGACCGCTGCGGGCTGCCCGACGCCCGCCTCGACCGCCGCCCCTGCAAGGCTGGCCTCCACGCCCTGTTCGCCCGCCGAGGAGGCCGTCCGGCTGCGGGCCATGCAGGCCGCGCTGGCCCTGGCCTCCCAGGCGCCCGCCATTGCGGACGCGCCCGGCGGGGCGGCGGCCCTGCTGGGGGTCTGCCTGCGGGCGCTGGCCCTGGCGGACCGGGGCGGGCACGGTGGGGGCGCCCAACCCGCGCCCTCCAACAACAACCATTCCTCCGCCTCCCTGGCGGGCACGGCCGCCGCGACCGCCCGCCAGGTGGTGGCCCTGGCCTTCGAGCGGGCGGCCGGGGCGGTCGGCGGCCCCGGGTCCCCGCCCCGCCTGGCGGCGGCGGCCCTGTTGAGTGACCTGTGCTCGCTTGCAGACCCCCGCGGCGCTGGCGCCCGCCCGCCTGCCTGGGCGAGTGGGGGCGGCGGCGCGGCGGCCTCCCTGCCGCCCGCCACGGCCCTGGAACTCATTGACGTCGCACTCTCCGCCCCTGGCGCGCCAGGCCTCTTCGGGTCCGACCCGGCCTTCGGGGACGCCCTCCGCTCCTCGGTCCGCCTCGCCCTGCTCGCCCGGCTGCAGGCGGTCCTGGAGGGGGAACGTTGTCCGCGGGGCGCCCCAGGCGACGCCGCCGCCGCCACCCCCTCTAACCCGCCGACGCCCTGCCTCGCGTCTGGCCCGGAAGGGCGGGCCGCCCTGCGCGCGACCCGCACCGCCCTGGCGCGCCTGCACACGGTCCTCGGCCCGCGGGCGGCCCCGCTGGTGGGCGCGCTCGTGGCGGGCGCGTCCGCCGGCTGCCCGCCCGCCCAGCGGGCGGCGACGGTGCGGGCCTTGCGTGACCTGTGTGGGGACACCGACCTGCTGCTGTTCCTGTTTGGCGAGTTTGACGCCCGGGCGGCGGGCGGTGGTGCTGGCGCCCCGCCCCGCGCGGCGGAAGCTGTCGTGCGGGCGGCCGCCGACGCGGCCTCGTCCGCGGGCGCCTACGGCCCTGCTGGCCCGGCCGCCCTGGCCTCGCTCGTCCGCGCCCGCGAACGCGGGGACACCGCCTGGGCGGATGGTGGGGGCGCCTCCCTGGACGGTGCCGTCCCGGCCCCGCCGCCCGCGCGCGGGGCGGGCGGTGGGCTGACAGGCCCCTCGGCTGCCGCGACCGCGGCCGCCGCGGCCGCGGCCGACGCCACCACCTGCGCCGCCCGGGCGGCCGCCCTGGGCTTTGATGGTGTCTTACGCTTCATTGACGCCCTGGAGGAAGCGGCGGCGGGCGTGGCGGGCGGGAGTGGCGACGCCGCGCTCTCCCTCTCCACGACCACCACAGCGGCCACCACCCGGCGCGCACTCGCAGCCGGCCTGCTCGCGGCCACCTGGCGCCCCGCCGCGGGCGCCCTGGCGGACGTGCTGACGTTGCCACCGGCACCCGCCGGTGGCGAGACGGTGGCGGTGCGGGCGCTGGCCGGCCTGCAACGCCTGGCCCGGGCGGCGGCGCTGCTGGGCGCGGCGGGCCCCAGGGACGCGCTGCTGAGCGAGCTGGCCCGCCTGGCCCTGCCCTCCGGCGGCATGCCCTTGCCGCCCGCCGCCCCGGCCACGCAGCCCGCGACGGCGCCGTCCCTGGCTGCTCGCCTGTCCGGGGGCGGCCTGGAACGCCTGCTGAGCACGGGGGCGAAACCGCAGCCCGGCAGTGGTGGTGTGAACCACCCTGCCCAACAACAACAGCACACGGCTTTGTCCTCCACCAACGACGACGCCCTGGCGCTGGGCCCCGCCCACGTCCACGCCTTTCGGTGCCTGTTTTCTGCCGCGCACACGCTGGGCGAGGGGCTGGGCCCCGCCGGCTGGGCGCCCGTCCTGGGCGCGGTGACCCGCCTGGACGCCGCCCTCGCCTGCCCTCGGACGACCGCTGGTGGCGGGAATGCGCCCTCGCCCGCCCGGGATTCCCTCGCCGCCTTGCGCGCTGCCGCGGACGGCCTGTTCACGGGCGCGGCCACCATGTCGGATGCCGGTGTGGGCGCGCTCGTGGCGGGGTTGGCCGCCGTCCACGGTGCGGGCCTCCCCGCGGCCGCGGCCGCGCCTGGCGGGGCTGAGCATGAGGGCGGCGGCAGTGGGGTGCTGAATGATGAGGCGGCGGCGGCGGCCGCGGCCGCCCGCTTGCCCGCCCTCGCCCGCATGGCGGACGTGGTCGTTGCGGGCAGCCAGGCCGTGCCCGGTCGGGCGGCCGCGCTGTGGCCGGCCCTGGCGTCGGGGGCCGCGGCCGCGGCTGCCTCGCCCTCGCCCGCCGTCCGGGCTGCTGGCCTGGAGATCCTGGGCCGCGCCGTCGCGGCGTCCCTGGCGGCGGCGGGGACCGGGGGTGCGACGACGCCGCGCCTGGCCCCGGGCGTGCACCAGGGCGAGGTGGAGGCGGCGGCGCTGACCGCCCTGGCGGCGGTCCACGACGGGACGGCCGCGGCGGGGGCGGCCACCACGGAGGAGAGCCTCCTCCCCCCCCTCCCCCCCTCCCCCCTGCTGCACACCCCGGCCGCCGTGCAGGTGGGCGTGCTCTCCATCCTGGAGCACGCTCTCGCCCGCCACGGGGACGGCCTCACCCCGGACGGGTGGGCGCCCGCCCTAGACCTGGTGGCGGGCGTGCCGGCGGCGGCGGAGGCGCGGGCAGCGGCGGCGGCAGCCGCGGCAGCGGCCCCGCCCGGTGCCCTCCTGCCCGGCCGGCGGCGCACGTCCTCCCTCGGCGGCCGCGGCGACGAGGGCGCCGAGGCGGCCGCCGCCACGGCCGCCCTCGTCGCCGCGGCCGCCGCCGCCGAGGCGGACCCGGACGCCGATGCGGCCGCCCACGTGCGCGCCGGCTTTGCGGCCCTCCAGGCGGGCGCGGACGCGGCGGCCGCGACCCTGCCCCGCCCGCTCCTCGCGCGCGCCCTGGACGCGTCCGCCGCCTTTGCCTCCCAGGGCCGGGACGTCAACGTCGCGCTGTCCGCGGTCGGCTTGCTCTGGTCGGCCGCCGACGCGATGCGGGCCCGGGCGGAGGCGGCCGCGGCGGCTGGGGAGGCGGCGGGCGCGGAGGGTGGCGGCGGGGGCGCGGAGGCCGCGGCGGCAGAGGCCGTCGCCGACTCGGGCGCGACCCTCGCCCAACTCTTGTCCTCCCTGACCGCCCTGGCCCGCGATGACGCCCGGCCGGAGGTGCGTAACGCGGGCGCGCGCACCCTGTTTGCGGTCATTGACGGGGCGGGCGGGGCGCTGTCGCCGGCGGGGTGGGGGGCCGCCCTGTGCGAGGCGGCCCTGCCGCTGGCGCGGGCCGCGGCTGCCGAGGCGGAGGCCGCGGCCGCGGCCGAGGAGGCCGCGCCGCCGCCGCCTGCCTCCTCGCAGTCGCACCCCCACCACCAGCACCACTCCCGAGACTCTGCCCGCAAGCAGTGGGCGGAAACGCTGGCGGTCGCCCTCGTCGGGGCCGCCCGCGTCATGCGCGGCCACGCGGGGCCGGGCCTGGCGGCCGCGCCCGGGCTGGCGGCCGCCTGGGGCGACCTGGCGGCCGTCTCGGCGGCCGTCTTCACTGGCTTCCGGCCGGCCAGCTCCCCCAGCGACCACCCAGCCTCTGCCACGCCGGCCGCCCATGCCGCCGCGTCCGCCGCGGGGCGGGAGGTGGCGGCGGCGGCCCTGGCGGCCCTGGCGGCGCCCCTGGCCGCGGCGGGCGGGGCGGCCCTCCCGCCGGCCGTGCGGGAGGCCTCGCTGGCCGCGCTGGCCGCCGCCGCGGCCGCCGCGGCCGACCCGGCTGGGGGCGTCCCCCTGGCGGCCCGCCTGGAGGTCGTGGCCACGCATGCAGGCCTCCTGGCCAGCGCGGGAGCGCGGGCGCGGCTGCCAGCCGGCGGCGCGGCGCGCCTGGCGGCAGGCCTGGCGGCCCTGGCCGGCGCGGGGCGGGCGCCGGGCGACCCGCAGGTCGAGGGCGGCGCCGCCCCGCCGCCCGCCGCCCGGGCCGCGCTGGCGTCCCTGCCCTCTCTGACGCCCACTGCAGGGGAGGGCGACCTGTGGCCGGGCGTCCTGGCCATCCCCTGCGCGGCCATCGCCGGCCCCTCCCCCGCGGCCGCCGTCGCGGGCGCGGCGGCCCTGGCAGGGCTGATTGGCAGGGACGGCTGCTGCCCGCCGGGAGCGCGCGCGGGCGGGGCCGCGCCGGGGGCGACCGCCCTGGCGGCCGCCGCGGCCGCCGGCGACCCGGCCCGGTGGCGGGCGGCCGCGGCGGGGCTGGCATCCCTCATCGGGGCGACCGTGCCCGGGCTGGAGGCGGCGGTGGCCGAGGCGGCGGACGTCGGCGCCGAGGCGGCCGCGCCCGCGCTCGCCGCGTTTGGCGCGGCCGGCACGGCCCTGCTGGGGGGGAGGAGGGGGAGCGACCACGCCTCCCCTCCTGATCCGGGCGCCCTGCTGCCGCCCCCCGCCGACCACCCGCCGCCGCACCCCACCGACGGCGAGCTGGCGGCGGGCGTCGTGGACGCCCTGGCAGGTGCCTTGGCGGGCGCGGCCTTGGTCAGGGGCGGCCCGGCGGGCGAGGCCGCCGCCCGCCCCGTCCTGGCCGCCCTCGCCGCCGGGGCGGGCGTGAGCACTGCTGACGGAGACGGGCCCGCCGCCGCCGACCCTGCCCTGGCCCAGCTCTGCCTGCGCAAGCTGCACGTTCTGGTGGCGGCCGGGTGCGACGCGTGCGACGCGGCGGGGGGGGGGAGTGGCGGTGGTTCACAGGCCTCCCCTCCCGCCTCGGCCCGGATGGCGTCCGCTATCGCGGTCGCCCGGGCGGCCCTGCCCCTCTACGTGGCGGCGGCGGGGGAGGCGTTGCGGGCGGCGTCCGCGTCGGGAGGTGGCCCTCCTGCGGCCCCTGCTGCCACGGCCGCGGCCGCTGCGTCCGCCGCGACCGCCCGGGGCGCGGCCGCCCTGGACTCCGCCCTCTCCCTGTCCCTCGCCCCCGGCATTGCGGACGCCCTGGCAAGCGCGCCCGGTGCGGCGCCGGGGCTGGCGGGCCTGCTGGCGCTGCGCCGGGCGGGCGTGGCCCGGACGAGCGATGGCGGGCACGGGCGCGGCCCAGCGCGCCCGACCCAAACGCGCGAGCGCTCCCACCTGGTGGCCCTCCTGCCGGCCCTGGCGTCCGCCGCGGGGTCTGGCTCGTCGCCCGTTCGCCGGGGCGTCGCGGAAGCCCTGGTCGCCGTGAGCGAGGAGCTGGGGCTGAGTTGAGGTTGTGAAAAAGGGCGCGTTGCGCAAAAGATGAAAACAAAAACAAAAAATGCACCCACCTCCCTCTCTCTCTCTCAAACCAGGCGCGGGCTCACCGCCGCCGTCGCCAGGACGGACGGCCCCTTCATATCGGGGCTCACCGCGTGCGCGGGCGGCGAGCAGTTGATGGAGGTAGTGGACTCCCGGAGCGGGAAAGGGGCGGCCTGGTGGTGGTGCGACTGGAGGGGGCTGCTGGTCGCGGCCTGCCCGCCGCCGTCGCCGCCGCCGCCGCCGCCGCAAGCACCCTCCTCCTCCTCCTCCCACCCGGCCGTACAGGGTGTGGGTGACCGGGCGTCGGCGGTCAGGGCGGCAAAGGACGCGAGGTGGCGCAGGGCGTCGGCGGAGGAGCGGACGGCAGCGGTAGGGGCGGCGGTAGGGGCGGGGGGGGGCGACGTGGGCGCGGAAGCAGCGCCGGCCTCCTCACCCACCCCCATGGCCGCCGCCGGCGCAGCAGCAGCTGCCTGGGAGACTCGCGGCGGCGGTGGCCTGCTCGCCGCGGCCCGGGGCACGGACACCTCCACCCGCACCAGGCCGCCCAGGAAGACGAGGGCCGCCCGGTGGCGTGAGGGCAGGTGGAGCGGCGGCGGCGTCGGCAGCCCAACCGCTGCTGCTGCCCCTGGGTCGGCGCCGTTCACTCCACGCCCGCTCCCGCTCTCACCACCTCCGCCGCCGTCACCACCACCCAGCTCCAGGCGAGGAGCCAAGGACACGGCCCGGGCTGCCCAGCCCAGGGAGGCCCGGGCGAAGAGCGGGGCGGCGGGCGACGGCAGGGCGAGGCGGGACGCGCCGGCGAGTGCGGCCGCCCGACGCATGCCGGCCGTCAGCCCGGCGCCACGAGCCAGGGCTGCAGCAAGTAGCGCCCGCGCCACGCCCAGCAGGACCCGAGCCTGGCTGAGCAGCCAGGCCGCCACCGCGGGCGCGCCCCGGGACAGGACCAGGGCCGCCAGGCGGCGGGCCGAGTCGCGCGAGCAGAGGGCCGCGGCGAGGAGGGCGCGGGCGACGAGGTCGGCGGCGGCGCGGGCGGCGGCGGGGGTGAGAGGAGGGGGAGGCATGGCCGGAGCGTGTGCGAGTGTGCGCGATGTGAGGGGCTGGCTACACGACGGGACGTGCGGGGCGCGCGTGGGCGGAGATTTGGCAGCGCCAAGGAACGAGAGAGAGAACGGAGACGTC
>Ga0315289_10010395_pt1 | contig 13331 bp, 12 predicted proteins | sample YL17G11_40_MG_FD_203452 | JGI IMG/M metagenome (GOLD analysis project Ga0315289, IMG submission 203452) | Sediment microbial communities from Yellowstone Lake, YNP, Wyoming, USA - YL17G11_40 | ecosystem: Environmental > Aquatic > Freshwater > Lake > Sediment | place: USA: Wyoming | collected...
CCCCTCGGGAAAAACCGTGCCGCGAGTGTTTTCCGCGAGGGCGCGGAAAACCGCACGCGCGGCGCGTGCGCTCCCCTTCCAACTTCGTTTTTCGGGTTTAACGCGGGTAATTCGCACGCTGATTGAAACACCGAGGGGGCGCAGCCGCCGACGGGCGGAGGCAGAACGAGTCGAACAAAAACACTGTCCGCCTCGTTACCTCGGCGGCTACTTCTTCTTCTCTGCCTGCACGGCCCGGACCCACGCCCGGTTGTCCAGATACCAGCGCACCGTCTCGCGGATGCCGTGCTCGAAAGTGTGGGCGGGCGTCCAGCCGAGTTCCCGTTTGATCTTGCCGGCGTCAATGGCGTAGCGGCGGTCGTGTCCGAGTCGGTCGGGAACGAAAGAGATCAACTTGCGGGTGTGGCCGCCGAGTTCCGGCGCCAGTTCGTCAATCAAATCGCAGATCAACTCGACGATGCGGAGGTTCGCCCATTCGTTGTGGCCGCCGATGTTGTAGGTTTCGCCGTCGCGCCCGCGCGTGAGCACCTGCCAGAGCGCCTCGGCGTGGTCGCGCACGTAAAGCCAGTCGCGCACGTTCAGGCCGTCGCCATAGACGGGGATCGGCTTGCGGGCCAAAGCGCTCTGAATGACGACCGGGATGAGTTTTTCCGGGAACTGATACGGCCCGTAGTTGTTCGAGCAGTTGGTGATGACCGTGGGCAGACCGTAGGTGTGGTGGTAGGCGCGCACCAGCATGTCGCTCGCCGCCTTGCTGGCCGAGTACGGAGAGTTGGGCGCGTAGGGCGTGGTTTCGGTGAAGTGACCGGTTGGGCCGAGGCTGCCAAAAACTTCGTCGGTCGAGACGTGGTGAAAACGAAAACTGGTCGAGGGTCGAGCGTCGAGAGTCGAGGGCTGTAGTGGCCACGCGGCGCGGCAGGCTTCCAGCAAATGAAACGTCCCCACGACGTTCGTGTGAATGAAATCGCCGGGGCCGGTGATGGAACGGTCCACGTGCGACTCGGCGGCGAGGTGCATGACGTGGGTGATGGCGTGTTTGCGGACGACCTCCAGCACGGCGGGCTTGTCGCGCAAGTCCACCTTCGCGAACGCATACTTCGGATGTTTGGCGACCGGCTCGAGGTTTTCCAGATGCCCGGCGTAGGTGAGGCAATCGAGGTTCACCAGCCGTTCAGTTTCAGGCCGGTCAATGATGTGCTGAATGACATTGGAGCCGATGAACCCAGCTCCACCAGTGACAAGGAGTTTCATAAGTTCAACAACAAAGACGCAAAGGCGCTAAGTTTTTTTAAAGTTAAGAACTCTGTGGATGCCGTCCTTGATCAAGACCTCGTTGAAGTTGATCAACAGCCCCAGCGGCAGCTTCAGGATTTTCAGGTAAGTAATGACTTGGGCCTGGTGGATGGGGGCGAGTTTCTCGACAGCCTTGAGTTCGATCAGAAGTTTCTGTCCGATGACCACGTCGGCGCGGAATCCCACCTCGATCAATTTGCCCTTGTAGTTAAGAGGCACTGGTAGCTGCCGTTCGTACTGGACCCCGCGCATCTCAAGTTCGTAAGCGAAGCAGGCTTCGTAAACGCTCTCCAGCAACCCGGGGCCAAGCTCTTTATGGACAGTAAAGGCAGCATCCACCGCCACGGTCGCTGCTCTCTCGATGTCCGCTGGAATCACGATCTCTTTCATTGCTTCTCCTTCGTGTCTTGGTTGCTTTGTTGTTTAATTAGGATTCCAGAACCTGTCTGAGGCTTTCCTCCCAACGGGGCAGGCGCAATCCAAATTTGCGTTCGAACTTGCCGCAGTTTAACGCCGAGTACGCCGGCCGCTTCGCCGGGGTCGGATACTCCGGTGTCGTGACGGCTTCCACCACTTTGCACTTTTTCTCCTGCTCCGGCATCAATTCGACGATGCGCGAGGCAAAGTCGTGCCAACTGGTGAAGCCCGACGCCGTTAGATGGTAAATGCCCTTGTGCGCCTCCGGGTCGCGCGCAGCCAGCGCCTGCTTCAGCGCCAAGGCCGTCGCCTCCGCGATCATCCGTGACCAGGTCGGGCTGCCGATCTGGTCGCGCACCACGCGCAACGTCTCGCGTTCACGTGCCAGCCGCATCATTGTGAGCAGGAAGTTTTGCCCGCGCGCGCCATAGACCCAGCACAGGCGAAAGGTCAAATGGTTGCAGCCGGCGGTCTGCACGGCTTGGTCGCCCGCCAGTTTAGTGCGGCCATAAACACTCAACGGGTTCGTCGGATCGGTTTCAACGTACGGTTCGCGTTTGGTGCCGTCGTAAACGTAATCTGTCGAGTAGTGCACCAGCAGCGCGCCCGTTTGCTTGGCCGCCTCAGCCAGGACTCCCGGCGCCATGCCGTTAATCAGCATGGCGAGGTCGGGTTCGCTTTCCGCCTTGTCCACGGCAGTGTAAGCGGCGGCGTTGACGACCACCTGCGGCTTGTTGTCCAGCACGAGTCGCCGCACGGCTGTCGCCTCGGCCAAGTCAATTTCCGGATAGTCCACGGCCAGCACGTTGCCGAGCGGCGACAGCGTGCGCTGCAATTCCCAGCCGACCTGGCCGTTCTTGCCAATGAGCAGGATCTTCGGCGCGTCCATGGCGGAGGTTTCAGTCAAACAGCCGCTCCGGCGGCAACTCGCGGAGCAGCGGCGCGTGGGCGTCTTTGTCGGAAAGAACCGGCTGTTGGATCGGCCACCGAATGTCCAAGTCCGGATCGTTCCAGCGGATGGTGAGTTCGTCCTTTGGCGAATAGAAATCGGTGCATTTGTAATGGAACAGCGCCGTTTCGCTCAGCACGACGAAGCCGTGCGCGAAGCCGGGCGGCACGAACACTTGGCGTTTGTTTTCTTCTGACAACACGATTCCATGCCAGCGGCGGAACGTTGGCGAACTGCGCCGAATGTCCACCACCACGTCGAAGACCTCGCCCCGGAGCGCCGAAACCAGTTTCCCCTGCGGCGTCGGGTTTTGGAAATGCAGTCCGCGCAACGTGCCGCGCCGGGAGAACGAAACGTTGTCTTGAACGAAGCTCGCCTCGATGCCGCAGTCGCGGAAGCGGCGCTGGTTCCAAGTTTCCAGAAAAAAACCGCGCGCGTCACCAATCGCTTTCGGTTCGATGACGAGCAATCCCTCCAACTCACAGCGGATGACGTTCATCACAGATTCGGTTTTGATAAGCGGCGCGCCTCCGTGATGATCTCGACCAGATAGTCGTGGTATTCGCAATTGGGCATCCCAGACGCAAGCGCGTCCAGTTGCTCCAAGGAAAGGAAGCCCCGGCGGAAGGCGGCCTCTTCCGGGCAGCCGATCTTCGTCCCCTGCCGCTTTTCGATGGTTTGCACGTAGGCGGAAGCGTCGTGCAGGCTGCTGCTCGTGCCGGCATCGAGCCACGCAAATCCACGGCTTAGCCGATACACCCGCAACTGGCCGCGCCGGAGGTATTCGCGGTTCACGTCGGTGATCTCCAGTTCGCCGCGCGCCGACGGCTTCAGGGCCTTGGCGATGCCGCCGACTTGGTTGTCGTAAATGTAAAGGCCGGGCACGGCGTAGCTGCTCTTGGGTTGCTTCGGTTTTTCTTCGATTGAAATGGCGCGGCCTTCGTCGTCGAACTCGACCACGCCGTAACGTTCCGGGTCGCGCACGTGGTAAGCGAACACCGTGGCGCCGCTCTTGAACTCGGCGAAGGCGCGCGGGAAGGCGTCGCCGCCGAAGAAGATGTTGTCGCCGAGGATGAGCGTCGCGTTGTCGCGCCCGATGAAAGATTCCGCGATGATGAACGCTTGGGCGATGCCTTCCGGGCGGGGCTGCTCGCGGTATTCAATCGAAAGTCCCCACGCGCGCCCGTCGCCGAGCAACTGGCGGAAGCGCGGCAAGTCGGCGGGCGTCGAGATCAGGCAGAACTCGCGGATGCCGCCGGCGATGAGAACGGTCAGCGGATAATAGACCATCGGCTTGTCGTACACTGGCTGGAGCTGTTTGCTGGCCACCAGGGTCAGCGGATACAGCCGCGAGCCCGCGCCGCCGGCAAGTATGATGCCCTTCATTTGACTGGAGCGTATAAACTTCAGAGAGGATTGAAAAGGCGAAGTTCAGCGATTTCGACAGCGACACGCTGCCGCGCGGCTCTTGACACGCCTTGTCTAAAACCGCAGATGACGCAGATCAGCGCAGATTCTCCTTGGCCGCAAAAGAGCGCAAGAGGCGCAAAGAAGCTCCATCAGAGCACCGACTTCGCCTCGCTGGCCTTAGGCTGCCCGCGACTTTCGACTTGCGTCGTGTCTGGACTCGCTTTCTGGCGGCGGCAGTCCATACTCCCGTCTGAGGTATGTCGCACAAACCGGACAACATCTTCGTCGGCGCGCAGGCCGTGGCGCTTGCCGAAACGCGTGGTCACTGGCGACCGCTCCCTCAACTTTCAACCGTCAACTATCAACTCGCGGAGCGCCAACGCTCTGACTACGAAGCAGCGAACCGCTTTCTCACCAAAGCGCGGCGGGAGATGGCGAATCAGGGATGAATTCTGATGAACGTTTATTCAAAATGCACAAAACAAACCGTCTGCTCTCCACCAGCGGAAGTTATTGTGCTAACGCCAGCAATATCCGACGGCGAAGTGGCAAAGGAGTTCGCGTCAAAGATCAAAGAACACTACGTCACTGAAAAAATCTTACTGAAATGGGGACGCCCAAAGATCGCTGCCTATGTCGCCCGCAAGATTCCAACGAGCATGAGGGGTAAATCAGGCGACCTCGGCGAAATCTTGGCAACCGAGTATATTAACGCTGGATACCTGCCTTTTGTTGTTCCGATCAACCGGCTTCGGTGGAAAGACAGTCGCGACCTCCCGATGCGCGGGGAAGACCTGATCGGCTTCGCATTTGATGCAAAGCCTCTCCGGTTTCTCAAAGGAGAAGCGAAAAGTGGCAAGAAGATAACGGAGGCCGTTGTTCGTGCAGCACGGGAGGCACTGAAGAAGAACTCTAGCCTGCCTCTGCCACACACGCTCGGTTTTATCATGGAGCGTTTACTTCAGATGAACCAAGACGCCAAAGCAGAATTGATCGAGGAATACGTAATTAACAAGCTGCCAGATCTGTCACAAGTCGAACACTTCATATTCACCTTTTCACAAAACGATCCAGCCGAACTTCTGAAAGATGACGCGAAGAACGCCAAGAAGCCCATCACACACCACTCTGTCGGACTCTGCGTGCCAAGGCATCAAGAGCTAATCGACGCCGTTTTCACACAAGCCGCCAATGCCTGAAACAGCTGAAAGAGTTCTCGCCAAGCTTACCGCGCTTGTTCAGCCGGGGATTCGAGGTCGATTGAATGCCCGTGGGGCGGCTCGTGCCATGGTTTGGCGCAACGGACTCTTGCCAGAAGGAAGCCCGCCCCTTGGCCCTTTCCTGACGCAGGAATTACTCTCATACGGCTTCGGACTTCTGCGAGTTGCTTTGAGCGCTCGGAATCTGGACCGAAACGATGAAGTCATATTTCGAGCATTTGAACTCGCTGCGGAATCGCTGGAATCTGTCGTCAGAAACGGCAGCCCTGAGGATGAGTCGCGGGGATTCTATCGCGTGGTTGCTGCGGCTTCATATCACCTCGGACGATTCTCCGCCCGCTCTTACAGCCTTCTGGCACAAGTCTTGGAGAACGAAAATCTTTCCGTGGTTGAGCGTGCTCTGAGTCTGCTGATTCTGCGGAGACTAGACGAGGTTTACTTCCTTCTCCTCCAGCACACGTCCGATCCGGGATATTCGGACGCCGCGATTGCCCAAAGGCTGGAGAATCCAGGCGATCCAGCCGACGTTGCTGACGCACTGACCATTTCCGCTACTGAGAACTACCTCCGTGCGTTAGCTGCTTTCCTCTTTGCCTTGCGTGCTGACAATGAAGCGGTCTTGGCTTCCAGCCGAGAGCGCCTTGCCGACGGCGAGCAACTTTGTTTCGAGTCCGGATTGGTCGCGTTGTGGTGGATTTACAGACTTACGCGATTCCTTACGGACGGTCTTTGGAGTTTGAGCCTGCAAAGGCTCTTGCCGAAAGACTCCGGCGATATGTCTGACTGGCCGCTTTTGCGTGAGCTATTCGTTGCATCCTTGGCGGGGCGCGCGACAGCCGAACTCGATTTGTGGCCATCGCAGCTTCCCGTCGCGAGCAGGGCGCTCGACACGCACGACAACATTGTAGCGTCCCTCCCGACGAGTGCTGGAAAGACGCGAATCGCAGAGGTCTGCATCTTAAGAACTTTGTCTCTCAACCGCAGAGTCGTGTTCGTCACACCACTGCGAGCGCTTTCCGCTCAGACTGAAAGAACCCTCAGACAAACGTTCCAGCCGCTTGGTTTTGACGTTTCCGCCCTTTATGGCAGTGCCGGCACTTCTTCATTTGATTTGGACAGCTTGGCGAACCGGCCAATCGTAGTCAGCACCCCGGAGAAACTCGACTTTGCACTGAGGAACCATCCGAGTCTCTTAGATGATGTCGGATTGATCGTTTTGGACGAAGGACACATGCTCGGACCGACCGAACGAGAAGTGCGCTACGAGGTTTTGATTCAACGGCTCTTACGCCGCGGCGACGCAGGCGAGCGGCGGATTGTTTGTCTCTCCGCAATGCTTCCGTCCGGCGATCAAATGGACGATTTCGTAAATTGGCTTCGGAATGATCAACCGGGCCAGCCAATAAGCAGCACTTGGCGACCGACCCGACAACGCTTCGGAGAAATAGTGTGGGATGGTGCAAAGGCACGTTACGAACTGAAAATTGACGATCAAACTAATACGTTCATCCCTCGATTCATTGAAAGGCAGGAAAAAATCGGAAAGCGTGGAGGAAAGAAGACGTTCCCCGGCGATCAGAACGACCTTGTACTGGCTTCTGCCTGGCGGCTCGCGGGCGACAGGCATTCGGTGCTTGTTTACTGCCCTGAACGGCGTTCCGTGAATGCGCTGGCGAAACGACTGCTGCTCGTTCGCAAAGATGGATTCTTAGGTGAACTGCCTGGCTTCTCTGCCGATGCTGTCAGCAACGCGATTTCAATCGGCAAGGAATGGTTGGGGTCTGAACATCCCGTTGTGAAATGCCTTTCGTTTGGTGTCGCAATTCACCACGCTTCTCTCCCAAAGCCGTTTCTTCGAGAGATAGATGGACTGCTCCGCGATAGAAAGGTTCAAGTTGTCATCGCTTCACCTACGCTTGCGCGCGGACTCAATATCTCGGCCAGTTGCGTTCTTTTCCAATCTGCTCAACGCTTCGACCCAGCGAAAATCAAACGACTGCCGATTTCCGCAGAAGAGTTCGCAAACGTGTCAGGAAGAGCAGGGCGAGCTTACGTTGACTTGGACGGACAGGTCTTGGGGGTCTGCTTCAAACCTGAACATCGCTACCATTGGAAAGCGTTGGTCTCGCAACAAGCCAAGAGACAATTGGAGAGCGGCCTGATTGGAATAATGAGTCCGCTCTTCCAAGGATTGCAGCGCAAGCTGGGCCGTTCTGGAAATCTCGTTGAGCACGTGATGAACAGCAGCAACGTCTGGGATGATCCGCCGGGCAAAGAAGAAGAAACGAATGAATGGCAGAACGCCCTGTCCACGCTCGACATCGCGATTTTGTCGCTCCTCGGCGATGAAGAATGCACACCAGATGAAGTTGCCGGCGTGCTCGACAAGATTCTGACGTCTTCATTTCTTCGGCGACGTTTAGCCCGAAGGAATGAGCTGGCGCAAAGTTTCGTTCCTGCCGTTTTGACTGCGCGGGCGAAGCACATCTGTTCAACAACGACCACGAAACAGCGGCGTGGCTACTTCTTCTCGGGTGTTGGGCTGTCCTCGGGACGGTTATTGGACGAGAATTCCAACCAACTCAATCAGGCCTTGGTAGCCGCAGATGAAGCCATCCGCTCAGGCGACAGTGCTCGGTGCATCGCTTCACTTCTGGTCATCGCAAAACTCGTCTTCAGTGTTGAACCATTCACTCCACATACACTTCCAGAAACATGGGAAGCCATCCTTTCCGGTTGGTTGCTCGGGCTTCCGATGGCGCAGCTTCAGGCAATAGACGAGGATGCGCCGACGTTCATTGAGGATGGCGTCGTTTATCGCCTCGCGTGGGCGGTTGAGGCAATTCGAGTGCGCTCGCGTGCGAACGACGAACTAGTCTTTGGTGAGAAGCCAAGCCCAGTCGTTGGCGCACTTGAGACAGGGACAGTGTCAATTCCACAGTCACTACTCCTGCAAGCTGGACTGAGTTCGAGGATCGCTGCCGCGAAAGCATTGGAAGATTGCCCAGCCCACTTCGAAACGTTACTTCAAATGAGAACTTGGTTGTTTTCCGATCCGGTGACTCATGCCACGTCGCACACTGATTGGCCAACGTCTGAGTCCAGGAGCGCATGGTTGGAATTCGTCGAGTCGAAACGCAGAACTGAAGAAACTAAATGGAACATCAAAGAGGCAAATCTGGAGCTTGAAACAGGAGGTGCGTCGCCGGCTGAAGGCACTGCCGTTCTCGTCTGGCAACCCGACGCTGCCGAAGACATCAGGGTCTTCACGCCTGACTTGTTTGAAATCGGTCGAGTCAAGACTCGCTTCCATGCCTGGGCCATTCCATGGGCAGTCGGGCGTATCATCGGAAGAACTGCCGTCAGCATAAGATACGCTGGCCCGTTTCCATCTGCGTAACGCGTTACTCGTTCAACAGCCAGTGAGATGCCATCAAACGCCAGAGGAACATTTGCGATCATGACCATTGATCCACGCCTTCACCGCATCGTCGCGGCACAGCCGAAATGAGGTTGAAAGTTGAAGGTTGAGGGTTGAGTGAGGGGTGTCGGGTTGGACAATCTTGCTGGTCGGGGTGTGGTTGGAAGACCGGCGATGAAGAACTGGCGGACAAGGCTGTCCGCGCTCCTGTTTTCGCGTAGTCCGCGTGGCTGGCGGTCAAGTTGAGGCGGTTCTCCCCGTCTCCGCGTCTTTGCGCCTTGGCGTTGAGGCAATCCGCGTCCATCTGCGTCCATCTGCGGTTTTATTCTTTCGCGATCTTTGTGTTCCTTTGCGGCCAAGTAACTCCGCGCCTCGGCGGTGAATTGAATTCGACTTGACCGAGTTGAGATTTGGCCGGTCAGGATCGGATCATCGTCAAAATCATCTTGAAGCGGGTGAGCGCCTTGAGAGCGTGCGGCTGTTGGGCCGGCATGAGAATCATCTCGCCGCCGGTCAGCCGGTGCGGTTTGCCGGAGATCATGATCTCGACCTCGCCTTCGAGCACGAGCACCAGCGCGTCGAACGGCGCGGTGTGTTCGCTCAAACCTTGGCCTTCGTCGAAGGCAAACACCGTCACGGTGCCGGTGGGCTTCTTGACCAACTCGCGGCTCACAATGGCGCCGTCCTGGTAATTGACCAACTCGGCGGCCTTGGCCGCCTGAGCGGCGACGAGTCCTTTGGATTTTAGTTCAGTGTCGTGTTTCATAATTGCTCCGTTTTTGCGACAGGTCAGTTGCCGGCGGGCGCCGATTCATTGCGCAGTCGCCAGGCCAGCACGGCTGCCAGCAACACTGGCAGCGCGCCTGCCGCGATGAAAATCACGTCCGCCGGCAGCCGCAGCCATTCCAGCGTGCGCATCGGCGGCTGACTGAGGAAGCCCAGACTGCGCCCGTGCCAGTAGCCGTTTTCCAGCACGTCGCGGAGTTGCACGACCCCGCCGGGGAACAAGTTCAGCACCACCATCAACGCGAGGCCGATGTTCACTCCCCAGAACGCCAGCCGGATGAACTTCTCGACGCGCAGCCAGGCGGCGTCAGCGAGCGTTTGCCGCATCGCGAATGTCATCAGCGCCAGCGCCAACATGCCGAAGACGCCCATCATGGCCGCGTGGCCGTGGTTGGGGGTGAGCATCGTGCCGACTTCGAAATAGCTGACGACGGGCAGGTTGATGAGGAAGCCGAACACGCCCGCGCCGACGAAATTCCAGACGCCCACGGCCATGAGAAAATAGAACGTCCACTTGTGTTTCAACGCAAGTTCCTGGCCGCACGTCGGACACTGGCTGCGGGTGAGTTTGATGAAGTCCCACGCGTCGAGCGTGAGCAACGTGAGCGGCACGACTTCCAGCGCCGAGAACATCGCCCCCAGCGCCATCGTGGCGGTGGTTTGGCCGGTCCAATACCAGTGGTGTCCCGTGCCCACGATGCCGCTGCCCAGGTAGAGGATGGCGTCGAGATAAACGACCCGCGTTGCCGTCGTGCGCGACACCACGCCCAGCCGGTAGAAGATCATCGCCACCATGACGGTGACGAACAGTTCGAAGAAGCCTTCGACCCAGAGGTGAATGATCCAGAACCGCCACGTGTCCACCACGGTGAAGTGGGTTTTGCCCGTGAAAAACATCGCCGGCAGATAAAAGAGCGGGATGCCGACGGCCGCGTAGAGGAACAGCGACGACACCTCGCCGCGCTCGGGGTCCTTACGCACAGGGGCAATCGCACGGAACAAAAGCACCAGCCACAGGACGAGTCCAAGGGCGAGCAACACCTGCCAGGCGCGGCCCAAGTCGAGATACTCCCAACCTTGATGGCCGAACCAGAACCAGAGATTGCCCAACGCCTGATTCACGCCGAGGAATTCGCCCAACAAGCTGCCCAGCACCACGACGAGCAACGCGGCAAAGAGAATGTTGACGCCTTTGACCTGGCCCTTCGGTTCGCTGCCCAACATCGGAGCGAGGAAGAGGCCGCCGGCCACATAGGCGGTCGCAATCCAGAAGATCGCCAACTGCAAATGCCAGGTGCGCAGGATATGGCTCGGCAGCCAGCGGGACAGGTCGAGGCCGTAAAATCCGCCCGGCTCGACCCGGTAATGCGCCGTTGCGCCGCCCGCGAGCACTTGCAGCAGGAACAGCAGCGCCACGATGACGAAATATTTCAAGGTGGCGCGCTGGCTCGGCGTGGCTGCGCCGAGCGCCATTTGCGGATGGACATGGTCGCGGCTGCCTCGCCAGCCGAGAAAGTCAAACTTGCCGAACGAAAACAGGACCAGGGCCGTGCCGCCCAGCAGCGACACCAGACTGAGCGCGCTCCACAGGATCGCGTCCGCCGTCGGCTTGTTCCCCGCGGCGGGATCGTAGGGGAAGTTGTTCGTGTAAGAATAGTTTTTGCCGGGGCGATGCGCGGCGGAGGCCCACGCGGTCCACGCAAAGAAAGCCGTGAGTTGGCGAAGTTCCGTTGGGTCAGTGATGTATTTTGCCGGCAGACCTGCGTTGGCCGTCGGCTGCGAAAAATAGGCCGCCCATTTGGCGATTTGATTTTTGAACGAAAGCTGCTCGGCCTCGGTGAATGTCAGCACGCCGGACTTCGCGTCGAAGCGGTTTTGCTCCAGCAAATCCACAACTTCGGCCTTCACGGCGTCCTGCTCCAGCGGCGTGAGCGCGCTCCACGGGCGCTGGTAGCGGTTGGTGGCCATCCACTGCTGCGCGTCGGTGGCGAGCGTGTGCAAATACTCGGCGGAGAAGTCCGGGCCAAGATACGCGCCGTGGCCCCAGACGGTGCCGTTCTCCATGAGCGCGTGCTTGAGGAACACCTCCTGGCCGGCGACCACGTCGTCCTTGGTGAAAACCGTCTCGCCGGCGGTGGTGACGACTTTGTCTGGGATCGGCGGTGCGTCCTTGTAACTCCGGGCCGTCAGCCAGATGAGAATCGTGAACCCGGCAATCATCGTCAAAATGACCGCCTGTTTCCACAGAGGGGAAAGTTTGTCGTTTGTCATGTCGAGTTCGAGTCCGGCGCGTCCAAGATACGCCGGCGCGCCGTCCTTCTGTTTGATTTTGGTCAACCTTTCAAGAACTCGTCAAGCGTGGGCGCAGCTTGACACCCGCGTCGAAATCGCGGTCGTAGCGCCGGTTTTCGGGCGCTTCTTGACACTGCCCAAAAATTCGCGGCCTGGGCGAACAGGAACGCCGCGTTTACGTGTAGTGGTACAGTTTGAAGTTTTACGACTCGCCACGCGCAGCCGGGAAACCGGGATTTACATTCAATCAATCGCAACGCGCAGCCGGGAAATCGCCCCCGACATTCCGGCAACCGGCATTGACATCCGGGAAATCGCCGCCGACAGCCGGGAAACCGGCATCAACTGGTCAGAAATCGCCACTTACATTCAGGAAATGGCCGCAAACATTGAATAAATCGGGGCAAACACTCAACTTTCAACCTTCAACATTCAACTTTTCACCTCTGAGACCCGCCGCACCGCCGCGCGCAGCCTGGAAATCGCCGCAAACAGCCCATTTCCAGCTATTTACGCCTGATTTGCCGAAAAACACGTCAGGTTGCCTGTGAAAACCTCTTGGAAATGCAGGCCGCTTTTTTGCGCGATGAAAGCTTCGCGCGGGGCGCGTGCTCATTTCTTGGCGCTGTCCTCCACGATTTTGATTTCCTCCGGCGTCAGGCCGTAGCGGGCGTAAACCGGTTGGTCTATCTCCCGCTCCAACGCGCCGGGGGTTTACGCGCCGTATTCCTTGGAGGGCTTTTCTCGAAGCGCCAGCGGGGCGGTGGCGGATTCAAGTCCTTCCAACTCCACCCGCCGCATTGTCTCTCGCCCGCCAAAACGCTTTTGCGCGTCGAGGATTTCCAGCCCGGCCAGCCGGCCTTCGCTGTCGTAATCCGCGGCGATGCCCTCGGCCAGATGTTTGGTCGTGACCGTGGTTTCGCGGAACGTGATGCTCAACGCATCCACTTCGGCGTCATAGCTGATTTTCATGGCTTAAAAGTAATAGGTATAGACTGTTATCACAACTATTTCCTCGGTTTCGTCCACAAACACCGGGCGCACCTGCTTGGTGGCATAGACCTTTCCGTTCCACTCACGGCCGTAGGCAAAATCTTTTCGGCAATCCAATCGCCCAAGCTCGGCTGCGCCCCACGGACAGGTGCGAATCGCCTCTTCAACTTCCGCCACATTGAAGCCGCGTTTGGCGGTGTAACCCAAGGCGTGTTTGGAAAGTCGAATCGGTTTCATTTGGCCACGCCTTCCACGATTTGGATTCCGTCTGGCGGAGGGTGCGTTGGAAGAAAATTAGCGTCAATCCGCATCTACACCCGCCGCACCGCCACCCGCAGCCGGGGAATGGCCGCAAACAGCCCATTTCCCGTTATTTCAGGCTGAGTTGCCCACAAACCACGTCAAGTTGCCTGCGAAAACCACGACCACGGGCAAACTTATTTGGTTCATCCGACAAGTTTGATCCTGGCGTGGTGGAGGGAGAGCAGCTTGAGGATGAAGAAGGCCTCATCCCGATAGCCGTAGGCTTGGCGGGTGAGGGTCTTGATCT
>Ga0315289_10010397_pt1 | contig 13329 bp, 14 predicted proteins | sample YL17G11_40_MG_FD_203452 | JGI IMG/M metagenome (GOLD analysis project Ga0315289, IMG submission 203452) | Sediment microbial communities from Yellowstone Lake, YNP, Wyoming, USA - YL17G11_40 | ecosystem: Environmental > Aquatic > Freshwater > Lake > Sediment | place: USA: Wyoming | collected...
GCTGTATCTTAAGTACCTGGAGGGCCACCGGGAGAGCCGGGTCCGTTCATCGGTTTACAACCTTGTGGGGGCGACCTTCGAGGCAGAAGGAAAATACGACGAGGCAATTCGATATTACCGAAGGGCGGAAGCGAACCCCTTTGTGAGAATGCAGGCAAAGCTGAACATCGGGCGGTGTTATGAGCAGAAAGGCGATTTTGAAAGGGCACGGACATATTATGGCCAATTGACCGAAACGGCGCCATCGGCGCCGGGGACCCCTCCAGCGCAGACTTCCTGGCAGCGTCAGGCGCAGGAAAGAATGAACTTCTTGCGGGAGAAAGAGAGAACAGCCGGAAAAAAGAGTTGACAAAGAGAACGGATAGTGGTAACTTCTTGCAAACATTGCAGGGTTGTGGCCGGGTCAGGGGGTGGTTGACGTTCGATGTGCACAACCTATACACCCACCCTTGTGACTTCTGGTCTCCATCCACAAAGCGCATCATACGTAGTCTCAAACACGCCCGGAAAGGGGGGAAAAGCTCTTAGGGCGAATGGCTACCGGGATGATGTTCAGATAGATTGAAGCTGCAAATTTCAGACTTGTTCTGGTTTCTAATAAGAAGAATCATTTCTGGAGGACGGAAATGAAGAAGGTGTTGCTCCTGACCATTCTGGGTTTGGTAGTGGGTATTTCTCTGAACGGTTATTCGGAACTGACGAACTTGCTGGTCTCCGGCGAGCTGAGGACAAGGGCGTATTACCAGGAGAACGTCGCGGACCTGACCGACTCGGTAGATGACGACTACGGTCGCATCGAGGAAAGGGTTCGCATCAGCTACCTGGCCGACCTGACTGACGGAGTCCGAGTCGGCATAACCGGCGAGGGCACGGGCGTGTGGGGGAGCCAGGAGAGCGGATTCAGCTCCGGGTCAGCAGAAGGGACTGGCGACATTCCGGAAGGGTACGTCACCTTCCAGAACATCCGCAACAGCGACTGGTCCGTGAAGATTGGTCGCCAGCACATGAACTTTGGGCGGGGCTTTCTTATCAGCGACAACGAAAAAGAGCTGAGTTATGACGCTCTATTAGTGAGCGGCGAGTACCCGACGTGGACTATAAGCTTAGCAGCCGCGAAACTCGAGGAAGCCCAGACGCTCAAGGGACTTCGTGACCGATCGCTGGTTTCCGATGCGGACTGGAATCTGTACCTTCTGGACGTGGACTGGCGGGATGAGAACATCCTGCCGTTAGGACTGGGAGCGTATATCGTTTACGGAGAAGATGACACGGACCTCGACCGGAAACCGCTAATCTTCGGTGCTCGCGGCGACTACACTATCAGCAACTGGAAACTGTGGGGAGAGGTCGCTTACCAGACTGGCGACATGGGCGCCCAGGACCTCGACGCCATTGCGCTCGACGTCGGCGCCAGCGTCACCTTTGCCATGGCCTGGTCGCCTCAGCTTCAGATAGGCTACACATTTGCATCGGGCGATGAGCCCGGCTCCCCGGGAGACAGCGAAGAGTTCCTGCCGCTCGGCCAATACAGATACTACGGGCACGCCCTCTCACCGAGGATGGCCAACGTCCACATTTTGAATGCTTCTGGAAGCGTCCGCCCGAGCGACATGTGGGTCTTTGCGATTGATTACTATCACTACATGCAGGACGAGAAGGTCCCAGGGGTAGTTGGAAACCCAATACTTACGGATCCAGGGATTATGAAATCAACTACAGGGCTTGATGACAATCTCGGCGACGAAGTTGACGCCAGCGTTACCCTCAACTATACTGACGGCGTGAAGGCACAGGTGTTGGTCGCTTACTTCATGCCGGGGGACGCCTACGGCGCCGACGACGACGATGCTCTCGAGATTAGAGGAGAAATCCTCGTAAGCTTCTGAGACAAGCCACATCTTTTTGCGCCCCGGCGACGCGAGATGTCGCCGGGGCCATTTTATATTCCGTCCGCAGGACCCGCGTTCGGCTGCTTCCCACCCATTCGACCGGGTCGAGGAGAACTCCCCCGTGAAGTCCTCACCCCCCCCTCTCCAACTGTGGAGAGGGGATAGGGGTGAGGGTGCACGCGAAAGGTCGGCCCCTTTCGGGACCCCACCTCACCCTCCGCTGAGTCCCCCTGAAAGTGAGTCCTTACGGACTACGCAAAAAAACTCTTGACAGGCGGAAAATGGTGTAATATTCTGTATTCTGATGTCTTTTGATGTAAAACCGCGCCTCACGGAACCGAGCATGTATCAGGACGACGAAATCCTGACAATCAGGGACATAGCCAAATACCTCAAGATGAACGAGCGGAGCATCTATAAGCTGGTTCACCAGGGGCTGATTCCCACCTTCAGAATAGCAAGCCAGTGGCGCTTCCGGAAAAACCTCGTTGACGCCTGGCTTGAGAGCCAGATGTCTTCGCCGGTGAACTCCCTCCCCGAAGAAGACTCGCACGACACAGTCATTTCCTCCCTTCTCAAGCCGGAAGGCGTAAAAACCAGCCTCGCCGGGCGGAGAAAGAACGAGATTCTGGAGGAGCTCGCCGACTTGATGGTGGAGGCACATTCGATCAAGGACAGAGACCGGTTTCTGAGAGAAATCCTGAACCGGGAGAGATTGTGCACGACCGCAATTCAGAAGGGGGTTGCGATGCCTCATCCCCGGAGGAATGGGAATCAGTTCATCCGTCGGCCGGCGCTCGTTTTCGGATGCTCGAAGGAGGGGGTGGAGTTCGGCTCTCTGGACGGCGAGCGAACGCACCTGTTTTTCATGCTGTGCGCGCCGGAGGACCATCTTCATCTGAAAATTATGGCCAAAATAAATAAGCTTTTAGCGAAGTCTGAAGTACGTGAGGAGCTTATGGCGGCGACTTCGCCCGAACTGGTTATTGAAATCATGAAAAGGGAGGAGCGACAGGAGGAATAGCTTCAGAAGTCCCCTGCCGAAAGCGGGGTTGAAGTCAGGGCACATCGTCTGGAGGAGGTACATGAGAAAGCAGTTATCGCTGTTGAGCAAGCTCCAGGTCTTCGACAACCGACTCGACGCCATGTACAGCGACTCGAGTTCGCCAGCTCACACCGCACACAGGAAGCCGAGCAAAAAGCGGCAGCACCTGGCGAACGAACGGGAGGGCCTGACACAAGGGATAAACGAACACCTCCTTCGCGCGTACGAGCGGATGCGAGGGTCGAGGCTGAGGTCAAACGCCGTGGTGCCCGTGATTAACGGCGTGTGCCAGGGCTGCTACATGGTCGTCACCAAGTCGGTCATCATGCAACTGAGGCGAGGCTGTGAGCTTGTTCTTTGCGAACACTGCGGTCGAATACTGTTCTTGAACGACACCGAGGCCGCCTGAGACGGCCGCCCGTTCGTTGTTAGCTGGCGACCTGCGGACAAACGGTATTTCGACCGCCGAGCGGCGAAGCTGAGCCGGTTCCTGCAAAGAGCCGGCAAACGATTCAGGACTGCGAAAGAGCGCCGGGGTCCAAGTGCGCCCGGCTCTTCCCCCCACGAATTCCCCCCGAAATCTCCCGACAAAGGCGTAACGTTGCTCCCGCCAAACATCTTCGGAACCATCCCAGTCTTTCCTCTCCCGCTCCAAAACCGCCAGGGACCCGATACCCCAGGAGATTGCTGCAACGACTCTTGCCGTCGTCCTGGTGCCCCCCTACGCTAACACCGCTCGATTGATGCCGCCCGGGTGGAACAGTGTTGCAACAGAAACGGGCGAGCCCTCCCCTCCTTCAGCTCAACCTGAATAGGTGACACAGCACCGTGTTATCGTGTCGAGCAGTAGGCACTCCAGATTGCCAATCTGCTAACGATTCTCCAGTATCCCACGCCACGTTCTCTCTTCGTAACCGGGGTGAGCAGCCTTCGGGAGGCAAAGACGGCGCCTCCCCCCTGGAGAGCAGTATGCCTGCATTGGTAACCCGGATCGCTTCACCGAATTCCCAGAACACCCACTCTGTAGAACCTCAAGCCCATGCCGCCTGCCTGATCGTCGAGCCATTCCCAAACCGGACCCACCTCGGTGGACTCCCAGGTCAACAGGTTGGAAGAGTGTTCGACGAGGAAAGTAAGAGATGGCGGCCCTTCTTGAAACTCGTACGCGCCCATGTCCACGCCACTGCCGGATACGCGGGGATTCCCGTCGAGGTCATCGCCAGCGGACCACGAAACCAATACACCTCCAGTCATTGGGAACGCTGAAACGTCCAGAGCAGCGGCACTGTTTCCTACATTTATGCACGGCGAATTAGGCCTCAACCCATAGTCGCCCTCTTCAGGGCTAATGAACTGAGGATTGACATGAATGTTGCCCGTTCCCTGATCATCGTCCTCTATACAGCTGTAAGATGCTTCCAGACCATAGAGATCATCCCCGTTGTCCCACAGAATGCAGTTCATTACCAGGCTATCGCCCGCCCCGTTTTCGCGGTATATACCTCCCACGTACTCCGCCCAATTTCCAGCAATGGTATTGTTAACGATGATGGCCTTGCCCTCAAAATGATAAACGCCTCCGCCGCGCTCGTTAGCGCGGTTGGCCGCGATCAGATTGTTCCTGAGCAGTGCACGCGATGCGTCGAGAAACACGCCGCCGCCAAGAAAACCGTTATTGCCAATAATTGCATTGCGCTCGATCGTCGCCGCCTGGCAGCCGCGCAGACAGATACCCGCGCCTCGCTTGCCCCAGTTTCTCTCGATGATATTGTCGGTGATTGTCGGCGCCCCGCCTTCAAAGTACATCCCAGCCGCGTAAGTGCTTAGATTCTTCTCGACCCTGTTACCTCTGAGCACAGGACTGCCACCCTCGCAGTACACTCCGCCGCCGGAGTAGTTTCCAATGATAACGTTGGACAAGATCGTCGGTGAGGAGTTCAGGCAGTAGATTCCCCCGCCGCGTGAAGCTTTTCCACCGGTTATGGTAAAACCCGAAATGACCGCATCGCTATTCTCTCCCGCAATGAACCTCACCACCGTCCCAGAACCCCCGCCATAGAGCACAGTCGTTGCCACAATGTTCGGATCCAGCGGGTCGGTCGAGCGTAATGTCACGCCCTTGCCTAAGAAATGGATGTTTTCGCGATAGGACCCGGGAGCTGCCACTAACTCATCTCCGGTGCTTGCTCCGACGATAGCGGCGAAGACCGTTCGGTAGCCACGCTTCGCCGTGATATTTCTGACTCGCGCCGCAGTGGCGACTGTCGGGTTCCAGCCGAACCGATACTCGTCCACGTTGAGGATGCCGTCTCCATCGGGGTCGTCGGTTGCACCGTAATCCAGATGTGCAAAGTGGTGCATCTCCCAGTCATCCGGAAGGCCATCGGCCCCTGCGTCCAGGCTTCTTGGACTGGCCTTGGGCGTATTGCCAAAAGCCCCCATGTTCACGCGACCGCCGTTTGGCTCCGGTTCTAACGAAAAGTCAGAGGAGGGATCCCCGGCGTCAATGCAAGGCGACCAGGAATTGAGCCTGTAGTCATCCCCTTCGGCATTTACAAAATAAGGATAGAAAGCTGTGTTGCCTTCTCCTATGTCGGCGTCCTCGATGCACGAGTACGTCGCCGAACAGTTGAATAAGTCATCGCCGTTGTCCCAGAGGATGCAGTTCTTGATAATGGGATGCGATTCGTCGTCGCAATAGATGCCTCCGGCGTTCCACTCGGAAGATTCTTCGCTCACACCGTTTCCCACTATGGTGTTGTTCAGAATCAACGGGGAAGACCGGCGGCAATAAATCGCGCCGCCGACGGCCTCCGCCCTATTCTTGACAATAATGTTGTTTGCGATCGTGACGGACGAAAGGTCACAATAGATCCCACCGTTGACATTGTTTACCAGCACATTTCCGCTCACAGTCGCCGAGGAATCTGTGCAAGAGATTCCGGCACCAGCGGAGATAATGTTCTTTGCGATTGCCACGGTCCGGGAGCCGCATAGGACGCCTCCTCCTCGAATGGTAAATCCGCTCAAGATGTAAACAACCTCAATCGCGGTGTCCTCGATGACGGTGGCAGCAATGACGCTGGCGTTGTCCGGATCCGTGGACTGCACTGTTACGGAGTTCCAAACGCGTAAGCGACTCTCTTTGTAGGTGCCGGCGCCCACCATAACAGTGTCCCCGTCACCCGCTGCAGCCACAGCCTCGGTAATGGTCAGAAAAGCCTCATCCCACGACAGGCCGTTTCCGGGCGTTGCTACGGACGCATCCACGTACCATGTTGTGGCGGGCACACCGTGGGGCGTTAAAAACAACAATAGTACCGCAGTGATTCCGGACACCCAAGTCATCAACATAGCTCTTTCCTCCTAACTAAAATCGCCGGAGGCAGCCAGACCAGTGAGTCGCTGGACCAGGTCTATGCTACAAGCGGCTTCAAGGCACCCAAGCAAGATAGTCATTCTCCCTTGAGGTAGGGCCGCTTCGCTACATAGTACCTTCTGTCGTACTCCTCAAGGCCTTGTAAAATCGTTTGGCAATACAGGAAGCCCTTCCCTGGGGTCGCATCGTAAAGCGGCGAGTCGGCATGCCAAACCTGATAGGCCTCCGAAAAATCCCCGTCCCAGGTCAACTTAACCGCTGTAACAATTGACTTCACATCGAACCCTTCAGAGCCTATCGGGGGATACCAAGACAAAAGAGACAAAAGGAATGCTAAGGTGACCACGTTGTTCACCGCTAAGCCGTGCATTTTCAAGCCCTCCTCTGTCTGAAAGCCAAGAAAGTCGCTGTTTCGGAGAAGCGTTACTTAGGGTAAAGGTCCCCAATAGGAGGAAGAACCGAGGCGAGAATTGCTGCTTTGTAGAAATTAACCCCTCTCATATTCTTGACTGCCTGGACAGACCCGAGCAGTCAACGATACCGCAAATAATATCGCACGCTTCCCCGCCCGCTGTCAAGCACTTTTTCGCGGTTTTCCGCGCGTCTGTGTGCCCTGATCCGAGCGCTCGGTGAGCTATCAGGAGGAAGGATAACAGCCTCCCCGGGGGCATAACAGGATGTCGTGTAGGTCAGTCACCTCCGACCGAAGTCGGCGTCGCTTCCGCGGTCCGCTTTAAGGTCCTGCGCATGCTGTCCGGAGCGGATGCTCGCTTTTTTGCGCTGTGTCGTCGTGCTTGTGAATCCGTGTGCGGAGGTCAAAGGCCCGATGAGAAGAGGGCTAATCGAGAAGCTCGGTTTCGAGGCGGTGGCGGGTGCGTTCGATTCGCTTTCGGTGGTTTGCCCGGGTAAACAAGAGGACTTTCCTTGCGCCGAAGTTCCAGCCGAAAACTATTCCGACGGTGATAATTTTGGCGAGGTCTCTGTGAAGATGGAGAGACCCAACCAGCAGCCAGAGGATGAGCGCCGAGCACGCCAGGCCGGCTAACCCGATGAGAAAATAGGCGCCGAACTCCTGGGAGGGTTTTCCGAGGCGATGGTAGTCGAAGACGAAATGGGTGGAGAGGAGGTAGTTGACGAGGTTGCCTGCGAGAAAGCCGATGACGTTGGCGACCTGGTAGTCGTGGCCAGGCCAAACCGGGTGAAGTAGCCGCCAGACAATGGCGTATAGTCCGGTGTTGACGACTGCGGCAATTCCGCCTGCGAAGCTGTATCGGATGAACTGCCCCCGGAAGGTGTGCGCCGGGCGCAGCAACTTTTTCACAGCCAAATCCTTGAGCCTACCACGGGCCTTTTCCATCAGAAATTCCTTCTCCGAACGTAACCGCACCGGCCGAGAAGCGCCAGCACGGGCCGGTTGAGTCCTTCGCTGTCAAAAGCCGGAAGGGAGAATTGACGCTCTCGAAAGGGAAGGCATAGAGTCCGCCCACCGCAAGCTCCCTTTTCCCGGGAGACGACGCTTTTTGCGGGACTGGCGGCAAAGTATGCATTGGGGAGCGCTGATATTCAAGGAAAAAAGTGGATTTTTGGTAAGGCCTCACGTACGGGCGGCGAAGCGGCACGCCTCGGCGTGCAAGGAACGAACCGCAGATGAACGCAGATGCACGCGGCGGCGCTCAAATCCCCCATGACACGTCCCGGAAGGCAAATCCCTTTTTTCTTTCTCCCCCCAAGACTGAGGCCTTACGGCGGGGTGTAATCCCTCACTCTCGGGCGGCACGCGATTTAGTGGCCTATACGGTTTCGTCTTCATGCTGGCCCGTTCCCGCAGACAACGCCGAGGGGGCGGTTTTGTGCCTTTGTGTCTTGCTGGTTGGAATCCCCTCGGTCAGCACATCTCAACCACCAAGACACCAACACACTAAGAGACCCAGCCTCCTCCACCCGAGACTGAGGCCATACCGCGGGGTGTGGCTCCATTCTAATTTTGGTGGTTTGATGCGGCTGTGGTTGTGCCGGACAGATGTGCCCACTTCGGTTGAACGGTCGGGGGGCTTCCCGGCAGGGTTTCCGGATTATCGGGTCAGGGGTTTCCTGGAGCCTGTTGACCTCTCCCTCGGGCGCAGCATCGGGAAAAGGGGACTGGGAAGACAGATTCGCACACTCGCGCCTCTACAGGATGAGGCGGCTTTCATTCGATTGGCGGCAGAATGTGCCCCTGGCTTGGGCCCAAGCTGCACGTCGGCTTCTCGGCCACAGTGCCGTAGCTATACACGCCGTCGCACGGACACACCGGGGGCTTTTTGATGTATTCGTTGATGGCCGGCACGTCCGCAGGGTCCTCGAGAGCCTTCCTGGTAATGAAGGCCCAGGTCTGCTTGGCGTAGTTAATCTGCCGGAGGTTGTTAATGCAGATTGTTTTTCTCGACTCCGTGGCTGCCTTCATCCCGGTCGGAACGGCAATGGCGAGGACCGTCCCGATGATGCTGACGACTATCATTAGTTCGACCAGCGTGAATCCCCTTTTCGTTCTCATCCCTTGTCTCCTCTGGAGAGGTCCGGTTGTTTGGCAGAGACGGAGCAATTTCAGTGCCACCGCAGAGCGCCGGACTCTCCCAGGGCCGGTTCGGGACATAATCGGGGCTTGAGGATCAATCTCGCGCGCGGAACGCCGGAGACTGGGTAAAAAGGCGAGACGAGTTCGCAAATTTACTCACCCCTTCGACCCGCACCCGACGGCGCTCAAACACTTGCCGTGCGCCCAATCGGCGGAACGAAGCCGCATGGAGGACTGGTGCTCACCAGAGCATGTCGAACACGTCCTGTGCAGCCCTAATGGAGTCTGCCACCATTTTCGGAAGCTGACGGACTGTGTCCCTGTAATCGCAGTGGTTGCGCCATTGCCTTAAGCTGCTGAGCAGACTGGCGATCTCCAACTGCCCTGGTTGGCGCTCGAAATGCCTTCTTACCTCAGCATGGTCTCGGCTGTCATAGAAAGGAAGGAACGCCTGGCGGTCACGCGCATAATTGCGTGCGCAACAGAAAGCGGAGTAGTAAGCCCTGCTGACGGCGGAGCGACATGCGGCCTCGTGGGAGAAGGCTTGTTCTGTTTGTGCTTGGAGGAAGCGAGATAGAGTGAGATATTCTCTCCAGTCGAAGGTCATGACGGTTCAGCTCGGGGGGCCAAAGTCGGTTGTCACGAGGAGCCACCCGGATTTATCGGCGAGGTCGCTCTGATATTCGCGCCACACCTCCTTGATGGTGTCCATGATGGTGTCGTCGTAGCGTTCCTGTCTTACGTAAAGGGTCAGGTATTGGTCGTCGATCTCGGGATCCCGGTACACTTCGAGCGAGAGTTCTGCTCTGTCCGCGAAGCGCTCCAAGGCGGCGCCAACGACAACCGGAACCAGGTCGGTGAGGTCATGGTGACGGATAAGATAACAGTACACCTCATCGCGCATGCGGACCCTGACGCCCGCCGACTCAACCGAAGCCAACATACTCTCAATTGCACACGTAAGGCTGCTGGTCCCCTCGTCAAAGCGCCTGCGGAGCAGCGCATCTGCCAGCTCCAAATGCGAAAGCATCCTTCGGAGTCTCGATCCGGGCGCCGGCTCTGGTTGCGCTTTCGCCCGCGCCGTCCCTGTCACGAGGCCGTTAATCCAGGTCAACCCAAAAGAGGAAGTACACGTGGTCAACGATAGCACCTATCGAATCTCCTGAAAGATGTCCCGTAACCGATCCGTTATGCATGCTTCAAAAATCTCGCGGACGGCCTCGTGCGCCGCTTCCACCCATTCCATAGCCCCCTGCTCCGAGACGGCCCGCGGCTTGTTCACAAAATAATCAATATCCAGTGCAAAAGAGGAACTCCCGGTCGCTTCCAGTGCTGTGCTTTCAAGGCGGAGGTTGCATGCGTCTCGACCTTCAGAAAACGGAACGGTGCAGAAAACAAGGAAACCCGCCAAGCTTTTTTCTTTCAGGCTGGGTGCGAAGTAGGGCCCGTACCCGAAGTAATCCTGTAAGTTGATTGGCTGACCCGGGATTTCGATTCGGTTTATGTAACGCAGGCCGATCCTCTCCAGGTCCCCCACCTGGACAATCTCCCTCAATGTGCCGAAAGCGATCTCGATTGTTCGTTTGAAAAATCCCCAACCGGGATAGGGGTTCAGGCGGTTCACCGCCAGAACACCAGGGCCGAGTTGGGCAAACGTCTTGCGGTCGTCGCTTAGAAACCATGCGCGCTCCGTAGTGCGAATCTGATGCGAGATGCCTTCCTGTTTCTGGGTAATGGTTACGTCCTGGACGAGTTTGCCTTCCTTGATGGGAAAGCTGTCGCGCACCTCCCCGTAGAAAACTCCGGGAATGGTCGGATCCCATTTGACGTCTTGTCTGAGCCGGAACTCGCAGACGCTCTCGATGATTGGAGGATTACCGTATCTTCTTTCGGCGCTCATGGTCGCATTATAGCACGTTTGTTGCGGACCCGCTCAAGGTGTATTTCTCCTACCAGCAAAAGGGCCCCCAGCGCAGCGCCGCTATCGCTCCAGAGACCGCTGCCGCCACTTTCCAGGGCCATCGCTTTTGCGCTCAGGTCGGGTCTCACGGTCGGCCGTGCTGGCTGTCCGCTCGGCTGAGGGCTATCTTTGTCATCTCCTGGCGCATCTCCCTGACGAGCTGCTCTATGGTGGTCACTTTCTCCAGCAGGACGGCTGCGTTCTTCTCGTTGCGGCTGGTTTCCTTTTCGCTCTCGTTGACCTTTTGTTCGAGGGAGCCGACGCGGCCAATGGTCATCGTGGAGACCACGGAGAAGTAAGCGACCACGACGCTTACGATGGTCAGCAAAGTCTTAATCAGCAGGTTTCCGTTGTTTGCTCTGGCCATAGACCACCTCATTGCGATGCGGGCAGCTCACGCACGCCTCCGCGTTCTTGTACTCGACGCCCTGGTAAAGCTGGCACTGGAAAGCGTTGATGTTCTTCTTGAACAGCGGGCACAACATTTTGCCCCCCTCGTCAGGACCGCCGGACTGAACCATCTTCTCACCACCCGACGCTGTACTTAATCTCGCACGTCCCATATTGGCTCGCCACGCCGACCTCCTTCGCGGAGACCTTTGCGTATTTCATGCCGGGTATGGGAACGTCAACCTTGAAGGAGTCGTACGTCCCTGGCGGCGAGAGTGCTTCGAGCGTGTAGGTCTTGACGGAGAGCGAGACCTCGTTGTCGGTTTCGCAGTAGAAGGCTGTCCCGTCAACACTCAGTTCGACTTTCAGGACGAGGGAGTTGCCGCTCTCTCCGCTTCCCATGGTGTACTTTACCAAAAGGGAAAGGAAGCCGTAGTCTTCCACTTCTATGGTCGTCCCCGGAACGAACGACGCTGTGAGCTGCGAGCTCTGCCTTATCGTCCCGTTCCTTGTTTCCGCTCCTGCGATTCGTGTCCTTACCGCTTCTTTCATGCCGTCCTCCTTTGAAGCAAATCACTGGGTTAATGGTTCAACCTTACGTCGCAAAATTCTCGCCTCCCGTCGGGATTCTCGGCCCGCCCTGCGACGAAACTCGCCCTTAGCCCCATTGCGCCCCGATGTCTTCGTGTTCGCTCCGACGGCTTACACGTCGGCGTCTGAGACGTTGTAGGGAGTGCCGATGAGATTGGTTATGTCCGTGTCAATGGCGCCGGAGTCCACGTTGAAACTGCACTGGTAAATCTTCGCGGTCACAGCCCCCGTCGCATGGATGCACTCAGTCGCGGACCCGCTTTTCCGGACGATGCTCGACCGAATGACCGTCCCCGTTACCGCGGCGGACAGGGTTACCCCGTAGTTGCTTCCGCCGGCGGAGATGTCGCATCCCTGAATCATGACCCCATTTGCCGCCGTCGAGACGTAGATTCCAACGCCATTCGTGACGATTTGACAATTGTCAATGACGCTGTTGTCGCCGCTGCTGCCGACGTTGATTCCGTCGAAGGCAACGCTGTTTTCGATTTCGCAGTCAACGATCCTGGCGCCGCTGCCATTGCAGTAGATTCCGACGGAAGCGCTCCCTATCCCGTTGTGGACAATCGAGCATCGCCTGAGTTCCGCAGAAGCTGAGATTTTCAAGACGCCGCCATCGGAACCGGTCCCCGTCATGACGATTTCAAGTCCTTCCATCGTCGCTGCCGCCGTTATCGTCACGACGTACTGCATATCGGGCGGGCTGCCAGTGATGACGACCTTCCCGACGGCTTTGAGATGCACTGCTTTATTTACGACGAGTTCCGATGAACCCTGGTCGTACGTCCCAGGATAGACAAGCACCGTGTCTCCGGATTGCGCCGCGGTAATCGCCGCGCTGAGCGTCGTGAAGCGCTTTCCCGACTTCGCCACCTCCATGACGCCCTGTGGCCGCGTCATAACCCCCGCAGGATTCTGCCCATCGTTGGCTACGACGAACTCGTCTTCCGAGACGTCGTACCCGAGGTACGGCTCGTTGGCCTCGCCGGTGTTGGCGACGATTTTCTTGTCGGCGACATTGGAGTCGTCGCCGATGGTGATGGTGTTCTTGTGGCGGCCGTCGGGGTAATGTTCCTCCCCCACTGCGGCGTCGAGGATGTCGCTGTTGCCGTTCACCTCGTCGTCCCAGTCAACGTCCCCCTTCGCGGGCTTTGCTAAGTTCAGATTTTCTGTGTATGTGGATGCCATTTTTCTTTCCTCCTTTTTCCAACGTGCCCATGCTCCGCGTGCTCAGCGGTGAGTGAGACGCCAACCCCCGCCTCAATAGCCAAACGGGAGCATCCAGAACGCCGAGACGCCGAATCCCGGATAATCGAACGTCGGCACGTATCGAATGTTCATGTAAATCTCCACTCCGTAGATTGGCGGCTGCCGGAGCCTCTCCTTGTGCCCCCAACTGTACTTCTTGATGTCGAATTTGCTCGACGAGAACTTGAATGCAATGCACCTCCCATTAAGGTTATAGTGGGGCCTCAGGGCGTTCTTGACGTCCTGCTCGAGGTCCATGATTTTCTTCTGCGA
>Ga0315289_10010401_pt1 | contig 13326 bp, 9 predicted proteins | sample YL17G11_40_MG_FD_203452 | JGI IMG/M metagenome (GOLD analysis project Ga0315289, IMG submission 203452) | Sediment microbial communities from Yellowstone Lake, YNP, Wyoming, USA - YL17G11_40 | ecosystem: Environmental > Aquatic > Freshwater > Lake > Sediment | place: USA: Wyoming | collected...
CAACACCGCGGGCGTCGGGGCGACGCCGTAGTAGGTGAGCAGCACGAAGTACATGACCAGCGCGCAGAGGAAGTCGACCAGCGTGGCCAACTGGCCGGCCAGCGGCAGGATCAGGCGGGGGAAATAGGCTTTCGTAACCAGCCCGGCGTTCGCCACCAGGCTGATCGTCGCCGAGCGCAGGGCGCGCCCGAAGAACGTCCACAGCACCAAGGCCGCACAGCAGTACAGTGGATAGGGAACCGAGCCTGATTGCAGGCCCGCCAGGCGGTTAAAGACCAGCGTGAACAGCACCACGTTGACGAAGGGCTCGAGCAAGGCCCACGCCGCCCCGAGCAAGGTTTGGCGATAGCGGACCCGCAGGTCGCGCCAGGCCAGGAAGCCCAGCAGCTCGCGGTAGCGCCACAGCTCGCGCAGCTCCACCCACGGGGCCGTGTCGGCGGCGTGGATCACGGTGCAGCTTGCAGGGGAGTTGGCCGGCGCGCGGCAGGCATCCATGCCAGGACCTCGTCACGTGGTTGTGGTTTCCGAGACGGTATCCGCCGCAGGCGTATCGGCCGTGCCGGGCCGTTGACGGGCGGAGCGCACGCGGGAGAACGCCTCTGAGAGTCGCGACTGCAAGGTGTGCAGGCGATCCCGCAACCGGTCGTGCGCCGACGGGCGTACGACGGCGGCATCGTGTGGCCCACGTGGGACTACCGGACCGCCGATGGACCGCAGCCGCGCGATCAGCAGGGACTCATCGGGAATCGGCGGGCCGGCGGCGTAGGCGTGCTCTTCTGGCGCCGAATCAACGGGGTAGTCTGGCCGGTCCGCTTCACCCGTGATGCCGCGCACGGCCGCCAGGACATGCGGTGCGTCGACGCAGCGGCAGTCGTCGCCGAACGCCTCAACCAGGGCGTTGTCGCAGAGCTGATTAATCAGGGCGGGGTTGCCCTCGGAACACTGGTCAATCAACGCCAGGGCCGACGCCGTGAAGATCTCGGCCTGCCCGCCGGCCGCACGGATCCGATGCCGAACGTAGGCGGTCACCTCCTCGCCAGTGAGGCGGAGCAAGCGACAGACGCGGAAGAGCCGGCGTTGCAGGCGCACCAGGGCGGGGGTCGCGAGCGTGTCCAGGAGCGTGGGGAGGCCGAACAGGACGGCGGTGACAGGTACCGGCGGGGGCGTCTCCCGCGTGACCAGGGAGAGGATGCTTTCCCAGGCGTTGGGGCGCAGTCCGTCAGCGTCATCCACGACGAGGAGGGTCCGGCGCGGCGGACGGACCGGGCGAGCGGTCCGCAACCACTCGGCCAGCGGGACATCCGGGACGTTCTTCGCCCGCAGTGTCGCCAGCGGCGCGAGGCCGCCTGGAGCACAGAGGACGGAAGCCATCGTGTCGCCGGCCGGCTGTCCGAGCCCATGTACCCATAGCATGTCGCTTCGCGCGCCGCTACTCTCCACAAGCGTCTGGCCCAGCAGTGTTTTACCGGACCCCGACTCTCCCAGCACGAGCGTGCAAGCTTTGCCGGAATGGACGGCGTACTGGAGCGTGGCCAAGGTTTCGGCGTAGCTCGGGGTCCCGTAGAAAAAGCGCGGGTCGGGCGGCCCGTTGAAAGGCGGGGCACTCAGGCCGAAATGCCGGTAGGTTTCCATCACGCGCGGAACGCCGTTCCTATAGGTCATTCCTGTTATCGGCTTTGGGTGCAGGGCCCTGAAATAGTGCGCCGCTCGTCGCGAGAATCCTGCCGCCGATAAGGCCACCGCTAGTTCTCTCACCGCCAAGTTTTATGAGCAGCCGGAAACGGTCGATAACCGCGAAGGGGCAGGAGGTGCAGGCCGTGGCCACGGAGGGCCCGAACGTGGCAGAAGCTGTGGCTACAGGAAGCCAAGGGTACTCTTGATGGTCGCCGCTTACCGGGCAGTCTGGCGCGCCGCCACGCTGCGCTTCGCGCGGCTCGGCTGGCTCGCCGTCGCGATCGCGCTGGGTCTCGCCGGCTGCGCGAGCCCGCACAAGCAACTGGTCGAGTTTCTACGGGCCCACGAAGTGGAGGTGTCGACGGGGCACTACGTGGTGCGGCCGCCCGACGTCATCGAGGTCCATTCGCCCGACGTGCCGGAGATCGATGGCGCCGGCCAGACCCTCCGTCCGGACGGCAAGGTCGTGCTGCGCCTGCTCGGCGAGGTGGACGTGGCGGGCCTGACGACCGAAGAGATCGCGGCGAAGCTGCAGAGCCTCCTCTCGCGCTACTACGTCGATCCCGAGGTTGTGGTGAACGTGGCCGGCTACCGCAGCCAGTTCTACTACGTGTTCGGCGAGGTGTCGGGCGCGGGACCCAAACTCTACACGGGACGCGACACCCTGCTGAAAGCCCTGGCCGAGGCCCAGCCGACGTACCTGGCCTGGCGGTCGCAGATCTCGATCATCCGTCCGTCGGCGAAGGAGGGTGAGTGCAAGACGATCACGGTAAACCTGGACCGCATGTTCAAGAGTGGCGACTTGACGCAGGACATCCTGCTGCAGGAAGGCGACGTGATTCAGGTGCCGCCAACGCCGTTGGCCTGGGTCGGGCACCGCATCCGCGAGCTGCTGTACCCGGTGGGGCCGTTGATGAATGCCTACACGACGCCGGCCGCGCCGCTGTACGCCACGCACGCGTACGAGGATGAGTTCTCGGAGGGTTCGGACCGTGGCAACCGGCCGCGGCGGCGGATGCCCTCCGGGTACTAACTAGGGAACCCTGGGGACGTAGTGCAAAGCTCCGCTTTGCATGCTCGGCGAAGACGATGGCAGACCAGCAGGTGCACGCGTTCGAAGACCTCCGCAACACGCTCGGGGCGTGTCTGCGGGTCGTGCGCCAGCGCTGGCGGCTGGCCCTGATCGCGCTCGGCGTGGTCGGGTCGGCAGCCTTCTGGGGCAGTCAATACCTGCCGCGGGAGTATTCCGCCACGACGCTCTTCGAGCGCCGCGACGACGCCGTCCTGCAAAACCTCATCCAAAGCAATTCCCCGTACAGTTTCAGCCATCTGAAGAATACGCTGACCACGGACATGATTGGCTCGCGGGCGCTCGCGCGGGCCGCGGTGACGGCCGGGCTTCTTTCGCCCGCTGCGATCACGGGCGACGGTCCGCTGAGCGACGGCGAGCGCGCGGCCCTGGACGGGCTGCTCCGCCGACACGGACTGCGCCCCTCCGTGAGCCTGCTGCAAAGCTCGCCGAGCCTCGACACGATTCAGTTGCAGTGTGCGGCCAATAACCCGGCCGTCGCGCGGCGTCTCGCGATCGCCTTGCGGGACAACTACATCGCCAGCACGCGGGAGCGCATCCGGGAGATCCTGGTCAGCACGCAGGACTTCTTCCGATCCGAACTGGCACGGCTGCAAGGCGAAGTTGGCGCGGCTGACCAGAGCCTGCGGCGCGACTCGGACACCTTTCCCGGCTTGGACCCGACGGACATTGTCGCTGTGGGGAGCCGCTTGGAGGCCTTGCGGGCCGAGCGCGCCGCGGCGCAGCAACGTAAGGCCGAGCTCGAGGCCCAAATCGCCGCCCGCGAAGAGTTCCTGCTGACGGCCCCCGCGTTCTACGCAAGCCCCGTCGAAGGCGGGGACGTGCCGGGCCCTGGTTCGGCGTCCGCCGCAGCATCGCCCGCCGAGGCGGCCCTGGAAAGGGGGATCGCCGGCGTCAAAGCGGAACTGGTTGAGTTGGTCACCGGGCGGCGCATGACCATGGAGCATCCCGAGGTCAAGCGGCTGCTCGGAAAGCTGGAGGGGCTCGAGGATCTTCGCCGCGCGCTGACCGAGAGCGCTCCGGCCCCCGAAGCCCCGGCCTCTCAGCCGGCGCGTCCGGCGGGCCTCGGGCGTGAGTGGCAGGCGCAGCAGATGCGGATCGAGATGGAGCTCGACTCGTTGCGCCGCCAGCTCGATGCCGCCGCCAAGCAGTGCGAGCAGGCCAGCACGCGGGTCACGCAACTGACGAGCATGTATGACCGGCTCGTCCAAAACGGCGACGAATTGCGCCGCCTCCGCGAGCGGCGCACCAACCGGACCCTGGAGGTCGGGCTCTGGCAGGCGCACCTGGCCAGCCTGGAGCGCGTGCTCACCGCCGAGAGCGGCGAGCGCGGCACGCAGTTCAGCCTGATCGAGGACCCGAAGGACGCAACCGTGCCCTCCAAGCCGCGCATCTCGGCGGTGTTTCTCGTTTGTTCGGGGTTAGGACTGGCGGCGGCGGCCCTCGCGGTGGCGCTGGCCGAGTTGTTCGATCGCTCGTTCCGTTCGCTGGGCCAGGTCGCCCGCGCCCTGGGGATCCCCGTACTCGCGTGCGTCGGCGTGATTCCGACGCCGCAGGAGCGCTGGCGCGCGGCGCGGTCGTACCTGATCTGGACGCCAGCGCTGGCCATTTCCCTGGGCGTGCTGATCACGACGGCGGGGCTGGCGTATGCAAGTCTCGCCTTTCCCGTGCTGCACCAGCGGGCCATGCAGCGGGTGGACCGCGTGCTAAACACGTTCGGCGCCGCGGCCCTGTTGCCGCCCGCCAACCGAGCAACGTGAGGCGTTTGTCGTGGGCTCGATGACCAAGGTCATGCGGAAGATCTGCCAGGGTGGCGCGCTCGACGGGGCCGCCGCCGGCGGGGCCAGGGCTGCGCCTTCGTCCACCGCGACCGCGCTGGCCGAGCAGACCTCCAGCGCTACCTCGGCGTTCGTCGAGGACGGCACGCCGCAGACCGCGGCGACATCCGCGGTCAACGGCCAAACGGTCCGATGGCGTCCCCAGCAGGTAGACCAGGCGATTGTCGCCTTCCACCGCCGGCACGGTGCCATTTGTGAGCAGTACCGCGGGTTGCGCGCCCGGCTGTTGTCCATGAACCTCCCCCAAGCCGCGCAGGTGATCGCGATCACGAGTGCCGTCCCCGAGGAGGGCAAGAGCGTCTGCGCCATCAACCTGGCGCTGGTCATGGCCGAAGGCAGCGAACACCGCATCCTGCTGGTCGATGCCGACTTCCGGCGCGCCGCGCTGGCCGGCATGCTGGGGATCCCACGGACGCCGGGGCTGGCGGACGTGCTGCGCCACGAGGTGCAGCCAGCGGCGGCCTTGCAGCCCAGCCCGCTCCCGAACTTGAAGGTGCTCCCAGCCGGGAAAGTGCCGGACGGCGCCCACGGCGAGCTGCTCGGGAGTGGCGGCGCGGCCGCGGTCCTCGCGGAGTTCCGCAGTGCCTTCGATTATACGTTCCTCGATATGCCGCCCATCACGACCGTGTCCGACGTGTCCCTCTTGGGGCCGCAGTGCGACGGGGCCGTGATTGTCATCCAGATGCAGCGGACGCCGGAGCCAACGGTGCAGCAGGCCGTCCGCACGTTGCAGGCCAATAACATCAAGGTGCTGGGGGCGGTTCTCTCGCGCTGCGCTGAGCACGGGCCCGGTTACTATGACTACTACGACTCCTCTGGCGATCACGACTAGCCGCGAGGCCTACAACGACGCAGCCCGCCGCGGCGGACTCGCTCCGGTTACGGTGCGTCCGGCGAGTGAGCCAACCACCGTCGCGGCATGGGCACGGTATGTTGAGCAAGCACCCGGAGCGAGCCTGTTCCATCATCCCGACTGGTGCGACGTAGTGGCGCGTGTGTTCGGCCATCGGCCGCTGCACCTGCTCGCGACGCGCGGGCGCCAGACGGTCGGGGTGCTGCCGCTCATGGAGGTCAACAGCCTGATCGGCGGGCGCCTGCACATCAGCGTGCCGTACGGGACGTACGGCGGTCTGCTAGCCGACGACGACGAAGTCGTCGACGCCCTCGCGACACAGGCCGTGCGTGTCGCGCACGAGCGCCGGGCGCGCGTTCTGGACCTGCGCTCCGCGGTCGCCTGTGTACCCGGCTTCGAGAGCGTCTCGGGCTATGTGGGCTTTGCGCGGCCGCTGCCGCAGCACCCGAACGACGTGCCGGCTTTTCTACCGAAGCGGGCCCGCGCCGCTGCCCGGCACGCGCGCGACCAGGACGGGGTCAGCATCCAACACGATGTCCGGCTGGCACCGACAGTCTGGCGGCTTTACTGCCGGAGCATGCGCCGCCTGGGCTCGATCAACTACCCGTACCGCTTCTTTGCCGAGCTGCTCGCGCGCCTGGGCGAGTGGGCGTGGGTCAGCGTGGCCTGGCGCGGCGTGCAGCCTGTGGCCGGTACGATCAGCTTCGTCTTCCGCGACACGATCATGCCGTACATCCTGGGGGCCGACGAGCGGATCCGGTGCGACGGAGCGGCGAACCTGCTGTACCTGTCGGTCATGGAGCGGGCGGTGCGCAGCGGACTGCGCTTCTTTGACTACGGGCGCAGTCGCGCGGACAACACGGGCGCAGTCGGCTTCAAGAAGAACCAGGGCTTTGAGCCGCGCCCGCTGGGATACCAGCGCTATGTCCCGCCGGGACAACGACCGCCCGACTTGAAACCGTCCAGCCCGCGTTTTGCCCTGGCCCGGCGTGTGTGGCGCCGGTTGCCGCTCGCGGCCACCCGAGCCCTCGGCGCCTGGGCGGCACGATCGCTCCCGGGCTGATGAGCGCACGATGAAACTCCTCATGCTCGTGCACCGCTTCCCCTATCCGCCGGTCCGCGGCGACTGTCTGCGCTCCTGGGGCGAGATCGAGTACCTGGCCGGCCGGCATGAGCTCTGGCTGGCCTGCATCGAGCGGACGCCGCCGCGGGCCGCGGACTTGGACCATGTGCGTCGCCGGTGCCGCGACGTGGCCGTGGTGGTGCGACCTGATCTGGCGTCGCTGGCGCGCGGCGGATTGAGCTGGCTCACAGGCCAGAGCCTGACGGAGGGCTATTTTCACGACGAGCGCCTGGCACAGATCGTTCGACAATGGGACCAAACGGTCGGGTTCGATGCGGTGCTGACCTTCTCGCCGGCCATGGCGCCGTACGCGACCCTGGTTCGCGCGCCACGCCGTGTGCTCGACATGAATGACGTGGAGAGCGCCCGATGGCAAGGCTATGCGGCCTGCTGCCGGACCCCGCTGCGCTGGCTCTATGCCCTGGAAGGGCGACGGCTGGCGCAGGCCGAGCCGCGCTGGGTGCGGGGCCACGCGGTAACGTTGCTGGTCAACGAGTGTGAGCGCCGCAAACTGCCGGCGGAGCTGCGGGCGAAAGCGGCCGTGGTCCGCACGGGGGTCGACCTCGCGCGGTACGACGTGTGGCCGCGGGAGAGCGCCGCGCTCCGGGTGCCGCGCAAGCCGGTGGTCGGGTTCGTCGGGTCGCTGTGCTATGCGCCGAACATCCGGGCGCTGGAGTGGTTCGGGACAGCCGTCTGGCCGCGCGTCCACGAGTCGGTCCCGGAAGCCCGCTGGCTGATCGTCGGCCGCCACCCGGCGCGCCGCGTGCGACGTTGGAGTCGTCAGCCCGGCGTGACGATCACGGGCTTTGTCGAGGACGTCCGTCCATACCTGGCCGGCATGCGCGTATTCGTCTGCCCGGCCCGTGAACAAATCGGCGTGCAGACCAAGCTGATCGAGGCGCTGGCGGCGGCGCGGCCCGCCGTCGTGACGCCTCAAGCGGCCGCGGGCATCGACTACGACGATCCGCCGCCGTTCCTGGTGGCGGCGTCGGCGGCGGAGTTTGCCGACGCGGTGGTGCGGCTGCTGCGCGACGACGCGCAGGCGCAAGCCCTGGCGGCGCGCGCCCGCAGCGTCGCCGAAGCGAAGTATGACGCCACGGAACAGTGGCAGCAGGTGGAGCGGTGGCTCCTCGGAAACGGGCCCACCGCCGTGCGTGTGCTCGCGCTGGACGCCGCAGGCTGTCCGCGTGAAGCGCCGTGCGTGGCGTTGACCGGATCGGAGGGTCTTCTCCGGTGATTCGTGGTCGGAACATCGTCTGCCTGGCCAGCAACTGGTGCGATCATCCGACCAGCAAGCACCACGTGATGCGGCAACTCGCGCAGCAGAATCACGTCCTGTGGGTGAATTTCCACGCCTCGCGTCGCCCGCAATTGACGCGCCGCGACGCACGCCTGGCGCTGCGCCGCCTCTGGCAGACGCGGACCGGCACGCGCCGGGGGGCCCCGCAGCTCGACGTGCTCTCGCCGCTGCTGGTACCGCTGCCCGAGTCGCGGCTGGCGCGCTGGATCAACAGCCGGGTGACGTGCCGGCAGATTCGCAGCGCCTTGCGCCGCCTGCCCGCGCGGCCGCTCCAGTTGTGGCTCTTCGCGCCGGACATTCCGGAAGTGATCGGCCAACTGCCGGCCGAGCGCGTGGTCTACTACTGCGTCGACGACTTTGCCGCGTTCTCCGGCTACAACACGCCGCTCATCGAAGCGCTGGAAAGCCAGACCGTCGCCGCGAGCGACATCGTCATCACGACCTCGGCCGAGCTGCTCGCGCGCCATAGGCGCAGCCATCCCTGCGCACACCTGGTTCCGCACGGCGTCGATTTTGACCATTTCGCGACCGCGGCCGAATTGCCGTGGGACGCGGTGCCGGACGACCTGAAACCCATTCGCCGGCCGGTCTTCGGGTACATGGGGGTCACCGCCGACTACGTCGACCTGGCCCTCCTGGCACGGGCGGCAGCCACGCGGCCGGACTGGTCATTCGTCCTGCTGGGCGATGTGCGCTGCCAGACGAGCCCGCTCGCCGGACTGCCGAACGTGCATCTGCTCGGCGGCCGCCCCTATGCGCGCCTGCCGGCGTACTGCCGCGGGTTCGACGTCGGCCTGATTCCGTTCCGGATGAACCGCCTGACGCGGGCGGTCAACCCGATCAAGCTGCGGGAATACCTGGCGGCCGGGTTGCCGGTCGTCTCGGCACCACTGGAAGCCGTGAAGCCCTACGTGCCGGCCGTTCAAACGGCCGAAGGCCTGGCTGAGTTTCTGGCCGCCTGCGAGCGCGCCTTGCAGATGACCGCCGACGCTGAACAACGCAGCCGCCAGGACTTGGTGCGGGCCGAAAGCTGGCGCTGCCGCGTGGAGCATCTTTCTCAGCTCGTGCAGACGCTTCCGGCGGCGACCGACGGGCCGGCCGCAGGGCAGCCACCTCGCTACGGTGCGCCAAGCCGGGAGACGATCTCAAACTCGGTGTAATCGGGCGCGACTTCGGAAACGACGTATCTGCGCTTGCCCGAAGGGTCGGGTGGGATGTGGTCGACGAGCCGGCATTGAACCCGGACCTGCGGCCCGAATAGCGCCCGGTAGCGTTGCTGTATACGGTCAAGCGTATGCGGGGCGAAACCGCCGTCGACGACCAGCAGAACCTCAAACTCGGTAAGCGTGCGCTGATAGGTCTTGAACGCCCGGATGCCCGGCTCGTCGCGCAGCACGTGTGACGTGACCGCGCCGTGGCACAGCCGTCCGCCGGGCAGGGCAATGAAGCCCGTGCGCTTTCCGCCTTCCAACCGCAGCGTGGGGAACGGCAATCCGCACGGGCACGGCTCCGCCAACATGCGCCCGACATCGCCGACGCGATAACGAATGAACGGCTGCGCCCGCGTGTTCAGCGTCGTGCAGACCACGTCGCCGCAACGTCCGGCCGCGACGGCTTGCCCGCCCACCGCGATGTCCACGTGAACGTGCGGGGCGATCACGTGCATTCGGCCACGTGGGCAGTCGTGGGCGATCAGTCCGACTTCGCGGCTGCCGTACTCAGCGGCGACCGCGCACCCGAAGGTCCGCCGGACTTGCGCGACCTGCGCGTCGGCGATCTCCTCGCCGGTCAGGACCACCAGCCGCAACCATGGGAAGCTGTGCGGGCCCTGTGACTGGGCCGCGTGCTCGGCCAGGAGGGCCAACGCCGTCGGGTAGCCGTAGAGGACCTGCGGCCGGAAAGACAAGACGCGCGCGAGGTGGAGATTCAACTGGGCCGGCGACAGCTCAAAGGCGCTGAGCAAGCGCTCGTTGAGCAACCAGTCGCGCCAGCGCTTCACCCAACGGCCTTGCCCCTCGATCGGACTGCCCCACAGGTGCAATCGGCGGTCGCCGGGCTCCACGCCGAAGAGGCTCTGCATGAAGAGCCGCGCCGCAAGGTCCTGGGCCTGGCGTAGACGATCGATGAAGAAGTGCAGCGTGTCGCCGGTAGTACCGCCGCTGGAATGGGGCTGCGTTCCGCCCGGCACGCGGCGGCACACCAGGCCTTCGGCGTGGGCCCGCACATCCGCCTTCTGCAGCACGGGCAACTTGCGCAGCTCCGCCTGGGGATCGTTCGCGTAGAGGTCCACGCGGCAGCGCGCGAAGAGGCTCGCGTAGTACGGCAATCGCGCGGCGGCGAAAAGGAGCAGATCGCGCAGGCGGTCGTTCACGTCGCGCCGCAGAATCGCCGGCGACTGCACTGCCAAACGCCGCAGCGTCTCCAGCTCCTGCAACGTCCGCCGGCCGCGCAGCCACTCGTGCGCCGGGTAAGTCAACTGCCGGACCAGCCAAGCCGACATGCTCATGACGGAGTCATCCTTCGCCTGGCCGTGGCGCGACGTCCCGACCTTTGCAGCACGTGTTCATAGACCCGCCCGAGCCGCTCGGCGACCCGCTCGAGGCTGTAGTGAGTCGTGACATGCTGCCGGAGTGCCGCACCCATCCGTCGCCGCAAGGCAGCATCGGCTGCCAGGCGTTTCATCTCGCGGGCGAGCCCGGTCGCGTCGTGCGGCGCGACGAGCGGGCAGAGCGGTTGCGAATCTCCGCCGGCGGCCAGCGCTTCGGGCAGGCTGCCCACCGCCGTGGCGATCACGGGCAACCCGGCCGCCGCCGCCTCCAGCACGGCGTTCGGTAGTGCTTCGCTATGACTCGGGTGTACGAAACAATCGGCGGATCGCAGGAGACGCGCCTTGGTTTGTCCGCTGACCGGGCCCGTGAAGGTACTGACGGTGGCCAGGCCGGACGCGCGCACACGATCTTCCCAGAAGGGCTGTAGTTCTTCCGTGACCGGCCCCGCGATAAGGAGCTCGAACGGGACGCCCTCCGACCGCAACTGCGCGGCGGCGCTGATGAGGTCGCCGAGTCCCTTGGCCGGCGTCAACCTGGCCAGATAGAGGAACCGACACGCATGGCCGTTCGCGCTGGTCGGCCCCGCGAGCTCGGCCGGCTCGACGGCATTGGGAATGACGTAGACTGGCGTCGGCCCCGCGTAGGGACGGAGAGCGTCCTGCCAGCGCCCGGACATGACCACAATCGCATCGGCCGCTGCCAGGCCGCGCCGGATCACCCACTGCCCCCAGCGACCGGCACCGCGGCAGAACTGCTCGAATTGACCGCCACGGATGTGCAACACGACCGCCCGACCCAGGGACTTCGCGACCGCGAGGTCGAGCAGGTTCCGGTAATAAGTGAGGTAGCTGCACGTGTGGACATGCAGGAGGTCCACGCGGTTCTGGATGAGCATCGTCCCGAGCCGGGCGAGCGCGGCCGTATGACGCCCGACGGCTGGCAGGTGGCCACACCACCGACGCAAAGCGCTGTGCCGCGCAGCACGGCTTATCGCACTACGCGGCATCGGTGAGGCGCAGCGGCAGACTGCGTAGCGCTCGCCCAACGGACTCTTCATCAGCAGATTGATAGAGGTCACCATGCCGCCGATCTGCGGCGGCGCGGGGCCCAGCATGAGCACGCGGCGGCGCGGCGGCTTTGTCGCGGGACGCGGCTGCGGTCGGGGGCGTCGCATTTCGTCGTAGACCTGCTCATAGCGGCGCACCATCTGGTCCGTGGTGAAACGGCGGCGGTAGTCGTCAAACGCGCGATCAGCACGTTTGCGGGCGGTTGCCGGATCGCAGAGTACGGAGGCCAAGGCAACGGCGAGCTTTGCCGGATCGGTTGGCGGAGCCAGCAGTCCGCTCTCGTTGTGCCGCAGGAGCCAGGGCCCGTCCTGACTTGGGGCATCGAGACAGCCGACATCGCCGACCGCGGTGGCAACGATCGGCACGCGCTGGCTCATCGCTTCGAGGATCACGTTGGGCATGGACTCCGTGCGGCTACTGAGGCAGAAAACGTCAGCGCCCGCCATGAGTTTCCAGGCATCGCAGACCGGACCCGGAAAGTGGACGTGTTCCTGGAGCGACAAGGCGGCCGCAGTGCGCTGGACAGCCCGGCCGTACGCCGCATCACGCACCGCACCGACGCAGATCAGGTGCGCGTGCGGCCACTCCCGCCGCAGCGACGCAAACGCGGCCAGCAGGCCGCAGGTATCCTTCTCGATGCGGAGATTGGCCACGTTCAGGACGATGGGACCGTCGCAGGATCGCCCGCACAGGGCTTCCAGTCGACGACGAGCCTCCGGGGGTGCGACCGGCGGCAGATCGAGGCCATTGGGGAGATACGCGGCCGCGCGGGCCATTCGGATCGCTGGCAACCTTGACCGCAGTGACTCCGAGTTGATCCCGATGCATGCGACCCAGCGGTCGAGCAGCACAGCAAACCGGTGATATCGAGTCGGAGGCCCCAACGGCCAACCATGCCAGACGTGCAGGAGCGGGATTCCAAGGAGCCGTGCCGCCGGAAAGACCCGCACGAGCGCGGCGCAACTGTGCGCATGGGCCACGTCGACCCGGTCCCGGCGCAGCCAGCCTCCGAGTCGCCAGGTGAGCCGCGGGTCGCGCCCGATGCTCCGCGCCTCGCGCACGGTGACGCCCGCGGCCTGTAGACTCCCGTCCACCGGGCCCGCTTTTCGGAGGCAGTACACCAAGACCCGCGCGCCACGCTGGGCGAGCCCCAGCGCCAGGCGCTGCACGACCCGCTCCGCGCCCCCGCCATCGAGACTCTCAGTGAGCAGGGCGATATTCATGGGATCCACGCCGCCGGCACGCGGCGCTTCAGCACTGGATAGCGCAGCAGCATGAAAAGCCAAGTCAGGAACATGGCGTAGGTCGTCGTTGGGCCGAGCAAGTGCTCCAGTGTTTTCGGTAACCCAACCGCGAACTGATGCACCGGGCAGAATGCGTACAGGAACACGATTGCCCCGACCCAGAGCGTATCGCCCCCGCCGAGGCGCGGCTGTCGTGCAACGAGGCCCCCGATCAAGGCCAGGGGGACGAGCAGCGCGACGCAGTGATGGGGCCAGGCATTAAGCTCGGCGAGTAACACGACGGGAACCAGAGCTGCAACGGCGTCGGCCGCGGTCAGCTCGTGCCGCCGGCGCAGAATCCACAATGAGGTGATCGCCACAAGCACCAGGTCCGCGGCGACACTCGCCGCCAGAGCGAACCGGGGCCCGAGATTGATCCAGGCGCGCGATGCTTCTACGCCGTGTTCGTTATCCACAAATGCACGATGTACGAAGCCTACTACACTCATGTTCTCGGGCGAAATCACCCAGTCGACCTTGCTGAACTCGTCCCGATTGACGAACAAGTAGCTGTCCCGCGCCTCTGGGCTCAAGGCTGCCAGGCCCGCC
>Ga0315289_10010402_pt1 | contig 13325 bp, 12 predicted proteins | sample YL17G11_40_MG_FD_203452 | JGI IMG/M metagenome (GOLD analysis project Ga0315289, IMG submission 203452) | Sediment microbial communities from Yellowstone Lake, YNP, Wyoming, USA - YL17G11_40 | ecosystem: Environmental > Aquatic > Freshwater > Lake > Sediment | place: USA: Wyoming | collected...
ATATGTGCGGCATCCGATCCATCCGGAGGAAGCCGTCCATCGGATGCTTGCCGGGGTCCTCCGTGTACGTCGGAGAGAGAGACGCTTTTTTCAGTTCCGTTTCGACCGACATGTGTTCGCCTCCACGATCTTTTTAGCGATATCCTCGATATTGTGGACCGTGCCCCCGCCGTGGCCGGCCAGGACGACCGGGGCCCGGCCGCGGGCCGAGCGGTCGACCTCATAGAACATCTGGCCGTAGTTCATCTCGGCGACGACGAAGCCCTTCCCCTGAGACGCCAGCTCGAAGATCCGGTCTTCGGGAAACGGCCAGACGACGATGAGCCGCAGCATCCCGACCTTGATCCCTTGTTTCCGGGCCAAGGCGATGGCTTCTACGGCCACGCGCGAGGTAATGCCGTAGGAAACGACGACGATATCGGCGTCCGCGACGTCCGTCTCTTCATAGCGCCAGATCTTCGGGGCATTCACCCGGATCTTATCGACCAGGCGGTGGACGAGCGTCTCCTGGACGTTGGGCTCCATCACCGGGTAACCGCGGTAATCATGCGTCAGCCCGGTCACATGGAGCCGGTACCCGTCGCCGGCCTTGAACATTTCGGGGACGAGGTCCTCGCCGGGTTTGAAGGGCAGGTATTGGCCGGGCGGCAATTTTGTGTACCGGCGGGGCGTGATCTCGATCTGGTCCGCGCGCGGGATGACGACCCGCTCCATCATGTGGCCGACGCACTCGTCCATCATGAACATCACCGGGACGCGGTACTGCTCGGAAAGGTTGAAGGCGTCGATGGTTAGGTTGAAGCATTCCTGGGGCGAATTGGGCGAAAGGGCGATGATCTCGTAATCCCCATGGGATCCCCAGCGCGCCTGCATCATGTCGGCCTGCCCGGGCAGGGTCGGAAGGCCGGTCGACGGCCCGCCGCGTTGGACGTCGACAAAGACGCACGGGGTTTCGGTCATGGCCGCCAGGCCGATGTGCTCCATCATCAGGGAGAATCCCGGCCCGCTCGTCACCGTCATCGCTTTTTTCCCCGCCCAGACCGCGCCCTGGAGGGCGATCGACGAGGCGATCTCGTCCTCCATCTGGATGAAGATCGCACCCTCGACGAGCGGGGCCCTCCGGGCGAACCGCTCGACGACCTCAGTGGACGGCGTGATCGGGTATCCGGCGACGAACCGGCAGCCCGCCGCCAGCGCCCCTTCGCAGCAGGCGTGGTCGCCGTCCAAATAGTGCGAACCGGTCAAGACGCCCGTGGGATCAGCTTTCATGGTTTTTCCCCTGTCTTGGCTTCATAAGTGTAGATCGCGAATTCCGGACAGATCATCCGGCAGAAGCCGCAGTTGACGCACATCTCGACTTTCAGGATCTCCGGGGGATGGTACCCCTTGCTGTTGAACTTTTTGGAGATCGCGAGGACGTCGTGGGGGCAGTATTCGATGCAGAAACTACAGCCCTTGCACCGCTCCTCGAGAATGACGATCGTCCCCTGGGGGGATGCCGGTTTCGGAAGCCCGAACGGATTTTCTCTGTACCTTACGGACATCGGCCGACCTCACTCATAGAATTATCGCAACGTCCCGAGATACTTCGTCGTCAACTGTTTTTTGCGGACTTCGGGATTCGAATAATCGGGAAGAATCATCGGCGCGACTCGGCCGTCGACGGGAACGTGGGCCGCTTCGAGCGCCTTGTGGTATTTCCGGACGTGCTCCAAGGTTAGCGCTCCGGGCTTGAACTTCGTTTTCGCATATTCCGACGCCGAACACCCGGCGATTCGCCCAAAGACCACGACATCGAGCAGCGAGTTGCCCATCAGCCGGTTCTCGCCGTGGACGCCGCCGCTCACCTCGCCGGCGACGAACAGCCCGGGGACGACAGTCTCCGTGCGGCTGTTGATCTGGAGCCCTCCGTTCTGATAGTGGAGCGTCGGATAGACGAGCATCGGCTCCTTGGTGATATCAATCCCGTAGCGGTGGAAGAGGATCCACTTGCCGGGGAACTCCTTCCGGACCGTGCCCTCGCCCTTGAGGATGTCGATCATGGGCGAGTCGAGCCAGATGCCGAATTTTCCGGTCGGTGTCGGCACGCCCTTGCCCCGTTCCAGGCACTCGCGGATGAAGGCCGCGGACTCGACGTCGCGGGGCTCGCGTTCGTAGACGAACTGCTCGCCGTCGATGTTGAGGGCGTTGGCCCCGGCGCCGCGGAACTTTTCCGTGATCAGCAAGCCTTCCGCCTGTTCCGGATAGACCGCGCCGGTCGGATGGTACTGGACCGTGTGCAGAAATTTCAGCGGAACGCCCAGCCGGTAGCCGAGGATCAGGCCGTCGCCCGTGGCCCCATAATGATTGGTCGTCATGAAGTTCTGGATGTGAAGCCGGCCGGACCCGCCCGTGGCCAGGATCACGGCCTTGGCCCGGATGACCGAATATTCCTCGGTTTCCAGGTTGAAGAGTACGGCCCCGGCGCACGCCCCATGCTCGTTCAGAATCAACTCGACGGCCGGCGAAAATTCGAGGATCTTGATCTCATCGGGGTGGTTCTTGACCTCGTCGCGGAGTGTCCGCATCATCTCGGCACCGGTGATGTCGCCGGCGTAGTGCATCCGCTTGCGCGACGTCCCGCCGCCGTGCATCGCCTTGAGGCGGCCGTCCTCGAACTTGGAGAACATGGCCCCCAGCTTCTCCAGCCAGGCCAGGACCTTGGGCGCCTCGAGGACCAGCGTCTCGACGAGCTCGGGGTCGTTCTTGAAATGGCCGCCGCCCATAGCGTCGAGATAATGATAGTATGGGGAATCCTTTTCGGGCTTCGACGCCGCTTGGATGCCGCCCTCGGCCATCATCGTATTGGCGTCGCCCATTCGCAACTTAGTGGCGATGATGACCTTAGCCCCGTTCTGCTGGGCTAAAAGCGCCGCGGACGCGCCCGCTCCGCCGCCGCCGATGATGAGGATGTCGGTCTCATGATCCACCCTGGAGAGGTCCAGGGCGTCCGGGTCGATCCGGCTCTTGGCATGCAACAGCGCTACCATTTCGTTCGCGATCCGGTAACCCTTGTTCGGGCCGACGAGGATCTCGGACCGGCCTTCCTGCTTGAAATCGGGGTGGTACTTCAGGATCGCTTCGCGCTCCTGGAGGGACATCCCCTTAAATTCCTCGCCCCGCCTCTTCCGGTCGACGCGCTCCGGCCGCGTCCTCTCGACCTTCTTAACAAGCTCTTTCAATTCCGGTGTGTAAGGCATTGCGTTCTCCCTTGTCTCGCTCCGGGACCGTCAGTCCTCGAAAACATGGGCCTTATTCTTGGGAACCCAGGACTCGTCGGCCATGTCGGGCTCGACTTCCAGGGCCTTGTAGATCTTCTTGAGATCGTCGACGCTCAAGCGCTTCAGTTCCATGAGGGTCTTGTCGAACTTCTTGTTTTCGATATTCTCGACGGCTTTGGCCAAGTGCTTGGCTCTGGGCACGATATGGCGCGCATAGAGGCGGCGGCCCAGGATGGCGACGTTGTACTGGACTTCCTCGGCCGGGCAGCGCGACGCGCAGAGCCCGCACATGACGCAGTCGAAGGAGTTCTCGGCCAAGGCCGCGACGTTGCCCTGGAGCGCCTTGGAGATGTACCCCAGGACGTCGATGTCCATCGGGCAGCTCCGGGTGCAGGTTCCGCAGCCGACGCACTTGAAAATTTCGGGGTACAGGGCGCCGATCGTCGCTCCCGTGGGCTGGAGCGTCTCGATGTCGTAGACCGCCTTGTTACCGGGGAAGAACGGGATCTGGGCGATATACATGTCCGGCTGGACGACGGTCTGGCAGGCCAGTCCGACCTCGATCCGGTACGAATCCGGAAAGCGGTAGACCGTCCCGCACGCCCCGCAGATGCCGCCCCGACAGCCGCAGCCCCGGACGAGCTGGTATCCGGCGTACTCGAGGGCCTTCTGGATGGTCAGGGACTCGGGGACATCATAGCGCTTCCCCATGATGAATATGGGGACCTTTCCCGCCTCTTTCTTTTTTGGCCGAGAATCGAGCTTTCCGACCCTGGATTCTTTTTTACTCATCTTTCTCTTCCTCTTTCATTAAAGCGTTCTCATTCAACTGGAGCGGACCCAGGCCCCGGATCTGCTCCGTGAATTCGTCCATGACCTGAGCATATTTCTTTCCTTCCGCGGCGGAGATCCATTCCAGGCGCAGCCGCCGGGAGTCGATCCCCAGGTCATCCAGCATCCGCTTGAACAGGGTCACCCGGCGGAGCGTCTTGTAGTTCCCTTCGACGTAATGGCAGTCGCCGGGGTGGCAGCCGCCGATGAAGACGCCGTCGGCCCCCTCCTTAAACGCATAGAGGATATGCTGCGGGTCGACCCGGCTCGAGCACATGACGCGAAGATTGACCGGGTTCGGCGCGTAGTGGAGCCGCGACGTCCCGGCCAGGTCCGCCGCTGCGCTCGTGCACCATTTGCAGAGAAACGACATGATTTGAGGTTCGAACATGGTCAACCTTTCATCATGGCCGTGACCATGGAGAAGATCTGGTCGTCGGTCTGATTCCGTTGCTGCGCCGCGCCGGACGGGCAGGCCGCCGCGCAGGCGCCGCAGCCTTCGCACAGGATTTCGTTCACGACGACGACGCCGCGCTCGGTGTCCAGGGTCCGCGCCTGATAAGGACACATCGTGATGCAGATCGCGCAGCCCGAGCACTTATCTTCGTCCACGGGGACGACCGTCGGCTCATGGCTGAGCTCTTTCTGGGCAAAGAGGTCCCCGACCTTGGCCGCCGCGGCCGAGGCCTGGGCGACCGCCTCGGGAATGTCTTTGGGCCCGTGAGCGCAGCCGGCGAGGTAAAACCCGGCGTTGAGGCTCTCGACGGGGCGCAACTTCGGGTGGGCTTCGGCCAGCCAGCCGTGGATATCGGTCTGGATCTTGAGCTTCCTCAGCAGGTCCCCGACGCCCTCGGCTTTGACCATGGCCATGGCCAGGACCACCATGTCGGCTTCGACCTCGACTTTCTTGCCGGTCAGCGTGTCCACCCCCCAGACGACGACCTTGTCCCCGTCTTTGAAGATCTTGGAGACCTTGCCGCGGATGTACAGCACCTTGTCCTCTTCGATGGTCCGTTGATAGAACTCGTCGAAGGCTTTTCCGCCCGTCCGGACATCGATGTAAAAGACGATCGCCTGGCCGTCCGGGACGCGATGCTTGTAGAGCATGGCGTGTTTCGCCGTATACATGCAGCAGATCTTCGAGCAGTAGGGATTGTGCTTTTCTGTATCCCGGGAGCCGCTGCATTGGACGAATACGACCGACTTGGGCACCTTGCCGTCGGACGGACGGCGGATAATTCCCGCGGTCGGCCCCGAGGCCGAGAGAATCCGCTCGAATTCGAGGCCGTTGATGACGTCCGGAATCTTCTCGCCGCCGTACTCGCCGAGCGCCTGCATACTGTACAGGTCGTAGCCGGTGGCGACGACGATCGCCCCGACCTCCTCCTCGAAGATCGTCTCCTGCATTTCGTAGCTGATGGCCTTCTTCTCGCAGACGTCCTTGCATTTCCCGCAGCGCACGGGATTGAGACCGAGACAATGCTCGGCGTCGAGCGTATAGGTACCGGGGACCGCCTGCGGGAACGGCATGTAAATGGCCTTGCGGAAGGACAGCCCCATGTTGAACTCGTCGGGGACGATCTGGGGGCAGACCTTCTCGCACTCGGCGCAGAGGTTGCAGAGCACCGCGTCCACGTAGCGCGGTTTCTTCTTGATCCGGACCTTGAAGTTGCCGACGAACCCGGAGACCGACTCCACCTCGTGGTACGTCAGGAGCTTGATCCGGGGATGGCGCGAGGCTTCGACCATCTTGGGGGTCATGATGCACTGGGAGCAGTCGAGCGTCGGGAACGTCTCCGAAAGCTGGATCATCTTGCCGCCGATCGAAGGATTCTTCTCGACGAGAAGGACCTCGTAGCCGTGGTCGGCGATGTCCAGGGCGGCCTGGATCCCGCTGATGCCTCCGCCGATGACCAAGGCCCTCCTATGGACCTCAACCTTGATCGGCTCGAGGCTTTCGTTCCGGACGGCCTTCTCAACGTGGGCCTTGATGATCTTGACCGCCTTCTTCGTGGCCTTGTCCTTGTCGACATGCACCCAGCTGTCCTGCTCGCGGATGTTGGCGATTTCGATTTGGTACGGGTTGAGCCCGGCCAGCCGGGCCGCTTCTTGAAACGTCTTTTCGTGGAGCGTCGGGGAGCAGGCTGCGACAATGATGCCGTCGAGCTTCTTCTCCTTGATCGTGTCGATGATCATCTGCTGGCCCGGGTCGGAGCACACATAGATGTAATTCGTCGAGAACGCCACTCCGGGATAATCGGTCAACGTTTTGGCCACCTTCTCGACATCCACGACGCCGGCGATATTCACGCCGCAATGGCAGACGAACACGCCGATCCGTTTCGTTTTCTTTTGGCCTTTCATAGCGTCACCTCTGGCGCAGGAGCGTCGCGGAACAGGTCGTCGGCGGGAACGGCGTGCTGGTTCAGGCCGAGCACGGTCTTTTCGACGCCCAACGCCCAGGCCAGGATCTGGGTGAAGAACAGCACGGGCAAGCCGGGAAAGTCCAAAAAGGCCTCCTTGATCTTGTCCTGGCGGCGGTCCATGTTATAGAAGCACAACGGGCACGTGACCGTGATAGCCGCGGCGCCGTTGGACCGGGCCGAACGCAGGACGCGGTAGGACGCTTCGGTCGCCGCGTCCGGCAGCGACACGGAGAGGTAGGAGCCGCAGCATTCCTGCTTGAACGGATAATCGACCGGCGTCGCGCCCACGGCCTCCAGGAATTCCTCGAAAAGGCGCGGGTCGTCCGGCTCGCCCAGGTCCATGTCCTTGGCCGGCCGGAGCAGCCGGCACCCGTAATAGGCCGCGATCGGCAGGCCGCCGAATGGCCGCTTCAGCCGCGACCGGATTTTCTGATATCCGACGTGATCCCGAAGATACTCCAGAAGATGAAGCACCCGGACCTCGCCGTTATAATCCTCGAAGCCCGTCGTCTTTTCCTTGGTCAAGGCGTTGATCTTGATATCGTCCCGCAGATAAGCGTTGACCCGTTTGTGTTTGAGCGGGTCGTCCTTGATGGCTTTGTTCGCTCGTTTCAGAACGGCGTAGCAGAACGAGCACGTGGTGATGACGAAATCCCCGTTCTCCTCACGAACCTGGCGCAGGACCCGGAGGGGGGCCGCCAGGCCAACAATCTTTTCTTCGGTCAAAGGATATTCGGCCCCGCAGCAGGTCCAACCCTCGGGTTCGACGAGCTCGATATCCAGGCATTTCATGGCTTCGCGCGTCGATACGTCCAGGGCTGTCGTCTTTTCTTTCAGCGTGCATCCGGGATAATAATGGACCTTCATCGTCGTTCCTTACTTGCTGAATTTCCGGCAGAGCGCCACCATGACCTGCTGGGGCAATTCGTTGGCCAGGTCCGGAGGGATTTCGCCCGGGCCGAACGCATCCGCCCCCTTGGGGTCCAAGAGATGCCGGACGGCTTCCATCACCCGGGCCATATCGATCCCCTTGGGGCAACGCGACTGGCAGGTGAAACAGGAGGCGCAGAGAAACAGGGTTTTGGAATGGAGGACGTCCTCCGCAAGCCCCATTTGAACCAGGCGGATGACCTGGTTGGGGAGGACGTCCATCTCGGAAGCCACCGGGCATCCCGCGGAACACCGTCCGCATTGATAACAGGCATAGACGTTCTCCCCGGAAAGTTCCTCGACCCTCTCAATAAACTTTCTCACTTCGGGTCCAGCTTTAAGCTTGACTCGCATGTTCGCTCTCCTTCCCTGGAGTAAAAAATATAAAATGCCGGAGCTTAAGATGAGGCCACGGTCTTACCTTCTAATTTCCGGAGAGATCCGTCCGCGACGTCTCGAACTTTTTTCCTTTCTCCCCGCTTGGCGAGGATGTCGTTCAAGGGAGCGATGGCTTTGGGATCGCCGACCTCTCCCAACAGCCGGGCGGCGCGGAAACGCATCATCCAAGACCGGCTTTTCAACGCCTCGATTAAAAACGGAACGGTCGCCGGGCCGAAGTTCATGAGGGCGTTTTCGGCGCTTTCGCGGACGCTCCAGTGCGGGTCGGCCATGGCCTTGAGCAGCGGAAAGATGGACTGCTGGTCGTGGAAATTGCCGAGCAGCCGGGCCGCCTGGCGGCGGACGATGCGCGCCTTGTCCCTCAAAGCGGACAGAGCCGCCTCTAAGACGCCGGGCTGCCCGATGCCCACCGTCCTCAGCATCCGAACGGCCTCGGCGCGGATGAAATCCACCTTGTCTTTTCTGGAGACGCGGACCAGCGGCTTGACGGCTTCGGGGCCGCCCATTTTAGCCAGAGCCCGGACGGCTTCGAACCGGACGTTTTCCGAATGGTCGGACAGGGGCGGAACGATCTGCGGGGCCAAGGAGGAATCGCCGACTTCGGCCAGGACCTTCAAGGCGCAGCATCGGCCCCAGCCGGCACATCCGATCTGGGAAAGCGCCGCGGTCGCCGCTTCCTGGACGTCCGGTAGACTTTCCTCGACGAGCTGCTTGAGAAGTTTCACGGCGCGATGATCTTCCAGCCCCCCCAGGGCTTTGATCGCCCGCATTTGAAGTTCGGGCTGATCCTTGGAGAGGGCATCCTTTTTCAAGAGATCGATATCGGAGAGATTGAACGACAGCGTCGGGATAAGCATCTTCGTCACCACGGGGCCGAACCGGACGAGAGACGAGACGGCGGCCTGCCGGACGATGAAATAGCTCGACCGCAAATAATCGATGAGCGCCGGGACGGACTTCGGATCGCCGATCCGACCCAGGCACCGCAGCAGGGCCCTTTGCGAGAATTTTTCTTTTTCCCGGCCAAGGGCGTTGAGCAGGGAGACGGTCGCCTGCTTTCCGAACCGGATGATCGCGGTGGCCGCCTGGTCCTGGACTTTTTCGACGTTGTCCTGGATCTTCTGGACCAAAGCCTCGATGCTGGCTTTGTCCCCGATCTGGCCCAACGCTTCGGCGGCGCCGGCCCGCACCGACCATTCCTCATCCTGGAGCAGTTCTATGAGATACGGCACGGACTGCGGGGAACGGAGCTTGCCCAACGCCCGGGCCGCATGGGCCCTGATCCGGGCGGACGAATTGTGAATCGCGTCATGAAGCAGATGCAAGCTCTCCGGACCGATTTCCTGGAACCCGTCCGCGGCCAGGTTGACGATTTCCTCGTTGTCCAAGGTAAACATGTGGACGAGGACCCTCGCCAGCCGGACGTTCTTGTGGGCGATGATATCCTCGACCTTCGCCTTCAGCTCGGTGACGGCCTGGGTCCGAACGATCCACTCCGGGTCGTCGACCGCCTTGAGAAGATAGTCGATCACCCGATAGTCGCCCAGCTTCCCCACCGCGGCCACCGCGGCCCAGCGGATGTTGCCCACGGGCGAGTTGAAGATCTTGGGCTTGATGAGCTCGTCGATCGCTTGGGTCCGGCCGAAGCGCCCGACGGAGATGACCGCGGCGTGCTGGACGGCGGGATTCGGGTCGTTCAACTGCTCGACGAGGACGGCATAAGCGGCTTCGCTCTTTTCGTAGCCGAGGTCCATGATCGCGGATCGGACCGCGGACGCGTTGTCGCCTTCGCGGATCGTCTGCAGGATGGAGGCCAAGGCGGAGGACTCTTTCATCTAAAAATTACACCTTTTCGATATAGCCTTTGCAATCGCCGTCGATGTTGAAGGACGTGACATGATAATCACAATCGATGCTGGCCAGGGCTTTCACCGCAGCCCCGAAGCAGCCGATGCGCGCGCAGGTCAGGTCGCGGACGGAAAAACCCTCCTCGATCAGGGCCTGGCAGCTCTTGAGATAGACGCAATCGTGGACCGTGATTTGCAGGTGAAAAGGATTGGCCTCGACAAGTTCGAAGTTGGCGGCATCCCGGAACAGGCCGCTGGCCATGCCGATCTGGATATAGTTCTCGACCGCGGCCCGGATGGAATCGGATTTCTTGATCTGGAATCCATACTCATCGCCCAGGAAATGGAGATAGTACTGGACAGAGTGCTCGTAGGCCCGCTGGCTGAAGACCCGCGGCCGCGTCCCGTGAAAGTCGCGGGCCGTTTCCTCGAGGCCGCTGAGCCAAGCCAGAGCGACCAACCAGCCGGCTTCTTCCTTGTCGATTTTATCCATGGCTTGAGTCCTTTAATTCGTCTTGGACGCCTTCTTCAAAGGCGCGGCGGTCAGGAGGCTCAATCGGGCGAGTTCGTTCGCGACGGCGTCCGTGCTCACCGGCCGGCCGAGGTCCCGGCTCAGCTTGGCCGCGAGGGCCGCGGGGCCGGCCTTGGGATTCTGCGCCCAGAGGAGGACGAGCCGGGCGGTTTCTTCCGGCCGGAAGACGACCGGACGCTTCGTCTCGGCCTCGGCGGGCTTCGGCGCCTCGGCTTTGTCCATCGCGGCAAGAATCCGCTTCGTGTCCCGGGCGATCGCCAGCTCTTCGTTGGTCGGGACGACCAGAATCTTGACCTTGCCGCGGCTGATGTCGCCTTCGTTTTTTTCGTTCTTCGCCGCGTCGAGGACGACGCCGAGCTCCTCCAGGCCTTCCATGGCCAGTCGCCGGACGAGACGCGAGTTCTCGCCGATGCCGCCGGTGAAGATGATGGCATCCACGTGCCCGAGCACCGCCATGTAGGCCCCGATATATTTTTTGACATAATGGCAGTAGATGTCGATAGCCAACCGGTGGCGTTCGCTGCCGCGGGCGGCTTCCTGTTCGATCTCGCGCATGTCGTTGGAGGTCTCGGTCAGCCCGAGCATCCCGCTGTTTTTGTTCATGATCGAGTCGATTTCCTTAGGCCCGAGCTTTTCCCGCTCCATGATGTAGGGCACGAGGGCCGGGTCGATGCTCCCGCAGCGGGTGCCCATGACCAATCCCTCGAGGGGCGTAAAGCCCATAGTCGTATCGACGGATTTGCCGTCGTCGATGGCTGTGATGCTGGCCCCGTTGCCCAGATGGCAGGTGATGACCTTTATCGCTCCGATCGGTTTCTTCAGCATCTCCGCGGCCCGCCGGGCGACATACGCATGGGACGTCCCGTGGAAACCATACCGGCGGATGCCCAGCTTCCGGTAAAGAACGTACGGAAGCCCGTAGGTGAAAGCCTTGGGCGGGATCGTCTGGTGAAACGCCGTGTCAAAAACGCCGACCTGGGGGACGTCCGGGAGGAGCGCTTCGCAGGCTTCGATCCCCACCAAGTTGTGCGGATTGTGCAGGGGCGCAAACTGAATGCACTTCCGGATCGTGGCCTTGACTTTGTCCGTGATCAGGACGGATTCCGAAAAATCCTCGCCGCCGTGAACGACCCGGTGCCCGATCCCGTCGATCTCGCTCCGGTCGCGGATGACCCCGTGCTGGGGATGGAGTAAAAGCCGGAGGACCATCTCGATGGCCACGCTGTGATTGAGGACCTCCCGGATTTCCCTGATCCTGTTCTTCCCCTCCGGCTGGAAGGTGATGATGGCGTCGCTCGACCCGATCTTCTCGACGATCCCCTTCGCCAGCAAATTTTCCTTGTCCATGCCGATGAGCTGGAACTTGACCGAGGAGCTGCCGCTGTTCAGGACCAGGACTTTCATGACCGGGCTATCTCCTCAATTCGCGGACGAGCCCGCCGCGATGGTCGAAGATGCCGACCCGGAGCGAAGCCTGGCCGGGAAGGGCATGCGTGGCGCATCCGAAACACGGGTCGTAGGCCCGAAACGCCATTTCGACGATGTTGAGCAGGCCGTCGCTGACGTTTCCGTTTTTGATGAAATTCATCGCCGCTTTCTTGACGGAAAGGTTGATCGCCGCATTGTTGTTGGTCGTCCCGACGATGAGATTCACCTCCTGGACGATGCCGTTCTTATCGGTCTTGTAGTGATGGTAGAGCGTTCCCCGAGGAGCCTCGACGACGCCGACCCCTTCATCCGGCGTCTTGTCGGGAACGACGCGGTATTCCGGCCCGATGACGTCGGGGTCGCTCGCGAGTTCGACCCATCGTTCGGCCGCATAAAGCATCTCGACGAGGCGGGCCCAGTGCGTGGCCAGCGTCTGATGGACAGGTTTCCCGCCCAGGGTCTTGTACATCCGGTCATGCTCTTCGTCGGCCAGAGGCGTCGCCATCCCGTCCGAAACGTTGAGCCGGGAGAGGGGCGTGGCCTTATAGATCCCGCTCTCCGGGCCGTCGGCCAATCCCTTCCAGCCGACTTTTTTCAAGATCGGGAACTTGAGATACGTCCAAGGCTCGACGTGTTCGACGAGGTGCTCCAGATAATCGGCCGGCTTGAACGTGGCCAGTTCCTTTCCGGTCGGACCGGTGACGCGGATCCGGCCGTCGTAGAAGTTGACGTGGTTCTTCTCGTCGACCAAACCCATGTTGTAGGTGTGATGAGTAAAGCCGTCGGAGAGAATGAGCTCGACGTAGCGGGGATTGCCAAGGACGATCGTGTTGAACAGCTGGATGCTGAACTTGGCGAATTCGACGGCGTTCCGGCCGGCCTTCAGGTTCTCCTCCTGCTCCTCCTTGGTCATGCCTTTGCTCATTCCGCCGGGAAGCGCGCCGATGGGGTGAACCGCCTTCCCGCCCATCTTCTTGATGAGCTCATGGCAGGTCCCGCGCAGGTCGATGACCTTGCGCCCGATCTCGACCCCCACCTTATGGATGACGCCCAGGATGTTGCGCTGTTCTTTCGGGGCGTCGGGGCCCATGACGAAATCCGGGCCGCCGAGGGCGTAGAAATGGGTCGCATGGTCGGTGACGTAGAAAATGGCGTAGAGCAACTCCCGCAGGAGCTTGGCCGTCCGGGGCAGCTCGACGTGGTAAACCGCGTCGCAGGTCTTGGCCGAGGCCATCATATGCGCTTCCGGACAGACGCCGCAAATCCGCGTCGTAATCCGGGGCATCTCTTCGACCGGCCGCCCGACGCAGAACTTCTCGAAGCCGCGGAGCTCGGGCACCTGGAGATAGGCATCGGCGACGTTGCCGGCGTCGTCGAGAAAGATCGAGATCTTGCCGTGACCTTCGAGCCGCGTAACGGGATCAATGGTGATCGTCTTCATCGGATGCGTCTCCCTACAAACGAGCCGGCGAGATTGAACCGGTAGAACGTCCCGACCGGGTCGAGAATTTGATTCACGATTTTATTGATTTCGGCGGGGTCGTCGCTATCGATGATCGAGGCGATCGACCCGGCGAGCTTCGCCCCGACATCCTGGACCCCATCGGCCGGCCCATAGCAGCCGCGGCATCCCAGATTCGCCTGCGGGCAGAGCGCGCCGCATCCGGCATGG
>Ga0315289_10010403_pt1 | contig 13325 bp, 13 predicted proteins | sample YL17G11_40_MG_FD_203452 | JGI IMG/M metagenome (GOLD analysis project Ga0315289, IMG submission 203452) | Sediment microbial communities from Yellowstone Lake, YNP, Wyoming, USA - YL17G11_40 | ecosystem: Environmental > Aquatic > Freshwater > Lake > Sediment | place: USA: Wyoming | collected...
ATTCAGATTACCGTCGCCGAAACCGCCGATGGCTTGGCTGATCCGCCACGTCTGGAACGCCTTCATAATCACGGCGATATTGAACCGCTCGGTAAAGCAGGCGAATACTGAGGGTCTGCTGCCGAAGGTGATCGGCAGGCCGTCGTTCGGATCGATCAGTTTGGATTGGTACTGGTCCGCCGTTTGGAATGCCACCCAATCATTCAGGGGGTTGCTAGGGATGTCGTTAGCGAACTTGAACGGCCGCGTCGGGAAGTAACTGGTATCCGCAAGCTGCCCGCTGCCCGTTCCCAATGCGTACTGGTAAGGGTCGAGCGTGACGGGGGCCGAATCGTAAAGGAACTTTTCGATGTAGGGCACGCTCAGCGCCCCGATCAATAGCCGCAGTCCGCGCTGTTCCTTGCTGATTCCCAACACCCGTGACCCCTTGGCGGCGTTCTGCGCCACCAGCCCCGTGCGGTCTGCATAGATCGAAAGCCGATCCACGCCCATGATGCCGCCGCGCATCTCCGTGGGCGGCAGAATCTTGTAGTTCTCGCCCATTGAGAGGTATGGGAATGCCTTCTGCGGCTTGACCAGCAACAGGTCTTCTGTGTCGCTCAGATCCTTGGTGACCGGCAGCGACACACCGGGAATGCGCTCGCCATCGACTAAGCCGGTGTTGTAGACGCCCGCTGCGCGGGAGAATTTAAACTCCTCATGCTCAAAGCCCTTCAGGGTCGAGTTGATGAGGATTTGTCCGGTAATGCCCGCGAACATGGTGTAATCCACGGCGGACACTTCACCCGCTTCACGCATTCGGCAGAGTCGGCCGAACCGCTCTCGACAGAATTCGTCCGGGCCGAAGAACTCGTGGAGGAAGCTCATGCCGACCGGCTCGCCGTTGCTGCGATTGATGATCGTTTCGGCAGCCAATTCGCGGAGGCTCACGTTGGTGCGCTGTTCCTCCATGAAGATAGCCGGAGACTTGCCCTCGATAAGAAAGTTGCCATCGTCAAGTGCCAAGGCATGCTCGCGGAAGTTCCGCACCGTGTAACTGTCGGCGAGGAAATCTTCGTTGATGCGGCGGCCCTTCGCCTCTTCCTGGAGCTTCCGCCGCCACATGCGGCCAATTCTTTCATATCCCATAGCAGCATTCCTTTGCTGTTAGTTTGGTGGTAGTGGCCTATTGGCCGCTGGTGCCGGTGTAGGTGCCTGCGACCTCTGCGGTGCCCAGTAGGTTGCGAGCCATGATATCCACTACCACGCGGTTCATGGTTCCGCTGGCGCGGAATGTTCCGAGCGAAGCCGTGGTAGGGATTGCTCGCCCGATCACGGCGCTCTTGGTGGCGCCGCCGGCGAGCTTGTCTACTTTCTGGGGACTGGATGGATAGCCGGTGCCAGCGCCAGTGCTGTAGATGCCCACCGGTTGATTGGCATACCAAGCCTGTGCCGGGCAATCGAATTCGAAACGGCCGGTAGTGCAGATTTGCACCGTGTTTCGGCGATTCTGGTCCTGACGGAAGGTAGTCTCACCGGATTGCAGGCCGACCTTCTCGTTGGCCACGCCCAGGAAATACTGGGCGAAGCCAAGTTGGTCCTTTTCTTCTGAACCTTCTGCATTAAGAAAGTTTGCAGAACGGGCCGTGTTGTCGGACGTTCCTTGCCCCGTGCCGCTGCCGGGGTGCATGTACATGAGATCGCCCTTCTCACACGAGTAGTTTACTGAGTCGATGGCGACTTCAATCAGATTGACATCGCCGTCAACATATCGGCAGGTGGATGCCATTGTTTTCTCCTCCTTGAGAACGATGTTTTGGTGGGCCTATTCACCGAAGAATCGCTTTTCCTTGGACGTGTCGGCGGTGTCTGTCGGCGGAGCCTGAAAATTCGTCAGCGGTGCGGGGATGGCCGTCTCGCGCAGGCGCGCCGCCAAGGCCATGCGTTCCCTGATGAGTTCCGCACGCTCAGGCTTTTCGGCCTTGATGAGTTGCTCCTGAAACCGCTTGGAGTAAAGCAACTCATCATTGGTAGGAAATTTGGCGGCTTGCACCTCGGCCGCAACGTCGACCTCACGCAGCCGCATTGCCTTTTCGGCCTTTAGGCCATCGAGTTCCTTGTCCTTGGCCGCATTGTCCGCCTTGAGCATCTTGGCTTCTTCAGTCAAGCGGCTCATGTCATCGGTGCCCTGGAGCTTGGCTACCAGGTCTGGGCGTTCCTTGCTGAGCGTTTCGAGGGTAATGTCTTTGTACTCGACAACCATGAATACCTCCTCCTCCTTGAGGAAAGTGCTGCCGGCCGGGACCGACAACGCGGGTGATTCTTTCTTGATCTCGCCTTCGATAAACTCTCCGGGCTCTTCCTCTTCCCACAATCCGCGCGTGGTCCCGGGGCGGCCCACCAGGTCGATGGAATAGACCTTGCGGATCTTCGTGACGTGCCGCCGCCCATCGCGAATCTCGTAGGCGCAGTCGGCGTCGTGCGAGAAGCCCACGTTCTTGGGATCGTTCTTGGCATCCCAAATCAACTGCGACGCGCAACGGTGTTGCGGATTGAAATGGAAGTCGGTGCGGATGCCCTCGGGGCTCATGTGCGGATTGTGATGGACGCCGAGCTTATTGTCGTAGGGCGGATTCGAACCGTCCTTGGTGTGATTGACGAAGGTGGGCATGCCGTCATAAAGCTGGGCGGCCTCTTGCATCACGGCCGGTGCGTAGATGCCCATGCCGCGGGTGCCCCCGCCCAAGACCAACACATCCTTGATGACGCCGTTGGTCTCATCGACCGTGAGAGGCGAGGCTTGCGGTTGGGCACGCTCCCGGAAACGGCCCTGCTGTTCGCCGCTGACAACCTCTTCCTTGATGTTCGCAACGGCGGCATTCGCCGACTTGATGGCGATAGCCTCAGCGTCGGCCTCCTTAGTGCCCTTCTTTGTTTCCCGCTCCAAGGTCTCATTGGCGACCTTGGCCCACACCTCTTGCTTGTGGGGTGTGTCGCATTTGGCTGTTTTTTCCTTGGCTTGGCTCGCCGTCCAGGGCATTTTGTGGCTTCCTGCCTGTAAGGCCTAAGAAACAAAAAAAGCCCGCAGAGGAAACTCCTCCACGAGCTTTGGATTGATGTCTCAAATACTCGCACCGGCCGACGCAACATCGACCAGCATCAAATCTTATTATACACCAAATTTTACGTTGTCAAGCCTCTATCCCAAAAAAAACGTGAAGGCAAGCTTAATTGCCGTCCCGGCCGCACGTTAATGGTCGTCCGGCGGCACCAGTTCGCTTAACCGCTCGCGAATCCGTTCTAGGCAACGTGCGTATCCTACAATATCAACTAACGAGTCGCGCTTCGGTGTAAACACATCCCTAGCAATCTTCAGCAGAATCATCATCCTGGCCACATCTTCGGCGTCCAATTCAGCCGTTGGCTCTTTGCGGCACGCGAAGTAGGCATTCCACAACCGGGCAATCCGCAAGTGGTTCGGCAGGGGATGGTCATAATCACGTTCCCGCGGTCCAGCGGTAATCTCGGCCGCCTCCTCCAAGATGGTCTTGCTATCGCAACAACTCTTCGGCGAATCCATCAACAAGCTCCTCGATTGAATGGTAGACGGGTATTCCGTGGCTAGCGGCATGCTCGCATTCGGCGTCTGCTCCTGTTGACTCACCGGGCAACCGCAGCACCGCATGTGCCACCTCTACCCACGAAAGATCATTGTCGATCCATGCTTGATGCGGAAACTCTTGGTGTCCAGGCAGGTGGCACGTTAGGTGTGGGCACAGTACGGCAAAGCTTGCACGCATTAACTGCTGTATGGCCGCGTAGGCTTGCCGGAGGTTGGATTGCAAATCGCCGATCGTTATCGGGCCTGATACATAGATCCTTGGCCTCATACGGCCGCCCTCATCTCGCGTGTCTCTGGATGAATCTCCACCACCGCCGGCAATTCCAAATAGTTCACGCGCTTCTCACCCGGTCTCGCGCCAGCTTGGATGCCTGAATGTCCTGGGCAACTCCTTCCTCGAAAGGGACAGTAATTGCAATCGTTCCCCAGAACTTCCGACCGTCGATCTGCTCGTTCTCAGCGTCGTCCCACATCCTGTCCAAATGCTTATGGGCAGCATTCCATTTGCGAGCGTTCCCCTGAGGACGGGCCTGTGGTGGGAGATCCGTTGCCGAGTCGCCTTGCCCGCTGCTACCGACTGACGCGAAACACGGTTTCCTTGTCAAGATGTTTCCTCCTTGAAGCGAGCCGCAGTGGGCACATCTTCTACGATCTCGGCAGAAGCTACGTCGGAACGTGTCGCAAGCTCGGTGCAGCACTCCTCCGCGCGGCGACGATCCGAGTAGGGGCCAAAAGTGCCGTCGTAGAGACTTGATGACGCAATGTTGGTTCTGTAACGCATGCACACCGTGTAGAAGACGGGCTTCAGATAGCAAGTTCCATTCATGCGTCGAATCTCCCTCATCAGAAAGTCAAGGTATACGTAGCCCATTTTTCAGCAAGCCGCCGCAGCCAGTTCTTTCAACAGCCTCTCCAATTTCTTGCGTGTCGTGGGGTGCCGCTCGGCACTTCGCGTCAACGACACGATCATGCCCGACATGCGCGTGCAGAACTTGAAAATCGCCGCGTGCTCGCGGGCCAGCACATCAAAGCGCTCGAACGATCCCAGGTGTGCCAGGTGCAAATGGTGATTCGCGCCCATGCGACAGCATGGAAGCCAGAAGCGGCTATCCATTTCCAAAGAAGGAAACCACCAAAATGGAAAGATGTGGTGGGCTTCTTCGGCCTTGGCGGAACAGTAGGCACACTCCTTGCCCTTCAACCATTTCTTTGCGGCTGAGGCAAAGCGTGATTTCCGTCGCGCCCCAATGGCCGCCGCGAACATGGTCTCCCGGTCCACGTCCTCAGGGAGCTTCAGCACGTCCGCCATCACCGCACCGAGATTTAGGTGCTTCTTCATTTTGTGTTCAACAATCCATGCCGCTTCAGACTTGCCCGCCCCAATTGCCCTTCCTTGTATCCATTCTGGTACGCCCGCTTTTCGTCGCCGCGAAACGATCCATGCTTCATGCTCCTGGTTTGAGGACTGAAAGTTCGGGCCGCATTTCCAAAAGCCACTGATCTTCGTAGTAGTTACTCACCCGATGAGCGCGGGCATACGCCAGCTTCCCTTGCAGCATGAGCGTATACTCGATGCACTCATGTAAAACATTAAGACCGCGATCGTAGGGTACAAAAGACCAATCGACGATGATCTTGTCGGCGGGGACGAATGGCCACTTCTCGCTGTTGCCTGCACAGATTAAATCTGGGCACGAATACTTCACGACCATCGCCCGCATGTCAATAGCCCACACTTGCTGACCATCGACCAGTCCGAGATAGATGCCCCTTACGCCCGGCTCATATTCTCCGTAGGCTTGATTCATACCTCGCGGACCGGCTGGTAATGAAAGGATTTCCGACTTCCTGGTACTTAGCCACTCAGGCGTAATCCACAGACCAGCCATTGCGAGGTCTTCCTGCGTCGGCTGCATTGCGGCCCTATCGTCGCTCGAATGTTCCCGCAATCGCGACTCTTGCAATTTTCGTAAACCCTTGACACGCCATTGTTGAATGGACACATATTGGCCACCATCCGAATATGCGTCAGAATCGGATAGAGCTTTCGCTAACTGTTGCTCCGCTTCCTTCAGGGTGTAGCCACCGTAGTATTGCTCGTTACGTTCCTCTTCCCTTGTCGCCCCGCTGGCCCGCTGGACCTGCCGCGGCTCTTCGCTGGCGCTGAAGGGTCGGGCGTTGTCCGTTTGGCGGTTGCGCGGTTGCGTGCCGTCACCACCAGCCGTAGCCGCCATCGTTAACGGCGACGGATTGGTCTTGATGTTGGCGGCCTCGGTTTCCGAGTCCAATCCCTCACGCTGCTGCCAGGTGGTGACACTCAGTACGCCACACTGGACTTTGATCTGATTGGCCTGCGCCTCTTGAATCCCCTGCCGCGCCAAGGGTGGACCGGTCATTTCGAGCTTGAAAAGCTCCAGTGTGTCTTCGTCCAGCAGCGCCGCCTCCATCGCGACTTCCAACACGCGCGTGGCGACTTCCCGATCCTCTTCTACCATGTCCTCCTGGTGCTGCTCGAAGGTCTTGACCACTGGCCCTTCGGCTACCATTGCTGTGGCAAAACTTCCTTTGTTCAGCGCCCCGCTGACCATGTAATCGGCCAGCCCGACGCTGGTGGCCACCGCTTGCAAATCGGCCTGAATCGAGGCCACGATCTTGTCGGTTTCGATGTTCTGGTTAGGAAACTGATATTCGGCCTGGTCGGAGGTGTCGAGAATCGCCCCCTCGGGATACTGCGAAATGTTGCGAATCTGGCCACCAGGGCCAGCGATACTGGTCATAGCATTAGCCGAGAGCATCGGCTGCACGGAACCCGCCAGGGCGTTGACTCGCTTGCGAATCAGTGCGATCTTGGTCCGCACCTGCACCAGTGTGCCCATTGCCCGCAACGTCCGCATGGATTGTTCTAGGCGGCCTTGCACCCAATAGGTGTCGGGGATACCGCGTGGCGACGAGCGGTCCACGTTCACCTTGCGGTGCTGGATTTCGCTGGCGTCGATCATGCGATCCCAGGCGGATTGGTCGCTGTTGTCGGCCCCCAGTAAATTGGTGCGGCGGACGTAGTAACCCAAGGGCCTTTCGTAATCGCCCCGCTTAAACTGGATGCCAAACCACACTTCGTCCTGCTCGGATTTACTGGCGGGCGTCCAGACCAACAGCGGTTCGACAAAGCGCACCCGCAGACGAGCGTTATCGGTGACGTATTGTAGAAAGTATTCGCCGTCTCGACTCTTGCGATCGAGCTTCTCTTGCTGCACGTGCCGATAGCCGCCCGTACCAGTGTAGTCTCCAGTGCCATCATAGAAGTCATCTATCTCCTGCTGAGCTTTCTCCCTTTTCTCTTTCGGCGGTTTTTGCTTCGGGTCACGCAGCACAAGCGTCCACTTGTGCCCCTTGCCGGCCACGTGCGTCTTGAGGTTGTGCTGCACGCCATGCCAGTACGGATTGATCGAGCAAAACGCGCGGGAGCGGGCACGGATAATACGGTGCTGCGTCTCGTTGATGCAAAAGGCCGCGAAGTAGCCGGGGCGAAAAAGCGCTTGGCTGTAGGCCCACTTATAGTCAAACATCATTTCGTTCGGCTGTCCTTGACTGCTGCCGAACTGGATAGTGCCGTCTTCTCCGTAAGTGAAGGCCCGCTCTTCATCCTCGATCAGACGCCCGATCCAATCGGCCTGCTCCTTGAGGCGGTGGATTTCCTGGAAGAGTTCCGGCGGCACGTAGGTGGTCCGCTGCGGCTCGGGCAATGGCGATTGCCACCATTCCTTGAATCGTTGAAGAAGTCCCATTTATTTTACCTTCCATAGCGACTGATCTGGCCACATGGGCATGAGTCGGTCAAAATAGTACATTGGCTTACCAGAGTTCGGAGCAACCGACCTTACCGTAGGCAGACCACATTTCTCACACACCTCTTTTGTATCTCGGCCGCTGCCGCTGGAATAAACGACACCTCCGCAAATACACGTTCCCTCCACGCTCATGTCGTCACTTCCTTTGTTGCGGCTCGGGCACCGGCGGCTGCCATCATTCACGAAAGCGTTCCACAAGTCCCATGCTTGCCTTCCTTGGCTGGATTTGTTCTGTTAGGCGGCTGGTGATAGTTGGGTGCCGCGCAATAATCTGGTGGCGTGCCACTCTACGATGATTCTACTGGTTCGTAATGAATGCAGCCGAATGATGGATTCGTCTTTCATGGCTCTCGCTCCATTTCCTTGTGCATCACCCCACCGCGCCCCGCCAGCACTACCGTCAGCCGATCCGGCTTGCCTTGCCTCTTCCCTCGGCAAAACATCGCCGTCTTGACGCCAATGGCTTCTAACGTCTCGCGAATCGCTCGCCACTCAGCAACCGTCGGGGCACGCATCGTCCCGCAAATCTCCACGGTTTCGCGGTTGATGAATCGCACGGTCGCACACCACGTGTACGGATCGCCGTAGGATTTGCCATTCTCAAAGATTCGTAGTATGCCAGTGAGTGGTTCTAAATGGCCGTTTATTGCAGCAGGCTCGCTAAGTTATTCGGTGGCGTCCCTAACCCAGTACATAAGTCGAAACCGGCAGTTGCCTCCCATGCACCATTATTGCCGCTAGTGATGTCCCGCAGGCTGCCACTGAGCAAACTGTACAAGGCCGGGTGGACGAATCCCAGTTTGCGGCCCAGGGCTTGATTCAATCGACAGACGAGCGCCGCCCACAATGGGGCCGCCGCGCTGGTGCCGCCAACCGCCATGCTCTGGCCGTTCAGTCGGACCAGGAATCCCGTGTTGGGATCTGCGTTCGCCGCCACGTCGGGAACCATCCGCATGTTATTTCCGCTGGCCACGGCTGCCTGATAGTCCGGTATGGCAAAGAACTCGCTCAGTCCGCCGCCCGTCGCCCCGCTGGCGCTGTTCCAGACTATTTCGCTTTCGTAGGCACTGCCGGAAAGAAGCAACTTCGTGCCACCGCAGCCAAGAATGTACGGGGCCGAGCCGGGGAAATCGACGTTCAGGCCGGGCTGTCCATCGCTGCTGCCACTGTCGCCCGAGGCGGCGCAGATCGTCGTTCCCTGCTGGCCGGCGCTTTGCGCCAGGTTATTGATGGCCGTCATGCTGGCTGGCGTCCATTGATTCTCAATCGCGCCCCAGGAAATTGATACGGCATCATGTCTGGTCTGCACCGCTGCGGCCAGGGCGTTGTAGAAACCGGCCGTCGTGTTCGGGTAGAAGTAGAGCTTCGTCAGGGCGTTGGGAACAAGTGTGGCTATGATCTCCGCATCCAGCATGACTTCCACCGAAGCGTTTGTCTGTCTGGGATGCTGTTGGCCGGTGGTAGTGACGTTCGGAGTGCGTTGGATATTCACATGCTGAAAGTACCATCGCATTGCCTTCGCATCGTAGGCCCCGCCAAATTCCACGATGCCCACCGAATGCCTGCGGCCAAGCTGCGGCGGAAAGCCGTAGGAACCGGCCACGGTCGGTGCCATATAGCCGTTGAATCCTGCATGGGAATCGGCGAACTTGTGAATATGGTGGTGGTAACGCACTTGCGGTCGGGTGTCCAATCCCAATACCGCTACGACGTTGCTGCCGAATGTGGCGGGCACGCTGTAGGGTCCGCTGCGGCAACGGTGACGGCCGCGGCGACGGAGTTGCACTTGAAAGGTCCGCTGCACCGCAGCCACAGTCCCAGAGAACATGATGCTCTGTCTCTGTGCGGCCTCAAACCTCAGCCCGGCACTCTCGGCCAGCTTCGTCAGGGCGACTCGGTGCCGTGGTTTGCTGTCGGGCGCTAAAGCTAGGGTCAGGCGCAGCGGCGTGTTAGGGGCGTAGGGGCCTTGGTCATCATCGGGGAACTCATGGCGATGGGAACCGGGAATGAGGCGGTAGCTGGTCATACTAGGTTTCTTTGATACAAGTAAGTTGCTGCGGATTCAAGTAACTTAGGATCGTCTCTGAAAAAGCCGATGCCAATTTTTTCTCTGGTTGTGCTCACAAGGATTGTCCCATAGGTGTCAACCCCGCTTGGCGCGGCGGTAAAACCTGTCCCGTAGTCGCCTTCACCAACATGCGGAGTCCATACTCTGCCGCATCTGGCCCATCGTCGTGAACTCCTAAAGGAAAGGCTTGAAACTGTTCCTTCAGCAATTGCGCGCCGGGGGAATTGCTCTTGAACCGCAGTTGCCGCCGGGAGATATATGGCGTCCAGCGTCGGATGCGGACTTCCTTGGGAATCCGGTCGCTGCCCATCGGCGTGATGGGCATGAATATCTTGCGTTCGTCCGCGATGCGGTGCATGTCGGTAATCAACAGGTCCTGGCCCATCTCCTCTTCCACAACGAAGTAATGCGGCTGCCACTGGCAGAACAACTCCACTCCCGTGCCAGAAATCACGGTCGAATCGCGGTCGTTGCGCATGTCGGCGTCCAGGTACAAGAGGCCATCGACCCAGAACATCTTCACAAAGGCCGAGTAGTCACCGGTCTTGCCGCCTTTGCCCTTGCTGCTGTCCAGCGAAAGAACCTTGATCCCGCCGCGATCTGGGCTGGGCCACTCGTCGAAATCGCAGTTCTCGAAATACTCCGGTAGCCATTCCGCCCCTTCGAGATATACACATTCACCCTCAAGTTCGCGGCGGATGCGTAGGGGACTGGCTGCGTAGCTCCTTACGAGCCCCTCGTAGAACTCGGGCTCCAGGAACGTGTTCTCTTTCAGTGAGGCACGGAAGGTTGCGATGTCCCCATTGGGGTTGACGCTATAAGGAACACTCACGGGGCCATCGGCATCTTCTACGATCATCGTCTGCGGGACGAAGCCGTTAATGAACGTCCTGCTAGTCCAATGATCTGGAGAACCGGGCGTAAGGGTAGCCGTGAGCCAGCCGCGTTTGCCGTGTTCGCGCAACCGTCCCAAGAGGATGGTGTAGGCATCTTCCTTGGTATCCTGCACTTCGTCCATCCAGACCCCGGAGGCGTTGGGACCCCTCAAGGAATCAGGGTCTTCCGCCGAGCAAAATAGGTATTCCGCCCCGTTGTCACACAATGCCCGCCGCTCTTGCACGCGGTAGTTGTTCCAGACGCCGAAACTCTCGGCGACTTCCGTAAAGGTGCGGAAGGTTGCTCTATCCAACATCTTGTAGGTCGGGGCCACCACCATGTAGAGCGAGTTGGCCCGCGAGCGGAGCAGCATGTCGATGGCGCCCGCACGACTCTTGCCGGCTCCGATTCCCGCGAAGAAGCCCCTCAGTAGCTTTTGACACTCGATGAATGCCTGCTGCTTCGGGTAGGTCCTGATGCGCAGCGTTTTAGTCTGGTGGCGTGTCATCCGTGGCATCTTCTAACAGCGGGTCCATGTTGTTCGCCACCTTCAGCGAGACAGGCGTTTCCTGTTCGTCCGCCATTGCGCGCTGCAACTGCTCGCGGTCCCGAATGACCTCAAACTGCACGGCGATGTGCTGCGTCGTTTCGATCTCCTGCCGTTCCGGCATGTTCAAACCAAGTAGTTTGCTCTCTTCGCGCCGCAGTTCCCGCCGCTCGCGGAACCAGTCGATCTTGCCGGTCTGCTCAAGCTGCTGCGTGGCGTACTGCATGTCCCATTCGATCTGGGAGGCGACGATGGCGCGGCGGACTTCGGGTGTGACTTCACTAAGGAAGTCGGCGTAGCCGTGAAGGATAAGGTGATCGCACGCGCCTTTGGTGAGGTTCAGCCGCCGTCGAATTGCTGGCACGCCCACGCCCGCGTCCAACATCTCCTTGACCATCATGGCTTGTAGACGGCGCAACTCGGTGCGGGTGTATTGCCCTTCGCCGAGTGTCGCAGGGTCGATGGACTCGAAAGCTATGGGAGTCTCGCCGACATGCTTATGGATCATGCGATTGATCTCGCGCCGCAAGGCGAGAACTTGATTCTGAGGCAGTTCGGTCGTCGTGAGGGTGCCGTTGGACATTCCCGTGCTTCCGTTGGACATAAGCCGCCGGGCCGCGTCCATGCGGCACTAGGGCTTCCTTGCCGAACCGGCGGCCGTTTCCCCGTGGCGCTAAGCCAATCACCGCTTCACCTGCCTGCGATTCTTTGGCTGCTTGCTCTTCTTCCCCCCGCGTAGTCCGGCAATCAATCCTTGAGGGGCAACGTACTTGCCGACGCGATTTAGGATCGTGACGGCTCTCCTACAGGTGACCGCTAGACCCTTGATCTTTTGCAGGTCGGCGTTTAGCGGTCCGGCAAGTTGGGTATCGAGGTTCGCAGTCGCTAAACCAACGGCGGTACGCATTTCGGCCGCATCCAACCCGGTGCCGCCGTAGCCCTCCGGCGCTTCAGTCGGAAGCGTTACGGCCGCGTCACCCTGTTGTACTGCGGCAAGTTGGGTATCGAGGTTCGCTGACGCTAGCCCCACGGCAGAACGTAGTTCAGATTCATCAATGGTGGCTACCACGCCGCCCACGGGACTCCATACGTTCCCGTCCCAGTAGACCGACTCCTGCCCAAAACGATTGGCGAAATCGCCGATCGCCGGGTTGTCGCCGTTTCGCACGCACCAAAACAACCAGTACCATCCTTGCGTAGCCAACGTCGGCGGCGTTGCCACGTACATGCCCGTGCTGTCGGCGGAAGGCGTCTCGATGGCCTGCATTGCATAGTCGCCGATATTGTCGGCGTTGAACGCCTCCAGGCTGCCGTCGCTCGACAGCAACCAGTTCGTACCGATGCCCATATAGAGGTCCACGGTCATGCCAGGGTCGGCGAAGATTTGCAGGGAGGGAGCGGACATCTCATGCCTCTATGATGGTTCGAGGATCGCTTTGCAGCGAGTTATGAAATCTTCCAGAGTACCGTACATAAGGCCATCTTCACTGCCGACTGCGTAGTAGGTATTCACCCACGTGAAGTAAACAGCACCGCTTACTTTATACGGTCCGGATTCATTCAGCACAATTTCGGGCGGCCATGCACGAAGGTCTTCGTAGTATCCGGTATAAAGCTGGTTGTTGGTGATTTGTGCGACAAACTTCAGAGAACGCACGGCGTAGGTGTTTTCTATCGGACCAGTTCCCGCGTACCCGACAAAAAGTCCGAAATCGTCGGATATGCTCTGATCTAGATGCCAGTTAGTGACGATTACGTCTGCGTCGAGTCCCTTCCACGATCCAAAACACGTCCCCTTGTTACAATAGACGTCGGCCACGCCTGCGTTAAGGAACCGATCGACCATATCGCTGAAGGTGCCGATGATTTTACCTGGTGCAACCTCCTTGATGTAGTCAGTTCTGTCACGTAGGTACGCAGCTATCACTTTTCCAGCCGTGTCGCCCTTGGCAGCACAGGCAGTGTCCCATCCGCAGAACCGCAACTCGTCCAGCCAGACGAAGTATCCATCTGGATTCACCTCAGACTCGATGGTGTCGATTTCCAACTTGTTCAAGGCAAGCAGTTCTTCCGACCCGAAACATCCGTAGGTGTGGCCGTCTTGCTGGTAGGGAACGACGTGATAACTGACAAGAACAGTTTGTGCTTCGGAGAGGCTGCTTCCGACTGGTACCGTCATCAGCGGAGCGCCCACGTCATAGTGCCACGTCTCTCGCCGTACCGGATAAGAATTCGGATCGGACGCTCCGTCGTAATCAATACCCTCGTCGTAAGTTGTCTCTCCGTCTTCACTGGTAACTACTACCGGCGTCAGGGCCTCGCTCTTGCGAATGATGTTGGCGATTCCAGCCGGCTCCAGCACGATGTCGTCAATCCACATCGTGC
>Ga0315289_10010404_pt1 | contig 13323 bp, 13 predicted proteins | sample YL17G11_40_MG_FD_203452 | JGI IMG/M metagenome (GOLD analysis project Ga0315289, IMG submission 203452) | Sediment microbial communities from Yellowstone Lake, YNP, Wyoming, USA - YL17G11_40 | ecosystem: Environmental > Aquatic > Freshwater > Lake > Sediment | place: USA: Wyoming | collected...
CATGGCCGCGGCGCGCGCCGAGGGGATTTCCCCGCCCAAAGCTCCCACGGTGGCGGGCAAAACGAGCAGGAGGTACATGGCGGGTATCAAACCTGGTCGGTGTGTCATGTTCCAGGCGCTCATGGCCATAGATCGTCGATCTGACCCAGCAGCTCTGCGGCCGGGTCGTCTGTGGGCAGCGCGGCAGCTGTGATGAAGGCCTGCATATCCGACAGATTCGCGGTCGTGATGTCGTTTCCGTTGGCTACGGCTGCCTCGAAGGCGTAGCAGAGGGCGCCCACTATCACATCCGTTCCAGTCAACTCCCCTGTCGGAATGGCCGCGTTGAACAGATCCGCGGCTTCCTCGGCGTAAGTAACGTCGAGCGAGGCGATGAATCCCTCCAGGTACGTCTGCAGGGCGGCCTCATCCATGCCCAGGATCGTATCTAGGTCCGCGATGGCGTCCGCCAGGGCTTGGGTCACCCCGGACAGCTCCGCGGCCAGGCTGGCGGCCAGGTAGGCCTGGTCCGGATCGCCCTTGACCAGGTCGTAGGCCTGGGCCATGGCCTGCGGGTCGCCGCTGGCCAGGGCCTGCTCGGCCCAGCTCACCTGCTGGTCGGGGGGCAGGTCGGCGGGGTCGCGCTGCAGGAAGGAAAGCGGGCTGTAGGTAAACACTGCCTGGCAGCCGGCCAGCAGCGCCAGCAGGGCCACCCCGGTCACCGCCAGGATCGATGCGCTCCGTCGGTTCATCATCTCCCCTCCATTATCGGCGCCGAGCCTCTAAAGCCGCAGCGCGGCCTCCAGGGCCAGGCCGGAGCTGGGCCGGTCCCCGAGGTGGCGCCCCATCTCCCGGGTGAAGAAGGCCGCATTGATGTCCAGCAGGGGCAGCCTCACGCCCCCACCGAAGCTCAGGTAGCCCTGGTTGAGGCCGGCGCGCAGGGCCAGGAAGCGCAGCAGGCGGACTTCGGTGCCCAGGTGCAGCATGACCCAGGGCGAGCGCTCGCTGCGGATCACCCCGATCACGTCGCTCAAAGCCAGGTGCACCACCGGGTCGATAATCCTTGGGGCGATAGCGAAGCGGTAGGAGAGCCCCACGCTGAGCTCCATGGGGATCACGTGGTCCTCCGCAACGGCCGTCCCGCCGTCCGGAAAGCCGCCCGTGTCCCGGAAGGAGTCCAGCACCTCCCCGAATGTGCTCTGCGTATATCCGATGCGGGTCCCCAGGAAATCCCGTACTGACACCCCAACCTTCAGCCCCCCGAGCTCCAGGATCGCTCCCAGGTCGATGCCGAAGCCGAAGCCGTAGAGCGCCGGCGCCGCTTCCAGCGCGGCGAACGGGTCGCCGCCGCCCTGCAGGGCATCAAGGAAACCGAACATCGCGGTGTAGTCCACCGGGACGCTCAGGCGCAGGATGGGGCGCAGGTCGCCGCCCAGGGAAAGCCGGGCCCCGAGGATCTTCAGCGGTACGGCGAAGCCGGCCACGAACTGAAGGTCTGCCTGCATGCTTCCGGCCGCCCCGAGGGCCGTTGGTCCCCAGACGTAGGAGTCCGTGCTCAGCACCGCGCCCAGACCCAGCCCTCGCCCCACGTAACCGACGCCGGCCGCGGAGCCGACGCCGAAACCGCCGGAGGTGACCTCTGCCTCCAGGAACTCCGTCAGGGCCACAGGGTCGTCCCAGCGCGGCAGGCTTTCGAAAAACCGCACGGGATTGGCGTAGACCCAGCTGGAGGCGGCGAGCAAGGTCAGCTCCCCTTTCGCGGAGCTGAAGGCAGCCGGGTTGTAGAACAGCGCGCTGTACCCCTGGGCATTGGCGGTGAACGACCCGCCCTGGGCCAGCACCTCCGGGCTCAGCGGGACCGCAGGCGGCTCCAGCGCCTGGGCGCTAGCCCGCTCTGGCGGCGCACCTGCAATAACGCCGGCCGCCAGGATCAGCAGAATCGCGGCTGTGACCCTACGCATCAGACCCTCCATTAAAAGCTGATCCCCGCCGCGTCCAGAATGTTCTGCAGCGGCGTGCCGGCCGCGAACGGGTCCTCGAAGGCGCCTGCGGGAAGCGGAGGCTCCTGGCCCCGGGCGATGGCCCACAGCGCGTCGCGCGCCTCGGACTCGGAGGCATACAGCCTTCCGTCCTCCAGCGACTCAGCCACCAGGTAGCTGAACAAGGCCTTCTGGGCTACATCTCCCAGGTTTACGCCCTCCGGCACGGCAGGATCTGCACCCAGCCCGTTCCCGAAAACCTGATACCCGTCCCAGGCCGCCTGAAATCCGCTCAGGAGCTCGTCGAAGGCCTGCCGGGAGGCCAGCGCTTCCGCCGGGATGATGTCAGGCAGGAGGGCCTGCAGAAAATCCACGACAGCGGCCTCGTCGGCGAAGTCCAGGCTGCCAGGGTCCTGTTGGAGCAGCGCCGCGACGTTGTTGACCGCCTCGTCAGCGCCGGAGGTCACCAGGTGCAGGTCCGCGTACAGCACGGCGGCCCGCATCCTGTTGTCCGGCTCGGCGGACCCGGCCATGGTCGCCTCCAGGTAGTCCTCCACGGAGGCGAACGCCGCCTCGTCCTCCAGCAGCTTCTCCACGAACACGGGTGAGGCGAGCTCCTCCCCCAGGTAGTTCAGGGCTTCGCCCTCGGACATGGCTGCCAGCTCCTCCTGCGTGGGCAGCGGCACCGGGTCCAGGGACTGGAACAGGTTGAACTCGAAAAGCTGGGCGCAACCGCCCAATAGGAGCAGCGGCAGCAGCAGCAGCGGGAACAACGCTGCCGCCGCCGGGCCTGAACGCTTCATCGGACCTCCGGGCTTTACCTCGAAGTATACTCCATGCCTAGGCGAATATCATCCTTAGGCCGGGGCCAGAAATTTCGCTTCGCAAGGGTCGCCGTCGCTTTCGATTCTGGCCCGCACCATCCGTCCGGCCGGCCCCTCCGGCACCCCGCGCACCGCGCACGGAAGATAATTGCCGCTGACGCCGGTCCAGACCGGACTTCCCGAGGGATCATGACGCTTTTCTAGTACTACCTCGACCTCCCGCCCGACCCAACCGCGGCGGTATTCCTGCGCGAGCCGGTCGCTGAGCTGCGTCAGCGCCCGTACGCGCTCGTCGCGTACCCGTTCCGGGACCTTTCCGGCCATCCCGGCCGCCGCGGTGCCCGGCCTAGGCGAAAAGGGGAATACGTGCAGCTTGGCGAACCCCAGGCTCTCCGCCAGCGTGTAGGTAAGCCGGAAATCCTCAGCCGTCTCGCCGGGGAAACCCGCGATCAGGTCCGCGGCCAAAAACGGCGACTCCCGCGCGGAGCGCAGCAGCCCGGCGGCCCGCCGGACCTGTTCCGCGCGGTAGCGGCGCCGCATGGCGAGGAGCACGCGGTCGGAGCCGGACTGCACCGGGAGGTGAAAGTGCGGGCAGACGCGGGGATCACGGAGGGCCTGGACCAAGGCTGGTTTGAGAGTCTCCGGTTCCAGGGAGGAAAGCCGCAGCCGGACCCGGGTAGTGGCGGCCAGCAGGCGCCCCAGCAGCTCACCCAGGCCCGCCTCGCCCTGCGGGGTTCCCACCCCGTTCCGCCAGGCGCTGAGGTTCACCCCGACCAGGACCACCTCGCGGTAGCCGGCGCTCTCCAGCGCCCGGGCGCGCTCGACGGCCGTGGCCGCCTCCAGGCTGAGCGAGCCGCCCCGGGCCAGGGGGACGCGGCAGTAGGCGCAGCGGCGGTCGCAGCCGTCCTGTATTTTCAGGAAGGCGCGGGAGTGGAAGCTGTAGCGCTCGACCTGAAAACCGAACGGGTCAGGTTGGCCGCCCCGCCCGCGCAACGCCTCGGCCCGGCCCCCGCCGCCTTCCTGCAGGCGGCGCGGCAGGTCCAGCAGCAGGCTCTTATCCGCCTGGGAAACCACGGCCACGTTGGGCCCCAGGCTCTCCAACGCCCGGGGGTCGAGCTGGGCATAGCAGCCGGTCACCACCAGCAGCGCCCCGGGACGCTCGCGGGCCAGACCGCGGATGAAGCGCCGGGCCTTCTGCTCGCTTTTCCCCGTCACCGTGCAGGTGTTGATGAGGTAGACCTCGGCCTCCTCGGCCGGGTCCACCAGCGAAAAGCCCTGGCCCCGGAAGGCGGAGGCCAGGGCCTCGGTCTCGAACTGATTGAGCTTGCAGCCGAAGGTATGGAAGGAGGCTCTCATCCCCCGGGGGACTGGCCCTCCACGCGAGCCTTGCCACGCTGTGCGTCCACCAGGTTGGGATTGAGCGCCAGCGCCTTGTTGTAGGCCTCCAGGGCGTAGCGGGCGTCTCCGCCCTTCTCGCGCGCATATCCCAGGCGGGCCCACCAGTCGGCGATGTTCGGGGAGTGGTACAGCGCGGTGGACAAGGCGATGTCGGCGTTGGCGAACTTGCCCTGCTGGATGTAGATCTCGCCCATCAAATAGTACACGCTGTCGATACGGCCGCCGGTCGGGGCGATGGCGGCGTACTCCTCCAGATACTTCAGGGATTCCTGCCGCCGGCCCAGGTAGTACTGGGCTTCACCGGCGATCTCGATGATGCGCGGGTCGTAGCGGGAAACGGCGAAGGCCTTCTGGCTGGCCTCCAGGGCCTCCTGGTAGCGCCTGAGCTTGATCAGGCTCCAGCCCAGGATGGCGTGGGCGTCCAGGCGAGCGGGCATCTCCTCCAGCTCCCGTCGGCAGATGTCGACGGCCGCCTGGAAGTTGCCGCCGCGGTACAGCTCCAGGGCGTCCTGCTTTTCCTGGGCGTACAGCAGCGCCCCGGCCAGGAGCAGGGCCAGGGCGAGCGGGAGCGCTCTTCTCATTTCTGCGCCTCGGCCTTAGGCGCGGGTGACTTGTCGCGGCGCATGGTGCAGCGGCCGTTGTACTGGCAGCCGCTCTCCATGATCAGGTCGGGCGTGGCCAGGTCCCCGATCATGGAGGCGGTGGAGAAGAACTCCACGCGCGCGTGGGCAACCACGTCCCCTTCGATGCGTCCCTTGGAGGAGACGGTCCCGGCCTCGATCTTCGCCTTGACCACCGCCTTCTCCCCGATGTACAGGTCCGAGGAGGCCTTGATCTCGCCCTGGAACGTGCCTTTGATCATCAGCGGCTTCTGGAAAGTGAGCACGCCGGAGAAGTTGATATCCTCCGCCAGGACCGTGTCGACGTCGGTCTCCTCGACCTGCTCGATCCTGACGTCCCGCATGTCTCTCATGGCGGGAATCGTAGCGTAGCCCCTAGGGCGTGTCAAGGTTCGCCTTGAGCGACTCCAGCGCCCGGTCCAGCGCCCGGCGCATCGCCGGGGTGTGCGGGTTGAAGCGCTGCAGGTCCAGGAACAGCCTCCAGGTGTCGTTGCAGGTCTGCTCCACGATCTCCAGGAGGCGCCGGTAGCCCACCGAGCCGATTTCCGAGGGACGGAGTTGAAGCTCGGCCAGCACGCGGCCCAGGTAGTGGGTCAACCCTTGAGTGAAGGCCGCCTGCCGGTCGTGCTCGTCGGGGGAAAGGCGGTGCACCGCCAGGCCGAAGGAGCCGAAGAACTCCGACCACTCGCGGTAGCGCTCCTCGCTCAAGCGGACCGGCCAGAGAATCATGGGCAGCCCTTCCACCCCCCCCGCCCCCGAGTCGGGGCCGAACATGGGGTGACTGGCCAGGATGCCGACCTCCGGCGGGAGCAGCTCCTGCATCCAGCGGACGGGAAGCGCCTTCACCGAGCAGGTGTCCAGCACCAGCCCGCCGGGCTGGAGGCGCGGGGCGATGCGCCGCAGCACCTCCGGCATGGCGCCGATGTCCACGCACAGGGCCACGGCCGGCGTGGCGAGCAGCTCCTCCTCGCCTACCCGCCGTACCCCGGCCGGTGTGGGACGGGCCGGGTTGCGGGAGTAGGCCTTCACGGCCGCCCTGCCGGCGAGCAGGCCGGCGAAGAAGGCGCCGAACCTCCCCAGCCCGTAGACGCCGATCTCCATGCGCGCGGACTACAGCCGGAAAGCTTCCTTGATCGCCGCCACGGCCCGGTCCTCGTCGGCGCGGTCGATGATGCAGGCGATCTTGGTCTCGGAAGTGGTCACCGACTGGATGCGCACCCCGGCGGCGGCCATGGTCTGGAAAAAACGCGCCGCCACGCCCGACTGGGTTTCCATGCCCGGGCCTTCCACGGCGATCTTCACCACCTCCCGCACCACTTCGGTCCGGAACCCGGTCAGCAGGCCCTGGGCCTTGGCCAGGTCGCCGCGCGGCAGGGTGAACGAGATCTCCACCCTGCCGTCCACGGGCGCTGTCTGGCTGATCATGTCCACGCTGACGTTCTCCCGCGCAATGAGCTGGAAAACGGCGGCGATCTTGCCCGTGTCGTAGGGCACCTCCAGCAGGGTGACCAGGGCCTCCTCCTCGCTGACGTACAGGCGGGTGACGGCGCTGCCCGCGGTGATCATCTCCTTCATCCCGTACAGCCCGGGCGGTTTGCCGCTCAAGTAGCGGGCCGCCTGCAGGGCCCCGCTGGCGAAGATCGACCGCGAGTAGGCGGCGTGCCGGAACTCCACGACCTCGTCCTTGCCGGCGAACAGCACCTCGTGCTCCCCGACGATCGTGCCCGCGCGCACCGCGTGGATGCCGATCTCCTTCCTGTCCCGCAGCTCGCTCGCGGTGTGGCGGCCGTGCACGTACTTGCGGGAGTTCAGGAACACCTCGTTCAGGGCGTCGGCCAGCAGCAGGGCCGTGCCCGAAGGCGAATCCTTCTTCAAGTTGTGATGCTTCTCCACGATTTCGATGTCGAAGCTCTCCCCCAGCACGGCGGCGGCCTGCTGGATCAGTTCCTTTACCAGATTGATGCCGAGGGACATGTTGGCGGACACGAAGATCGGCAGCCGCTTCGCGTACTTCGCCACGAGGTCCTTGTCCTCCGGGGTGTGGCCGGTGGTGGCGACGATCAGCGGCAGGCTGCGGCCGGAGGCCGCCTCCAGCAGCGCCGGCAGCGCCTTGGGCGAGGAGAAGTCGATCAGCACGTCTGCTGCCAGGGCGCAGGCAGCGAGGCTAGGGAAAACCGGGAAGCTCACTTTCCCCGGGGGCGGGGCGGCGTCCACCCCGGCGACGATCTGGATGTCCGGGCTGGCCGAGGCGACGGCAACCACCGCCTGGCCCATCTTGCCGGAACAGCCGTGGATGATGATGCGGATCATGGCTGATGGTAGCAGAAGCTGCGTGGCCTCGCAACCGCCAGCCGGGGCAACGCCCGCTATTGCGGGGTATCACCCGCGATTGCGGCCTCTTGATCCAGCGGCCGTCAGTCACTACACTGGCGGGACCCTGGCGCTTTCGAAGGAGGAGATCATGTACGAGGGAGTTTTCACGGCCCTGGTGACCCCGTTCACTGAAGAGGGGAAAATCGACGAGCAGGCCTTGCGCCGGCTGGTCGATTTCCAGATCGAGGAAGGCATCGACGGCCTGGTCCCGGTGGGAACCACCGGCGAAAGCCCCACTCTCGGGGCGGAGGAAACCGAGGCGGTGATCCGCATCACCGTGGAACAGGCGCGCGGGAGGGTGCCGGTCATCGCCGGCGCGGGCTCCAACAGCACGGACAAGGCCATCCACCTCACCGCCGCGGCCAAGAAGCTTGGGGCGGCGGCCAGCCTGCAGGTGGCGCCCTACTACAACAAGCCCACGGCGGAGGGCTTCTACCGGCATTTCACCGCCATCGCCGACGCCGTGGACCTGCCCATGGTCGTCTATAACATCCCGGGGCGGACCGGCAAGAACATCGAGAACTCCACCATGCTCCGGCTGGCCGGCCACCGCAACATCGTGGCGGTGAAGGAGGCCAGCGGCGACGTCAGTCAGATGATGAACCTCATCGCCCAGAAGCCGGCGGCCTTCGCGGTGCTCTCGGGCGACGACAACCTGGCCTTCCCCCTGATCGCGCTGGGCGGCAAGGGGGTGATCTCGGTGGCTTCCAACCTGGTGCCCGGGCGGATGAAGGAGATGGTGAGTGCGGCTCTGCAGGGGAAGTGGGACAAGGCGCGGGAGCTGCACTATAAGCTTCTGCCGCTGTTCAAGGCGATCTTCATCGAGACCAACCCCATTCCCATCAAGGCCGCGCTGGCCATGAAGGGCCTGATGAAGGAGGTCTACCGCCTGCCGATGTGCCCGCTGGCCGAGGAGAACCGCAAGACCCTGGCCGGGGTGCTCAGGGAGCTAAAGATCCTCTGAGGCCAGGCGGCGGGCCAGCCCGGCCAACGCCTCCGGTCCCAGCTCCTCGCCTCGGCAGCCCGGGTCGATCCCTTCGGCGGCCAGCGCCGTGCGGAGGCGCTCCTGCCCGTAACGGACCGCTGCGGGCCAGGCCTGTAGGTTGTTCCACAGGGTCTTGCGCCGGCTGCGGAACAACGCCCGCACCAGGTCGTTGAACAGCGCGCGCAAGGCCGGCTCCTCGGCGGAGGCCCGGGGCTCCAGTTCTACTACCGCGGACATGACCCGCGGCGCGGGGTAGAAGGATCCGGGCCGGACGGCGAAGCGCTCCCGCACCTCGTACGCGTGCTGGCAAAGCGCGGAGAACGAAGAGTAGTCTTTGCCTCCCGGCCGGGCGGTCAGACGCGCGGCCAGCTCCCGCTGCACCGTGAAGACCAGCCGCTTCGGGGCGAAGCCCGCCTGCGCAAACGAGCCGATCACCGCCGAGGCGGCGCTGTACGGCAGGTTGCCGATGACTTTATCGGGGGTGCCCCAACGCTCGCGGACGTGAACCCAGCGCTCGACGGCGTCCCCGGGCTCCAGCACGAAGCCCTCCATCCCGCCGAAGGCCCGCTGGAGAAAGCGCAGCAGCCCGTGGTCGATCTCGAAGGCCACCAGCCGGCGGCAGCGGCCCACCAGCCCGGAGGTAAGGCAGCCTAGCCCCGGCCCGATCTCCCAGACCACCTCCGCCGGCTGCGGGTCCAGCAGCTCCAGGATCCGGCCGCGCACCCCCGGGTTGACCAGGAAGTTCTGCCCCCAGCGTTTCTTCAGGGCCAGGCCCAGCCCGGCGAGGGTCGCGCGGATCTCGGCCGGCGAGTCGTAGTTCACACCGCGGCCTCCCGGGGGGGCATGAGGAAAAGGAGGGCCGCGAAGGCCGCCGCCACGGGGACCCAATACACGGGTCGCCATGCGACGCGCAGCTCCGGGAAGCGGGCAAAAAAGGTAAGGCATCCCAGGATCGCCCGGTGCAGGAGGTCCAGCGGCACGGCCAGGAGCGGCGGCACGGGGAGCAGGGACAACAGCAGGGCGGCCAGCCCGGCCCAGAGAAAAGCCGTGACCAGGGGGATCAGGGGCAGCGCGGCCAGTGCGCCGGCGGGATAGGCGGCGCCGAACACCGCGAGCAGCAGTGGGGTCGTGGCCGCCTGGGCGCCCAGGGAGACAGCCACGGCGGCGCCAAGGAAGCGCGGCAGCGGCGGGGTGAAGGCCCGTCGCAGGATCGGGCCTAGCAGGAGGATGCCCAGCAGCGACAGGAAGGAGAGCTGGAAAGACAGCTCGGCGGCGGCAGCCGGGTCACAGAGCAGCACGACCGCGGCAGCCAGGGAAAGCAGGTTCAGCGTCCGGGTGTCACGGTCGAGGATGAACCCCAGCGCCCCGGCTGCCAGCATGATCACGGCGCGCGTGAGCGAGGGGCTGGCCCCCGCCAGGAAGAGGTAGGGTAGCAGCAGGAGCGCGCCAGCGGCGGCGCGCCAGCGGCGGCTGGGAAGCCAGGAAAGCAGGAAGGCGGCTGCCGCGAACAGGATCCCCGCGTGCAGCCCCGAGAGGGCCAGCAGGTGCAGGCTGCCGCCGGCTTGGAAAAGGGCCCGCTCCGCCTCGGGCACGCCCGCCCGGTTGCCCAGAAGGAGCGCGGACAGAAGCCCGGCGGAGTTCGGGCTGGAGGCCTGCAGGCGGCGCTCCAGCTCCCGGTGCAAGGCCGCCCTGCGCGCGAGGAGCCCGGAGGCGTACCCCCCTACGGTAAGCTTTTCGGCCCGGCTCGCGAAGCGTACCTGCCCCGGGGCTCCCAGCGCCCGCACCGTGCCCGCGACCTCCACGAGCCGGCCCCAGTACAACCGCGGCCCGTCCCGCGCGGTGAGCTCGACCTGGCCCGCCGCCGACGCGCTGGCCTCCCGCGTCCACACCCGGCTCACCCGGACCCGGTAGCGCACCGCCCCCCCGGGCGCCGGGGAGCTGTCCTCGGCCAGCACGCCTGAGAACCCACGGATGCTCTCGGGGGGTACGCCGCCGAGCCTCCGCCCGGTGGGCGCCAGACTCGCGGCCGCGAGCGCCAGGCCTGCGCCCGCCGCGATCAGCCAGGCTCCCGTCCTGCGGGCCCGGGGCGCCTGGAGTCCGAGGAAAGACAGCCCCGCCGCGGCCATCGTCAGCCCGGCAGCGGCCACCGGCCGGAAGGATGTAGGAAAAATGGGAGTGAAAAACAGCCCCCCCCAGAGCGCCAGAGCGAAGGCCGTCAGGTAGGTGGCCCGGCAGCGCAGCATCCGGGTCCGTGGCGCCTCACTGCCACTTGAGGCCGGCGCGCACCCTCCTCGCCGCGGCCAGCACCTCTGGGGAATAGGACTTAAGGTATTCTACGTACTGCAGGTCGTCGAAGGCGACCTTGTCGCCCAGTCTTCCCAGGTTCTCGATCACCGCCAGCACGATCGTGCTGTCGAACTCCCTCACCTTTTCGGTGTAGGAATTGAGCAGGATGAGGTACTGGGTCAGGCGCACCGCCGCCTCGTGGCTGCCCATATCGCCCAGCAGGTTGATCGCCTCAATTAAAAAGCGGCGGTCGGCCAGACCGCGCTCGTATTCCAGCAGCACGGCATCGAAGTGCTCGATGGCCAAGGGGGTGGCCTTGGACCACTTGCGCCCGGTAAGGGCCTTGGCGGCCAGGAAGCGCAGCTCGCGGGCCAGGGTCTTGGACTGGTTGTCCGCCGCGGCGGTGTGCAGCCCCACGTCCAGGGCGAACTCGGCGACCGCCCCCTTGTCGGCGTCGACCAGGCGGGCGGACTCCATGGCCATGGAAAGGGCCAGCTTTTTCTCCGCAAGCGAGCTGTCACGCAGGATCCCATTGAACAGCGCCCGGTAGTCCCCCGGAATGGCCAGCAGGGACTCCCGGGCCTGGCTGGTGACGTCGTTGGTATAGCCCAGGTTCATGGCCGCGAACAGGGCGGGGAAGGCAACGGGGTCGCCCAGCGCGCCCAGGGTCCTGACGGCGGCGAGGATCACCGGCACGTCCGGCACCTTACCCGTCTGGAACACGGAGTTCTGCGCCGCTAGCCAGAGGGTCAGGTTCTGGGCGATCTCGGCGTCCCCCTTGCCGATCACTGCGAGGGCCTTGAGCGCGCTCTCGCGCACCTCCCGGGAGGTGTCGGTCTGGAACAGCTTCCACACCGAGTAGCGCGCATCGGCGAAGCCCGTGGTACGGATCAGGTCCAACGCGGCGACGGCCAGGGTCCGGAAGCGCTGGTCGGTCTCCAGATACGAGAAGTTCTCCAGGACGTAGTCCACGGCCCGCAGGTACAGCGGCCCCAGGTCCTTTGAGCCGCTCTTGCCCGCGTCCAGCACGACCTGCACCTTCACCTCCAGGCTGGCGATGGCGAAGTTGCGCAGGTAGCTCTTCAGCATGTCCTGGGAGTCCTGAGACCAGGAAGCGCCCGCGGCCAGGAGGAAGAGCAGCGGGAGGCAGAGAACGACTTTCCGCAGCAGCTTGCTATTCATCGATCGTTCGCTCCTCGTGGGATGGTGATGGTATATTATCGGCAGTCCCGCGGCAAAGCAATGCGCGCCGATGGGCAATTCCCACGCCAACGATTATAATATAACTCGCCTGGACGCGAAAACAAAAATCGTCTGCACCTGGGTCTGGCTCGCGGCGGAGGGCGGATAGACCAATGTGCTGAAGCTGGAGGTGGTCGGGAACGTCACTCCTTGACCTGGACCTGCTCCCCGAACAGGTTGTAGACGTAGGTCAGGATGTGGTTGCGCGTCCGGACGGAGGGGGTCACGGCCTGGATGTGCAGAAGCGACACGTTCTTGGCGTTGTCGTAGTTCACGCCCTTCACCACCCCGCACATCACCGCCCGGGTGGAAGCCAGGTCGAACTGGATCTTGATGGGCAGGCCCGCCTTGGTCCGCCCCCCGACCATGAGCGCCGCCCCGTCCTCGGAGAGGTCCTTGAGCCGGCAGCGCAGGCCCGGGGAGTGTTCCTCGATTTCATTGGCGTCCTGGATGGTCTTCAGCGGGTACACGGACCCGGGGTGGTTCATCTTGACGCGCACGGACTGGCGCTTCTGCGTGCGCGTCACCTCGTCGGTATGCGCCACGTGGATGATGGGGTATTTCTGGTTCAGGAAATCGTCCTGCACTCTGGTTTTCAGGAAGTACCCGGCGTCCTCCGCACGCCAGAAGTGCATGCCGATCTGCTGGCCTTTCCAGGTGAAGCCATCGGGGGTCTTAGGGCCCTGGGGGTAGGACAGGGCGAAGTACTTCTGGCGGTTCTCGATCACCATCGCCAGAAACGGGCCCAGCCCCGGGAGGGTGATTTTGACCCGCTGGCGGGCTATTATCTCGCGGCTGGACTTGAGCCCCAGCCGGTACTTGGGCAGGTCGAACTCCACCTTCTTGCGCAGCTCGAACATCTTGCCCAGCAGGCGGTTGGATTCCTCGTCGTCGGTCAGGTCCTTGGCCCGCAGCTTGAGGATGATCTCCTTGATCGAGCGGTCCAGCTGCTTGATGGACCAGAACAGGGAGGTGGGGTTTTCCAGCTTGGTTTCGATCGCGATCTTCCGCAGCAGGTGGATCTCGTGCAGGCCGAACCCTGATTCCTTGCCCTTGGCGTAGAACTGGACCCAAGGGAATCGGCCGCGGCCGGCGACCCGCAGCAGGATGAACGCTGCCGCGACCACAGCCGCCACCACGAGTAAGATTATCCACATAGTACAATTATCGATAGCATCCTGATATACTTGACGCCGGAAATCACCCGCTGGCCGCTATATTACACGCATGATAAGAAATCGCCAAGCCAGGCAGAACCTGTTGGAGCTCGCGCTGGTGTTTGTGGGCTTCTACCTGCCCGGCCTGCTGTGGCCGGATGCGGCCCCGGGGGGGGATTCCCGGGCCCTGGCCCTGTACATGGCCCGGTTCCTGGCCGCCGCCGCCCCCCAGGTCCTGCTCCTGGGCTACCTGGTCTGGCTGCGGGGACCGGTCACACCGGGACGCAGCGTCTGGGCCGAGCTCGGCATCTACAGGCCTCGGCCGGCGGACCTGGCGTGGGCACTGGCCCTGTTGGCCGGCGCTTTCTTTCTGCTGGCCGCAGCCGGGATGCTGCTCAGCCTCCTGCCCGGCGAAGCGCGCCGCCAGCTGGCCGGCGGATTCCGCTGGCGGCTCCTGGACCCCCGCCTGCTCCCCCTGGC